>Ga0208496_1000108_pt1 | contig 27531 bp, 21 predicted proteins | sample CryBogmetaGMA2M_FD_184552 | JGI IMG/M metagenome (GOLD analysis project Ga0208496, IMG submission 184552) | Freshwater microbial communities from Crystal Bog, Wisconsin, USA - MA2M (SPAdes) | ecosystem: Environmental > Aquatic > Freshwater > Lake | place: Crystal Bog, Wisconsin, USA | collected... | reverse complement strand
CTAAAGCCGGTCGGGGTTTGTAACCCCGACCAAGACGTTTGTACATCCAACCAGTTTACAAAACGTGAGTGACGGGGTTACAAACCCCGTCACGCTTCGTCTTGTTACCTAAAGCCGGTCGGGGTTTGTAACCCCGACCGAGACGTTTGTAAATCCAACCAGTTTACAAAACGTGAGTGACGGGGTTACAAACCCCGTCACGCTTCGGGTTACAAACCCCGTCACGCTTCGTTTTACACTAACAAACCAACGGGCAAACACCTTAGTTCGCCCGTTGTTTTCCATATAAAAATTAAGCACCAGCTTAATTTTTATTTTTTATCGTCCTTCACTTCCTCAAATTCCGCATCCACGACATCCTCACCCGTCTTGCCGCCTTCCGATGAACCCGCCGAAGAGGCATGTTCGTGACCAGCATCCGGGCTACCCGCGCCAGGGGCTTGCTGGGCGTAGATGCGTTCGGCCAACTTGCCGGCCAGTTCGGTTAGTGCTTCGGTCTTCTTGTCGATAGCTTCCTTGTCTTCGCCGTTGATGACTTTCTTCAATTCCTCAATGGCCGCTTCGATCTTGGACTTTTCGTCCGCTTCCACCTTGTCGCCGAGTTCGTGCAAGGTTTTGTGGGTGGTATGGATGACCGAATCTCCATGGTTGCGGGCAGTAATCAACTCATGAATCTTCTTGTCTTCCTCGGCATGCAACTCGGCTTCCCGGATCATGCGCTTGACCTCATCATCTGACAAGCCGCTGGACGCTTTGATGATGATTTTGTTTTCCTTGCCGGTGGCCTTGTCCTTCGCGCCGACATGCAGGATGCCATTGGCATCAATGTCGAAGGTGACTTCGATTTGCGGAATGCCGCGCGGGGCCAGCGGGATATCGGTCAGGTCGAAGCGGCCTAGGGACTTGTTGTCCCGCGCCATTTCACGCTCGCCTTGGAGGACATGGACAGTCACCGCCTGCTGGCTGTCCTCGGCGGTTGAGAACACCTGCGAGGTCTTGGTCGGGATGGTGGTGTTCTTTTCTATCAACTTGGTCATGACGCCGCCCAAGGTCTCTATCCCTAGGGACAGAGGTGTCACGTCGAGCAGCAACACGTCTTTGACCTGTCCACCCAACACACCGGCTTGGATGGCAGCACCGACCGCCACGGCTTCGTCCGGGTTCACGTCTTTGCGCGGTTCCTTGCCAAAAATGTTCTTGACGTATTCCTGCACCTTGGGCATGCGGGTCTGGCCGCCGACCAAGATCACCTCGTCGATTTCCGATGCCTTGAGGCCAGAATCTTTCAGTGCGGTGAGGCACGGCCCTTTGGTGCGGTCGATTAAATCTTCAACCAAGGATTCCAGCTTGGTGCGGGTCATCTTCAAGTTGAGATGCTTGGGGCCGGACGCATCCGCAGTGATGTAGGGCAGATTGATGTCGTACTGTTGGCTGGACGACAATTCGATCTTGGCCTTTTCCGCTTCTTCCTTCAGGCGCTGCAAAGCCAGGGAATCATTGTGCAGGTCGATGCCGCTGGACTTTTTGAACTCTTCCGCCAGATAGTCGATGATGCGCAGGTCGAAATCTTCGCCGCCCAGGAACGTGTCGCCATTGGTGGACAATACCTCGAACTGGTGTTCGCCATCGACTTCGGCGATTTCGATGATGGAAATGTCGAAAGTGCCGCCACCCAAATCGTACACGGCAATTTTCTGATCGCCGCGCTTCTTGTCCATGCCGTAGGCCAAAGCCGCTGCCGTCGGCTCGTTGATGATGCGTTTGACTTCAAGGCCGGCGATGCGCCCTGCGTCCTTGGTAGCCTGCCTCTGGGAGTCGTTAAAATAAGCCGGTACGGTGATGACCGCTTCGGTCACTTCTTCGCCCAGGAAGGCCTCAGCGTCCTTCTTGAGCTTCATTAACACGCGGGCAGACACTTCCGGCGGCGCCATCTTCTTGCCATGCACGTCGATCCAGGCATCGCCATTGTCGGCCTCAGTGATCTTGTAGGGCACCATCTTGATGTCTTTCTGCACCACATCATCCTTAAAGCGGCGGCCAATCAGGCGCTTGACCGCGAACAAGGTGTTATGGGGGTTGGTGACGGCCTGCCGTTTGGCGGACTGGCCCACCAAGACTTCGTTGTCGCTGGTGAAAGCAATGATGGAAGGCGTGGTGCGAGCGCCTTCGCTGTTCTCTATCACTCTCGCGCTGCCGCCTTCAAGAATGGCAACGCAGGAATTAGTGGTACCGAGGTCTATGCCTATGATTCTGGCCATGGAGTTCTCCAAATGTGTGGAATTCGTGTTGTGTAGGGTAAATATTAATTACTGTTGATTGTTATGGGGCCGGTGCTTTACCGTTTCAAGGCTTTTGCTTGGCAATGACAACCATGGCCGGCCGCAATAGTCGATCATTGATCGTGTAGCCTTTTTGGAAAACTTTAACCACGCTGTTTGGCTCCGCTTCATCGCTCTCCACCATGGTCATCGCCTGGTGCAACGCGGGGTCGAACTTGGCCCCCAAGGCTTCAATAGGCTGCACGTTGAATTTTTCCAATACCGCCAGAAATTGCCTGAGCGTCAGCTCGCTGCCTTCGCGGAGCTTGGACACATCAGGGGAGTCACCGGCAGCAGCCTGAATGCCTAATTCAAGACTGTCCAGCACCACAAGCAGCTCGCGGGCAAACTTTTCCACGGCGTATTTGCGCACATCCCCGATTTCCTTTTCGGTACGCCTGCGCAAATTCTCCATTTCCGCCAAGGTACGCAGGGATTGGTCCCGGTATTCCTCGGCTTTGAGGAATGCGCCCGCCAATTGGGCGGACAAATTCTCCGGGGGTCGCTGGTCTTCGGGGACTGCATCCAACCATTGCAGTTCTTCCTCGTCATCGGCTTCCGGCACATTTTCATCTGCCAAAAGCAATTCCGGCTCGGCTTCTATAACCGGATCCAAAACTTGGTCTTCTTGCAAAGACTGATCTTCGCTCATTGTTTGTTAACTCCTACTACGACTGGACACACCGGGTGCGATTAAAATGCACACGGACTGGGCAATACTCTAAGGTACGCTGGAGTGCAAGGCTTGCCTTGCTTGCACACCCCATCGCATGGGCAAGCCTTGCACTACCGCATCACTCTTTAACCGCACCCGATTAAGCTCACCCTTTGGCATAACGTCTGCGAGGGTGGACATAATGTTGAAAAATACGGGTGTTAAGATGGGGACAATGATTTGTGATTCAAGGCTGCACCCAATAATTTTGCCGTCAAATCGACCAGCGGGATGATGCGCCCGTATTTCATGCGGGTGGGTCCGATAACGCCAAGGACACCGACATTATGGTCGTCAATGGCATAAGATGAAGTGACTAGGCTGCATTGCTCCAGAGCCAAATAACCGGATTCTTCGCCGATAAAAATCTTGACTCCCGAGCTTTCCAAGCATTGGTCCAGCAAATGCACTAGGTCTTCCTTCTGGCGAAAAGCCAAAAACAGGTTGCGAAGTCGCTCCATGCTGGCCCATTCGTCAAAATCCAACAGGTTAATTTCCCCCGTCAGCACAAAATCTTTCTTTTGCCGTTGTCCGCTGCCTTGAAATGCCAATTCGGCGATTTCCGCCGATTTAATCGCTTCTTCGTTCATTTGCTCGCGGGTTTGTTGAAGCTCAAGCAGTAGGCTTTCCCGGATGGTGACTAAATCCTTGCCCGCATAAACCGCATTTAGGTAATTGGCAGCAGAAGTCAGCTCGGACGCGCTGAAGCTTCGTGAGGGGTGTATGATGCGGTTCTGGACTTCCTGCTCGTTGGTGACCAAGATTACCAGTATGCGTTGATCGGAGAGGGATAAAAACTCGATCATGCGAAAAGTGACCGACTCGCGGTGCGGCAAAGTAACCAACCCCGCCATGTGGGTCATGTCGGAAAGCAGCCTGGAGGCGGTTTGCAAGATTTCCCCGGCATCGTCCAGAGGCTCCAGGCCAAGCTGAAATTGACGGATGACTTCCTGTTGCAGAGGCTTGACTGTCAACAGTGAATCAATAAAAAACCGATATCCGCTGGCGGTGGGCATGCGCCCGGCTGATGTGTGGGGGGCCGTAATCAGCCCCAATTCCTCCAGATCGGCCATGACATTGCGGATTGTCGCCGGACTCAGACTCAACCCGGCTTCACGCGACAACGCCCTGGAGCCAACCGGTTGGCCGTCACTAATATATCGCTCCACCAGCACCTTCAGCAGGTGCTGGGCACGTTCGTTCAACCCGGAAAATTTAAAGGTTTGGTTCATTACAGCATTGGCACTCTAATAACTAGAGTGCCAAAATTAGCAACCGCTGGATAAAGTGTCAAGAAGTACATAGTATAATCGTCAAAGGATCGAAATCTGAATGTACGGCAAGCGTACACTCCCACTGCATTTTCCTAGGGCCCCGGCCATTTTTGGTCACGGTTGACTCCGGGCGAGACACCCGCGGTCCGAGGGGGAGCAAACGGTTATAATACGCAGGCGTTGATCGCCATTAATCAAAAATCCACAACGAGGAGCCAATCATGCAAGGCGAAAACAAAGTCATCGACCACCTAAATCGGATATTGGGCAACGAATTGATTGGGATCAACCAATATTTTCTTCACGCCCGTATGTTCAAAAACTGGGGGCTCAACAAGCTAAACGAAAAAGTCTACAAAGAATCCATCGACGAAATGAAACATGCCGATTGGCTGATAGAGCGCATTCTTTTTCTCGAGGGACTGCCTAACTTGCAAGACCTGGGCCGGCTTCGCATCGGGGAAAATCCACTAGAAATGCTGCAAAGCGACCTGCAACTTGAACTACAGGCATTGCCCCCATTGCGGGAAGCCATCGCCTACTGCGAAAAAGCCTCCGACTTTGTCACCCGCGATCTGTTGCAAACTATCCTAGGCAGCGAGGAAGAGCATGTCGATTGGCTGGAAACCCAACTCGACCTGGCCGAAAGCATTGGTCTGCAAAATTATTTGCAGTCACAGATATGAAATCCTTACGCCCATGACCAACCGCCGAGACGAATTATTGCAACAGAAGAAATAACAAAAGTGCTGCCTTAACTTAAACACAAACCATGGACACCCGTTTTCAGCGAATCGCCCTGATCGGCAAAACCGACTCCGAGCAAATTGGTCAAACTTTGCCCAAGCTTTACAGGCACTTGCAGTCTTGTGGGCTGGAGGTTGTGGTTGAACAAAACAGTGCCCACTTTGTTGATGGATTGGCTAAAACCTTTGCTTTGTGCGAACTGGGGCGGCATTGTGACTTGGCCATCATCATAGGCGGTGATGGCACTCTGCTGACCGCAGCCCGCTTGTTGGCCGGTCATGGCGTCCCGTTGATCGGGGTAAATTTGGGTAGATTGGGGTTTCTGGTCGATATCAGCCCCCAAGCCGCTTTAACCAGTCTGGATGAAATCCTTGAGGGTCGTTTTCGCGAAGAGCAACGCCAACTGCTCGAAGCCAAAATCCTTCGAGGAAGCGAGACCATTGCCGTACAGTCCGCAGTCAACGATGTGGTGATACATAGCTGGATATCCACTAGCATGATCGAAATCGTCACCTACATTGACGGGATCTATCTTAACTGCCAGCGTTCCGACGGGCTAATTGTATCGACACCTACAGGATCAACGGCGTATGCCTTATCCGGCGGAGGACCGATTCTTTTCCCTACTCTCAAGGTGATGGAACTGGTGCCAATCAACCCCCATTCGCTCACTAACCGGCCTATTGTCATCTCGGACGATAGCGTGGTGGAGATAGTCTTCTGCAAGAGCAGGGATTTTCGGGCAAGGCTGGCTTGCGACAATGTATCCCTTCCAGATCTCGAAATCGGCGATAAGATACGTGTCAGCAAGGCAGCCCACCCTTTTCGCATCCTCCATCCTCTGAACCATGATTTTTTTGAAATCCTTCGTAAAAAACTCAACTGGAGTGTGGGTTACACTATCTGACCATGCTGTGCAATCTAAACATCAAAGACTTGGCCGTTGTCGAATCGCTTTCCTTAGAACTGGCGCTCGGGTTGACCGTACTGACCGGAGAAACAGGGGCGGGCAAGTCCATTCTACTCACCGCGTTGGGACTGGCGCTTGGGGAGCGCGCCGACTCGGGCCTTATCCGCCCTGGGGCAAGCCGCGCAGAAATCAACTTGGAGTTTTCCGTGGCCGACGCCCGCGCTGCACGTCTGTGGCTGGAAGAAAACGAACTTTCAGATGACGAGGAAGTCTGCCTGATTCGCCGCGTCGTAAGCCAAGACGGGCGCTCACGAGCATTCATTAATAACCGCCCCGCCACCTTACAATCCTTACAGGAATTAGCATCCATGCTAGTTGAAATCCACGGACAACATGCCCATTTGCGCTTGTTGGACGGTGACGAACAACGCAGGCTACTGGACGAGTCGGCGGGCAATAAAACACTATTGGAAAAGCTTGCTGGAATTTTCCGGCATTGGCGGTCTGTGCGTGACGAACTCGACGCAAATAGCAAAACAATCGAAAGAGGGACGGCCCGCGAGGAATTGCTGCGTTATCAAATCGAGGAAATGGAACAGCACGGGGTGGAAGCCTTGGACTATGATTTGCTTTCGGAGGAACAGACCCTGCAAGCGAATATGGAAAAAATACTAGCTGCTGGCCAAGCGCAATTAGAACAGCTTTACGACGATGAAAAATGTTCTGTGAACGCCCTTCTCGTCCAAGCAATCCACGCCATGGCCGACATCGGGCACATCGCCCCTGACTTTAGCGAAATCGAAACGCTGCTAACCGAGGCGCAGATACAGGTAAAAGAAGCCGTAGTGGAGTTGCGTCGGCAGATGGAAAAAATGGAGGCCGACCCAAAGCGTTTGGCTTGGGTGGACGAAAAGCTGGGCGAACTTCACCGGCTAGCCCGCAAACACCATGTCGCTCCCCGCGACTTACGCCAACACGTCGAAAATCTGCGCACAGAACTCGGCAGTATCGAACTGGGCACTGAAAAAAACGCACAATTACGGCAAGAGATGGAAAAACTGGAGCGTGAATACCGGGAACTTGCCGTACAGTTATCCAAAAGCCGTCTTGAAGGCGGACGCAAATTAGAGGCACAAATCTCCTCAGTGATTCGAGAGCTTGGTATGCCGCAGGGTCAGTTCATAATAGAAACAACCCCCGCACAAACTAATCTGCCCACACTTTTCGGTAACGACAAAATCGAATTTCTGGTCAGCGCGAACCCAGGGCTTCCGCCCCGCCCCTTGGGCAAGGTGGCCTCGGGCGGGGAACTTTCCCGCATCAGCCTAGCAATCCAGGTCGCTGCAACCGATGCCAAAACCACGCCGACCCTCGTCTTTGATGAGGTGGACAGCGGCATAGGTGGCGGGGTAGCCGAAGTCGTGGGACAGAAACTTCGCCTCTTAGGAAAAGACCGCCAGATATTCTGCGTCACCCACCTGCACCAAGTCGCTGCACTTGGGCATCAGCATCTTCTGGTTGAAAAAACCATTGACAAGGCAAGTACAAAGACCCAGGTGCGAAAACTTTCGCCCAATCAGCGCAAGCATGAAATAGCCCGCATGTTGGGAGGTGTCCGCATCACAGAGCAGACGTTGGCACACGCGGAAGAAATGCTTGCGGCTTCGGGAAGCAGCCTTGACATCTGATTCCATCGAATTTTTAACCAATTTTTGAGTGGGATCGTGAATTAATTTGCCACCAAAATAATCTCTTCGGTGACATTCAAAGGCATTTTGTGACAAAATCCTCCTTTTTAGTTGGAGCATCATCAATGCGAGCGATCCTTCTGGGCGGTCCCGGTTCAGGAAAAGGCACCCAAGCCCGGTTCATCACGGAAAAATTCTGTATTCCGCAAATATCCACTGGCGACATGCTTCGAGCCGCCGTTAGGGAAGGGACGCCTCTGGGTGTGGAGGCAAAAAAGATCATGGAAGCCGGTCAGCTTGTTTCTGACCAAATTATGCTTGGGCTTATCAAAGAACGCATCGTTTTTGATGATTGCAAGAACGGCTTTCTGCTCGACGGCTTTCCGAGAACCATCGCCCAAGCGGATGGTCTAGCTGGAATGGGCATCAACATTGACCATGTCATTGAACTTACTGTGGATGACGAAGAGATTGTCAGGCGACTAAGCGGGCGTCGCATACACCTAGGTTCCGGACGAACCTACCATATCGAATTCAACCCGCCGCTACGGGACAATCTCGACGATGAAACGGGCGAACCTTTGGTCCAACGCAAAGATGACAGTGAAGAAACAGTGCGCAAGAGACTGGCTGTCTACCATGAACAAACCAAACCCTTGGTGGGATATTATCGGAAAAAGGCACAGGAGCGTTTGCTAATATACTCTGCCATCAAAGGCGTTGGCAAAGTAGAGGAGATCACTGCCAAAGTTCTTGCGGCATTGTCATGATCTAAATGTATTTTAGGATCAGTAGGTAGGCATGTGAGCATTAAGCCCCTATACTTTATCTCACATTTTTGATTTTATCTTTTTGTTTTATTGCCGTATTTGAACGGCCCAAGATCGGATGGCCCCCATGACCGGTATTACTTTATATGACAAGCTTTGGAACGAGCATCTGGTTTGCGTCGAACCGGACGGCTCCGCCCTCATTTACATTGACCGCCAACTCGTGCATGAGGTCACTTCGCCGCAGGCATTCGAGGGACTCAGGCTTGCAGGTCGAAAACCTTGGCGAATTAGCGCCAATCTTGCCGTGGTGGATCACAACGTGCCGACCACTGATCGCGACCAAGGCATAGCAGACTCGGTCTCACGCTTGCAGGTGGAAACCTTGGACAGCAACTGTGCCGAATTTGGCATCACCGAATTTGGCATCACCGACCCACGGCAAGGAATTGTCCATGTCATCGGACCTGAACAGGGGGCGATCCTGCCGGGAATGACGGTCGTCTGTGGCGACTCGCACACATCGACCCATGGTGCGTTTGGCGCATTGGCCTTCGGCATTGGCACGTCAGAAGTCGAACATGTGTTGGCTACGCAATGCCTGGTGCAACGCAAAGCCAAAAACATGCTAATTCTGGTGGATGGACAAACCGAACAGAAAGTCACCGCGAAAGATATTGCCCTCGCCATCATCGGAAAAATCGGCACTGCGGGTGGTACCGGCTTCTCCATCGAATTCGGCGGGGATGCTGTTCGGGCACTGTCAATGGAAGCCCGAATGACGCTTTGCAACATGGCAATCGAAGGCGGAGCCCGCGCAGGATTGGTGGGCGTTGACGAAACCACTATTGACTATGTCAGAGGCCGCCCCTTCGCACCAAAAGGAAGCGACTTTGACAAAGCCGCCGCTATTTGGAGGGAGTTGCGTAGCGATGCCGATGCGGCATTTGACGTAGTGATCGAAATTGATGCCGCGACTATCAAACCCCAAGTGACCTGGGGTACATCGCCGGAAATGACTTTACCGGTCAATGCCTTAGTACCCGACCCCGAGCAAGAACAAGACCCAGTGAAAAAGGAAAGTATGATTCGGGCCCTCCAATACATGGACCTGAAACCCGGCACCCACATTACTGACATTAGAATCGACAAGGTCTTTGTCGGTTCCTGCACCAATGGTCGCATTGAAGATTTGAGGGCCGCCGCTGAAGTTGTCCGGGGGAAGAAGAAAGCAGCCAGCGTCAAACAGGTGCTTGTCGTGCCAGGCTCCGGCTTGGTCAAAAACCAAGCCGAGGAGGAAGGGTTAGATCGGATTTTCAAAGACGCTGGGTTTGAGTGGCGCGACCCCGGCTGTTCAATGTGTCTGGCGATGAACGCCGACCGCCTGGAACCCGGAGAGCGTTGCGCGTCCACATCGAACCGTAATTTCGAGGGTCGCCAAGGTTATGGTGGCCGTACTCATTTAGTAAGCCCGGCCATGGCAGCCGCCGCAGCCATCTATGGTCATTTTGTCGATATCAGCGGGATGGCCGAGAAAACCCCAAGGGTACCAACCAATCCTGCATCATCCAACGTCCATGGCAACAAACCAAAGTCGCATCGCAAAGCCAAGCCCACCGTTGCTGCCGCCGCGAAGGCAAAATCGGTTGCCAAACCGAAGGAACAAACCGGCCAGCAGGGAAAGCCAAGGGCTACAAGCAAACCGCAGGCCACCACACCCCAACAGGAAAAAGGGAGGAAATAAAGTTGAAACCGTTTAGAAAAATCAATTCGCGCGTTGTTCCCTTAGACAGGCCCAACGTCGATACCGATGCAATCATCCCCAAGCAATTCCTCAAGTCCATCAGGCGGACTGGATTTGGGCCGTTTTTGTTCGACGAGTGGCGCTATTTGGACCATGGCGAGCCGGATATGGATTGCAGCAATCGCCCTCTGAATCACGATTTCATCCTCAACCAGCCGGTCTACCGCAACGCGGAAATTTTGTTGACCAGGAAGAATTTTGGTTGCGGGTCATCCCGAGAACATGCTCCATGGGCTTTATCCGATTATGGGTTTCGGGCCATCATCGCCCCTAGTTTTGCGGATATTTTCTATAACAATTGCTTTAAAAATGGACTTTTGCCCATCATTCTTGCCAGCGAGACCGTTGATCGCCTGTTCAACGAATGCAACACCGGATACACCTTGACTGTGGACTTAGCCGAACAAACCATCGTCACACATTTCGGCGAAACCATTCACTTTGACATTGACCCTGCAAGAAAACACCGTTTATTGAATGGGTTGGACGATATTGCCCTGACCCTGCGACACGCCGAAGCCATTAAAGCCTACGAGGCCAAACGCGCCGTGGCAGCCCACTGGCTGTTTACTGACCTTAAGTGACGGGGATATTGTTATCATGACTAAGAAAATCGCTGTATTACCGGGCGACGGCATTGGACCCGAGATCGTATCCGAAGCACTGAAAGTGCTTGGCTGTTTGGAGTCCGAGTTTGGCCTGAAGATCGAAACCGAAGAAGCATTGATAGGCGGGGCCGCTTACGATGCCAAAGGAACCCCCTTTCCTGCTGAAACCCTGGCAATTGCAAAGGAAGCCGACTCCATTTTGTTGGGTGCTGTCGGCGGTCCTAAATGGGAGCCATTGGATTATTCAGTCCGTCCTGAGCGTGGCTTGCTGGGCTTGCGTTCAGAACTGGATTTATTCGCCAACCTGCGCCCCGCAGTACTTTACCCGCAATTGGTGAATGCATCCACTCTCAAACCCGAAGTGGTTTCAGGGCTGGATATTATGATTTTGCGGGAACTGACTGGTGGAATCTATTTCGGCCAGCCACGCGGCCGGCGTCTGAATGGCAAGGGCGAACGCGAGGGTTTCAATACCCTGGTCTACAGCGAGTCGGAAATCCGCCGCATCGCTCATGTCGGCTTCAAAATCGCGCAAAAACGTGATAAGCGGTTGTGTTCAGTGGACAAGGCTAATGTATTGGAGTGTACTGAGTTGTGGCGGGAAGTAGTCATCGAAGTAGGCAAAGAATATCCCGATGTCACACTTAGTCATATTTATGTCGATAACGCCGCCATGCAATTGGTCCGAAACCCGAAGCAATTCGATGTGATGCTAACCGACAACCTTTTTGGTGATATTCTTTCCGACTGCGCTGCGATGCTCACCGGCTCCATCGGCATGTTACCATCCGCATCAATGGACCGAGAGGGTAAAGGGATGTACGAACCTATCCATGGCTCCGCCCCGGACATTACGGGAAAGGGCATAGCCAATCCAATAGCAACTATACTATCGTTAGGCATGATGCTCCGCTATAGTTTCGGCGATGAGGAAAATGCGGATCGCGTCGAAAAGGCGGTTATTTCGGCGCTGGACCTAGGGTTTCGCACCGCCGACATTTATTCAGAAGGGACACAGCGTATTGGAACGGCGGAAATGGGCGATGCCATTGTTGCGGCCCTGCGTAAAAATTAGAACTTAAAAACAGGCTTACAGATGAGTCAACTATATAATGTCGCGATTCTCGGTGCCACTGGCGCTGTCGGCGAAACGATGCTGTCCATTCTAGAGCAGCGCAATTTTCCAGCCAACTCGGTCTACCCTCTAGCCAGCAGCCGTTCCGTAGGCAAGACCGTCGAATTTCGGGGGAAAACACTTGATGTGTTGGATGTCAACGGATTTGACTGGACGCAGGCCCAAATTGGCTTATTTTCGGCTGGCGCATCGGTGTCCGCTCATTGGGCACCCATTGCCGCAGCCGCTGGTTGCGTGGTCATTGACAACACGTCCCAATTCCGCTATCAAGATGACATACCCTTGGTTGTGCCGGAAGTAAACCCACAAGCCATAGCACTTTACAAGAACCATGGCATCATCGCCAATCCAAACTGTTCCACTATACAGATGCTGGTGGCACTAAAACCCATCCACGATGCGGTAGGCATCACGCGCATCAATGTATGTACTTACCAAGCGGTTTCCGGCACTGGCAAGAAGGCGATTGACGAGCTTGAAAAGCAGACAGTGGCACTGCTCAACGGACGACCAGCGAAACCTGAGGTGTACCCCAAACAAATTGCCTTCAATGTGATTCCTCAAATTGATGTTTTCCAAGAAAATGGCTACACCAAGGAAGAGATGAAAATGGTATGGGAAACCCACAAAATCATGGGTGACGATACGATTCTAGTCAATCCAACCGCAGTGCGCGTACCCGTGTTCTATGGTCACTCCGAGGCGGTGCACATTGAAACCCGAGAAAAAATCACCGCCGAGTTCGCCAGAGAAATTTTGAGCACCGCTCCAGGCATCACCGTAATCGATGAGCCACGTCCAGGAGGCTACCCCACGGCAGCCACCGAAGCGGCTGGTCAAGATGCAGTTTTCGTAGGCCGTATCCGCGAAGATATTTCACATCCGCGTGGGCTAAACCTTTGGGTGGTGTCCGACAATGTGCGCAAAGGGGCTGCGCTTAATAGTGTTCAAATTGCTGAAGCGTTGTTAAATGACTTTTTTTCTGGCTAGTTTTTGCAAAGCCAAGGCCAACGGATTGATGGCTTTTGGTTTTGCTTCAGCGTTCTCAACATCAGATAGTTACTGGATAAATCATATGCATTTGCGAAGGCTTTATCTAAATCAGAGGCTTATGCCATTGCCTATCATTATCTTTTAGTAACATTTAGAACATGAAAACGCTGTAGGAGCAAGCGAAGTGCGAAAAATTTCAAAAACTTTGTTAATGATGAGTTTATTTGCTCCTTGGGGTGCGCACGCCCTTGGCATTGGCGATATTATCGTCCATTCGGCTTTGGATGAATCGCTGAATGCGGAAATCCCACTCGTAACATCGAACGATGAGGATGTATCAGATATTCGTGTGACACTGGCCTCTCCTGAGGCATTCGCACGCGCCCATATCGAGAGAAGTTACTCACTCACCAAATTGAGCTTCACCACTAGGAAAAAACCGGACGGCAGGCTGTCCATCTTTGTTACCTCTAAGAATGCCATCCGCGAACCGATTATGGATTTCATTGTTGAGGTACACTGGCCTCAGGGCCGCCAGCTCCGTGAATTCACTGCATTACTAGATCCCCCTGGGAGTAGTGGTATGCAGCAAGCAAGTGAAGATGACGAGGAAACGCCCAGAACGGCAAATGTTAGCCCCGATGAAGATCGACCCGATCAACAACGCTACGCCCTTGAGGAACCTGTCCGCAGTCGTCCACGCAGATCAATTAGAAATGACGGCAGGGGCAGCAATGTGGAAACCGGCGGCCCGATTACTGGAACGCAGTATGGACCGGTCGAAAGAAACGAGACCTTATGGAATATTGCCCAAAAGTTCCAGCAGCCAAATATCAGCCAACGGCAATTAATCCATGCCCTTTACAAAGGCAACCCTAAGGCCTTTTACAAAGACAGCATCGATGCCTTGAAGGCGGGGGCAATGATTACCATACCCGACCAAGCATCAATCATGCGGCTTGCTGGGCTGGCTGGCATCACACAAGAACCAGAAAACACAGGTAGATTGAACTCTAAGTCGAAAACGGTAGCCGGGCCATTAGCCGCCGAGACTAATAACGCAGAACAGGAAACTCAGGGGCAATTAAAATTATTGTCACCCTCCGCAAGCAAATCCCCGACTACCGCGGCGGCAAGCCTGAAACAGTTAAAAACAGACAAAGCCAAGGAAGAGTTGGCACGCGAACTCGCCGATACCTTCAAACAGGAAAGCGAAAATTTCCGCAAGCGTTTGACCGACTTGGAGCAAAAAATGTCGGCTATGGAAAAATTGCTGGCCTTAAAGGATGAACAAATCGCAAGCTTGCAAACCCGATTAGCGCATCCCAACAAAGAAGAAGAGCGGACGGTGCCGATTGCAAGCATTCCGCCTTCGCCTTCCAAGACAGCCCCTTCAGCGGAGGCTGAACAGGTTAATGCACCCCCAGATGTCCAAAACCAAGAAGTATCCCAAGCTGCTTCCCTAAACCCGGCAGCCCGACCAACAATTCCAGCAACGCCAAAACCGGTTGGTTCGGTCTCACCCAAACCGATGCCTCGTCGTCCCGCCCAAATCGAGCCTTTGAAATCGACCGTAACCGCCAATGAAGAGGGCTTTTTTGCGGAGCTAAACCAGCCTTACTATTGGGTCGCAATTGCCTCCGTCTTCTTGTTACTAGGCTTGTTATTTCAATTCATTCGCCGCCGTTCAGCGATGACTGAGGACACAGAAAGTATTTTGACGTTGACGGAAAAAGAAAAAAGTCCGCATCAACCCCTGCTAGCGCCTGAAACTGTTGACACCTCACAGAATGTGACGCAACAGCCAACAGTTTTTAGAAGCTCCTTCCTGAGCGAGTTTACTCCTAGCGACTTTGATGCCCTTAGCGGGGATATTACTGAAGTGGATCCTATTTCGGAGGCCGATGTCTATCTTGCTTACGGTCGCTACAAACAAGCAGAGGAATTGATTATCGGAGCCATTGAGAAAAACCCAGAAAGAGATGACTGCAGATTAAAACTTTTTGAAATTCACTATGGCACGGAAAATGCCACGGCATTTGAGGAATGTGCAGAACTTCTGGCACCAACCCATAAGAATGCGAAGCCTGAATTTTGGGAAAAAGTCGTCGAAATGGGCCGCGAATTGTGTCCCCGGAGCCCGTTGTTCAATCAAAACCTTAACTCAACTGCCAATGCCGCTTCTTACCAAACATCCGCGCAGCCAAAACCCGTGGTGGAGAATCAAAAGAATCTTTATCATTTTGATCAAGATGATGTTTTGGAACACTTGGACCACCCAACGGCACCACCCATCGCGGGAAAAACCAATCAAGGCAAACCAGAAGATGTCCGTCCAAGCATTTCCTACGACTTTTTTTCAACAGAAGACAAGGTAAATATCGAAGAAAAACCGACAGAGGAGTCCAAGGACAAACCCGAACAGCCTGATCTAAAAAATACAATCTCTTTCGAAAAGACCGAAACCTATCCTATTATTGAAGAAGAAATCGAGATACCAGACGAAAGCATGGAAGAAATGCTGGCAAAACTAACTGCTTTAAGCGATGACAAGCATTCTCCACAATCAAAGGTAAAAGGGCAAATTGAGCAAATCCCGTTGGAAACAAAACCCACTGTCGGTCAAATGGAACTGGAAATCCAAGACAATACATTAGAATTTGAAAAAGATATACCGAACACGGGGGATTTCGAGTTTGACGATAACAGAACCAAGCTGGACCTAGCCAATGCTTACTCTGATTTGGGTGACCCAGAAGCGGCCCGCGCGATACTTCTGACTGTTGTGCAGTTAGGAAATGACCAGCAGAAAGAAGAAGCAAACGCGCTTATGAAAAAGCTCGATGACAAGGGATAAAGGAGAAGATATGGGCTGGGGTATCAAAGGGATAGATCGGATTAGGAAATACAGTGCGGATATAAATAAAAATTGCCTTATCAATCTTACCTATAATTTATCCTGATTAGCAAGATTGTTCGGCCAAATCGTAACACCCAGCCGTGATAGTTGCCTGAATACACCAAGCAGTTCGGGCAGAAGCCAAAAGAAAGTCTCACGCAACGGCGCAACGTTTAAGAGCAAAGCTAAACTAGAAGGCCCACTATAAACTGAAGCTTGCCATCCCCTTCGACACGACAAGCTCCAAGTGGCTTTGACGCTGAATGCATTCGAAGCACCCTGTCCCTACGGTTTGCGCCTAGTTTCAACTGCTGCCTACCAACGTGAGTAACATCAGTGATTAAATTAGTGCCTTTCGTAGATCAGTTACCGTCTATAGCCTAACCCAGCACCAATTTCACGGTGCCAACGATCAACAATACAAACAGAATTGTGCCTATTAATCCTACGCCTATGAAAAGCACAACATTGCCCTTTTGAAAATCGCGTTCGCGATTTTTATTGCTCTGCACTCCAAACGCAGCAGCCAAAACGCTACCAATCACTTGAAACAAATTGGGTCCTTTACTATCTTCACTATCATGATCGAGCATGTTTGAAGCACCTACAAGTTCAAGCTGGTGCTTTTTTCTTGTTTTGGTAATACTTGACGCCAAAGGCAATCCCAATCACTAGCACAAGCAGGATGAAAGTTAGCAAGGAGTCATTGATACTGCCCCATGCCTTTTCGTCGGTATTGTCCTCATATGGCCGAAAATATTTCAATATAAAGAACGGAAGGTCCATGGTCATGAATGATAGTCCGAAGGAAACAATGATCCTGTCCGCTATTTTGTTGTCACTAATGTTTAAGTGGCTAAGGAATAGCTTTAAGATAACGTAACCAGGCAAGATATCTTCCAGCAAGAAAAACGCCGCCCGTTCAACTTCTCTAAAGGGCTGCCCCGCGTATAGGGAAAACGCAATAATAAAGATTAAAGCAGCTACCGCAAAGCCTATCCAAAGTTTTTTATCGTCTTCATCAAAAACAATGAAATCTTTCATTTATCCACCTCTTACTGTTAAGTTATTTTTTTTTGAAAAAGTAAAAGCCTTCCAAGCCACCTTTCAGAATCATCGAATCGCCTGATTTCTCCCAAATGGCATAATCCGAGGTTTTACCTGGCCGGCCTGGTTCTTCTAGCTTGAGCTTGCCATCTGCGACAATATATTTGAACTCCCGTGTGTCGTCCGTTTTAAAATGGCGGTTGAAACCCGAAGTCACAACCACACCATCGGCGCGAAACTCCCACGTCCTGTTTTCTTCTATTTTTGTCTTGTCAATACCGGGTGCGACCGACACAAGCACCCACTTTCCGGCAATTTCTTTAGCGTCCTTCAATGCAACTTCAGCCCAAACAGCATTGCCAAAAAGGCTCGTCAACAATAAGACACCTACCGCACATGACAACTGACTTCTCATAGCTCATTCCTCCGACAAACTTTCATGTAATGGGTTCAACTCCCGACCCGTAAAAAAAACAACCCCGCGACCGACAGTCAATCTTTCGTAAAACATTATATTTTTACATTAAACAACAGCAAATGACAAGGAAAATACGAAGTTGTTGTGCGGTTAAAAGTGATGCGGGGTTTTTATCTCACACACGAAGTAGCCTGCAAAACTCTTAAATTCTGGTGTTAAATTTTTCTTGTAATTGTAGATGAATACAAGCAAAATCTTTACAGGTATTGGTCATGGTCGAAACTTGAGCAATTGAATGGATACGCAATGTGCCGTTGTTCTTTTTATTATCATACTCTTGTATTAATTGTGACCCTACTGACAGGCTTGAGCACCCAACCGGCAACTGCGGGCTGTGGGCAGATAGCTGCACGCTTGGTGACTCTGCAAGGCGCATTGGATATACAAGAAAAAGGGCCGCAAGAGTGGAAGCCAGTGACACCCGAGCGGGACTTCTGCCCAGGCGACAGAATACACACTCGATTGCAAAGCCGCGCCACCGTCGAATTAAACAATAAGACGGTCATTTCCCTTGACCAACAAACCACTATCGTTTTTTCCGGTCTTCAAAACCGCGCACCCTCTTGGCTGGACCTGCTCAAGGGAGTCATGTATGTGCGCAGCCGGACGCCGAGTTCACTGGATGTCCGCACTCATTATGTCAACGCCACCATCCGGGGCACTGAATTACTTGTGTCCTCGGACAACGAAGAGAGCAAAATAACTGTGTTCGAGGGCAAGGTGGAGTCATTCAATGACAAAGGCAGCATCACCCTGACTGACGGACAGGCTGCCGTCGCTAGGCCAGGCCAGGCGCCTGTACGCAAACTTCTATTGTCGCCAAAAGATGCCGTGCAGTGGGCATTGTACTACCCGCCTATCATTGACTTGCCAAGCATCCGACGGAGAACTTCCGAACCAGCAGTCAAACAAGCACTCACCCGTTATATAGACGGCGATAGCCTAGGTGCATTGGCTGCCTTGGATTCAGGGGGCGATCCCGACATAGTCCTCCGCGCCGGCTTGCTCGTCGGCATGGGACGGGTGGAAGAAGCCCGTCCGCTGCTGGAAGGCATAGGCAAAACCGATCCCCGCTTAGCCGATGTCATGGCTTTACGCTCCATCGTCGCCTTGGCCCAGAATGACAAACCCAATGCCTTGGAGCAAGCGCAACAAGCCACCGAACTGCAACCCCAATCGCCTATGGGCTGGACCGCGCTGTCCTATGCACTGCAGGCTGACTTCCAATTGGATAAAGCGCTGCAAGCAGCGGAGCAGGCCGTGAAACTCGACCCGGAGAACGGTTTGGCCCTCACCCGCGAGGCTGAATTGCTCTCCTCTCTGGGCCGACGGGCCGAAGCACACGAGTCGGCAATAGCGGCGACACGGATTAATCCCCGTTCAGCGCGTACATGGGTGGTGCTAGGCTTCGCCCAACTCAGCGAAATGGACTACTTCGAGGCAGCAAAGAACTTCCGCAAAGCCATTGAACTGAATAACGCCGACCCCTTGTCCCGCTTTGGCTTGGGCTTGGCGAAAATCCGTGCGGGCGACTTGGAGGGAGGCATCGCCGACTTGGAAATCGCCACCAACTTAGACCCCAACAATGCCCTTACCCGCAGTTACCTAGGCAAAGCCTATTACGAGCAGAAAAACAGCAAGGTGGCACAGACGGAGTTTGAATTGGCCAAGCAACTCGACCCTAAAGACCCAACGCCTTGGTTCTACAGTGCCATCAAAAAACAGACCGAAAACCGGGCCGTTGAGGCTGTGCAAGACATGCGCAAAGCCATTGAGTTGAACAACAACAGGGCGGTATACCGTTCCAAGCTATTGCTTGACGACGACCTCGCCGCAAGGGGATCGGCCTTGGGGCGCATCTACAATCAACTGGGATTCCAGCGGCTGGGGCAATTGGAAGCCTTCAATTCCCTGGAAACCGACCCTACCAACTACTCCGCACACCGTCTGCTCTCTGACTCCTATGTGAATGTCCCGCGCCTAGATGTGGCCCGCGTCAGTTCATTGCTGCAATCTCAAATGCTGCAACCGGTCAACATCACACCCTTACAGCCGCAACAGGCAGAAAGGAATCTGCTGACCGTCTCTGGCTTGGGTCCGACCGATCCGTCCATGAACGAGTTCAACCCGTTGTTTGCCCGCAATCAAATTTCCCTACTCCCATCAGCCACCGTCGGCAGTTTCAATACCTATGGCAACGAGACGGTGCTATCGGGCATCTACAATAACCTGTCCGGGAGCCTGGGACAAATGCACTTCGCCACCTCGGGCTTCCGTAAAAATAATGACATAGACCAAAACATTTATTCGGCATTTCTACAAACCCAAGTCACTTCGGACTTCAAAGTGATGGCCGAATATCGGCACAGCGATACCGAAAATGGCTTTCTCCCCCTTATATTTAAACCCAAAGACACAGACCTTGCGGTACAAAACTCCTACCGAAGCCACGAAACTTCAGATATCTATCGGATAGGCAGCCACTGGTCGCCCAGCCAGGCATCGGATTTACTGACTTCTTTTGCCTATCAGGACGATAATCTATTGATAAGCCAATTTCCTCTACCGATGTTCCATCTGATCGATTCTTTGGGCAGACACTCATACAGCGGAGAGATGCAGCACCTATTTCGTGAAAAGTTTTTTGACTCTGTCGTAGGCGTTGGGCATATTGAGACGAATGGGCAACTCCAGTCGGGAGGAATAAGCGACGTGGACCAACATAGGGTCGAAACAAACGGCTATGCCTACTTCCATTCACACTTTCCAAACCGCATGACTTGGACCTTGGGTTTGGCTGTCGATTCCCTCAAAGTTGATTCCCTGAATTTAGACATGACAAAACTCAACCCCAAAGCAGGGTTAACTTGGCAAATTTTCGACGGAACCGCCTTGCGCTTGGCTTATTTTAGTACCCTTCGCCCAAATAGGATTGGCGAACAAACCTTGGAGCCTGTGCAAGTCTCGGGTTTTAATCAATTATACGATGATCGGACGGGTACGAGAGCGACCCGATATGGATTCGCATTGGACCAACATATCAATTCTGAATGGTCGGCAGGGTTCGAAATTAGCCAGCGCGATTTGAATGTTCCCTACGGAAGCGACAGCAATCGGGGCGGAACCGGATCACTGTTCTGGAGGGAGCAACTTTACCACGGCTACGTATACTGGATGCCCTGGAACAGGTTCAGTGCACGACTGGAATATACTTATGAGGATTTTTATAACAGTGATTTTATCATCGATTCAAGCACTCCAAGCACAAGAACCCAAACCGCGCCTCTAACGCTGTCCTATTTCGATCCTACAGGCTGGTTTGCCCAGGCTAAAACGACTTACGTCAACCAACAGGTTTATGTCAATAATTCAGCCAACAGTATGGGAAGGTACATGCCAAATGATTTCACCCTTGTGGACACATCCATAGGCTATCGCATGCCAAAACGCTTGGGTATCATACAATTTGAAATACGCAATTTGTTCGATCAGAGTTTCGCTTATCAAAGTAACGGCTTGCGCTCCCAGGTCTATGAACAGGCATTCTTTTTACCTAATCGTGCGTTTTATGGCCGCATTACACTCTCTTTTTAATGGGCCTATCCCACTCGCAAATTACGAAAACCCATGCAAGGCAATCCTTGAATGGGCCTATAAATTCGACTGTGCAACCCCTTTCGTTCATTGGCGGGGTTAGTCCGCCATCACAATCCTTCAATCTAGGAGACTACAATATGATGAAAATAGCCCAACACAAACAACCGCTATTCCTTGCCATTTTTGCGATTGCCCTAGCCTTACCGGCTTTAAGCAAAGCCGAATCTGAGCCAAGTACGCCACATAAAAAACATCATAAACCTGGAACTCCAGCACTTCATGTTGAATATGGTAAAGAATTTTCGAAATTTCTAAAGGACGAAAAAATCAAGGCCGTGTTGCTTGTAGATGAAAAAGGCCAAATTCAAACCCTTGATTCCGAAGGCAAAGAACCGGATGATTGCGGCAAAGTCTCTGGCACTAACATTACCGGAACCTGCCACGATGTCCACAGCAAAGGCATGTTTCCATCCTTCAGCAACACGATAACCATCCAAGGTTTTACGCCTCCTGACACGGTGGCTAAGAATCAATCCAAGGCTACAGTTCCCGATCCCTGCATATGGATAAATATTGGAGGTGACTTAATCCGCCATTGTTATTAACTAATGTTACGCATGTTGCCTATGTAGGCCGGAAAATGCACACCATCGTCTTGAAGGGATGTGCCATGACTATAGCCCTTTGTTGGATGATTGATTTGCCAATGCCAGAGAAAGCAGGATGTTACAGGTCATCCGGGTTTGCAGAAAGCGGTCAGCCTGCGAAATGCGGTTTTTTTTCCGTGCGAATGGTCGGATTTTCCCATTTAGTAGTTTGCCAAGGCACCCGGTGGAGACTTGCCAACTTTAATTGCAGCCATGTCTGGGGTTGCGTTAGGGTTTTCGGCATTTTGGCGGGCGGCTTTCGCATAAAACTGGGTAGGACCATCCTCGGGGAACTCCTGTGACAAGGCATCGAAGGCACAGGCCGCAGCTTGCCATTCGCCAACTTGGAATTGCGCCAAAGCCTCGGCGAACCGGGCGACCATTTCCAACAAGCTTGGCTCGGACTTGTCTAGGGGTGCAATCAGTTCATGGACATTGACCGGATGGGCTTTACCCGCCAACATGAAATCGCCCATCGGCCGGGTGACAAACCCAGTTAGCCCATCAATTAGTTGCAAAGAAACAATAATCCGGGTTCCCAGCAACTTATTAAGGCCCTCCAAACGGGCGGAGGTGTTTACCGTATCGCCCACAGCGCGATAAGCGGCACTTTCTTTGCCTCCGACGAAACCCACGCGCATATCTCCGCAATGCAATCCCATACGGATGGGAAGCCGGACTTGGCATTTCTCTTGAAAATCATCAACGGCGTTTAGAATCTCCAAGGCTGCGCGCATTGCGCCAATGCGGACGTCGGTCTGGAACGTGGGGACCGTCCAGATCGCCATCATGGCATCGCCAGTCACGTCAGAAACCCAACCGCCATTCTGCCTGACAACGGGAAAAAGGGTACTGTAGTAATCATTCATCAGTTCGCCTAGTTCCATAGGGTTCATTTTTTCCGCCAAGGAAGTGTACTGGCCGGCATCGGTGGCGAGGCAAACTCCAAAAGAAACTTTGCTCACCCATTGATTGTCATCTTCCGGGCGTTTTGCCTGGTTAGTGGCCTCATCAGGAATGAAACGGTTGATAACCGAGTGGATTTTCTTGTTTTCCTGAGACCTCATCACATAGTTATCAATCAAGCAAGCGATCATCGCCAGAGGAGTGGCCCAAACGAACGGCAATATTAACGGGAGCCAAAGCGAGAGTTCTGTGAATAGCCAGTAAGCAGCGGCTAAATAGGCTATTGCCAACAATAGAATGAAAGACAAGCCCACCCGTAATCTCCTTGAGGACAGCCAACCGAGCAAACTGCCCCACAAAAATAGCCAAGCAAATTGGCCCCAACGGTCAAAGACTGGGTGTATGTCATTATGCTCAAGCAGGTTCGCAATCGCTGTACCGACAAGTTCCAACGAACTTACCGGCGAATAGGGTGAGAAAAAAATGTTTTCAGGTTTGTCAGACTCAAAGTCCTCGTCAAAGCCAATCAAGACCACCTTACCCCGTAAATCAGGCATTCCATCGGCGTTTGGCCGAAGCAGCAGACTGTGGTATGGAATCCGGGGAATAGCCCCTGATGCGCCGTAATGATTGAAATAGCGGGGTTTTTCTCCGGCGAGTGTTTCGATCAAAGAGGTGATCGAGTTCCGCTGAGTGGGCGACAAGGTTTTTCCGCGCGAGCGCTGTAGCGTTCGTTCAAGCAAGCGAGGCTGCTGCCCGAACCGGCTTTCCAATTCACCAAAATAATGCTCATAGACGGTTAAAGGCCGACTAGGCAAGTAGGCATCACGAGGCGGGTATTCGCCATCCCTCAACAAACTCTCCAATTCGCCACCCAGCAATTTTAAGACGAAAAGCCGCAGCACAACCAAAGGGAATGTGGGGCGTTCACCGCTTTCTCCATAACGGATCAGAAACCGGTCCGTCTCCTCGCCTTGGGCCAGCAGAAAAGGAACCGTAGCCAATGCGGATTGGGCTAGTACTTCCGGCGGTTCATCCAGTGCCTCAACATAAGCATCCCCTTGCAGATGTTTCAATTTCAGGTAATTCGTCAAGACCACCGTGCCAGTCTCGCGCATGGCCATGGCCATGGCCTCATCGTCCTGGGGCTGGGGGGAACTGAAAAAAATATTAAAGCCGATAAGTTCCGCCCCTGCCGCGTTCAAGCGCCTGATTAAATCGGCATGCAACCGCCTAGGCCATTGCTCTGGATTGTCCGAAACGGACAGAAGATTGGCCGAATCGCGGTTAATGTTTACGATGACCACTCTAGCGGGAGCTTGCTGCTCTCCACGCAAGACAAACAGCAAACCAAGCCCAATTTTTTCCTCAAGCAGGGAAAAATAATGCAAAAGGCTGAGCGAGGCCAAGCCTAATCCAAGGATCATGCCGAACAAACCCCGTTTTGAATGCCAGCTTCTCCAGAAACCTCTCATTTATTTTAGCGCGCCATTATGCGAAGTGGGTGTAAACAGTGATAAGAATGTGGTTTCGTTAATGATAAACTCGATGCCTGTCATATTGAAACTAAAAAAGGTCACACATTAAAAATGGTGAACCTTCGCATCTTAACGGGTGAGATTAAAAGTGATGCATCCATCAGATCCCCGCCTTTGTTTTGCAAAAGTGGGGGGGTGTGTCGGGGCCACCGCCCCCTTTGTGGGTTGCCATGAAAGTACGCTATCCAAGTAGGGTAGGGCTGTGCGTACCATTGTACGCACTTTAAGGTAAGCACAGCGTACCCTCCTTGTGTGTTCGCCTAACCCGACCTACGCCACTAGTTCTTGCAAAACCCAGCCGAATGCTATAGTTTAGACGCTATACAAAAAGGCTGGGGGTGCTCGGGTGTTGATCCGGGCTGAGAGACACCCTTCGAACCTGATTCCGGTTAATACCGGCGTAGGAAAGCCGTTTCGAGTCTAAAGGTGATCGAAGCTGATGCCGAAGCACTTGTCTCCCTAGCGCCCCCTTTTCCATAGTACCATGCCAGGAGAAAGCGATGAGCGCTGTTCCAAAACAAATGTTACACGAGGCGGTCACCGCCAAGAAAGCCTCCATACAGCCGTTCACGGCCTCGGAGAAAATTTACGCTCAAGGCACTAGCCCCGATATCCGTGTCCCATTTCGCAAGGTTTCCCAGTCGGACACACCGGCCAGCTTCGGCGCGGAAAAAAATCCCCCCCTATTTATCTACGACACGTCCGGGCCCTACACCGACCCTAAGGTCTCCATTGACCTGCGGCTTGGCCTTCCCGCTTTGCGCGAACCTTGGATCGAAGCGCGGGGCGACACTGTGCGGCTAACTGGGCCTAGTTCGTCTTATGGTCACGAGCGTCAGCACGACCCCAAACTGGCAGAAATGCGCTTCGAACATATCCGCAGTCCCCGCCGAGCCAAACCCGGTGCCAATGTTTCTCAGATGCATTATGCCAAACAAGGCATCATCACCCCGGAGATGGAATTCATCGCCATCCGCGAGAACCAGAAACTTGAGGCAGTGAGCGAAATATACAATTTCCAGCATCCCGGAGAATCCTTCGGCGCAGCCATCCCCAAAATAATCACCCCAGAATTCGTCCGCGATGAAGTGGCGCGGGGCAGGGCAATCATCCCCAACAACATCAACCACCCGGAATCCGAACCGATGATCATCGGGCGTAACTTCTTGGTCAAGATTAACTGCAATCTAGGCAACTCGGCAGTCACTTCCTCGATTGAGGAAGAAGTGGAAAAAATGCTTTGGTCCATCCGTTGGGGCGGAGATACCGTCATGGACTTGTCCACGGGCAAGAACATCCACGAAACCCGCGAATGGATCATCCGCAACTCGCCTGTCCCCATTGGCACCGTGCCGATTTATCAAGCCTTGGAAAAGGTCAACGGCAAGGCCGAGGAACTGACTTGGGAAATTTTCCGCGACACACTGATTGAACAGGCCGAGCAAGGCGTGGACTATTTCACCATCCATGCCGGTGTGCGTTTGGCCCACATCCCATTAAGCGCCAAGCGCGTCACCGGCATCGTCAGCCGAGGCGGCTCGATCATGGCAAAATGGTGTCTGGCCCACCACAAAGAAAGCTTCCTCTACACCCATTTTGAAGAAACCTGCGAGATCATGAAGGCGTATGACGTGGCTTTCTCGCTGGGCGACGGCCTACGCCCCGGATCAATCGCCGATGCCAACGACGAAGCCCAGTTCGCCGAACTGCGCACCTTGGGCGAGTTGACCAAAATTGCTTGGAAGCACGACGTGCAAACGATGATCGAAGGGCCGGGCCATGTGCCCATGCATATGATTAAAGCCAATATGGACGAGCAGTTAAAACACTGTGACGAAGCACCCTTCTACACCCTAGGCCCGCTGACCACCGACATTGCCCCCGGTTACGACCACATCACCTCCGCCATCGGCGCGGCGATGATAGGCTGGTACGGCACCGCGATGCTTTGCTATGTCACGCCTAAAGAACATTTGGGCCTGCCCAACAAGCAAGACGTTCGCGATGGCATCATCGCCTACAAAATCGCCGCCCATGCCGCCGACCTTGCCAAGGGCCATCCCGGCGCGCAGACGCGTGACAATGCCTTGTCAAAAGCCCGCTTTGAGTTCCGTTGGCAAGACCAGTTCAACCTGTCGCTGGACCCGGAAAAGGCACTGGAATTCCACGACGAAACCCTGCCGCAGGAAGGTGCCAAACAAGCACATTTCTGTTCCATGTGCGGCCCGCACTTCTGCTCCATGCGCATCACCCAAGACGTGCGCGACTATGCCAAGGCACACCAATTAAGCGAAACAGAAGCATTGGAAAAGGGCATGGAGGAAATGTCCGAGGAATTCGTCAAGCACGGGGCGCAGATTTATCAGAAGGTTTAACTCGTAGGGGAATCTGGGCCTAGCGCATCACACCCATGGATACCACGCTCCGGCGTCACTGCCATTAAGTTAAGATTCATTAAGCGTGAAATCAGCCCTTGACGGAACGCCAAGCCCCAGCTTGGCGCGTACACCTTGATGCCAAGCTGGGGCTTGGCGTTCCGATAAACGCTTAACTTAAGGTAGTGTCGCTTTGGCGTGGGAACTGTCGAAATTGCCAAGGCTCTTGTAAGCCATGGTATTATTCCTAGTAAGGCAGCAGAGGATGCGCTACATATTGCCATTGCGACGGTTCACAAGATGGATTTCTTGCTGACTTGGAATTGCAAACATATTGCAAATCCAGAGATTCAGAGAAACATCGCTTTATTCCTTAAAGAACAGGGGTTGTATCTGCCCTTTATTTGTACTCCCGATGAACTGGTTGGAGATTACGATGAAAGATGAAATCATTGCAGAAGTCAGGGCAATTCGTGAAGCCCACGCCGCAAAATTCAATTTTGATTTGGATGCCATCTATCAAGACATCAAGCGCAGCGAAGCGGAACATCTTGGTCGCGGGGGTAAATTCGTCGATCCACCCGCCCCGACACCCGGAATCACCCATTCTGACTTTCAGAAAATTCGGTTTGGTGAGATAACTGAACAAACCGCCTTCAACTGACAGTATTTCTGAGGCTAGAAGAGTTCAGGCAGAAAATGCCGGACGTTTCAAGATGATTGGCTATCCAGAACTTAAGAGAATAAGCCCATGGGAATCCCCCAACCTGTCATTTCATTTAGTTTTGAAGATTACCTCGTTTGGGAAAGCGAACAGCCAGAAAAGCATGAATTTGTGCGCGGCGAAATATTTGCGATGGCCGGGGCTAGACGCGCCCATGTCACCGTCAGCCTAAACCTTGCCAGTGCCTTCAAAACCCATCTGCGCGGAACTCCCTGCCGTGCCTACATGGCGGACATGAAGCTGCGGGTGGAGGCCGCAGACACCGGGTTTTATCCTGATGTCTTGGTCAGTTGCGATGCCCGCGACCATGCCGCCGATGTTTATTTAAGCCACGCAGTGCTAGTGGTCGAAGTCCTCT
>Ga0208496_1000106_pt1 | contig 27659 bp, 27 predicted proteins | sample CryBogmetaGMA2M_FD_184552 | JGI IMG/M metagenome (GOLD analysis project Ga0208496, IMG submission 184552) | Freshwater microbial communities from Crystal Bog, Wisconsin, USA - MA2M (SPAdes) | ecosystem: Environmental > Aquatic > Freshwater > Lake | place: Crystal Bog, Wisconsin, USA | collected... | reverse complement strand
GCAAGCTGCAAAAATTGTCACGACGACTTTAAGAAGAAGTGATTCTTTAAGTCTTAGCTCTTATTTTGTAATGAAGTAACCTACGACTACTGCAATCAGGCTTAAGAGTACTAAAGCCAATCCGCGTTGCAAGGCTCCATCCTTGGATGCACGACCCAAGTCAGAAGGCAAGTAATTTGCTTCCTCGCTTGGGTCAATTTCTTTATCGCCACTGATCATTGGCTTAATCAGATCTTCGCCCTTGAATTTCTTGTAATAGAGAATGGCGGCAATGTGGATCGTGATTAAGATATAGATCACGACTTGATTGCCCTCGTGAATCTCAGATAAGAATGAAACTACCCAATTAGGAACATATTTTGCCAACGGCCCCTGAAAGGTAATTTCGTCGTCTACGAATAAACCGGTGAGGACTTGCACACTCAGAACCAAAAGCAGTGCAAATACAGATAGCGCCCCTATGGGGTTGTGCCCCAAAACTCGTGGTGCTTTACCTTGAAGATAATTGAGAACACTTTCACGATTGGGCAAGAATGAAGCAAAGCGCGCATGCGTAGAGCCCACAAATCCCCAAACAATTCGGAAGATCAATAAAGTAAGTACGCTGTAACCAAAATAGGCGTGCCACTCAATAGCATTTTCGCCAAGATTAACACTGACTAAGCTCCCGATGATACAGAGCACTAATAGCCAATGAAAGACCCGAATTGGCAAATCCCAAACACGAATAATTTTGTTCATGTCTTAAGAATAAGCTAAAAAAAATGGATTTATTTGATCTGCGGCAAATCTTTTTGGATAATTTTCAATCCAGCGCGTAAAGCATCTTGATAGCGCTCCCGTTCTGCTTTAATCGTTTCAGCAGTCCAAGAATAAAAGCCCTCGCCTGTTTTCATACCAAACTTTCCACTTGCCACCTTTTCACTGATGCACTTGGCGATTTCAGATGAGTTATTAAGAGTGGGATAAATCTTTGTACCGCCAGCTGCATGAATTTCAAGCCCGGCATGATCGCGTTGCATTGCAGGTCCTGCGGCAATATACCGAAAGCCAAAGCCAAAGCGTACTGCTTTATCGATATCCTCAGGACTACAAATGCCTTCATCAACCATTGAAAATGCTTCGCGTGATAAAGCATGCTGTAAACGATTGGCTAAGAAACCAGGTAAATCTTTTTTAACAACTACCGGAACCATGCCGCACGCAGTCATTAACCTTACCAAGCTATCACCGACAAGCGGGGAGGTCTTCACTCCATACACCACTTCTACACAAGGTATCAAATGGGCAGGCATGAAGAAATGTAAACCGATCATTCGTGCAGCCGTTTTTAAGCCTTCGGCAATTTCACTAATGGGAAAGCTAGTGCTGTTGCTAGCCAATACCGCCTCAGGCTTTGCATATTTTTCCAGCTTAGCAAATAATTCTTGCTTGATATCTAAACGTTCGGGAACACATTCAATGACTAAATCAATATCAGACCAATCCACTTCCTCAAGTGAGCCTGCCACAGTCAACAAGTGGATGCGGTTTTCATAACCGAGCTCAGTCATGGTGTTCGCAAAGTAATCTGGCAACAAGGCCCTGCGCTCGGTCGTCGGTTCGACTACCTGAACAGCGCAGCCGCCACGTGCACAAACCGCGGCAACATCCGCGCCCATGGTTCCGCCCCCGACAATGACTACTTTGGTTTCAGCTGGGGTAAATAACATAACAAATTCTCCTTAGGGGGCAGACTTTTACCAAAAAATCCACATACAATAGCGTGATTATTTCAATAAAAAACATAGCGAGACATGATTCCCGTCAATTCGGTGCTGCAGGTCGGCCATTTCCCTGAAATTATGCAGGCAGAAATCGATCGACGCTTTACGCCTACTTTTTATCCCAATCCTCAAGACCCGGTCCCAACTGGAAACTTTGAGGCTATCTTGATACGCTCTAATACCAAACTGCCCGAAGCTCTAGTCAAACAAATACCGAGCATACGTTTGGTAGCTACTTGTGGTGTTGGTTATGACAACCTGCCCCTAGCCTACCTAAAAGAGCAAGGGATTAAAGCAACAAACACCCCTGGCGTCTTAAATGATGCTGTTTGCGAACTGGCAATAGGCATGATGCTGGGATTACTGCGCCGCATTCCTGAGTCTGAAGCCTTCGTAAAGAGTCGTGCCTGGTCAAAAGCCCCCTTCAAGTTAGCAAGCACTCTGGCTGGAAAACGCGTTGGCATTGCAGGCATGGGTCGAATTGGCCAGGATTTGGCTAAACGCCTTGAGCCCTTCAAGGTAGAAATTGCTTACAGCGGGCCTAGTCCAAAGCAGGTTTCTTATGCCTACCATCGGAATGTTAAAGATTTAGCCAAAAATAGCGATGTACTCTTTCTGGCATGTCCCGCTACTCCTGATACCGAAAAAATGATCAATACAGAGGTTTTAGATGCCCTTGGAGATAAAGGCTTTCTGATCAACATTGCTCGTGGTAGTGTGGTTGACGAAGCTGCTCTTTTATATGCACTGCAACATAAAAAGATCGCTGGTGCTGCTCTAGATGTTTTTGAGAACGAACCAAATCCCAACGTGGCCTTCTTAAGCCTTGATAATGTTTTACTAACACCCCATATTGGGAGTGCCACCACAGAAACACGGGTAGCCATGACGAATTTAGCTGTAGATAATTTAGAAGCCTTTTTTGCACAACAACCACTTCTTACAGAAGTACATCATTAAAACGGAGTCAGTATGACCATTTCTTTACATCCTTCAACCTTGCCAGCGGTATTGTCGCCAGTATTAACGCCTTTTAAAGCAGATGGCCATCCAGATGAGCAAAAATTACTTAAGCAATGCAAATGGCTTGAGGCAAACGGTGTTGGTCACGCAATCTTTGGCACAAACTCCGAAGCAAATTCGATGTCTGCCACGCAAAAGATGAATACGCTTACTGCGCTGATTGAGGGCGGCCTAAATCCAGAACATATGATGCCCGGTACTGGCTCTACTTCTATCGAGAGTACGTATCGGATGACTGTTCATGCATTGAATCATAAATGCGCAGGCGTCTTGATGTTACCGCCCTTCTACTATAAAGATGTGACCGATGATGGAATGTTTGCTTATTTTTCTGAAGTGATTCAGAAAATTGGCAATCCAGCACTGCAGATTTATATCTACAATATTCCACCTGTAACCAAAATCAATTTAAGCCTTTCATTGCTCGAACGTTTAGCGAAAGAATATCCAAAAACCATCGTGGGTATGAAAGATAGCTCAGGTGATTGGGAATACACAGAGTCTGTCATTAAGTTATTAGCTCCCTCAGGCTTCCGCGTATATGCTGGTAGCGAAACATTCCTCATGCGTACCTTACGTGCTGGTGGTGTTGGCTGTATTTCTGCTACTGCAAACGTCAATCCCAAAGCGATTGCTGATTTAGCGACGCATTGGAGAGAATCTAATGCCGATGAACGCCAAGCAGAGTTGGATAAAGTACGGTCTGTGTTTGCCCATTACCAAATGATTGCCGGAATGAAAACTGCTGTTGCACATTATAGCGAAGACTCTGAGTGGTTGCGGGTGCGTCCACCACTAATGCAATTAAGTGCCGATCAACAGGCCAAATTATTGAGTGAGCTCAAAGCCATCAATTTCAGCATGCCAGGGCTCTAATCAGAACAGTAAAAAAATCATTAGGAGACAAAATGAAACTACTTAAGATCATTGTGCTATCACTCAGTTTTTTATGGGCTGGGGCACAAGCGCAGAACATTTCTATTGCAACCGGTGGAACTGGCGGCGTTTACTATCCGATGGGTGGCGGTCTTGCTGCCATGCTATCTAGCAAAGTGCCAGGCATGTCAGCTACGGCTGAAGTTACTGGTGGTTCTGTAGATAACTTAAAACTCGTTGGCACTGGTAAGCCTTATGTGGCTTTCTCAATGGCTGATGCTGCCAAAGATGCTTTGGTTGGTGACGATAAATTTAAAGACAAGCCAGTAGATTTACGAACCTTGTTAATACTGTATCCAAACCTTATGCACGTCGCCACCGTTGAATCCACTGGCATCAAGACGATGAAGGATTTAAAAGGGAAACGGGTCAGTACAGGTGCACCAGGAAGTGCTACTGAAGTCATGGCATTCCGCTTGCTTGAAGCTGCAGGACTTGATAAAGATAAAGATGTCAAGCGTGAGCGCTTGAGCGTTGCAGAGTCTGTCAATGCAGTAAAGGATCGCAAGATTGATGCCTTCTTCTGGGTGGGTGGCTTACCAACTGCAGCAGTGACTGATCTTGCCAATAGTCCTGGTATGAAAATCGTGATGGTAGATACTGCTGCTGAAGTTCCTGCCATGAACAAAAAATATGGCAACCTTTACTTCCCGGCTGTAATTACTAAGCAAACTTACAGCGGCATGGCCAAAGATAATAATGTGGCAGCGGTTGCAAATTTATTGGTTGTCAACTCCTCTATGTCTGATGCAGAGGCATATAAAATTGTCAAAGCTATTTTTGATAATCAACTTGAACTTGTGCGTTCACATGCTGAATTTAGAAATATCACATTAGATAGCCAAAAGGCCAATGCAACGCCGGTTGCTTATCATCCAGGTGCATTGAAATACCTTAAAGAAAAAGGCGTTAAAGTAAATTAAGTCATAACGGGGTGAGTTAATCTCACCCCTTCTGCTTTATTGAGGCGCATAAAAATAAAATAGGCATATGTCAGGACATGAATCAAAACGTGATTGATAACGAAACCCAAGAAAAACTCGATGCTTTCATCAAGCAAGAGGAGGGAGATTCCAACGACTACAAAGGGCTGCTAGCCAAATTCATCACTTTGGTTGCTGTTGGCATGTCTTTGTTTCATCTCTATGCTGCCTACTCTATTGTTCCAACACAGCAACTTCGGGTGATTCACGTTGCCTTAGTTTTATTTCTAGTGTTCTTAAGTTTTCCTATCGCAGCCCGCTTTAAAAACCGTCTAATGTTTTGGGATGTTTTATTTGCCATCGGCTCAGTTGCCATTGCTTATTACATTTTGAGTGGTGGCGATGATTTTATGGACAGAAATACTGCTCCAAATTCGACTGATGTGATGGTTGGAATTTTCTTAATCTTGCTTATCTTAGAAAGTGTTAGAAGAACCAATGGCATGGTCTTGGTGGGCGTAACTGTTCTCTTCCTGCTATATGCTTTTTTTGGCAACTATCTGCCCGCACCATGGACACACAAAGGGTATGACCTAGATCGTTTGGTTGGCTATATGTATATGACTCTTGAAGGCATCTATGGCACGGCAGTTGATGTCTCAGCGACCCTCATTATTCTGTTCACCATCTTTGGTGCCTTCTTGCAATTTACTGGCGCAGGCAAATTCTTTATCGACTTCTCCTTTGCTGCGATGGGCGGTAAATCATCAGGGGTTGGCAGAACCATTGTGCTGTCCTCATTTTTGATGGGCGGACCGTCAGGCTCAGGTGTCGCAACTACTGTTACCGTAGGTTCTGTTGCCGCGCCCATGCTAGAAAAGGTGGGCTATGAAAAGAATGCTGCTGGAGGTCTGCTAGCCGCTGGGGGTCTTGGCGCCATTATTTCTCCACCAGTACTGGGAGCTGCCGCATTCTTGATTGCTGACTTTCTCAAGATTTCCTATTTAGATGTCTTGCTGATGGCAACCATCCCCACTATTTTGTTCTACCTCGGCTTATTTGTCATGGTAGAAATCGATGTCCGTAAATATGGCATGAAGAATATTCATTTTGATACTGTTGAAACAGCTTGGCAATTAACTAAAAAATACTGGTTCCACTTTTTCTCCCTGATATCCATTGTGGTTTTCATGATGTTTGGCTTTTCACCTGTGATGTCCGTATTTTGGGCAACAGTAGTTTCTGCCTTTTCCAGCATGTTGCGTAAAGATACTGCCATCATTCCTTGGGCTTGGTTTCAAGGTAAAGAGCCTATTTTCTCAGGCCTTTACAATTCCAACCTCACTAAAGCGCTTGCCTCGGGTTCAACTGGTGTATTAGCTATTGCTGCAACCTGCGCAGGCGCTGGCCTCATTGTTGGCACTGTTACTCTAACCGGTCTTGGGCTCAAATTTAGCTCAATAGTGATTCAGTATGCAGGTGGCTCACTCTTGCTGACTGCCATCTTCACCGCTTTAATTGTTTGGATAGTTGGATTGGCAGTACCAGTGACCGCTTCATACATTATTTGCGCAGTGATTGCAGCACCAGCCTTAATCAATTTAGATGTACCGCCATTTGCAGCACACATGTTTATCTTCTACTACGCTGTACTCTCGGAAGTCTCTCCCCCAACAGCACTCTCTCCATTTGCGGCAGCAGCGATTTGCAAGGGCAACCCCTATAGGACGACTCTACAAACCTGGAAATATGTAGCCCCCGCAATTCTGGTGCCATTTATGTTTGTACTAGATAAATCTGGTGTGAGCTTGCTCTTGATGGGATCAAGCAGCGCATTGGAGCAGGCTGATTGGTCGCAAATTGCCTGGATTTCCTTTACCGCAGTAGTCGGAATTATTTGTTTGGCTGGCGGACTTCAAGGCTGGTTTATAGAAAAAACTAAAACTTTTGAACGCATCATCATGGTTGTCTCAGGAGTTGCTTTGGCTTACCCATCAAGCGAGGCTGACTTAGTTGGCTTTATTGGTTTTGGATTGGTGCTAATTACGCAAACTTTGACCCACTTGAAGTTAAGTCGCAAACCATCTTAAAACACCATGCAGTGCTGATCTATTCATGAATAAGGCCCGCATTAGCGGGCCTTATTCATTTAACTGCTATTGATTGAGTCTTAAGAAATCTTAGTCCAAGCTGTTTTGCCAGCATACTTCTTAATGGCTGCTTCATCAAACTCAAAACCTAGACCTGGAGATTTATGTAATATCAAATCACCATTCTTAAAAGTGAGTTGCTTATTAATCAATCTACGGAAATTAAGCACCTGATCGTCTAAAAAGAATTCTACAAAACGGGCGTTGGGCGTAGCAGCAACTAAAGGGGTATGCAAATCATGCATCCAATGAGGGCAAACTGTTACTCCCTTCAAATCTGCATATGCAGAGATCCTGCGCCATTCTGTAATGCCACCACAAACAGCAGCATCTGATTGCAAAATCCTTGCCCCACCTGTATCAATTAATTCCCGAAAGCGCCAGCGTCCAGCTTCCATTTCACCGGTGGCGACATTAATCTTGGTAAGACGCGCCAGAGCAGCGTGTAAATCAATCGCATCAGGAGAAAATGGTTCTTCAATCCAATATGGGTTATAGGCCTCAAAACGACGCATATACTCCAGAGCAGTTGGTAAATCACGCCAAGCATTATTGGCATCCAAAGTCAGCAAAATATCATCGCCGATGGCTTTACGAGCTGCCTTCACTCGCGCCTCTTCTTGGGCAGGGGATAGGCGCCCTACTTTCATCTTGACAGCTTTAAATCCTTGTTTAACGTAAGACTCCATTTCCTTACCAAGCATGGCAGGTGTTTTACCCTCAAGGTAATAGCCGCCACTGGCATATGCTGGGACCCGATCATCCACTACAGAGCCAAGATACTGATGAAGAGGGAGGCCAACTGAGCGCGCATTCAAATCCCAAAGCGCTGTATCTAAAATCGAGATCCCACGCATCACTGCGCCAGTCCGCCCCTGCAAGATCGATTCGTTATACATTTCCATCCATAAACCTTCACTACGATGGCTATTCTGTTTGATCAGTTTTGGTGCTAATAATTGCTCAACTGCAATTTTGGCAATATCACCGCCAGCACTTCCAACGTAACAAAAGCCAATACCTTCATTACCATCCTTACCTCTAACCTTTACCAAGCAATAGTGACGCTCGGATACTGTGCGAGTAGAAAATGAAGTAACTTTATCTAAAGGTACTGCTACTGAAGCGACCTCAACAGATTCAATGATTGGCATCTAGTCTCCTTATTTCAAAAAGTGATTGTATCGATAATTTAAATGCTTGGTAACTGCTTAAATAGGGACATAGCATCAGGATTTTTAGCTTATGAAAACAATATGGTCATTTGCAGGCGTACTCAGGACGGGGCTAAAAAGTGCTTTAAGGCAATTAAATCATGTGGCCACTCACATTATTAGATAATTACGAGGTGAATAAAAAAGTGACTTTTTGCTCCCCTCTATTTAAAGCTGCAGTTGTTCTGATTGGATATAGCTGCCTTAGCCTGCTACCTGGGTTTATATCGACCGCTAGCGCACAAAATAATCAGCCCCGTAAGAAAGTAATTGTTCAAAATACTAAACCGGTTGGCTTCAAAGATAATTCTGCGAAGGGTGCGCCAAAAAACAATAGCTTAAATCCCGCACTCTTCCAGCGTAAAGACCCAAGCGAGTTAGACCTTGAAAGCGCTAGTAATCTTGACTACCGGGTGATCCAAGGATGCTTAAGACGCAACTTCAATGAAGATAATCTGCCTTCAAGCATCGGCGTCGACAATCGGCAGTTTTCTGAATTCTTTAAAAATCAGACCAAAACCTTCTTCGATCGTATGCGGGGTGATTGCGTTCCCTATGCTGCTGCTTTTGGAAGTCGCAATCGCTTTAACTCACTTAGCATCATGAATGGTCCTATTCAAGATAGTAAGACCGAAGTTTGGACATTCACACCCTCGGCTTTTGGCGGATTCTTAGTGCAGCAAGATTATTTAAAAAATGAATCTACAAACCTCACAGAGATTCGTATTCCTTTGCGCGATGTTTTATATGATCCTCGCAAAGTGGGCGATAAGCTACCCGTAGAGTTGGTTTGGGAGCTGAACTCCATCATTAAACAAATTTATCCTGAAGACAATAACTCTCTAGAGAACACTAACAGCGTAGTACGTTTGATTGTTGACTTTGGTGATCGTGAAAGATGGGCGCAAATCTGGGCCACTGAAATTATTGATCCCGTTAATAAGGAAGTATTTGCAAGTGCCTATTGGGTAGATCGTGGCGACATCCCCGGAGGTTTTTTTACTGGTAGCGGTGAATCTTTAGAGCGCTCTTTTTGGACCAACCCTCTAAGCTATCGACGCATCTCTAGGGGTGTTGGCATGGTTCGTGCTGGTTCTAGCAAGCGAAGCAAAAACAATACACCCGTTGCCCAAGCAGCACCCACTCAACAGCGCTATCGGGCGCATATGGGTATAGACTATTCAGCGCCGATTGGCACCCCTATTTTTAGCGTGGCTAATGGAAAAGTAGCTCATCTAGGATGGAGCGGAGCTTTTGGTAACTTAATCATTTTGGAGCATCCGGGTGGCTATCACACCTATTACGCCCACTTGAGTAATTACAATACTGAACTTGCAGAAGGCAATGAAGTGCGCCGCGGCTTAGAAATTGGTTACGTTGGATCTACCGGAAGATCCACAGGTCCACATCTCCATTTTGAACTCAGAAAAAATGGTATCTACGTTGATCCTTACGGAATAAAGACTCAGTTGGATTTATGGTCCATGCGTGATAACGAGAGCGGTCAATTGACGAGAGAAATTTTGCTGCTCGGAAGTCCCTTAAAAAATAATTGATATCGGCTTTAAAAAATAAGAGTTTAGAAATAGGGTCCTGATGGACCCTATTTCTTTAGTAAAGCAAAAATGGATACGTCAACCGAGTACTAATACTGGCAGCTTAGAATGAACAATGACCTCGTGTGTTTCACTACCGAGCAAAATGCCTTTGATACCTGTGCGCTTATGCGAGGCCATCACAATCACATCAGACTTTGCTTTTTTAGCTCCGTCCAAAATACCTTCAGATAAATTGCCATTAGAAATATGCAGAGTTTTTGCTTTAATGCCAGCACCTAATGCAGTGGCTGCTTTTTTAAACACGTCCTTAGCGTAAGCTTCACATGCCTTCTGGTGATCTTTTTGGTTAACTCCATAACCCATAGTGCTATCGGAATAAACCATTGGGGGTAAAGGATCAGATACATAAACCAAAGTCACAGCAGCACCATCGGCTTTTGCAAGTTCAGCCACTTTCTTCAAAGATTTTTTGCTGACTTCTGAACCATCGACTGGCACCAATAAATGCTTAAACATATTGACTCCCTTTAAATTGAACTACTGATCTATACTTTCCATCATAAAGCTTATTATTAGGCTTTAACAGCTCATAAAGGGGAACTTAATTGCTCAAGTATTTCGCCATCTATTCTTCATTTTTAATTACGATGCTTGCAATCGATTTGATCTGGCTCTTAGGTATAGCTAAAAGCCTATATCGAGATGAAATGGGCGATTTAATGGCCACTGAGCCCAAACTTGTTGCTGGCCTCGCCTTCTACCTACTCTATGCATTAGGGGCAGTGATTTTTGTCGTCATTCCAGCCTTATCAAAACAGTCCTTGTTATATGCACTGCAATATGGTGCTCTTTTTGGCTTCTTTTGTTACATGACCTACGATCTCACCAACCTAGCTGTTATTAGAGACTTTCCAACTCGTCTCGCATTTGTCGATATGATCTGGGGAAGTTTCGTCACCGCAGTAGTTTCTAGCCTAGCTTATTGGGTTGGCGACCGTTTTTCTTAAATAGCCCGTATCGAACATCTCGATGTTCTTCCAACCTAAAATCCTTGACTGCTTTTCTGGTTACAACAAAACCTTATTTGCAAAAGATGTTTTAGCTGGATTAACGGTAGGCATCGTTGCTCTACCTTTAGCAATGGCTTTTGCAATTGCTAGCGGCCTTAAACCAGAAGCCGGTATCTTTACTGCCATTATTGCTGGCGGCATCATTTCGATTCTTGGTGGTAGCCGCGTTCAAATTGGCGGGCCTGCCGGCGCTTTCATTGTGATTGTGTACGGCATCGTTGAGCGCTATGGAGTCCCCAACTTATTACTTGCTACCGCAATGTCGGGCGTGTTTCTCATCTTGATGGGCACCTTTCGCCTCGGAACGCTAATACGCTTTATCCCCATCGCCGTGATTATTGGTTTTACTAATGGCATCGCATTTCTGATTGGCTTATCTCAAATCAAGGATTTCTTTGGACTTGACATTGATAAGATGCCTGCGCAATTTTTTCCAGTCATTCAAACACTTTATCAAGCTGCTGATACCTTCAACCCGATTGCACTTGGTGTTGCATCGGGCAGTCTTGCCATCATTATTTTGTGGAAGTTATTTCAAAATCGCCTGGGCCCCCTTCGCCATATCCCTGGGACGGTCATTGCCATGGTGTTAGCAACAATGGGTTCAAGCCTACTCAAACTTCCAATAGATACGATAGGTAGTCGTTTTGGCGGAATCCCATCTGGCCTACCCCAATTTGAGTGGATCCCGATTAGCTGGGGATCTGCCCAATATATGGTGGCACCAGCCCTTACCTTGGCCCTACTAGGCGCAATTGAATCGCTTCTCTGCGCTCGCATTGCAGATGGATTAATTCATGATCGTCATAACTCCAATCAGGAACTGCTTGCACAAGGTCTTGCTAATGTAGTCACACCTTTTTTTGGTGGCATGCCAGCAACTGGCACCATTGCACGGACCGTGACCAATGTTGAAAGTGGGGCTAGCACCCCGATTGCTGGCATCGTCCATGCACTTACTTTGCTCATTGTTATCTTGTTCGCTGCTCCCCTTGCAAAAGGCATTCCTCTTGCGAGCCTTGCAGCGATTCTGATGTATGTTGCCTGGAATATGGGTGAGTGGAAAAAGTTTATCGATTTGAAACAATTCCGATTACCGTATCGCATCACTATTTTGAGTGTTTTTCTGTTGACGGTAGTAATGGATCTGACTGTTGCAATTGAAGTCGGCTTGTTATGCGCCTTTATTACCTTTATTTACCGAATCTCTAGTCTTTCCCGCTGCGAAATTGCTCTAGCAAAAAACTTTCCAGCCTTAGAAAATCAGCAAGGTCGAATTGCTGCCTACCGAATTTATGGGGCAATCTTTTTTGGCGCTGTAAAGCTCCTCGAGACAATTGAAGAGAATCTTCCTTCACAAACCCTTTTGCTCGACCTCAAGAACGTCATCTATATTGATACCTCGGGCATGGATACGATTTCGGAATTAGCGCACCTGTGTAAAGTACGTAACATCAAATTGATTATTTGTGGCCTTGATCATCAACCCCATGAAATGGCACAGCGCAGTGGTTTCCTTGACAAGCTACAGCAAGATTGTCTTTACCCTGATCTCATTTCCGGAATAGCTGCGGCGACTCATTCATAAATGATTGCCTAAGAAATACAGAAGCCCCCTTTTAATAAGGCTTCAGGTAAAACCCAGGCGCGGTATAAGCCAAATCCTCCAGCAGTAAAAAGGAGGGTAGCAGTGAAATAACGCACCCAGACAAATTGGCCAAACTGAGTTAATGCTGCAGAAAATTGTGAAATGAGCAAAAGATTTGGCAAAGTTCCCAAGCCAAATGCAAACATCAGTGCTGCGCCCGTTGCCACATCACCAGATAGAAAAGCAAGCGGTAAAACGCTGTAGACTAAACCACAAGGAACTAGACCCCAAAGCATGCCGCTGAACCAACGCGAAGGTCCACTTGCCATTTGCCCTAAATATTGAGCCCAGTAGAGCGCAATTTTTGCACTCAACCACTTGCTACCAACTAGTCCTTTAGATTTGCCTAAGCCCAAAAGTCGGAATCCCATCCAGATCAAGATAAAGGCAGTGAAAGCAAATAGGGGTCGCTGTATGGGAATGATATTTTGCTGCCAAACTACTATCCCTATCCAAGCAGCAATAGCACCCAAAATGACATACGTTGTTAGCCGCCCAAGATGCATAACTAGCTGTAGGTAAAAAAGCTCAGATTTGGGCTTTAATGGGCTCTCCAGAGCTAGTGGCCGCTCAATTGCTGCTGCGATCCCACCACACATCAAAGCGCAATGCCAGCCGCTTACCAGAGCGCCCAGAAAGACTGCTAAAAGAAGGCTAAAAGTTAGCATTTAATTACTAAACTCTTTGGGAAAGCACTCATTTTCATACTAATAAGAATAAACTACTTGATAATTAGACCTAATATGAATTACAAACCTACCGACTCTCCAAACAGTAAATGTTCAGTCTGTGTATTGGGTCAGTTTTGTCTTCCGGTTGGCCTCAGTAGTAGCGACGTTGCTAAAGTAGATATGCTTGTTAAGGAACGGGTTCATCTGCAAAAAGGTGAAAGTCTTTACCGTCATGGCGATCCACTCAGCTCAGTCTATAGCGTGCGCTTTGGCACCCTCAAAACAGAATACTGCTTACAGGATGGCCGCCAACAAGTCATTGGCTTTCATCTCCCAGGCGAAATCTTAGGGCTTGATGGTATTGGTGAAGGTCATTATCAGTCTGATGCAGTTGCCCTTGAAGAAAGTGAAGTCTGCATCATTCGTTATGATGCTTTCGAAGACTTGGCGCGTCAGCTTCCAGTCCTACAAAATCAGTTTCATAAGATTATGAGTCGTGAGTTGACGCAGGATCAACGTCATTTACTTTCTCTTGGCACCATGCGCGCCGAAGAGAGATTGGCTGCATTCTTACTAAGCCTCTCGCAACGTCTAGCAGCACGTGGCTATCTCAATAATGAATTTGACTTACGCATGAGCCGTGTCGAGATCGGTAGCTATCTAGGAATTCAAATTGAAACCGTGAGTCGCATGCTTTCGCGCTTTGCAGAGTCAGGTTTAATTCAAATCAAGCAGCGTCATATTAAGTTAATCGATATGGATGGCTTATACGAGCTCGCTGGTATTCCTAACCCCGATAGGCAAGGTTGCCAGACTGAAGCCTTGATCAGGTAGATTTAAAGCAAACCACGATCAATCTCTTTGCTATCAGACGCCTCAATACCAGGCAAAATATAAGCAGTTAAGGTGCTTGAGATTGCACAAAAAATCCAAATTAAAAAGAAGCCAATGGTGTAGATGCCCTCATCAGAGATCTCAGGATGATGGCCAAAGAACAAAAGTTCTTGCGGATGGATCACCGTAAATAGCAAACCTTCTGCCATACCAGCCACCAAAAAAGATGGCCATAAGATCCAGATCAGTAAGCGGTACTTCATTTGTTTGCCTGTACTTCTTTAAGCTGCTCGACCTTTAGGCCCTGTTTTATGACGCCATCACGTAATGGTTTATCAGCATATAAATTGACTGCAAGCCAGATCGTAATAGCGCAGCCAATCATCGCTACAGCTGGTCCGCTAATTAATAACCAAGGCCACATCTGTTTCCACCAAGGTTTGATAGTTTGCTGTTTTGTCATGTGCTTCCTCTCTATTGCGTTTAAATTTAGCGGGGAATAATAAAAGTAGACTTCTCTTCGCGAGTTCTCATGACCGTCTTACCATCGTCGAACTCTTGCGCCACTACATCAAAATGAATTGGGTAATTACCAGGGTTGTTCTGGCCGATTGTGGCACTCACTTTGATTGGAAACAATTGATTGCTAGCGGGCCCTACACTAATTTCAGTAATTTCTTTACCTTGCGAGTTCAGGATTTTCAAATCGTCCAAGCCTGACGCCTTCATTTGAACCTTCATAGAATGCTCAGAGGCATTCATGATTTGGATACGATAAATGTTCTCAACCCTGACGCCCTCAACTTCGCGAGCTAAGGCGCCACGATCTCGCATCACATCAACTCGCAAGGGATTACGAGTGGCCAATGAGAATAAAAACGCTGAGGCGAGAGCTGTAATAAATGCGGTATAGATCAAAACCCTTGGGCGCAAGATATGCTTTATCGCACTCTGATTAGACTCTTGATCTTCAATTGCACGCTCAGTGGTATAGCGAATTAATCCTTTTGGATAATCAATTTTTTCCATCACTTGATCGCAGGCATCAATACAGGCACCGCAACCAATACACATATACTGCAAGCCATCGCGAATATCAATACCAGTTGGGCAAACCTGCACACAAATACTGCAGTCCACACAATCACCTAGGCCCATAGAACCATAATCAACAGATTTACTACGACTACCTCTTGGCTCCCCGCGCACTTTATCGTAAGTGACCAAAAAGGTATCTTTGTCTACCATCACACTTTGAAAGCGTGCATATGGACACATGTATTTACAGACCTGCTCACGCATAAAACCGGCATTACCCCAGGTTGCAAAACTATAAAAACCGAGCCAAAAGGTTTGCCATGGGCCAAGTGATAAATGTAATAAGGCGGAGCCTAGAGTTTCAATTGGGGTGAAGTAGCCAATAAATGTAAAGCCTGTCCAAAAGGCAATTAAGAGCCAAAGAAAGTGCTTGGTAATTTTGAGTCGCCACTTATGAAGGTCCCATGGCCACTCTTCCCCATCTAAACGAATACGGGCAAAACGATCACCTTCTACCTTACGCTCGATCCACATAAAGATTTCGGTATAGACCGTTTGAGGGCACGCATATCCACAAAATAGGCGGCCAGCCACCGCAGTAAAAAGGAATAAGGCTAATGCAGAAAGAATTAATAAGAGCGTGAGGTAGATCACATCTTGGGGCCAAAGTACTAAGCCAAAGATATAAAACTTACGCTGAACTAAATCAAAGAGAACCGCTTGACGCTCATTCCAGCTAAGCCATGGCAAACCATAAAATAGTAATTGAGTAACAAATACTAGAATGAAACGCCAACGTGCAAATAATCCAGTGACCGAGCGTGGGTAAATCTTGCGCCGGACCTCATAAAGAGACTCCTCAATCACTTCTATCGGAATAGGTTTTCCACCTGGCGTATTACTAGACACTGCTTACTTAGTCGTTACTGCTTGCTTATTATTGGATAGACCCCATACATAGGCAGTTAATAACTGAATCTTCTCAGGACTCAATACTTTATCTTGAGCAGGCATCATCGCCATACGACCTTTAGTAACTGTCTCAACAATCGCTGCCTCTGAGCCGCCATACAACCAGATCTTATCAGTTAAGTTCGGCGCTCCTAAAACAATATTGCCTTTAGCATCCGGGCCATGGCAAGCAACGCAGTTCGCTTTGAATACTTCAGCACCACGCGCTACCTTTAGCTCATCCACAGGCAGACCTGAAAGACTACGAACGTAGTTAGCCACATCCACAATTTGCTTGTTATCTAACTGTGGGAAAGGAGGCATGACACCGCTACGGCCATTAGTAATCGTTGTCTTGATATGATCTGGTGAACCACCATAGAGCCAATCACCATCTGTCAAATTAGGGAAGCCTTTAGCGCCACCAGCATCAGAACCATGGCACTGTGCACAAGAATTTAAGAACAAACGCTGACCCATTTCACGGGCTTTAGGATCAGTAGCAACTTGCACAATGTCCATCTTGACGTACTTCGCATAAACCGGCTTAAGTTCATCATTTGCAGTTGTCATTGAATTCATCAAGGCACCATCAGTGCTGTAACCCAAGACTCCTGGATATGAACCAAGTCCAGGATAAAGAACTAAATAAGCCAAAGAAAAGATACAAGAAATGAGGAACATCCACATCCACCAACGCGGAAGTGGATTATTCAATTCACGTAGGTCCCCATCCCAAACGTGACCAGTGTCTGCTACTTCACCATTTGGATCAAGCTTTACCTTGACTTTGAGTTGTGAAAACAATAACCAGATACACCAAAAAATACCAACCAATGTTACTAGGGCGATATAGGCGCTCCAACCGGCGCTAAGAAAGTCACTCATGATTTATCCTTACTGAATTCATCTGGCAGATCGAATGGAAGTTCGGCGGATTCTTTATTAGCAGGCTGTCTTTTTGCAGACCAAGCCCACCAAATGATTCCTAAAAACACTACCAAACCAAGTACGGTGGAGATTGCTGAGAGGTAGGGTGCAATATTTTGCATAATTTTTTACTAAGAATTACTTAGCAATCACCTCATCAACAATGATGTATCTACGATTGATACCAAGACCTTGAAGATAGGCAATCAATGCATCTTCTTCAGTTTTTCCTTCCAACTCTTTCGGTGCGTTGGCAATTTCTCCATCGCTGTATGGAATGCCTAAACGACGCATCGCAGTCATATGAGAAGCAATCGAGTCTGCAGCAGCTGGCCTCTGTAAATATGGATAAGCTGGCATATTAGACTCAGGCACTACGTCGCGTGGGTTACGCAAATGAATCCGATGCCACTCATCTGAATAACGACCACCAACACGAGCTAGATCTGGTCCAGTACGCTTACTACCCCAAAGAAATGGGTGATCAAACACAGATTCACCAGCTAAAGAGTAAGGGCCATAACGCTCTACCTCTGAGCGTAGTGTACGAATCTGCTGCGAATGACAGCCTAAACAACCTTCACGCTGATAGATATCGCGACCGGCTAAACGCAAAGCTGAATATGGCGCAATACCAGGGCTTGGCTCGGTTGTAGAGTGCTGGAAGAATAAAGGAACGATCTGCACTAGACCAGCAACTGAAATTGCTGCAATGGTGGCAATAATCAACCAACCAACATTACGCTCAAGCGTTTCGTGGGAGAAAAATCGACGTTGTTCTGACATGTTCTTTTCCTTAGTGAGCGACGATGGACGCTTGGGGAATAGGAGCGTCTATAAATTTTTTGTCAATCACGGTTTTGTAGACGTTGTAAGCCATCAACAACATGCCGCTTAAGTAACACAGGCCCCCTAATAAACGAATGACATAGAAAGGATAAGTTGCCTTAACAGACTCAACAAAGCTGTAAGTCAAAGTACCATCTGGTTCAAATGCTCTCCACATCAACCCTTGCATCACTCCTGCAATCCACATTGCAGCGATGTAAATCACAACACCAATAGTTGCAATCCAAAAATGCAATTCAATCAACTTGGTGCTGTACATATCTCTTTGGCCAACAAGGCGTGGAATAAGGTAGTACAAAGATCCAATGGTGATCATGGCAACCCAACCTAAGGCACCAGAGTGCACGTGGCCAATTGTCCAGTCAGTGTAGTGAGACAAACTGTTCACAGTCTTAATAGACATCATGGAACCTTCAAATGTAGACATACCGTAGAAGGACAATGCGACTACTAAGAACTTCAAAATAGGATCACGGCGTAATTTGTACCAAGCGCCCGATAAAGTCATAATGCCGTTGATCATGCCGCCCCATGAGGGCGCTAATAAAATTAAGGAGAACACCATACCTAGGGACTGAGTCCAATCTGGCAATGAGGTGTGCTGCAAATGGTGAGGCCCTGCCCACATATAAGTAAAGTTCAAAGCCCAGAAGTGGACGATAGACAAGCGATACGAGTAGATTGGGCGCTCAGCCTGTTTTGGAATAAAGTAATACATCATGCCCAAAAAGCTAGTAGTTAAGAAGAAACCTACAGCGTTATGGCCGTACCACCACTGAATCATGGCGTCTTGTGCACCAGAGTATGCAGAGTAAGACTTAAATAAGCTTGCTGGCATCTCAATGTTATTAACAATATGCAAAACTGCAATTGTCAAAATATAGGCGCCAAAGAACCAATTTGAAACGTAAATATGTTTAGTCTTACGTTTAATGATGGTGCCAAAGAAAACGATTGCGTAAGCAACCCACACAACAGTAATTAATATGTCAATTGGCCACTCAAGTTCAGCGTACTCTTTAGAAGTCGTAATACCTAGTGGCAAAGTAATGGCAGCAGCAACAATGACCACTTGCCAACCCCAGAATGTAAACGCTGCTAATTTGTCGCAGAACAAACGAACTTGGCAGGTCCGTTGGACGATGTAGTACGAAGTTGCAAATAAGGCAGAACCGCCAAAGGCAAAAATCACCGCATTGGTATGCAGGGGACGTAAGCGTCCATAGCTCAACCAAGGAATGTTAAAAGTAATTTCAGGCCAGATAAGCTGGGCTGCAAGAATAACTCCCACAAGCATGCCAACAATCCCCCAAAGCACAGTAACGATGGCAAATTGGCTGACTACCTTGTAATTGAAGGTATCTTGATTACTCCCCACGGTAAGTCCCATGGTTTCTCCTTTTTTGACCAAACAACGACATAATCCAAATAGACTGGATTGATTATCAAAGTAAGGTCTAGAAGGGAATTTGATCTATATCAAAAAGGGTGGGTCAAAATCTGGACTGCCTGCAAGTAAATATGGGGCTTTTATTTAACCCAATAGATACATTGCTATTTGTGAGGGTTCTTGCTGACGTTTTGCGCTTCTGGAGCGTCATCATCCATCAAAATGGACTGCCCGGGACCATCCAAATCATCGAACTGCCCGCTCTTAACAGACCAATGCAAAATCCATGCCAAAAGACCTACCAAGAGCAGAGATAAAGGAATAAGGATAAATAAGCTTTCCATTTCAATAGTCTAAGCTTTTCGTAAACGCCAAGCATTTAATGTTACTGCTAGTGAAGATAGGGACATCCCAATACCAGCAACCCAGGGATTGACTAAACCCATCATCGCTGTAGGAATTGCAAGTAAGTTATAGATTAAAGCCCAAAGCAGGTTTTCTTTAATGATGGCTTGAGTCTTATCAGCCAATCGTAGAGTTTTTGCTAAGGGCTCCAATGACACAGCAGTCAAAATAGCATCCGCGCCCGCAGCGGCCAAAGGAGCACCAGTGCCAACTGCAATGGAAATATCTGCGCGTGCCAATAAAGGTGCGTCATTCACGCCATCTCCAATCGCCCATACGAAGTGGCCTTGCTTCTGTAATCGTTCGATATAGTCATACTTATCTTCTGGAGTGCAAGCACCTTGATGACTTTCGATACCAACATGATTTGCCCACCAAGCAACTGTTGCAAGGTCATCACCAGAAACTAAATGCACAGTAATATTTCTAGACTTTACAGTTTTGATAAATTGCTCCAAGCCTGGCCTAGGCGTATCTAAGAAAATAAAGCTTGCGATTAATCCTTCATCATCTACCAAGTGCACTTGCCCATACTGTCCAGCCTGCTCATCTTGCACATCTTTTTGAATACCAAGCCAAGCGGCGCTACCAAAACGATAGATACCTGAGCTCAAACCTCTGCCCAATTGATTAATTACTGGTTCAGAAAGAATGGGAAGTCTTAGGTTTTCAGTTTGGGCTTTACGCAGTAATGAGAGTGCCAAAGGATGTCTTTGACCAGACTCTAATGCTGCTGCCAAGGCCAGAGCATCTTCACGGAGATATCCAGCTCGTAAATTGATCACCCCTTCTAACTCTGGTTGACCTATAGTTAAGGTACCTGTTTTATCAAGCACTAGATCAGTAGCTTTCACTAAGCCCTCAAGAACATGGCCGCGCACAATCAATAGGCCTAATTTGGTTACCGCTCCTTGTGCTGCAGCCATGGCAGTCGGTACGGCAAGTGATAAAGCACATGGGCAACTTGCTACCAAGACAGAAACTAAAACAGTCCATGCCTTGCTTGGGTCAAAATACCACCATATTGCAGATGAAATAAATGCACTTAGCAAAAGAAATCCCACGAAATAAGCTGCCCATTTTTCTGCAAGACTAACCATCACTGGCTTTGCTAATAGCGCTTGATCAAGAAGCGATGCGATCCCTGCAATACGAGTAGATTGCCCTACCGCATGAATTCTCATAAACATGGGATTGAGAATGTTATGGGTTCCAGCATAGACAAGGTCGCCAATTTCTTTCTCTACAGGTTTAGATTCTCCAGTAAGCAATGATTCATCCAGCGCGCTGGGGTTTTCAATCAGAATGCCATCTGCAGGTACAACTTCACCTGGTGAAACCCTAAGCACCTCACCCGGATTGCAATTAACAACAGGCACTACCTCAATCTCTCGCGATGCTGGATAACTTAGGGCGCGATCACAAGTTGCGGGTAATTGCTTAGCGAGAGCTTCAGCTCCGCCCTGTGCATCCTGCCTTGCTAATAATTCCACATAACGCGCTGCTAAGATAAATGCAACAAACATTGTTATAGAGTCAAAATAACTCTGCCCAATACCAGTCATTAAATTGATGGTTCCAGCAATAAATGCCAATGCAAGCGCAAGCGCAATGGGTACATCCATACCCAATAGATGGGTTTGTCCGAATGACCGAATACTGCGCCATGCAGCCTGAAATATCGGTCCAGCTGAATACACGATCACTGGCACTGTCAAAGCCCAGCTGGTCCACCCCAATAACAAATCAAACTCAGGAGTGATATCTGCGCCAACATAAGTCGGCCAGGCATACATCATGACTTGCATCATGCCGAGCATTGCGACACCCAACCTTGTGAGTAATTGACGTCTCTCTTTTTTAGCTCGTTCTACTGACAGAGATGGTTCAAAAGGCCAGGCCTCATAACCAATTCGCTCAATCTCAAAAAGTAATCTCGCTAAGCTCGTTTTATCTGGTGAAAAGCGAACCATGGCTTTCTGTGTGACGTAATGAATTTGGACATCGTTCACACCATTAATACGACGTAAATGTTGCTCACATAGCCATACACACGCAGCACAACGAATTTTTTCTAAACGTAAGGTAGTTTCTAACTGACCAACTTCCTCAAAGGGACGTGTAAAGCGATTTCGTAGAGAGGGATCATCGTAAGGCTTCAGTTTTTCTGGAATTTCATTTAAAGCTAAATAAGCAGCAGGCTTTTCACTTGATTGAACGCGTCTCGTATAAAAGACATCTAAGCCTTCACTATGAATGGTCTGAGCTATCGCCATACAGCCAGGGCAACAAAAGCTTCGGTTAATGCCACTTAAATTAACTTTAACTAATTCCGCTGGAGAAATGATGCTTGAGCAGTGATAGCAAGTAAGAGAATGACTCATTAAGCCTCTTTATCTACCCAGCCATTACGACGCTCATAGAGAACAAATAAAACGCCCCACATAACAGCTGCAACATATGCCCAGACCCATGCAACTGGAGAAGTGCGTGATCCAGAGATATCCAACACAAAACCGAAGAGGGCAGGTCCCAACATCCCGCCGCCAAATCCCAGCAAAGAATGTAATCCCATGGCCGCACCTTTAATATTTTCTTGTGCACTAATCACAAGACCTGCGGTTAATGTTGCAGAATCAGCCATGATAAAGATGGCATGTCCAATAGCCAGAGCAACGATCAACCACCATGAATGGCCGGAAGAGAGAGCTAAAGATATTCCTAACACTGCACTTGTACACATCACAATACATACCCACTTTTGGCGACCTACCCGCAATGCAATTTCATTACCAAGAATAGAGGAAGGCACGCCAAAGAAATTAATGATTCCCGCTAATGTAGTCGCTGCCAAGAAAAATGACTCCCCAGATACTGCAGTACAAAATGCAAAGAAGGCTACCAGCCAACTTCTAGAAGCAAATAACTCCAAGGAGTGAGCGGTATAGCCAAAAATGAAGCCAGATGCTTTTTTATTCTGTAATACCAACTTCCATTTATCTACTGGAAAAATATCATGCAAACGAATTTTCATTGGCCCCTTCCACTTCTCATGCTGGAGTGGAGGTATCAGAAGCAGAATAATTAAAAACGCTGTGAATGGTCCAAGAGAAATAATGCCAAATACATAGTGCCAACCAAGAGCGCTCAATATCCAACCAGAACATAAATAAGAAAATCCAGTCCCGATGCCAAAGAAAGCTGTATAAAAAGCAATGTGTCGCGTAAGCTCACCTGACTTGATTCGGTCTGACAAGATTTTGAGGCCAGGCATATAGGTGCCTGCTAACCCAGCACCATTGATGGCCATGAAAAATAAGGCAGTCCAAAAGTTATAGGCAAAAAGACCCATGCCTAATAAACCTGCTGTCGCTAAAATGCCGCCGATTAAATACACCTTACGGGCATCTACCCTATCTGTCAGAGCAGTTGCTAAGGGAACAGCCAGCATATAACCGAAGAAGAATGCGCTAGCAATCAGTCCAGACTGGAGATTAGTTAAATGCCACTCTTCCTGCAAGGTGGTTAAAACCACTGCGTAGCAGGCAAAGCCCAATAAGGCACAAGTTTGTGCCATGAGCATCAGAGGGGTATAACCAGCCGATCGAAAGCGCATAAAGAGTCAGTAAAAACGTGAACTCATTCTACTCGCCTCAAAGGAGAAAGACCCGCTACACTAAGGAAAACAGATGGAGGTAATATGCAAAATAATCATATCCCAGGCTTTCTAATACAGCTTTGGGCTAGTCTATTCATTGCTATGAGCAGTACATTGGCAATGGCTGATGGCTATCCAACAAAACCCATTAAGGCCATTGTTCCTTTCGCCCCAGGAAGTACAACTGATCAAATTGGTCGCGCTTATGCTGCCAAAATGAGTGAGCTATTAGGTCAGCCAGTTGTCATTGAAAATCGACCTGGTGCCAATGGCCTGATTGGAGCCGACCTAGTTGCTAAAGCTCCAGCAGATGGCTATACCATCTTATTTGGCACTAATAGTACTAATGCCGCTCTTAAAAGCTTAGTCAAAAATTTACCTTACAACCAAGAAACTGCCTTTACTCCAATTGGCTATTTTGGTTCAGCACCCCTCATCGTGGCGATTAACAATGATGTTCCTGCAAAATCACTCAACGGATTCGTGTCACTAGCAAAAGCTAATCCCGGAAAAATGACTTTCGCTTATGCAAGTACATCGCAACGTGTCTCTTCAGAAATGCTAGCAAGTGCAGCCGATATTAAGATGACTGGTGTTTCTTATAAAAGCGGTCCCAATGCAATGACAGATGTGATTGGTGGACAAGTCAATATGTTCACGGCTGATTTTGGAGTCACTTTACCTCAAGTACAGGCAGGCAAAATTCGTGGACTAGCTGTTACGTCACTGAAGCGCTCCCCTGCTATTCCAGAGTTACCAACCGTAAATGAAGCACTTGGTATCAAGGGCTACGAACTCATTGCCTTCTTTGCTGTATTTGGTCCAGCTGGAATGCCAAAGGATGCTGTCCTTAAACTTAATACTGCTATTAATGAGGCTGCTAAATCGAAAGATGTTATTGAGCGATTTTCTGCGATGGGTTTTGAAACTCAACCCGGTACACCAGAAGCACTTGCTCAAAAAATTAAATTAGAGACTGCAAAATGGGCTAAAGCAATTAAGGAGGCTGGTATTGAGCCTGAGTAATTTAGCAACTTTATTGCTGACTACGATTTGGAGAGTCTTGAAAGCCATTAGATCTAAACGTGAGAACCAGAGTATCGCGATACCCATAATTTCCAAGTGGCTGAATCGGAGTAGACTCATGAATCATTCGTTCATCATTCATGAGCAATACTGACCATGGTTGGGTAAGGGTAAAACGCAAACCAGCAGAGCCAGTAGCATCAAATATTCTAGTCTCACCACCTTTAATACCATCTCGATTTAATAAAAAAACTGCAACAAAATCTACACCATCACGATGTGCACCTTCAGGCGTTGGGCGCCCTATGCCATCAGTCGTATCAATCCGAAATTGATGAGCCTCTACAAACCAGGTTGTCACTGGCTTTAAGCTAGTCAGTACATGAGCTAACCCTAGAATCAAGGATTGCCACGCAGCATTGTTTAATAAGTCTTTCTGTATAGGCTCAAACCAACGCTCAATACCGCCATGCAAAGCGTTGTAATCTACCGATTGCCAATGTGCACGATGAGGTACTAAGTTAAGATGATTGCCTGTAATTTCATAGCTAGCATGACGACGAAAACGATAACGACCACCATCCTTCAAATATGGATCGCGGGGCAAACCTTCCCAAAACTGAGTAATACCTTGCAAATCTGATACTGAGAGCTTGCTGATCTCAGCCACTGTTTCAGCAGAAGCAATCACATAACCATCAGTATGCAAAATCTTTGCAAGCTCTTTTGCTGTGGTTAATTGAGGTGCAAGAACAGTATTAGGCATGGATTTATTTTAGTTCAGTCAATCAGAAATACTTAATCGAGCTGAGCTCCTGATGCCTTCACAATTTTTGCCCACTTAGCTAATTCTTCTTTGAGTAAAGTAGCCAGTTTTGTTGGGGGAACTGGACTGAGATCTAGCCCTTGTGCAGTGAGTTTTTCACGAACATCTGGTCTTGCCATTACCTTATCCATTGCTAACTGGTTCTTCTTCACAATATCTGCAGTGACACCAATAGGTGCAAAGATTGCAACCCATACTTCACCTATGCAATCAGGATAAGTTTCAGCGATAGTTGGAATTTCAGGGGCAGCACTTGAGCGTTTAGCAGAACTGATCGCAATCGCCTGCAATTTACCAGCCTTGATGTAATTTAATGCTGAAGGAAGGCTTGCAAAAGCCAATGGCACTTGTCCACCCAGCACATCATTGATTGCGGGAGCAACGCCTTTATAGGGGATATGTTGCATTTCAATTCCAGCACTCGTATTGAGCATTGCACCAAGAAGATGACTAATCGTTCCATTGCCGGCAGAAGCGTACGACAACTCACCCGGCTTCTTTTTTGCTGCAGCAACGACATCTGCCAAAGTTTTATATGGCGATCCTGGTGGAGAAACTAATACATAGGGAGTGGCGCCAATGTAATAGAGGGGCACAAAATCATTAATTGGATCAAATCCAGGGTTCTTGTAGAGAACAGGGTTGATTGCTTGTGCACTATTAATCGTTAACAATAAGGTATAGCCATCTTTTGCAGAACGGGCTACGCTTTGAGTACCAATATTCCCACCTGCACCAGGTCTATTTTCTACAACAATAGAAGTACCGATAGCTTCACCAAAGGCAGGAGCAATTAAACGAGCTACGATATCGTTTGTGCCTCCAGCAGCCTGTGGAACCACTAAATTAATTGGCTTATTAGGATATGGCTGTGCAGCTAAATGGGCCGCAAATAAAAAGCTAATTAAGCCGAATGAATATATCCAAATGTTTTTTCTTAATGCCATCATGAACCTTTAAGCTAGTAAATTAAGACGATTGCGTACATCCGTTACATGCCCCTTAAGGTCATATAACTCCTTAGCATCTAGCATCGATACTTTGATGTTTCCAACCTTTCGTTCTATAGCCTGCAGATCCTTGAAATTCTTTTCTTTCAGTTCCGGATTCAAAGCATTCCTTTCGATTACCTTAAGCTCCTCATATACCTGGGCTAGCTTCAACTTTAAGAAGAAATTTTTGGTTGCTGGAATATAAGTAAACAGAGGGATGAAAATGACTAAAAGTGGAATAACAATTTTGACAAAACGGCCAGCCCAAACAGCAGTCCAAAATGGTAGATGGCGATGCAAGAAGGATGGTCCATCTTTTAAATAAATTTCCGCATCCACCTGAACAGGAAAATCTAAACCCGTACTAGAAGGGAATTCTCCAAGCTTCTGCAAACGAGAATAGGACTTCAAAATATCATAAGAGGCCCCTAAAATAAGAGAGACCAGTGCAGGACTAATATCATCTTTCGCTACTAATGTGGCCGTAGCTGCGACCACTTGAATATCTTGGCGTGGTAGATCATGTGAGATGCTCAACAAACCTCTGGGTACATTAACCTTAGAAAGGTAAGGTAAGTTTCGTGCATAAGCATCAGCCTGCTCAAAGCTCATTAAACGAATTCCAGGAATTTCATAGAATTTTTTAAGGATGGGCGCTTCGGCAGCTACCACAATAAACACAGCATCTAGTTCCCCGCTATTGAGTTTATCGATAGCCTGATCGGGCTTAAGTTTTTCGGCACGAAGATCGGCTTCTGATAAACCACTAGTTTGTAACAATGCACTGCTCAGCGCTAGTGTGCCACTACCTTCATTGCCAATAGAAATGCGCTTACCCTTCAATTGCCCTAATACACGCAATCCGCCTTCGCTCTTAAAGGCAGCTTCGCGATACCAAACCCACACTGGTTCATAAAACATTCCAGCAATAGAAACTAGCTTGGGATATTTATTAATATCAGCAATGCCACCCTGCACCATCGCAAAATCAATATCAGAATGCGGATCATTTAAGAGCGCGAGATTATCGACACTTCCACCCGTTGCCATCAAATCAAGCTTGACCCCATCGTCCAAAAGCTCTGCCTTTAGGCGCTCCCCAAACTGGTAATACAGCCCAGTCGGAAAACCGGTGGCCATATCGATCACCTTAGGGGGTGGTGGAATCAAAATCCATAAAACTCCAAAGATAGCTATTAACGCTACCAAAAAGGCAGCCACAATCACTAGGGGGTTATAAATGTGTCTTTTAATGGATATCATAAAAGTCTCTTCTGTTTTTTGCATTATGCCCCGAGAGCAAAAATGGCATGAAGACTATCTAGGAGCAGGCAAATAAGGGGTTCTGGATAAAGCTAAAGCACCCTTATCTTTACTGCCTCACTTGATCAATCATCAATATGACGTTTTTTGCGCCAAGTTTTACGATTTGAGCAGATGAGATTAAATCTCCAGGTTCTGCTTTTGCCATCCCCGTCTTTGAGACTCTGACTTCAATAGATGCTTCGGACAATTGTGAAAGCGGTGCACTTGGATTTAGCGCAAGAGCATCCGTTAGCGAGAAATTCATTGGAAAGTCAGTGGCAGCAGTTTTAAAGACAGCCACCGGCATACGTTCACCAGGTTTACGTGCAATTACCATGATGAAGTCACCTGGCTTCAGTTTTGATTTCAAATCTGAAGACAATTCAATCTTGCCGCTGATCCCTTTGCTGTCAGGAGGAGTATTTTTAGTGGGCAAGCCACCCTTGCTACGCGCCTCAGCAATAGATTCCCCTATGGATTGGGCCTCTTCTGTAC
>Ga0208496_1000105_pt1 | contig 27756 bp, 25 predicted proteins | sample CryBogmetaGMA2M_FD_184552 | JGI IMG/M metagenome (GOLD analysis project Ga0208496, IMG submission 184552) | Freshwater microbial communities from Crystal Bog, Wisconsin, USA - MA2M (SPAdes) | ecosystem: Environmental > Aquatic > Freshwater > Lake | place: Crystal Bog, Wisconsin, USA | collected... | reverse complement strand
GTGTATTACAGTGTGGTCAATTCGGCTACTTTACCGGATAATCGCCAAAATGAGAATTGCTGAACAGGTATAGTGTGCTGTCCCAAGACTGGATTTTTGTGAGCCCAGAAACCCAGAAGGCGTAGGCGACCCAAAGCCGCAACAGCAAATCTCCGACGGGAGTCAACCGGTCGAGAATCACGGTCACGTTGCGCAATCTGGCCTGTTGCTTCTGGACTGCCATGTGGAATGCGGAGTTAGCATATGCGTTCATGTAGTGTCTTCCTAAATCAAACAGAAAAGTGAGTGAACAAGCCACGCCCGAACCAATATCTAAACTTTGTGGGCAGGTCGAATCGGCTATCCACATTGAATGCCTGTTCCAACGCCTCGGCAAGGGTTGAATCCCCTGAGAGCGCAGATAGGAAGGCATGGTCACCCTCCTCCAGCGCATGGATTTCCACCTCCCTGCCGGGCCTGAAGAGCAACAACCCGCAGCCGCCTTCCTGTAGGCTGACGTGGTCGTCCCCGGCAAAATCTTCTTGATTGACCTCCCAGATACGCAGCACCGGGTAATCTGATGCCATCAATCGTGCCGTGGGATGGAGTTGTAATCGAAGCTCCCCGTGGCGTTCCGCCGGAACGGCAGCTAACTCCGACAAGTCCAGCCCATCCGCATTGGCCTCGTGAAAAGCCACTTGCCAAAGCCATTCCAGCTTCGCCACATCCGGCAGGTAAGGCAATCCTTGGGCGGGCGGGTATTCCGCCACGAAATCCGGGAAGCGGTCGCCGTATTCGAGCAGGCAACCGGATTGCGGCGGATGGAGAACGATATAAGCCCTCGCCAGTCCGTTGAAAAAGCCGTCTCCGACCAGCCGGTTCACCACCGGATACCCATCCCGAAGCGCATCGGTCAACCCTAGGAATGTATTGTTTCGATAGACTGCCATCCTTTGGGCCTGAGTCAGTCCATTGGGCTTTATCTTGTCTAAGATGATCGCCTCACTCTGTATAACGGAACGGGTGAAATCCCGTTGTAACTCATGCAGCCCGTGCATAGCTGTCCCCCATGAGCTGGTCGGCTTTTCTGGCTTCATCCAGCAAAATCTGCAAAGGCGGGATATCCGTGTCCCATTCGATCAGCGTCGGACGCGGCCCCAAACGTTGCAAGGTGTATTCATAAAGCTGCCAAACCTCGTCGCAGACCGTGCGGTTGTGGGTGTCGATCAAAATCTCACCACCCTCGAATTGATTGAGGGTATGACCGGCGAGGTGGATTTCCTCGACCAAGCCCGCTGGGATGCCCCGCAAATAATCCATGGTATCCCAGCCGTGGTTACTGCACGACACATAGACGTTGTTCACATCCAGCAGAATGCCACAACCTGAATGACGGGCCGTTTCCACCAGAAATTCGCTTTCCGTAAGGGTGGAGTGCGCGAACTCCAGATAGCTGGAGGGGTTTTCGATCAGAATCCTCCGACCCAAGAAGTCCTGGACTTGGGTGATTCGATTGACGATGTGCGATAACGATTCCTCGGTGTAAGGTAAAGGGATCAGATCGTTCAGGTAAGCCCCTCCGAATGAACCCCAGGAAAGATGCTCGGACACCAAGTCAGGCTCGATGCGCACGACGAGTGCCTTCAACTTTTCCAGATGGACGGCATCCAAGGGATCGGTTGATCCCAAGGAAAGCCCGATGCCGTGCAGGCTGACAGGATAATCGGCTCGCACCTTTTCAAGGTAGAAATGCGGTATCCCGCCCTTGCCGAAATAGTTTTCGCTGTGTACCTCGAACCAACCCACTGGTGGATGGAAATCCACCACCTCCCCATAGTGCTGGGAACGCAGTCCGATCCCGGCCAACGCCGGAACCGTTGCGTGGGCACGTCCATCATTGGTGATGTGCGCCATATCCATACCTTAGTGGTGTCTTACTTCTGCGCTTGCAGGCTACCGCCGACGATCCGGTCGCAGGTACCCTTGGGCAACGCAATGAAAGCGTCCTTCTGTCCGTCCTCCAAAGAATGCCCCGCACAGGCGTTCGACAAAGTCTTGCAATCGTTTTTGCCGGTCTTGGCAACGCCGTAACACTTTTCGATATCCTTGTCCTTTTTTTCAGCGGCAAAGGCTGTTGATTGCGATCCCAAAGCCGCCAAGGTGATGATCGAAGCCAAGGCTGTAGTAACGATAGTTTTTGAGTTGCTCATGTGATGTTTCCAATGGGTAGAAAGATTAATGTTTGCGCGATCTAAGATCGCGTCGATTATTAACAATCAATCTCCGTGCCAACTCGGAATAATTCTTAGATAGTTAATAAATACATATAGATATATATTTTTTCTTGGATAATCTTGCAAGTGGCAAAAATCTGGATACCACTAATAGTTGTGGCCTGTCACGGTTATTTGAGGGTAGAATGATCCAGAACATCCACTGAGCAGACTGGGATTTGTAATCCAGGCCCACGCGTTTTCTGTTTGTCACGAAGCGCGGTTGCGGTACAAAATGTTACGGACGGGATTACAAATCCTGTCCGACGGTAGAAAGGTGTAAGATCAGAGCCTGTATCGGTCAAATCATAAATTTGTGTAATAAGCAGAGGGGTTTACAACCAATTTGGACAAACCGAAAATGACTGAAAATTCCACCGCTGCCGTAGCCAACACAACCAATGCCGGATTGCCGATAGACACCATCGAACTGGCGGCTTTGCGTATGATCATAGAAGGGACCGCTCAATCGACAGGCGAGGATTTCTTTCGCTCGTTAGTGCGCAACTTGAGCATTGTGACGGGTGTCACCAATGCCTTTATTGCTGAGTTTGCAGATTCCAAAACCCGGGTCAGAACCTTGGCTTTTTGGATGAATGGAGAATTTGTGCAGAACCAGGAATGGGAGTTGGCGGGCACACCCTGCGAAGTGGTGCTCTGGGGGAAGTTGTGCCATTATCCCGAGAATGTAGAGCAACTCTTCCCGAAGGCAGCAAGGGGAGTGGAAAGCTTTCTCGGCGTTCCACTCCAGGATGCCGACGGAGACATTCTCGGGCATCTCGCGGTGTTTGACCACCGACCGATGCCGCCAGAACCCCGACTGCTGTACACATTCCAATTATTTGCGGTCAGGGCCGCCGCCGAACTGAGCCGGGTACGGGCCGTGGAGCGGCTTCACCAAAGCGAGGAACGTTTCCGCGACCTTTTCGACGAAGCGCCGATTGCCTATGTCCACGAAGATTTTCAATCCCGGTTCATCCGTGCGAACCGGGCAGCCATCAGCATACTCGGCATCGCGCCAGAGCAGGTGCCCGGCACGGTGGGCAAGTCTTTCATACCCGATACGCCAGATGCCCAGCGCCGTTTCAAAGATGCATTCGCGTCTATCGGACGGGGGACGGATACGGACGGTTTGGTGCTGGAACTCCGCCGCCAGGACAACGGCCAGCCGGTCTGGATTCAGTGGTGGTCCAAGCCGGACCCCGGCGGCCAGTATACCCGCACGATGTTCATCGACATTACCGACCATGTATTGATGGAGCGTGAACAGGCCCGGCTACAAGCGGAAAACCTGTATCTTCAGGATGAAATCAAATCAGTCCACAATTTCGAGGAAATTGTCGGGCGCAGCGCGGCGATTCTGTCGGTGTTGTCCAATGTGCGCCGCGTGGCGGTGACGGATGCAACGGTTCTGATTCAGGGGGAATCCGGCACCGGCAAAGAGTTGATCGCCCGCGCTGTTCATTCGACCAGCAAGCGCTGCGACAAACCGCTGATCAAAGTCAATTGCGCCGCACTGCCGACCAACCTAATAGAGAGCGAATTGTTCGGGCATGAGAAAGGGGCTTTCACCGGTGCCATCGCGAAACGCATCGGGCGGTTCGAACTCGCCGATGGCGGCACAATATTCCTCGACGAAATCGGCGAGGTTCCGCTGGAAGTCCAGGTCAAATTGTTGCGCGTGCTTCAGGAGCAAGAATTTGACCGAGTGGGCGGCAAATCGCCGATTAAGGTTAATGTCCGCGTGATCGCCGCAACCAATCGAAATCTCTTGCAGGAAGTAAAGGACAAGGCGTTCCGCGAGGATCTGTACTACCGGCTCAATGTGTTTCCGCTGACCACCCCGCCGCTGCGGGAGCGGATCGAAGACATTCCCCTGTTGGTGCGCTTCATGATCGAAAAGTTTGCTAGCCGGGTTGGCAAGCGCGTCAACGGGGTTGGCGCGAAGTCCATGCAACGCCTACAGTCCTATCCTTGGCCGGGAAACATCCGGGAATTGGAAAACGTGATTGAACGGGCAATCATCCTGACGGATGAAGACATCATTGAGATCAGCCCTGAAATGTTGCCCGGATCAATCGGACAGTCAGATGTGAAAGCCAGTTCGAATCAGGGCGACACACTCGAATCAGTCGAAAGGGAGCACATTCGGTCTGTACTCGTCCAGGCAAACTGGGTTATCGAAGGTTCCAAAGGCGCTGCGCGGACACTCGACCTTCACCCCAGCACGCTGCGCTATCGCATGAAGAAACTCGGCATTACGCCAGACCGCCACTAAATGTAGTAAACACTGTATTTTGCCGATAAGCTCTGTAGACTGTCATAAGCCAAGATATCATGTTATTGGGACATACTTATCAACCCAATGGCTGCTTTTTGATGGTATGTTAGGTGATATCGAATAAAGAACATCTCATCCAAAGGCCAAGCTGGGGCTTGGAAAGGTGATTTGAGGAGGAATTGTTCGTGATTTTCGTGGACAATTCATTTCGGTTTTGGTGGATTCATTATTGGAAATCACCCAATGAGTAGGCATCTCGAAAAATCAACTGCAAAATCCGGGATTAAACAGACCGTCGAATTACTAGACTTATTGTGTATTTTGGGAGATTTGTGAGTAAAGCACTTAGTCGTTGGTTGATTTACCCTTGCTTGATCGTTGCCGCTTCCAATGTTTTTTCCACCCAAGTTCCCAGGGAAGACATTGAAGCAGCCATTCTTGGCAGCAAGTCGTTTCCAGAAGTCGTTCTGAACGGAATGGATTTCAATGCCGACAGCAAGGTAGATGTTGGCGATCTGATCCGCCTCCTTAAAAGAACTGATGTGCCTATTTTTTTACTGAGCCTGCGCTCTTTTTTTAATGGGTTATCGGGCCTATTTGATCAAATAGACCTAGGGGACAGGTGTTCTGAATTTAAACCCAATCGGTTATCCTAGCCCCTTTGCTCAACTGTTTTTGGGAGGTGCTAATTCATGAACTCAGTAACACCATAGCTATTTCCTGCTGACTGCGTTGCTGATGCCCAGATTGCTTGCGGCATCGGAAAAGGCGCGGATTGTCAATGTGGCATCCGAGGCGCATCGCCGCATGAGACTCGATTTCGATGACCTTCAAGTGAAAAATCTTATAATCGTCTGCTCGCCTATGGTCGATCCAAGCTGGCTAATCTGCTATTCACGCATGAATTGGCGCAACGGATCAATCCACAGCAAGTCATAGTCAATGCCTTGCACCCCGGCTTTGTGGCGACAGACATTGGCACCCGCCATGGTTTGATGCCTTCTTTCGCCTGGTGGCTGGCCAAATTCGCCGCGTTGAGCCCGGAAAAAGGGGCGGCAACCTCGGTTTACCTTGCCAGTTCACCCGACGTGGCGGATGCCAACGGGCTTTATTTTTACAAGTGCAAACCGATTAAGCCATCCCAGGCGGCTCTCGACAGCGATGCAGCCCGATGCCTTTGGGAAATCAGCACTCGCCTGACAGGCATTGATTGAGGGGGCGGTTAGTTCTCTTGACGGCAACCGTCCCGCTGGACACGCTTATGAAATTGAAGCCATCATGGGGGATGCGCAAAGCCCACCCCGAGATTGGTTGGCGGGGCCGTTGCCGCAATAGGGTGCTTTCGGCATCAGGCTCGTTTGCATAGGCGTGTGACAACCACGACAAAACGATAGCCGACAGCAAAAAAGCCCTAACAGGTCGTTGTGGCATTTTCATCGAAAATAAATCATCAAACGCTGGGGAATAGTCATCGCAACATGCGAGCCAGCCGTTCCTGGGTGAACATGCGCTTGAGGGTGAGGCCCTGGACAATGACCGAAAAGACGACGACGGCGAAAGTCATGTTCAACATCAGCGGTTTCCAGGGACTGTCGGGCAGGGAGACCGCGAGTGCCAGCGACAGCCCGCCGCGCAGGCCACCCCAAGTCAACAACTGGGTCAGGCCAAGGCAGTCGGCACGGATCACACCCACCGCATTCAGCCCACCGACGATGCCAAACACCGTTACCGCACGGGCGAGCAACACGGCGGCAATCGCAACCAGCGCGGGGACACCCAACACGACGCCCGGCAGCGGATTGACCAAGACAACATGAAAGCCGACGAACACGAACAGTAGCGCGTTCAATACCTCATCCAGCCCCGACCAGAACGTCCGCAGCGGCGCAAGCGTGGCTTCGCTCAGGCGCGTCGCGGTGAGGTTGCCGCTGAGGAGACCGGCCACGACGGTGGCAATCGGACCGGAGACATCCAGATGTTGGGCGGCGGCATACAGGCATGCAACGGCACCCAGCGAGACCAGCAGGCCGGTGCAGTAGGTCGTCGAGCGCAGCATCAGGTGATGGATGACCAGCCAACCGGCCACACCCATGGCCGCGCCACCCAAGACTTCCCGCATGAAAATCGATCCGGCCTCGGCCAGACTGGCATCGCTGCCGCTGACCGCCGCCCCCGCGAAAATGGTGAAAAAAACCACGGCAACCCCGTCGTTCAACAGGGATTCGCCATCGACCACCGTCTCCAGGTTCTTCGGCAGGCCCATTTTAGAGAGGATCGCCAGCGCGGCCACCGGGTCGGTGGCGGCGATCAGCGCCCCGAACAACAGTGCCTGGGCCAGCGTGGCCGCCACACCGGACAGTGCAAGCCCCGCATAGACCAAGCCGCCGGTGAGGATGCACGCTATCCCGGTGCCGGCAAACGCCAGCCAAAGCACCAGCCAGCGTTGTTCGCGCAACGTCGCCCAACTAACGCGCATGCTGCCTCGAAACAGCATGAAGCAGAGCACACCCTTTAGCAAGGTGTCATTCAGGTTGAATGACTGGGTGATTTGGTGCAGCAGGCCGACAGCCCCGGTAGGGATGAAAAGTTCCAAAACCCTTAGCCCACCAGTGGTCAAGGCGGCCAACAACAACAAGCCAATGTCGTGCTGAAGGCGCAGATAGCGGTCATTGACGAAACTTAAGATAGCGGCAATGCCGAACAGGCATGCAATCGCCGTAAAGGTATCCAAATAGCCCCCCTTCCAAGCGTACCCGCTCGAAACGTTTATATCCGGTTAATACAGAGAAATTCGTCGAGCATCGGTCTCTAGGCGATGCGCCTGTTTGGCGAGTAACCTGGCGCGGCGACTGGTCAAAACACGCATCGCGGACAAGCATTCCAGCGCATGAAGTTGATAAGCATGGCACTTGCCGAGATCGCTCGTTAGGCGTTGAGTTTACCTCAAAACGTTCCCATCGCCACGATGATTTTCCTACGCGTCCAGCCGTTTTGGCATTTCTGCAAGGCGGACGGCAGTTCGCCTAGGGTATTTTGCTGTCGATGACGGTGCACAACTGCCCTGCTTGTGCAAGCACGCAAACTTCCAGCCTTTACAGAATGGACGGATTCACTTACGTTCATTCTTTCAAAGTGCTGAATTCCTGCGGCAAGAGCCAAACACAAGATGGTTTGATCGAGCGTCCTTAATTATTATCCTTTCGTTATATGTTAAAAGCGAACAAACAGAGCATCTAAAAATATATCAGCCTGTTTTTCGCTATGCGTTATAACGCCATACCTATAAATGCGCTTAAGGCCTTCTTTCGCATCTTCTGTAAGTCTATAATTTCTCATTGCGGCGTAACTCCTCCTTAAACTCTGCTCTAATTTCTTCAACGGTCTGATGAACAAATCCGCTATTTTCTGCTTTTACCAATTTTGCGCGGATAAAATCTATTTCGCGTTGCTGTGTCCGCGCCCTGCGAATCAAATCGTTAAATACCTCGCTTTTGCTATGGTACATTTTAGATTCATTTTTACACCACCTAAATTTTAGGTGTCAAGGTGAACCAGCCTAGCTGCTTGGTTCTACCTTGTACAATAAATCAAGATTTTTGACACAAACTAACCTACTTGTTAAATCAAGGGCTTGCCTGTGCCAAAAATTTAAGACAAAATAGGTCAAGTGCTAGTCTCAACTGACGATCAAAAAGCGGATTTGCAAGACTATAGTGGACACCGAAAGCTCGGCGGGGCGACTTATGGGGCATATCCTCGGCGCACTGGCGGAGTTTGAGCGGTCTTTGATCGTCGAGCGCACACAGGCCGGATTGAAAGTCGCCAAGCAACGCGGCGCGAAGCTCGGCGCAAGCCGTCGCCCTCTAATGATCAGCGGCAACATGCCCGCGGCTTGATCGCCAAGGGCGAGAGTCCGGCGGCAGTCGCCAAGCTGCTCAATGTCTGCCTAGCCACGCTGTACAATAGCCTGAAAGAGTAGTGAGGGGCTTGGGCGTTCGTTTTATCTAATGTTTCTGGGTATATTGTGACCTCTGTAAGTCTCGCCACGCTTGTGTCGGCTTTTCAAAATTGGACACTTTGGCTCAAAATGTCCTGTATTGTTACCACGTTTTTTAAATAAAATGCTTTAATACAACCTAGTTAAGTTATTAATATGGAAAAAAAAACTTGCTTTGTAATTTCTCCAATTGGCGAAGATGGTTCAGAAGTACGTAAAACATCAGATAAAGTACTAAAGTACATTGTGAAACCTGCTGTTGAATCTTGTGGATACGATGCAATAAGAGCTGATGCAATTGATAAACCTGGACTAATAACATCAGATGTTATTGATAATATAGTAAACTCACCTTTGGTTATAGCTGATCTTAGTGGACGAAATCCAAATGTTTTTTATGAATTGGCGGTTCGACACACACTGAGATTGCCAGTTATTCAAATTCTTAAGAAAGGCGAAAATCTACCTTTTGATATAGCCGGGACACGAGTAATATATTTTGACATATCTGACATTGAAAGCATTGATGAAGCTAAGAATAAAATAATTTTACACATTAAATCCCTACAAGATAACTTAAAAGAAATTGATACTCCAATTTCTGCGGCTATAGATTTAAAACAACTAAGACAGAGTACTTCTCCAGAAAAACATACTTTAGCTAAACTTATTTCTTCTGTAGAGGGTTTCAAAGAAGATATAGAGGTACTCGGAAAGAATATTGAATTAACAAATTCTGTAAGAAAGGAAAATGGAAAATTGCTTCAAGATATTAAAAAGGATTTACAAAAGCTATATATAGATAATAATCAACAACTAGAAAGTAAGAATTATAGACGAGGTAGGGATGAATTTTATGAGTTCATGAATCATCAGCTAGCATTTGAACACTTAACAGAGCTAATTTTAGATTACATTCAAAAGAATAGACCGGATCATATAGAGATGAGATTTATGGCAGTAGCCATGCGTTATTCTTTGCCATTTTTGGAAAATATATTCCTTGATATTGTAAAAACTCATAAAAATATCACTTTCAATTTAAAGATAGTTGTTACTAATTATAATCATATATCGAAATTAAAGCTTGACCCTATTCCTTGCGACTGGGCAAACGAATCTAAAAACCTTATAGACAGGATTAATGGTTTAGTGACATATTGCAATGATAAAGATATAAAAAACATCAATATTGATGTCTCTGTATTTAATGAAATTCCTCAGAGACATGGTATTTTATTAAAACTTAAAGAGTATCATCTTTTTCAAGGTGTATCAGACTGGGATATGACAAAAGTTGGATATCCGCGTTTGACTGTTGGAAGTAATTTATATAGATACTATAACGAAACAAAAGAGGAAGGAAGATACTGGATTAGTTTGTTCAGACATTGGTTCTCTTTTTATCAAAGGTATCAAGACTTATTGATAACATTGAAAAATGAAAACCCAACACCATAAGTCATGGTAATGATAGAGCCACACCATTGGCATCATTTTGATATTGTAATGCGGTTTGTTACGCCATGCATACAATGGCGACTAGAGAAACCGATAAGTAGTTGAACCAAAGTAATCTGGCATTTGGCGAATGGAGTTGCATAAATTCAATGACTTGCAGATTTATGCCCGATTTTTTATCGCCACCTACTTATTGAGCTAGGTAAGGTCCGGGGCCGCGCACCCTACACCGCCAATGCGCGGACATGGCTTCGGTATTATCCCCGATCCATGTAAATCCGGTGCCCGCATTATTCTTCGTCTTCCCGCGCATGAATTTTCTCGCCAGCGGTTATTGGCGGTTCCAAATGGCAACGATCGAGAACTGTTTGTATCGCCGCGCCCGCAAGGATTAGTTCACCGCTGGCGTTCTGACCGAGGACGGGGAAGCGATGGAGGGCATACTCCATGAAGATATCGATCCATGGCAATTTCCCCGCCGTTCGCCTTCCTGCCGAATCTCCAAGCGCACAGGCTGGGCAGCCTTTATTCGTTATAGGGAATGAATTTTTTGATAATGTCGCCGATGCTGACGATACCGACCAGTCTTCCGTCTTTTATAACAGGCAAATGGCGTGTTCGGGTGCTGGTCATCAAGACCATGCACTGGCCTATGGAGTCATCACATTGCACAAAAATGGTGTTCGTGTCAGTCATGTCGGCGACTGTAATATCCAAAGTTGTCAAGCTCTTGATCGCTATATGCTGCATAAACCCGTGGTCGGTGAAAATCCCAAAGAATTCGCCGTTTTTATACACGGCCAAAGATCCGATGTTATGTTTCACCATCAGTTTGATGGCATCCAATACCGGGGTATCGCTGTTCACCGAAAATACCGTTTGGTTGGTCTTGGCTTTTAAGACATCCTTGATTTTATCTGTGGGTTTGATGCTTTTTCCCGCTGGGGAATCCACTTCCTTGCTGCACTCCATGATCGCCGCGACAAGTTTAGCCGAACTTTGCCGAAAAGCTCCGCCATGCGCCAACATCTCCCTGGCTTTGGCGGTTTCGCCAGCGTTGATGTGTTCGGCTAATTCAGACGAAACGCGGTGGAATTCTTCGTGTTCGGCACGCATGGGTTCAAAGGATGGCAAATAGGCATAATGGATACCCTTGCCATCAATCCACCGGCCTAGTTCGCAAAGGTGGGAGTTCTGTATCGCCTTGGCATCATCTATAGCCATTCCTTCGTTGAAATGCTTTATCAGTGTCAATTTCCATTCGGCATGTGTTTCAATTGCTTCATTAAAGATACTCATTATGTTTTTCCTTATAACGAATAGATACAGAAAACGCTGTAAATATTAATTTAGATTTTAAGCGGTCATACTTAGTCTGTATATGCGAGAATATCCTTAGTCATTTGCGCAGATATACGCATTGATATGGGTATAAATACCCATTGAAGTTATTTTTAGACGGACATTATTTAAGCAACTTGTGACATTAAAAACGCTGTAAATCGTTTACCGGCGGGTCCACCGCCGCCCACCGCGATGACCAAGGCTGCTTTTTGCCGGGAGCGCGGCCATCTTGTCCGCCATTTTAATGGGCGAGACACCCACGCTCCCAGGCACTACCATTAAGTTAGGGGCTCATCATGATGTAGGAACGGGCTTTAGCCCGCGATTAGACACCCATCGCGGCCTAAAGGCCCGCTCCTACGGGGCTTAACTTAATGGCAGTGACGCTTCCAGGGGGTAGTGAACGCTTACTTACTGTGCTCCAATCTCTCCACCATCGCCCTGCCCATTTTCGACGGGGAATCGACGATGGACACGCCTGCGGCTTTCATCGCGGCAAATTTGGCGGCTGCGGTGCCTTTGCCGCCGCTGACGATGGCTCCGGCATGGCCCATGCGCTTGCCGGGTGGTGCGGTGGTGCCGGCGATGTAGCCGACAACGGGCTTGGTGACATGGGCTTGAATGTATTCCGCCGCCTCTTCCTCGGCACTGCCGCCGATTTCGCCAACCATGATGACACCCTTGGTTTGCGGGTCGTTCTGGAACATTTCCAATACTTCGATGAAGTCCAGACCGTGAATCGGGTCGCCGCCGATGCCTACGCAGGTGCTTTGGCCCAAACCGGCAAGAGTGGTCTGATGGACGGCTTCATAGGTCAGCGTACCGGAGCGGGACACAATGCCAATGCTCCCTGGGTTGTGGATGAAACCGGGCATGATGCCGATCTTGCATTCGCCGGGGGTGATGACACCGGGGCAATTAGGCCCAACCAGCAAGGCATCATAGGTTTTCAAAGCGGCTTTGACGCGCAACATTTGCAGCACCGGTATGCCTTCGGTGATGCAGACGATGAGCTTGATGCCCGCATCGGCGGCTTCAAGTATGGCATCGGCTGCGAAGGGCGGCGGCACATAAATCATGCTGGCGGTCGCCCCGGTGGCATCCACTGCTAGTCGCATGGTATTGAACACCGGCAGGCCCAGGTGAGTTTGTCCGCCACGTCCAGGCGTGACTCCGCCGACGAGTTGAGTTCCGTAGGCCAAGGATTGTTCGGCGTGGAAAGTGGCCTGCTTGCCGGTGAAGCCTTGGCACAGGAGTTTGGTGGTTTTGTCGATGAGAATGCTCATGGTATAAAATAAATAAGTTTAGGGGCTTAGGTTTCTCGAAGTTCGAGGCGACGTTCCACACGTTCCATTCGGTCGCTAAAACGATCTATTCGGATCGATTGTTCGGCCAAGAAGACATGTTGACTGGCTAGGTCAGATTCTATGCGCCCCAGCCGAGTTTTGATCTCTCGAATATCCTCGCGCATTTCACGCTGGTTATCCAAGAGTCTTTGCATTAGCTGCATAAGCAGTTCTAAGCTAGGTTCTGGCATGGTGTTGACCTCTTCGTTGTTTTTTCGCTCATAAACAGCCAGATGCTATTATCGAAGCAAGCTCGATCTTTGCCTAGGATGTCAGCGGTTGAGTTAATCACAGATTGTGCATCCGCATAAGGATTGAGCGTAAGACCGGCCAGTCCAAGAAACTTTCTAAGGCGCCGATCAATGGCGCTGGTGGGTATTCCAACCAGAATCTTGAAGTAGTCAACCGTCTTCGGACCAATGCCCTTAATGGATATTAGCTTCGGCAAGTTTGAGTCTTGTGACAGCCACTTTTGCAAGTCTGATTCGGCTTCCACACGCTCAGCCTTAAATAGCTCGATAACTTGGCAGAAGCGTTCGGCTCGATCCACACCTTTCCAGTTCAGAAAATCAGTGGCTCCAGTTGATTGCAGAACATCCAGAATTGAACTGGTTGTACAAGCATGTGGATATTGAGCGAGGATTTGGTCAACTCGTGGCTTAACGGTAGCGTTGTAGCGATTATTTGCCTGAAGAACAGCATCGGCAACGATTGCACCCATATGGTTGTAACGATCCATAGCAGCCACAAATGTGAAGTCAGGCAACGAGCGAACATACGAGGCTAGTATTTCCGCATCCTCTGGCACGACATTCACTCCTTTACCGATGCAACGACTTTCTTCGCCGCTTCGTCCAAATCTTCCGCAGGGATGATGGCAAGGCCAGACTCGGCAAGCAGTTGGCGGCCTGCTGGGGCGTTGGTGCCTTCCAAGCGCACGACCACCGGGACTTTGACATCCACTTCTTTGACTGCCGCGATGATACCCTCGGCAATCATGTCGCAACGGACGATGCCGCCGAAAATGTTGATCAGCACGGCTTTCACGGTGTCGTCGGACAAGATCAGCTTGAAGGCTTCGGCCACTTTCTCCTTGGTCGAGCCGCCGCCCACGTCAAGGAAGTTGGCAGGCTCGCCGCCATGAAGTTTGATGACATCCATCGTCGCCATGGCCAGACCGGCGCCGTTCACCATGCAGCCGATGTTACCGCCCAGCGTGATGTAATTCAACCCGTGCTCGCGGGCGGCGCCCTCCTTGGCATCTTCTTGGGCCGGGTCGCGCAGCGCGGCGATGTCGGGATGGGCAAACAGGGCGTTGTCGTCAATGTTGATCTTGCCGTCCAAGGCCAGCAGACGGCCATCGCCGGTGACGATGAGGGGGTTGACTTCAATCTGGCTGGCATCCTTGTCTAGAAAAAGCCTGTAAAGCCCTTGCATGAGTTTGGTCAGCGCGTTAATTTGGCTGCCTTCCAGCCCCAAGCCAAAGGCTATTTCCCTGCATTGGTAGTCTTGCAAGCCGGCCACCGGGTTGACTTTCTGGATAAGTATTTTTTCCGGGGTTTTCGCCGCGACTTGCTCAATGTCCACGCCACCCTCGCCAGATGCCATGAATAGCACGCGTTCGCTGCCGCGGTCGACCAGGACACTCAGGTAAAGCTCGCGGGCGATGGGGCTGACTTCCTCCACCAGCACGGCTTGCACGGGCAGTGCCACCCCGCCCGTCTGATAGGTGGCGAGGCTGGAACCCAGCATTTCACTCGCCGTTTGCTCGACGGCATCCTTGCTATCCAGCAGCTTGACGCCACCGGCCTTGCCGCGTCCACCGGCGTGAATTTGCGCCTTGACCACCCAGCGCTCGCCGCCCAGTTCATTGGCGGCGTTTCGGGCTTCCTCGGGGGTAAAGGCTGGGGTTCCAGCCGGGACTGCAACGCCATAACTGGCAAATAGGCGCTTGGCCTGATATTCATGGAGATTCATGGGGTTCCTCGTCTTAATTGCATATCATAAGGCTATTGCCTTGTAGCGGGTATTTTAACTTATGCTTCGGCGTCGGCTTTGGCGGATACCATCATAGTGGCCTCTCCCACCAGCACCGTTGTGTCCTTGACGGATGCCACCGTATCCAGCACGACGCGTTTTTTTTCCGGAAGTAACTCTTTGATGGTGACTGTAGCGCGTACCGTGTCGCCAGCGCGCACGGGTGCCTTGAACCTCAGGGTTTGGGCCACGTACACGGCACCTGGGCCGGGTAGCCGGTTGCCGAGGGCGGCAGATATCAATCCAGCCGAAAGGATGCCGTGGGCAATGCGGCCTTTGAACTGGGTCTTAGCGGCATATTCCTCGTCGAAATGCAACGCTTGGTTGTCGCCCGTCGCCGCACCAAACAGCAGTATATCCGCTTCGGTGATGGTCTTGGCAAACTCCGCAGACATGCCCACGGAAAGTTCTTCAAAGTAGTAGCCACCAGCTTTGTTCAATTTAGTCTCCTGCCTTTAGTGAATGTGGGCGCACGCGCAAGACAATGCCGCAGCGCCGAATAGACTGTTAATGTGCTTGGTCTAGGTTTGCGATCTCAACGTGTTGCGGAAATCAGGGTGCGCGATGCCGATCAGCGACTCGGCCCGCTGCCTGAGGCTCTTGCCTCGCAGGTCGGCTATCCCGAATTCGGTCACGACATAATGCACGTCGTTGCGCGAGGTGGTTACGCAAGACCCCTCGGATAGTACGTTCACAATCCGCGATATCGTGCCATTTTTGCCCGTGGAAGGAAAAGCGATGATCGCCTTTCCTCCGTTTGAGGCGCTGGCTGCGCGCACAAAATCGACTTGACCGCCCACCGCTGAAAACTGCCTCGGGCCGATCATCTCCGAACACACCTGCCCCCTAAGATCAACCTCCAACGCTGAGTTGATTGCGACCAAGTTTTCCACTCGGCCTGCGACTAGCAGGTTGTTGGTGTAATCTACAGCCCGCATGTCGATGCTCGGATTGTCATGCGCGAAATCGTAAAGCCTTTGGGTCCCCATCAGGAACGTCGCGGTGAACTTGCCGGGGTTAATGTTGTTGTAGCGGTTGGTGATAACGCCCTGCTCGAAAAGTTCGACGACACCGTCGGAGAACATCTCCGTATGGATGCCCAAATCTTGCTTGCCGCCTAAGAACTTGAGCACGGCATCGGGGATGGCCCCAATGCCCAGTTGGAGCGTCGCCCTGTCCGGGATCAGCGAGGCGACGTGGGCGCCGATCTTTTCCTCCACCTCACTGATTGTGGGCAGGGGTATCTCCGGGATGGGGTGGTCCACCTCGACGAAGGCATCCACCTCGGAAACATGGATACAGTTGCCGTGGGTTCGGGGCATCTGCGGATTGATCTCGGCGATGGTGAATTTAGCCGACTGCGCGGCTTGTTGGGTGTAGTCCACCGACACGCCGAAGCTCATAAACCCGTGGCTGTCTGGCGGCGACAGTTGGATCAGCGCCACGTCAACCGGGAGAATGTTGTCGCGGAACAGGCGCGGTATCTCAGAGAAATAGCAAGGTGTGTAGTCGGCGCGCCCGGAATTCACCGCCTCGCGGCTTGTCGGGCCGACGAACAGGGCGTTGTGCCGGAAATTCAGGTGGTATTCGGGTTTGGCGTATTCGCAGGCGTACAAGGAGACCATGTGGACGATTTCCACGCCAGTCAGCCTGTCCGCCTGCCGCACCAATTCTTCCACTAGCACTTTCGGCTCGCCGGCGGCGTGGCCTAGCACAACCCTGTCGCCAGACCGAACCGCTGCAAGTGCCTGGGCGGCACTTACGCATTTCCCTCTGTATGTTTCTTGCCAAGTAGCCATTAGACTTCTATTCGTGCAATGCGTTTTGCCAAGTCCTTCTTCTTGCCGATATCGGCGAGTCTGGCGATCATGATACGCTGTGCTTGGGGCGATCCGGCCCCGTGCATGGATTCGGTCAGGTAGCCGACGGCGGCGCGCCCTAGGGTGAGGTTTTCAATCAGACGCAGTAGTTTGAAGCGATTGATCGCCGTGCCGTCTCCGGCGCCATTGAGGTAAAGCTCGATATACTTCTGCGTTTCAGGATTGTCGAATTCCTTCGCCCCCGGCATTGTCACCATCAAGCCCCCCGCAATGTCTTGCAACAGGCGGGCGATTTCGTAGGGGAAGCGGGTCACGTTTTGCTTGGCGACGTTGGCGAGCAGGAGGTCCACCAAGAAATTGCCAGCCGGCGTTTCAGTGCCTTTGTAGCAGCAGGCGACGCAGCTCGACCAGATGGTTTCGTTCAGGTGGATCATTTCCACGATCTTGTCCTTGACATGGCTGGCTTTGGCTGTGCCGTTATAGTCGGCGATTAGCGCTGCCGCGCCGATGGCCACGTCCCCGACACCCGTCTTGCAAGCATAGCTGGAGCGGTGATAGCCGGCGAAGGTATCCACCAGCCGCCCGGAGAAGTCCGTCTCACCGTCCATGAAGATGCGCTCGCGGGGGACGAACACGTCATCAAAAACGATGATGCATTCCTGTCCACCATAGATGCTACCGATGTCCAAACTCTCGCCCGGCGGGTCTTCGGTCAGGCGGGTGTCGCAAGTCTGGCGACCGTAAATGTAGATAATGCCATCGGCATCGGCTGGAATCGCACAACAAATGGCGAAATCACGCTCGTCTTCCTTCAAAGCGAGGGTTGGCATGACCATGATCTCATGTGAGTTGATCGCGCCGGTTTGATGCATCTTGGCACCGCGGATCACTACACCGTCGGGTGTCCGTTCCACGACGCGGACATAGGCATCCGGTTGTTGCGACGGGCGTAGCGAACGGTCGATCTTCGGGTCAGTCATGGCCCCGTCTACCACCCAGTCGTTTTCTTCGGCGATTTTCAGGTAGTCGACGAAGCGCTTGTGGTAGTCGGTGCCATAATGCTGATCTATTTCAAACGAGGTGATGTTCGTGGCGTTGAAAGCGTCCATGCCGACGCAACGCTGGAAGCAAGTTCCGCACTTCTGCCCCAGAAGGCGCTGCATCCCGACTTTTTGGTACAAATCCTCCGGGCTGTTGTGCAAATGGCAAAAACGGTTGATCGTTTTCCCGGTCAACGCGCTAGTCGCCGTCAGGGTGCTGCGGTACTTGGGGTCTTCCGCTAGCTCGTAGGTCAAGGCAATGGAATTGATGGAGGCGGCGACGACCGGGTGTTCGGTCGGCTCACCCGTCATGCGTTCGCCATTCATGAACACTACTAGAGGTTTTCGAGCCTTCAGGCTTTGCCTGTATTCAGAACCTGTCATCATGGTATTGGTACTCCTCTGCGTTTCGGATATGTTAAGAATGTCTTGTTCATTGTACAATGATTACACAATCAAGTTCCTAGAATCTATATTGAGCCTAGTATTTAATAGGAAACTATATATTTTAAATGCTATTTTGGCAAAGCGATCTCAGAGCATCTAGTTTTTATGTTTTTATGGGAACAATGAACGCTTATATAAAATGCTGTTGTATTTTTAGGGATAAATCTAATCATGTCAATGGGTAATTCTACCTATATTCATACGCACATCTGCGTAAATGCCTACGAGAAATCACGCCTATACATCCTCCTTTTTTTAGCCTATAGTTTACGACATAATCCAACCTTGAAATTCCCATCAACTTGTACAGAATAAACAAACTAAGATGGGAAGTTAATGACATAGGCTCAGCTTAGAATATGAAAATCGAATCGTATAACCTCAAAACCACCGCCGACGAAGCGTTGCAAAATCGAGATGACATGAATGTGATGTCAAGCAGGAGTGATAGTTTGCCTGCCACGGTTATCAGTGGCGGCACTCATCCCTCGTCACACGCCAGGCTCGTCGCGTGGGTAGACGACATTGTGTCCCTTTGCCAGCCAGACCAAGTGCATTGGTGCGATGGGTCTCAGGATGAATATGACCGCCTCTGCGCGGAAATGGTGGCTACTGGCACTTTCACCCGACTCAACCCGGAGAAACGGCCAAACAGTTACCTCGCTTGCTCTGATCCTTCGGACGTGGCTCGGGTCGAAGACCGCACTTTCATCTGTAGTGAGCATGAGGAAGATGCCGGTCCGACTAACCATTGGGAGGATCCGGTCAAAATGAAAGCCACGCTCAGGCAGTTCTTTCAGGGGTGTATGCGAGGGCGCACACTTTACGTTGTGCCTTTCTCGATGGGTCCGATAGGTTCGCCAATCTCTCACCTCGGAGTGGAACTGACCGATTCGCCTTATGTGGTCGTCAACATGCGCATCATGACCCGCATGGGTTCCGCTGTGCTGGAACATCTGGGCAGCGACGGCGACTTCGTGCCTTGCCTGCATTCTGTGGGAAAACCGCTGCAACCTGGTGAGCAGGATGTCGCCTGGCCCTGCAATAAGGAACACAAATATATCGTTCATTTCCCCGAGACGCGTGAGATTTGGTCCTTCGGTTCGGGTTACGGTGGTAACGCCTTGCTGGGCAAGAAGTGTTTTGCCCTGCGCATTGCTTCTAGCATGGCCCGTAAGGAAGGGTGGCTGGCCGAGCACATGCTTATTCTGGGTGTCGAGTCGCCCCAAGGCGAGAAAACCTATATTGCCGCAGCCTTTCCCAGCGCTTGTGGCAAGACTAACCTCGCCATGCTGGTTCCGCCAGCAGGATTCGATGGGTGGAAAATCACTACAATCGGGGATGATATCGCTTGGATCAAGCCCGGAAAGGACGGACGTCTGTATGCGATCAATCCGGAGGCAGGGTTTTTCGGCGTGGCACCGGGGACTTCCGAACGTTCCAACCCAAATGCGATGGCCACGCTACATGCAAACTGCATCTTCACCAATGTCGGGCTAACCCCGGAGGGTGACATTTGGTGGGAGGGCATGACTGATGAACCTCCTGCAAAGCTGACCGACTGGCAGGGAAAGGAGTGGACACCTCAAATCGCGAAAGAAACCGGAAGAAAAAGCTCCCATCCGAACTCCCGATTCACGGCGCCTCTCACACAGTGTCCTTCGCTCGATCCAGCGTCTGACGATTCGGAAGGTGTGCCGATCTCAGCTTTTGTATTCGGGGGACGCCGCTGCACGACCGTCCCGCTTGTATTCGAGGCCTTCAATTGGAACTATGGAGTCTATGCGGCCGCCACCCTAGGCTCGGAAACGACTGCGGCCGCGACCGGCAAGGTCGGAGAAGTCCGCCGCGATCCGATGGGCATGTTGCCCTTCTGTGGCTATCACATGGGGGATTATTTCAACCACTGGTTGCAGATGGGGCACACGATTGAGAACCCGCCCCACATTTTTTGTGTGAATTGGTTCCGCTTGGATAAGGACGGCAAATTCCTGTGGCCTGGTTTCGGGGAAAACATGCGCGTGTTGAAATGGATTGTCGAGCGTGTCCATGGGCGCATCGGCGCCCGTCAAGCACCGCTCGGTTGGATGCCCCGCTACGAAGACATCGACTGGAATGGCTTGCCTTCCATCTCCAAGGAACGCTTTCAAACACTCATGTCTGTGGACACGGAAATGTGGCGGGAGGAACTGGAGTTACACGGTGAACTCTTTGAAAAGCTTAAGGAGCGCCTTCCTAGGGAAGTGGTGCTGAAGCGAGAATTGTTTAAGATGGCCCTCTGGCGTTAGCGACAATGGCGATGTATGCGTTCACTCCCCCCTTGGGAGCGTGGGTGTCTCGCCCACAGAAATGGCGGCCAAGATGGCCGCGCTCCCAAGGAAAGGCAGGGGCTGAACGCTTACATAGCGATAAGCACCTCATTTAGATTTTTTGATTATATACAAGAAGAAAGTATTGAGTTACTGACATGAATACATTGATACCGGAAACGATTCAAATAGCACTTAAAAAAGCAAGAATCGCGCAAGCGGCATTTGAGTGCTATAACCAAGAACAGGTCGATGCTATCGTCAAGGCGATTGCCAAAACCGTCTATGACAACGCAGAGTCCCTGGCCAAATTGGCTTTGGATGAGACAGGGATGGGGGTTTATGAGGACAAGGTTGCGAAGAACAAGGGGAAGTCCCAAGTTATCTGGCACAATCTTAAAGACAAGAAATCCGTCGGGATTATTGATCGCAACGAGCAGACCGGGATTATCTCCATAGCCAAGCCGATGGGTGTTGTGGGTTCGGTCACGCCGGTCACCAACCCCACTGTCACCCCGATGAGTAATGCAATGTTTGCACTCAAGGGTCGCAACGCAATCATCGTTGCACCGCACCCAAAGGCGAAACAAGCCAGCACCAAAGCCGTCGAATTAATCAACGAGTCCATCCGCGCACTAGGCGCACCGGAGAACCTGATCCAAATTCTTGATGTGTGTTCCACTGAACTAACCATAGCCCTGATGCAAGCCGTTGATGTGGTAGTGGCGACCGGCGGCGGGGCCATGGTCAAATCTGCCTACAGCAGCGGCAAACCTGCCTACGGTGTCGGGCCAGGCAATGTCCAGGTTATTCTGGACCGGGGAATCGACTTTGACGAAGCGGCCAAAAAGATTATTTTGGGCCGTAAATTCGACAACGGAATCATTTGTTCCGGCGAACAAGCCGTCATTTTCCATGAAGATGACCGGGATGCCGTCTTCAAAGCGCTAGTCGAAAACGGTGCGTATCACGTCACCAATCCAGCCGATGCCGACGCCCTTCGGGCCACCGTATTCAAGGAAGGTCACCTGAACAAAGATGTCGTCGGGCAGTCCGTCGCCAAAATCGCGGACATGGCAGGGGTAAAGGTCCCGAATGATGCCAAGGTGATTTTCATCCCGTCCACAGGTGCGCCGGATGATGTGCTGCGCTATGAAAAAATGTGCCCCGTCATAACCGGTTTCACCTACAAAAACCTTGATGAAGCCATCGCCATTGCCAACTTCAACTTATCGCTTGAGGGGAAAGGCCATAGTTGTGCGGTGCATTCCATCAACCAGGAAAACATTGAAGCCATCGCCATAGGTGTTTACACCAGCCGGGTTGTCGTCAACCAACCCAGTTCACTGTCGGCAGGCGGGAGCTATTACAACGGGTTCGCACCCACGACCACGTTGGGTTGCGGTTCCTGGGGCAACAATAGCATCTCAGAAAACTTGGATTACAAGCACCTGATCAATATTCAGCGCATTGGCATGCCAATCAAATTCACTCCTCCCAGCTACGACGAGTTGTGGTCATAGTCTAGGTTGCCCCAAATATACGTAACAGGTGAATAAAATGATGAAATTGTTACCCGTGCCGGAAATTCTGATCGGAGAGTCCGCACTCGAAAAAACGGTTTCGATTCTTGACCGGCTAAAGGCTGGCAAGGTACTGGTCATAACCGATTCGGGCATTGTCAAAGCCGGCATCTATGATCAACTGAAAACGCTGCTGGAAGCGGCAGGCAAAACCATTGTCCTGTTCGACCGGGTTCAGCCGGACCCGGAAATCAATCTCGTGCGGGAGGCCGTCGAGTTGGCCAGAGAGGCGGGGGTTGATGCTGTGATCGGGCTTGGCGGCGGAAGTTCGTTGGACACTGCCAAGGTGGCGGCGGCTCTCGTCACGAACCCTAAGGATATCAATGCCTATATTGGGGTGGACCTCTTAGAGAAAGACGCACTGCCCACCATTGCCATACCCACCACCGCCGGGACGGGTAGCGAGGTCACCCACATCGCCATTTTGTCGGATGAAAGCGAACAACTGAAAAAAGGGATTGTGTCCGCCAAAATGATCCCACAGTATGCCATCCTCGACCCTAAACTGACCGTTGGGCTGCCGCCCTACGCCACGGCTGTTACCGGCATGGATGCACTGATCCACGCGTTGGAGTCGTTCACCTCGATCCATGCCAATGCCTATTCGGAAGCACTTGGGCTGAGGGCCATTGAGTTGATATCCAAAAACATACGCACAGCCTTCAGCCACGGCACCGACCTCAAGGCCAGGGAGGCCATGCTGTTTGGTAGTTTGCTGGCCGGGATGGCGTTTGCCAATGTGGGCGTTGCGGCAGCCCATGCCTTTGCCTACCCGCTAGGAGGGATGTTTCATGTCCCGCATGGGCTTTCCACCAGCTTGATGCTGATCCCGGTCATGGCGTTCAATATGACTGGGAACGAAGCGAAATACGAAATGATGGCGCAAAGTCTCACCGGTAGAAGAGACGTGACCGCCCAAACCGCACTTGACGAAATCGAGAGACTGGTTGCGGACCTAAAGCTGCCGCGAAACTTGGCCGGGGTGAATGTTCCCGAAAGTGCCCTTCCGATTATGGCTTTAAAAGTGATGGACGTGACGCGATTGTTGGGGAACAACCCCCGCAAAGTGACGCAGGACGATGCGCTTGCCATCTATCGGTTTGCTTATGCCAGGTGATCCTTAGACAGAAAGGCGGTTGAATGTCATGTCGCAGCCTTTTTTGATTTATTTGTTTATCATTGGCGGCAAAGGGTTGCCGCCCTAAGGCCCAAGTTAAGCAGTAGGTCGGCAACCCTTTGCCGACATGGACGGACATTATGTAAGTAACAAGTTGATGTTAAGCGCTGTAGCGGGAAAATTCTCGTTTGGAACAAACTTAAAAACAACATCGGGGTTTTGCAACTAATATGGAAACAATACAGACAGATATTGCCATCATCGGGGCAGGTGGCGCAGGACTAAGGGCCGCGATTGCCGTCGCCGAGGCCGATCCGAGCCTGAAAATCGCACTCGTCTCGAAGGTTTACCCAATGCGCAGCCACACCTGCGCAGCCGAGGGGGGGGCGGCTGGGGCCATCAAGGCCGAGGATAGCCTCGAACACCATTTTAATGACACCGTTGGCGGTGGCGACTGGCTCAGCGACCAGGATGCAGTCGAGTATTTCGTCAAAGAGGCACCGCGCGAACTCGTCCAGCTAGAGCATTGGGGATGCCCTTGGAACCGTGAACCGGATGGATCGGTCGCCGTGCGTCCTTTCGGAGGCATGGATATCAAACGCACTTGGTTCGCCGCCGACAAATCTGGTTTTCACATTCTGCACACGCTGTACCAGACCTCGCTTCAGTACCCGTCGATCAAGTTCTACGACGAGTTCTTCGCAACTGATTTGCTGGTTGATGACGGGCACTGCCGGGGATTGACCGCAATTGAAATGCGCTCGGGGCGCATGCATCATTTCCAGGCGCGGGCGGTGATCGTCGCCGGCGGCGGGGCGGGGCGCATGTTCCCGTTCAACACCAACGGGTCGATCAAGACTGGCGACGGCATGGCCTTGGCCTACCGCGCAGGGGTTCCGCTCAAGGACATGGAGTTTGTCCAGTATCACCCCACGGGCCTGCCGAACACGGGAATATTGTTGACCGAGGGATGCCGGGGCGAGGGTGGCATACTGGTCAACGCAAATGGTCGCCGTTACCTCCAGGACTACGGCTTGGGGCCAGAAACGCCAGTGGGGAAACTAGTCTTAAAGACCATGGAACTTGGCCCACGCGACCGCTTGAGCCAAGCATTCTTTCACGAACAGCAGAAAGGCAATACGGTCAAAACCCCATGGGGCGATTGTGTCTATCTCGACATGCGCCATCTGGGCGAGAAGCTTATCGACGAGCGCCTACCCTTCGTGCGCGAGTTGGCGACGAGCTACCTCGGCGTAGACCCAGTCAAGGAAATGGTTCCCGTGCGGCCTGTGGTGCATTACATGATGGGCGGCATTCACACCGACATTCGTGCGGCGACCCCAATCGGCGGCCTGTTCGCGGCAGGCGAGTGCGCATGCGTGAGCATCAACGGTGCCAATCGCCTCGGTTCGAACTCGCTCACCGAAATACTCGTATTCGGCAAACGCGCCGCGTTGAGCGCCATCGAACATCTACAGTCGGCCACGCACACAGTTAATGACGCTGCGCTCACGGCCCAGGCACAGGCAGCGCAGGACCGCATCCGAACATTGTTCCTGCGACCGGTAGGCAAGGAATCAATCTCTGGCATGCGCAGGGAGATGATGGACACGATGGAACTGAATGCCGGCATCTACCGGACCGGGGAAGGGCTTGCGGATGCGTCCACCAAGCTTGCCGAACTGCGCCGCCGTTACGCGGAGGGAGTTTCCCTGCACGACAAGACAAACGTCTACAACACCGATCTTTTGCAAGCGTTGGAACTCGGCTCCATGCTCGACTGCGCGGAAGCGCTGGTCGCTAGCGCATTGGCTCGCAAGGAGTCGCGGGGTGCGCATCAGCGCCTCGACTTCACCGAGCGGGACGACGCAAACTATCTCAAGCACTCCCTGGCCTATTATCATCCTTCCGAGCCACCCCGCCTTGACTACAGCGCGGTGTCAATCACGAAATCACAGCCAGGTGTGCGCAACTACTCGGGGAACAAGAAATGACTCAACGCAGTATTGACCTTGATGTTCTGCGCTACAACCCGGAGACCGACAGCGAGCCGTACTGGCAACGTTACTCGGTGCCCCATCACGACGAATGGGTGGTGCTCGACGCGCTCAACCACGTCAAAGACAACATAGACCCCACACTCAACTACCGTTGGTCGTGCCACATGGCCGTCTGCGGAAGTTGCGGCATGATGATCAACGGCAAGCCCATGCTCGCATGCAAAACCTTCATGCGGGATTTCGAGAACCTAATCCGGGTGGAGCCGCTCGCGAACTTCCCAATTCAGCGTGACCTCGTCACGGTCATGGACGACTTCGTATCCAAGCTCGCCCGTGTCAAACCCTATCTGATCCCTAAGCAGGACAAGCCCATTGAAGAAGGCGAGTATCGCCAGACACCGGCCGAACTCAACCGCTTCAAGCAGTACTCGATGTGCATCAACTGCATGCTCTGCTACTCAGCCTGCCCAGAGTACGCACTGATCCCGAAGTTCATCGGCCCGGCGGCGATCACGCTAGCGCACCGTTACAACCTGGACTCGCGCGACGGTGGTCGGGACGAGCGAGAGGAGGTGGTGGCATCCGGCGAGGGTGTCTGGGAATGTACGTTCGTCGGCGCTTGCTCCGAGGCATGCCCCAAGCATGTGGACCCGGCGGGCGCATTACAGCAAGCCAAAATAGCAAGCACCATAGACTGGTTTAAGGAGCATTTGACATCATGGCTAAACAAGTAAGCGGCAAACCCTACCTGCGCGAAGTTTCCACTACGCAGTGGTATTTGCGTAACGAAATCTACCTGCGCTACATTGCACGCGAGTTGACGTGCGTCTTCATTGGCATCTACACGGTAATACTACTAGTGGGTATCTGGCGCCTTTCCCAGGGTCAAGTAGCCTACGAGGCTTTCCTGCAGGCACTGCGCTCGCCAACGAGCATCCTTTTTCACCTCGTGGCACTCGCTTTTTCCGTCTACCACAGTGTGACATGGTTCAATCTCACCCCAAAAGCGATGCCCATTCAGATCGGTGAACAGTTCGTCCCTGATAACGTGATTATCGGCGCTCATTACTTGGGCTGGGCGGTGGTTTCCCTAGCGATCATAATCCTGGCAGGAGTGTTCTAAGCATGGCAAAGTCAAACAAACCAATCGTATGGGGGCCTTTCGCCGCCGGCGGCACGGTCACGGCCTTCGTGACTCCGGTACTCATTCTGCTCACATTATCCGCCGCCTTGGGTCATGTCCCGGATGGACTGACTTACGAGGGAATGCATACCTTAGCCAGTCATTGGTTCGGCAAGCTGGCGATCTTCGCGGTCATTACACTGTCTTTGTGGAGTTCGGCGCACCGCTTGCGGAGTACGTTCTTCGATTTCGGGCTGCGCAGAGATAACCTAATAGCCGCCGTGGTCTACTTCATGGCGATTGCCGGTGGCCTGGCATGCTTGGTGTTCCTGCTGTGCATCTAAATAGGGACTGATTTCCCGTGTACGCCTTCACGGGCGCACTAGGGGCGGGTTCAAAACCCGCCCCTACTATCCATTGATAATCAACAAACCCAAGCTCAACATCCAAGCCGGCTTTTCGTCCCTGCAAGGGCGACTGAGAAGACAATCAGGATTTGCACTACATTACTAGTCCTCCAAAAACTCCACCTTGGCGTAGATTTCCGTCAATGGAATGACAATGTCCAGCGTTGGAACCATCAGTTCCCCTTGGCAGTCATCAATCTCCGTAAACTCCCAGCATCCCTCTTTGCGCACGAAATGCTCGACATGGCAGGCTTCCTGGGCAATCAGGATATATTCCCGCAATGAGTCCAGCCGCCGGTAACTGGCAAACTTGTCGCCACGGTCATAATTTCGGGTGGCAGGGGACAATACTTCAACGATGACAAGAGGGTTGGTTACAGTGTCTTTCCGCTTGTCCAGATACTCCGGCCTGCCGCACACCACGGCCACGTCAGGGTAATGGTAAGCGTTTCCCACGTCCGCCTGGATACGCAAATCAGCCGAATAGACTTGGCAATTAGTATCCCGCAGACGATTGCCGAATTCCCGTGCGGTATTGCCCGCGATCAACACATGTTTAGGCAACGCGCCGCCCATCGCAAATATTTCACCGGCCACATATTCGTTCTTGTAATCCGCCTCGCGGTCTAGGGCGAGATACTCTTCCACGGAATAACGGAGTTTGGGTTGAGATGACATACGGTTTGCCTCGATTGGTCTTAGGCTTGTAGGTTAGATGCATTGCTCTCGACATTCCGGCGAGATGGTCGGACAATGATACATCCTTTACCCGACATACATGGTTAAACCATCGCTATGTTTGGTTTTCGTGACAACAAAATAGGCCTGTACAGCGTTTTCAACATCGGATAGTTACTTGATAGGACGTATGGTTGTGTGCTAGATATTTTTTCAATCAGAGATTGTTTGAATATTCATTTTTAATAACCTCCTTCCCCTCAATGCCCGATTAATTTGGTTCAACTACTTACCACGTATCTGCAAATTCAATTTTCAGGCGCAAAAAAGCCCGGTGGCCTGAGCCACCGGGCTTTTTGTTTGCCTTAAGCCCAGCGTTCCCGCACCGGGGCGCGGAAACCCCAAGGGGTATTAGAGGATGGACTCGACCACGGCGGCGACATTCTCCGGCGTGAAGCCGAATTCCTTGAACAGCTTGGGCGCGGGGGCGGATTCGCCGAAGCGGTCGAGGCCG
>Ga0208496_1000101_pt1 | contig 28292 bp, 27 predicted proteins | sample CryBogmetaGMA2M_FD_184552 | JGI IMG/M metagenome (GOLD analysis project Ga0208496, IMG submission 184552) | Freshwater microbial communities from Crystal Bog, Wisconsin, USA - MA2M (SPAdes) | ecosystem: Environmental > Aquatic > Freshwater > Lake | place: Crystal Bog, Wisconsin, USA | collected... | reverse complement strand
GAGTTGTCTCTTCTGCAATTGCTGCAGTGACTTCTTGTAAGCCATGATCAATCACAACAGGAATAATTAAACGTCCGTTCGCCTCAAGAGATAAGGCAATTGCAAGAGCAAGTGAATCTGCTCCCCCGGATACACCTACCAAAAGTGTGCCTGAAGAATTCTCCACCCAGGGACGCACTGCTTGCCGTGCTCGAAGGGTTGAATCCATGAAGGGATTCTAATTGTTAAACGCGGCCTCCAGAAGGCATGAGTCCCTTAATGCTGTACATATCCGAGAATTTTAAGCCTGCCTTGGTGGAGTTTGCTTCCCACATCTTGCCGTTTCCAGCGTAAATAGTGATGTGGTGGATATTTTGTACAGAACCATCGTAAGAATAGAAAAGTAAATCCCCGGGAATAAGTTGAGTTAAAGGAACGCGCTGTGTGTCAACAAAATAGAGCGCAGCATTTAGTCGAGACCAGTTTGGATAACCTAGACCAGCAGCCTTATATGCGGCGTAAACAAGTCCAGAACAATCGAAACTATTTGGACCTTGTGCGCCCCAAACATAAGGTTTACGCGCTAACACTTGCTTGGAAGCATAGGCAACCGCTGCTGTACGAATCGCATCTGTCGAGCGAACAGTGGCTCGCCCCTTGAATGTTCCGCCCCATACTCGATATTGATTTGGTGTTACTGCAGCTTTAGCGGCGCTTGCTTCTTCAAGCAGGGCAAGTTGACGTTGTTGTTCTAAAGTCACGCGAATATTTCTCGCGCTTGCTAATTCTTTTGCTAATTGATTTTGAACGGCCCTAAGTCGATCAACTTCTTTCTGTTGAATCGCTTTTGATTCATCAGCGGCTTGCTTTGCCGCGGCAACTCGATCTGTTGCTACAGCTTGCGCAGCTTTCGTTCGATCGGCTTCTACCTTAGCTGCTTGCGCAACAACAGAAGCTGCCTTAAATCGTGAGAGAGCTGCTGAGTTATTTGAGCCAAGAGAGTTAAGAGTTGAAAGGCGATCCATCAAATCTTGGGGTCCTGTTGCGTGAAGAACGGATTCCAAATCTGTAAATCCAGTTCCCATGATGTACGCGTTTTGTGCCATGCGCCCAATTGTCTTATTTGCCTGGTTTACAGAGGCTTGTGCAATTGCATAGTGAGCTGCTGCCGTCTGGGCTTGTTGAGTCGCCACGACTAGATCAGCCTGAGCCTTTCGATATTTTGCTGCAGCCGCGTCAGCAACAGCAGAAAGTTGACGAAGCGTTTGAGTCGCGGAATTTAATTTAGATTGAGCGGCCGCAGCGGCCTTCTGTTTAACTGTCTCGGCAGCTTTTGCTGCATCAATCTGAGCTTGAGTAGGTTTAGGAGTCTTTGCCAACGCAATTTCTGGTGTAGAACTCACCAAAAGAAGCGCACACAATAATGTGATGTACTTTTTCGAAAACAACACTGCACTCCTCCATCATCGCCGCAGATAGGGGATTCTGCGTGTGACTAAGTAAGAAATGATAAAGCCTGAACCTCATAAAAATCTGAGAATTCCACTCAGATTCGAATGTGTCTTAACTCGCCACATCTCTGCGCTTGAAAAGCAGGGTGGCTAGACCCCCGAAAAGTAATAGATAAAGCGCCGAAGTGATCAGGGCTCTTTCATAACTAAAAATTTTTGCTCCGCCAGCCGATATACCCGAAATTGCGTTTCCAGGAAGCCACTTCGTAGCACTAGGCAGAACCGCACCCAAAATATTTTCAAGCACCATAAACCACAGAAGCGAAATTGAAATTGAACTCATTGGAGATTTGAGAATAATTCCAAGTGCCATACCAACCAAACCGTACCCAACCGTTGCCAACAAAGTATTTCCGAAAAGATTTAAGAAAGCGTGAACGGCTTTACCTGAAGTCCAAAGTGTCGTCGAGATATGCAAATGTGTTGATTCTGCAAATGACAATCCAATGTTTAAGACGGCAACAAAAGAGACAAGTAAGAATGTAAATATAACCATTGCTAGAAATTTGCCACCTAAAAGTTTCATTCGTGAAGGCTGTCTCACCAACAAATTCCGAAGTGTTCCGTACGTGTACTCATTTGAACTTTGAGAAGCAAAAACTGTCAAAGCAATAAGCCCCAAAAACAAACTCATTAGACTAAATGTGAAATATCCACCATCGAATTTACCTAGGCTGGCAACTGTCTGAATGGTTTCAGATCCGCGTCGATGGTTACCGACCGATGACCCAGCGCGCAAAAAGACAAGAGAGGTGAAGAGAAGTGAAAGTGCTGAAAGAATTCCAATATTTACATAAAGAAGGCTTGGGCGTTTCATTTTACGAAGCTCAGCTTTTATAACTTTTAGCATTATTTATCCTCCGTCATCTCAAAAAATGTTTCTTCAAGTGTGGGCTGTAGAGTTGAGATTGACGACAATGTTATGCCAGCTTCAAATGCGGCGCGATTTAGCGTTGCTCCAAGATCGGCTCCAGCTGGTATTTGGATTGCACCATTTTCAATCTGGGTTTCGTAACCAAACCCTTGAGCTATCTCCGTCAACTTACCTAAATCAACTTGGTATTCGGGCCTGATGGTTGTAATTGCTTTTTGACGCCCAAGCAACTCTTGAGTTCGTCCTGTAAAAATAACTTTGCCCTTTCGAAGCATCACTAAGTATTCTGAAATCATTTCCAGTTCAGACAAAATATGAGAAGAAACAAAGACGCTTGTGCCTTTTTCTGCCAACTCCTTTATAAGTTCACGAATTTCTTGAATTCCATTTGGATCTAAACCATTTGTAGGTTCATCCAAAATTAGCAATTGAGGATCTGGAAGAAGGGCGGCAGCTATGCCCAGCCGTTGCTTCATTCCAAGTGAATACGTCTTAAACTTTGAAGAACCTCGATCGCCGAGGCCTACCTTCTCTAAGAGCGAATCCACAAGTGCATAACTAAATCCACCTAAATCCGCCAAGACCTTAAGATTTTCTCTACCCGAAAGCATGGGGTAGAAAGCCGGTCCCTCGATCATCGCCCCAACCCGTGAAAGATATTTTTCAGGTGAGCGAATGTCTTCTCCGAGCACTGTGCCAGTACCGCCTGTTGGAGTAATTAAGCCTAGAAGCATTCGTATTGTTGTGGTCTTTCCTGATCCATTTGGTCCAACAAACCCACAAACCGTCCCAAGTGGAACTTCGAATGTTGCATGAGAAACTGCAGTCTGATCTCCATAAATTTTCGTTAGATCTCGAACTGATATAGCAAGTTGTGGCATGTAGGCACCATAACAGTGAAACCTGAGTATCAATCAGATCAAGTGTGGAAAGCTACTTAGAGAAGGACACCTACTACTAAGAGAAGTGAATAAACGCTCAAGTAGGTAATCGACCACTGGAAAAGCTTTCCAGCAGATTTTTCAGATTCATGAGTATTGAGTTTGATAAGTTGTTGACTAAAGCCAAGAGCTAAAAGAATAGTCACTACCCAAATCCACCAGGGAAAATTAGCACTCCAAACGACGGCAAGAGAAGTTATCACCATGCCGGTCGTGTGAAACCACATTTGCATCTGAACATTTTTTATTGAGGCAACAACTGGCAGCATTGGAATACCCGCTGCTTCATAATCATCGCGATACTTAATCGCAAGAGCCCAGAAATGTGGTGGTGTCCAAAAGAATATAAGAAGAAAGAAATACCATGCTGTCGCAGAAAGAGAATTTGTAACGGCAGCCCAACCGATAAGCACAGGCATACATCCAGCAATACCGCCCCAAACAATATTTTGTGAAGTTCTGCGCTTTAAGCCGATTGTGTATCCGACAACGTAAAAAAGTATTGCAGCAAGGGTTAAATACGTTGCAAGTGGAGTTGTCCAAATCCAAAAAATTGCAAGAGAAACTACAGCGATTACTGTTGCAAAAATTGTTGCGGCTTTGACTGTTACAGCGCCTGTGGCAAGTGGTCTCTTCGCAGTGCGCTTCATCAATCGATCAGAGTCAACCTCAATCACCATGTTGAATGCATTTGATGCGCCAGCTGCAAGAGTTCCTCCAACTAGTGTTGCAACCGTAGTCACCAAACCCGGGACTCCTTTTGAGGCGAGAAATAGCGCAGGGAGGGTTGTGACAAGCAAGAGTTCGACGACGCGTAACTTCATCAATGAGATGTACGGCGAAATTAAGGATTTTCTAACTTCTTGGGTCACTTGGGTACTTTACCCCTGCGCTTAATCATTAGTGAGCACTGGCGTCGGGTCAGCAGGAACTTCAGCTTGAGGTACCCCTGGAGTTGGACGCGCAATCGTTGCCAATAATTTATCTATCGCAACTCGAGCGCTTTGACGTGCCGTTTCCTTATTGGCTACGTGGTCGGCAATAACTGCAAAAGCGTAATCAGACTCACCAACATTCACGTATCCGGCAAGGCTTACCGTTGTATTTATCCAACCAGTCTTTGCTTTCACCAGACCAACAGCCGTTGGAGCGTCTTTTGTAAATCGATTTTTCAAGGTCCCTGATATTCCTGCGAGCGGTAAACCTTCATATACCGGCAGTAAAGATGGCTCGCTCTTAATTTTTACAAGTAGCTCAGCTACAGTCCTTGCAGATATCCGAGTTTCGTGCGAGAGGCCTGCACCATCCTTAATAACTAAACCCGGAGCCTCAATATTAAGTTCACTAAAAAGCTTTTCGAAAGAAGATTGCAATCCAGCAGCATTTGCTTGAAATCCATCAGCCTTTGCCGCCATAAGTGACATACGCGCTGCAAGAAGATTGTCGCTCCATAAAAGAGTGAATTGAATAATTTCACTAAGTTTTGGCGACACAATTTGAGCTAGAGGATTGAGCTCAGGCGAAGAAGAATTTGACACTGCGTGCGGATAAATCTTTATTCGGCCTTTAAAGTACCGCTGAATCGCTTCAATATCTTGAAAATAAATGTTCTTGTACTCGAGCGAGATTGCCTTCACATGAGGACTTCTCTCGAGGGCTTTGTTGATCAAATATGGCAAAAATGCTCGTTTGTATTTTGTAGCCTCAAATTTACTGGTCGTCAGCCATGGATCGCTTTCACCAACAAGATAAAATTTATTTGGCTTATCGGTTCCACTTATTGAAGTTGTGAAAGTTTTATCCGGTCCAAAAGTTTTTAGCGCCGACGTTGTCGAGACCAATTTCAAAACAGATGCGGGAGCTCGCATTACATCAGATTCGCTGGAATAAATAACTTCGTTGCTTTTCGAATCAACTAAAATGATTCCAGGATGATTCAAAGCCGAAACTTGCGAAAGAGAAATAAAATTTGAAGGAACCGATACGCCGTAACTCGTTGTTGCTCCTGAAAAGGAGATGACAACTGCGACTACTGGTGCGATTGTCTTATAACTTTTCTTCACGGTGCGATTATGCCTTCAATTTTTGGAATCTACCCTGAGAGATTGCTGCACCTAGAACAACCACGACTGCACCAACTGGCTGATTCCACGTTATGTGCTCCCCTTTGAACAGCCACCCTACGATTACTGCAACAACTGGAGTTACATATGTGACAGTGCTTGCAATCGAGCTTCCAGCAGAGGCGATTATCGAAAAATTCCAAATGTAGGCAAATCCTGTTCCAACTGCGCCTAGCGCAAGCATGGCGAATACTGGGCCAGGACGATATTCATCTTTAGCAATTCCATCAAAAAGGTAGAAAGGCAGAAGAGTCACAGCAGCCAGAGTTATTTGCGATGCTGCAGCAGCTTCTGGCTTTAGGCCAAGTGGGATAATAAATTTCTTGGTAAATGGAAATGAAATTCCATAACATGTGACCGCTCCGAGGAGAGCGATGATTCCAATTGTGTTGTTATGTCCCAATCCACGCCAAACTCCAAGGACGGTAAGTACGCCAAATCCGCCCAAGAAAAGGCCAATTAGCTGGAAGGGTTTTGGTTTTTCTTCGCGGAATGCAATCAAAATAACAATCAAAGTTGCCAATGGAGTTGTAGCGTTGATAATTCCGGCGAGAATTGATGTGACTCGAACTTCCGCAAATGCAAAAAGGAAGCCTGGAATAATATTTAGCGTGAGGGCAACTATCCAAAGTTTCGCCCAAACATGGCGTTCTCTAGGAAGTGAAATCTTTCGAATTTGTACGTAAATCAAGAGAGTGAGAGCACCTAAAGCACAACGTCCAAAGGCAACACCAATAGGCGTCAGGAATTCCAACCCCATTTTTATGAATAGGAATGAACATCCCCACACACTTCCAAGGGCGATGTAGGCAGGAAGCCAATTTGCATTCTGCTTTTTAGTATTCACTCAATCTCCAACTACAGTTAAGCCATGGAAGCGGTGATTGGACCCGGAGAGTTCTATCCCGTTGTTGGCGTTGGACCACATCCTAAGCCATGGCCAACTGATGAGCGGCTTGATCCTGAATTGCTTGAAGGTGGCGACCGCCGAAATGTTCTCGACCATTACCGGTATTGGAAAGTTGAGGCGATAGTTGCCGACCTTGATACAAAGCGCCACGAACTTCAGATTGCAATCGAAAACTGGCAGCATGATCTAAATATTGGTTCAATCGTTCGGACTGCAAATGCATTTAATGTGAGCAAAGTTCATATCGTTGGAAAGCGTGATTGGAACCGGCGTGGAGCAATGGTTACAGATAAATACCTTCACGTACTCCACCATCCAACAGTTCTTGACTTTAAGAATTGGTGTGATGAAAACCAAGTGCCAATAGTTGGCATCGATAATCTTCCAATTTCAAAAGAACTTGAAAAAAGTAAACTGCCAGCCAAGTGTGTACTTTTCTTTGGCCAAGAAGGTGCGGGTATGTCCGACGAAGGCGTATCTGTGTGCACAGAAGTGCTCGCTATTCGCCAATATGGATCCACTCGATCCATGAATGCCTCCGCTGCCGGCGCCATTGCAATGTATGCGTGGGCGATGCAACACCTAAATAACTAGTCTTCAATAACCTCTGTAACCGAGGCAAGGCGGCGTTCAATTTCATCAGCTTCATCGAAGCGATTAAGCGTGCGAAGAACTCCAGCAATTTTCTTCTCAATATCTACAATAAATTCAAAGTCTTTCCACTCCGAATCCGTAGCGATATCTAAGACGCGTTCAAGTGTTTCGAGCCCTTCTTGGGTCTGGCCACATAAGACTTGCGCTTTGCCATATTCAAGGAGTGAATATGTTTCTCTGCGGTGGTCGTGTGCCGTAATAAAAACATCGAGTGATTTCTGCGCGGCAGCGAGCGCAGCTTCTCCATCGCCGAGTTCAATCAAGGAATGAGCAATCTTTTGATCGCAGCGTGCCACATTAATAACTTCTTTAATACCCTTAAAGATTGCGCGCGCCTCTTGGAATGCTGAGAGCGCCTCATCATGTTCACCTAATTCGCGATGAGCGCACCCGATTAGATGTAAATCATTTGCTGCACCTGAATCATTTCCATCGACAAGATGTTCCTGGACGCAGTCACGCATGCATTCGATTGTCTTCCGGTACTCCTTCGAGCCAAACCACCACTCGCCCAAAGTGCAAGCAAGTTCAATTGCTATGGGAGATTTTGATTCGCGCAGGAGTTCTACTGCTTTACTCATAGCGTTAGCAGCTTCGCCCATTCGCTTCAGTTGATTGAGGTTGTACCCGATTGCTGAATAAGCCTGTGCTAGCCCATCGGATGCTGATCCCGGTTCGAGCTCGGAATAAATATCTCTGGCAGTTTCGGCAAGAGCCAGAGCTTCGTCATATTGGCCACGAGCGTAAATCCGTGCGCTTAACTCATAATACGTATTGGCTCTATCTAGACCATTTGTTTCAGGAATTCTGTCCCAGAGCATTTCCTCAGTGACAATGTCTTCTGAATCCATGTCATCTTCACTCATAGCGCCCCCGATCTGCCCGAATTCTGCAAGTGCTAGCCCCAGACTAGCAACTCTGGGATGTGGCCCGCAGCGCAACACCGCAACTACTCTTGCTCCATGACCTTGGACCGACGCTCATTCTTGAAGTTTGGAACGGCCATAACTGCCGGGGCCCTTCTTGAACCAATACTTGCTCCTTTGGCCCAAGCGGTTTCTTCAGACATAACTCACGGCTCACGTTCTGAGAAAAAGGTTGCACTTACTTTTCATGGAGCGGGCTCGACTACCTTCGCTAATTCTTTACTTGATATCTTGAAGAGCACCTCGACGCCCGCTACAGTTTTTGCAATCGGTGCTTGGTTAAAGGCAAATCCAACAATGGCGACAAAGATTCTTGATGGCGGCCATGACATAGGTAACCACACGATGAATCACTATCAAATGAAGACACTTAACGCTGCAAAAGTTAAAAGTGAGATTGCAGGCTGTGCTGCTGAACTTAAATCTCTGATCGGAAATCATGGCGCATTCTTTAGGCCTTCAGGAACTCAATACTCCACTGCGCTTATTCGCCAAACTGCGTTGAAATATGGCTACTCGCGTTGCATCTCATACGATGTTGATTCACGTGACTATCAGGACCCGGGCAAAGCAGCCGTAATCAAAAATGTTATGACAAACATAAAAGGCGGAAGTATCGTCAGTCTACATTTTGGGCATAAGAACACGGTTGAAGCTCTGCCGACTCTGCTATCGCAATTACATAGCGCTGGCTATACCCCAGTGACAATTACCCAATTAATAGGAAAGATTTAAGTGAAAAAGTTTCTTGCAGTTTTGGTGGTACTTACCTTCATTGGATCTTCAGTCGCCAGCGCCGCAGCACCTCTCGCGGGAATGCCTCCAGTTCTCGATCAAAACGATATTTACGCTGCCGACCGACCAAACGCTTTTAGTGACGTTGTGAAAAACTTCCCTCAGATTGCCTACGTTCCTAATCACACCTCAAATACTTTGAGTGAAATCAACATCAAAACGATGAAGGTTTTTGCTACTTACCCAATGATGAAGGGCCCTCAACACGTAGTTCCTTCATGGGATCTAAAAACGCTATGGGTAAATGATAATTCCGGAAATTATTTGACACCTATTAATCCTGCTAATGGCATCCCAGGAAAGCCAATTTATGTACACGATCCTTACAATCTCTACTTCACGCCAAACGGCAAATACGCGATTGTTATGGCAGAAGCAGATAAACAACTCGTATTTCGCGATCCACATACAATGGCAATTAAGAAAGTTGTACCGGTCAGCTGTAAAGGTCTAAATCACGCAGATTGGACAAAAGATGGAAATTACTTCGTAGCAACATGCGAATTTACGGGGCAACTCATTTGGGTCAATACGGCAAAGATGAAAGTTGAAAAGTATGTTTCGATTCCACGGACGCATGCCCATAAGAACATCCCGATGCCTCAGGATGTGAAAATTTCTCCCGACGGTTCAACTTTCTATGTTGCTGACATGATGTCTGACGGTGTGTGGACCATGCCTGCTAACAAATTTGGAACATTTGGCTTCATCCCTACAGGTAGAGAAGCTCATGGGCTTTATGTAACCCGCGATTCAAAGTACATGGTTATTTCAAATCGAGGAGAAGGTTCGGTTTCACTTCTCCGATTTAGTGATAATAAAATTGTTGCAAAGATGAAAATCCCGGGTGGGGGAAGTCCCGACATGGGTGGTATCACAGCGGATGGAAAACAATTTTGGGTATCGGGCAGGTACAACGGGGTTGTTTATGTTTTCGACCTAGAACATAGAAAATTTCTTCGCTCCATCAAAGTTGGTAAAGAACCACATGGTCTTGCGATTTATCCCCAGCCCGGAAGATATTCACTTGGTCACACAGGTATTTTTCGCTAATGAGTATTCGTAACTCTGTTCCACTTCTCATTGGTCGTTTCACATACCTTGCAGGAATGGCAGACATTTTATTGAATGTACTGAGGCCAGTTAAGGCACATGCAAAACAATTTGATCGTTACTTGCCGATCTTTGTAGATTCTGCAGCGTTCGCTACATCTGTCTTCACGGGAATTGTTCTGATTATTCTGGCAAGAAATTTGATCCGTAGGAAACGTCGAGCCTGGTCATTAACAATTGGCATTTTGATACTAAATATTGCATCCGACTTCTTTCGACTTCATTACCATCCAATTCAGCTTGCCGGCGCTTTCACCCTGTTAGTGCTGTTGTTGATTTTTCGAAATGAGTTTTACGCAAAATCTGATCCCACAACAAAACTGCGTCCATTTTACGGCTTTGTTTTCACCTTTTTAGTCATGTTTCTCGCGGGAATTCTTATTCTGCTCAATCGCCATAAAGATGCATTCACGGGCTCACCTTCCCTTCTCAATATTGCCATAACGGTACTGCTTGGATTTGTGGGAATATCGGGGCCCCTGAAATTTGCTAGTGATCGAATGTCTGACATAGTTTCAACAACACTTACGATTCTAGGGTTCTTTATCGTAGTTGTTCCCTTTGGAATGTATTTTCGACGTGTTAAGCCAATCGAGGTTATGGAAGAGTCTGACCGAGAGCTTGTGAAGAAATTGATATCTCACGATGCTGAACAAGATTCTCTTGGCTATTTCGCCACTCGAAGAGATAAAAATGTTATTTGGAGTGCAAACAAAAAAGCTGGAATTGCATACCGAGTTCAAAATGGAGTCATGCTTGCAAGCGGCGATCCGTTTGGCGAATTTAGTTTGTGGCCAGATGCTATAGATGCATTCTTAACCGAAGCCAAAGAACATGCTTGGACTCCTGGCGTTATGGGGGCAAGTGATCGTGGTGGCGAAGTATGGGTTGAAAAAGCAGGTTTGCTTGCAATCGATATTGGTGATGAAGCGATTATTAATGTCGCTAAATTCACCCTTGAGGGAAGATCGATGGGCAATGTGCGCCACATGGTAAACCGAATTGGACGTAAGGGATATTCGGCTACGACTTGTCGCTGGCATGAACTTGATGATCTAACAAAAACAGAACTTCGAGTCCTTGCCAAGAAGTGGCGCTACGGAGTTCCAGAGCGAGGATTTTCGATGTCGATGGATCGCTTCGGGGAAGATTCAGATGGTGATGCATTTATTACCATCACCCGACAAGAAGGTGAAATAAAGGGTTTGCTTTATTTTGTACCTTGGTCAACACATAGCCTTTCACTCGATCGAATGCAACGCGAGCGTGGCGCTGATTCGGGTGTAAATGAACTAATGATTGTTACTTCAGTGCAATTCGCACAGGAGCACGGCTTCAAATTCATCTCACTAAATTTTGCGGCTTTCAGATCCCTTTTTAAGCGGGCCGATAAAATTAGCGCCGGTCCAATTACGCGCGGAACCCGTAATTTCATTAGGTTTTTATCTAATTTCTTTCAGGTCGAATCTCTCTACCGGTTCAATGCAAAGTTCGACCCTGAATGGCAGACTCGATATGTCCTCTATCCAAAGCCCCGAGACTTGCCATCAGTCACATGGGCGGCTCTTCGTGCTGAAAAATTTATCTCAAGTTTTCGAAGTCATTCAGTTTAGTTTTGATTCATCCAAAGAAAGCCCGTAGTCACGAATGGGCGCCAAACAGATAAATTGTGACCACCCGATGGAATCTCATCGTATTTAATTGATACTAGCCCTGTTGCTGCTTTCAAGAATTTTTGGGTTGATCCGTATGAAAAGCGATCATGTGGACTGGCGATAACCAACAACTTGACTGAATTATTTGCTCTTTGAAGTTGGGATATCAAGTCATACTCGACTTTCAAATATGCTCGCTCGACAGCGCTGGTGCGAGTCGCAAATGCTGGTGCAAAATATCCAGCCAGGGAAACTCCGGCGCTAAATTGGTCTTGGTGACGTATCGCGATTTCCGCAGCGCACCATCCGCCCGTTGAATAGCCGAATGTTGCCCAAGGCCTAGAATCTATTCCAACAAAGCGCTGCGCAAATAAACGCATATCCTTCGTCAACCATGTTTCGACCTGGGGACCATTTCGAAAATTTAAGCATTCGGTATCTTCGCCCGGGACGACATTGATTGAAGGAATAATTGCAATTGTTTGAGGAATTTTCTTTTCATTTTCAAGTTTTTCAATTGCAGGAATGCCTTTAAGAGCACCAATCCAAGTGGCAGGCACTCCTGGATAACCAGAGAAGAGTTCAACTACTTTGTAATCGAGATTCACTCGTGAAAAATCGGTATTAATACGAAGTGCTTTCGCTATCTTGGGTGGAAGAACTACATAAACAGTATCCGTAACTCCTGAATTTTCTCCGGTGATAATTTTCTTAATCACTAAGCTGCCCCCACGGGTTAACTCACCCTTTCGCAGATCGTGAGCCGTGATACCAGTCAGCGCGGCGGTGCTGACAGCTGATTTACTCAAATCACTCTTTATGCCTGCAAGGTCACTCCATGATGAGTAGAACTCTCCCGCACGATTGATGCTCACCCCAATGGAAGCTAAGAAGGTAACTTGAATAAGAATGAGTAATGCGAAGCGAGCGGAAAAGTGGCGGAATCTCTCCCCAGCCAGAAGATTCCATTTAATGACAGTAAAGATGAATAGGGCAAAGCCTAGAAGCCAGAAAGTCAGCTCAGTGCGCAGGCTCAGCAATGCAAACATGGGCTAATTAAATCTCAACTCCCTGAGAAACGGCGTATAGTTCCCACACGTGCGCTTCTTAAATAACCCGTCATTTGATCTGACCTATGACGACGTATTCATGGTCCCAAGTAAGTCTGACATTTCTAGTCGAATGGATGTGGACTTAACTTCAACTGATGGCACTGGTACAACAATCCCAATCGTTGTTGCAAATATGACCGCTATATCCGGCCGCAGAATGGCAGAAACCGTGGCACGCCGAGGCGGTATTGCCGTTATCCCACAAGACATTCCAATCCAAATTGTTAGTGATGTAATTTCTTGGGTTAAGACCCGTCACGCATTCTTTGATACACCGGTGACTCTGGCTCCACATGAAACAGTTGCTGATGCCATAGATTTAATAACAAAACGCGCTCATGGTGCCCTGATTGTTATTGAAGATAGTAAGCCGGTTGGAATTGTTACCGAAGCTGATTTAGAAAAAGTGGATCGCTTTACACAAGTACATGCTGTGATGAGCAAAGATTTAGTAACTCTGAATGCAAATGTGACACCGCATGAAGCATTTGATTTTCTAAATTCCCATCGTAGGCGCCTTGCTCCGGTCGTGGATCAGGATGGCAAGCTCATTGGGATATTGACGAAGACGGGCGCTCTTCGAGCGACTCTTTATTCACCAGCCCTCGATGCTAAAGGTAAATTGAGAGTAGCTGCTGCTGTTGGCATTAACGGCGATGTTGCTGGTAAAGCAAAAGCATTACTTGAAGCAGGTGCGGATGTCCTTGTCGTTGATACCGCTCATGGCCACCAAGCAAAGATGATTGAGGCCCTAAAAATCATTCGTGCGCTAAGTCCAAACGTTCCAATTGTTGCTGGAAATATTGTCACCCCCGAGGGCGTGAAAGATTTAATCGAAGCAGGGGCAGACATTATTAAAGTTGGCGTTGGTCCAGGAGCAATGTGCACCACGCGTATGCAAACAGGCGTGGGTCGCCCACAATTCACCGCAGTACTTGAATGCGCTGCTGAAGCGAAAAAATATGGCAAGAGTGTCTGGGCCGATGGTGGAGTTCGCCATCCTCGCGATGTTGCGCTAGCTCTTGCTGCCGGAGCTTCTCAAGTAATGATTGGTTCATGGTTTGCTGGAACTTTTGAATCCCCAAGTGATCTCAACCGTGATTCAAATGGGCGCCTTTATAAAGAATCTTTTGGGATGGCTTCCGCCCGTGCAGTAGCAGCGCGCACAGCAAGTGAAGGAGCTTTTGATCGCGCGCGAAAAGCACTATTCGAGGAGGGAATCTCGTCTTCTCGGATGTATATAAATCCAGAACGCCCTGGAGTTGAAGATTTGCTTGACGAAATTATTGCTGGCCTTCGTTCATCTTGCACATACGCAGGAGCCAGAAGTCTTTCGGATTTTCACGAGAAAGCCGTTGTTGGAATTCAGTCTGCGTCAGGTTACGCGGAAGGTCGCCCACTTTTTCAATCTTGGACTAAATAATCTAATCCACTTCCCGTTTAGGGTCATGTGAATCGTCGTACGGTTCATGCGGTTGAGCTAATTTCCAATACATATAAAAGAGGAATAGCCCGAAGAAGGGCCACTCTAAGACGTACATCCAACTTCTGCTGTTGCCGCCAAGAGCTCGATCAAATTGCAGAAGTCCCATCGCGATACAGACAGGAATTCCAAGCAGCAGCCACTTTCGCTTTGGCTCTTGGTCTGGAACTTTACTCATCTTCTTCTTCGGCTAACTTTGCTTCGTTGACAAACCAATCTCGGGCAGCAAGCACAATCCACACTGTATCAATGAGCATTCCCATTGCCCACATGATTGCCCCGCCATTGTGTTGATCTTTGAGTCCCATTTCCATCGTCACGCCATCTGGAAGTGAGTGAACAACTCGGTTTCCAGAGTAGAGAAAGAATCCGGTCATTGTTTCAGGAAGCATCATTGCAAAAAGCGACATCACACGAGTCGAGTAAGCAACATGAAAAGGTTGAGGATTTCCTTCCATCACTGGGTAGTAATAGATCGTGCCGGCGACAATAAACATAATTAATTCAAGGGAATGCACGTTTGAATTACGCATTCCCGCATTTGCTAGGGGTGAGAAGTGCGTCACAATAAGGGTGGCTAGGAAAATTGAAAAACCTACTTCGGGCTTGAAGAGGAGACGAAAAACTCCTCGATCAATTCGAAATATCTTAAATGGGGATCCCAAGACAATTAATGGCGAAATCAACATCATGAGTGAAATGTGTTGAATCATGTGGACCGTAAAGTTATGCGTGGCAAGATGAGGAATCGGTCCAACAAGAATTAAAGCCATAAGTGCTAGTGCTAGCCCAAATAGGGATTGGCGAAGTTTTGAAATTCCGTAGACCAAAGGTTTAGAAGAAAAGTAAGAATACCCAGCAAAAATCAGTGAGGCTGCAAAGAAAATATCCCATGCAATATTTAGCTTCATTTTGCCTCCAAAAAATTCAGGAAATCGTTATCTTCCCCAACTGTTTTAAGCCTTCCCTAAGCGTACTCACTGCCGTACCCTCACACAGTGACCTGCTTCACAAAAATGACTTATCATTTTTTCAGTCATACCCTCGCTAAAGAAACTGGAAAGAAGGAATAGTGGAAACCACCACTTCAACAACAAGTTCAAGTAAGCGCTTGATCAGCGCACTTGTTTTTGTCGTTCTTGGTGTTGCAATAGTTGGAGTTGTTGGATTTACGCTACATACATTAAGCGCAGACCCGCAAAAACCGCTTTATGCAACCAAGAGCTCGGAAACAATTGTGGTCGATGGCAAGAGTTATCCAAAAGCATCAGCTGTACTTGGTGTCTACGCGGACTTAGCTCAAGCCAAAGAGTACGGAAACTACACAGCGAATAAGCATGACTATGTTCAATATGGTCCTTCATCGCATCTCGTGCTTCCAGCACACACATATGTGACTATCACAATCCACGCTTACGACGGTGGTGAACACCTTAATAATCCTTACTTTGGAAAAGTTGTAGGAACTGTGGGCGGGACAATTAATATCGATGGTGTCGATGTCAATAACGTTCCTTCGGACAATGTCCAGCATACTTTCACACTTCATGGAATTCCTTCTACTTCACAAGATCCTCTTTTTGTGAATGTCCCACTTCCACAGGTGAAAGTTGATGACAAAGACAATTTCCTCCCTACAAACGATCCTGGAACGAACAATAAGGGTCATACAGTTACCTTCTCCTTTATCACTGGCGGAGCTGGTGACTATGTCTGGAACTGTGAATACCCTTGTGGTGACGGTTCTTACGCAAAATTCGGCGCAGCAATGAGCGCGTACGGATATATGTCCGGAAAGGTAACGGTCGCATAATGTCTAATCACGATGAAGAATTAACGCCAACCCCGGGCCAACGCGCAACAAATCTTTTCAAGCGTGCTGACGTACAAAGAACAACGGTCTTTGGAATTCTATGGACCGCTGTGTTTGTAGTTCTGGCTCTTTACTTCTATCCAAAATGGATGCCGGAAGTAATGAGCGTAGATATGAAGTCAATGGAAAGAATCATGATTGGTTTCACCATTATTTCCGCACCTATTGCAGGTTTAGTGCTTGGAATAGCCACACAGGCAATTACAAATCGTCACAAAGGTGACACACCTCCTCCAGACGGGCCCGCGGTACGTACAAATGGCCCGGTAGTTGCTGTCTGGACAGTAGTTTCTGGAATCTTCTGCCTCATAGCAATCGTTTGGGGAATCGTAGAAGTTAATACGATGGCAAATGCCGCAACAACCGAAGCAGGTACTGCGGTGCACGTTCAAGTAATAGGTTCTCAATGGGTTTGGTCATTTAAATACCCTGATCAAGGTGTTGAATCAGACAAACTGATGCTTCCAATAAATCGACCAGTTGTTTTCGATGTTATTTCAGAAGATGTCAACCACTCATTCTGGCCAGTCCAGCTTGGAGTAAAAGTGGATGCTAATAGATTGCAAACCACAGTCATCCATACAGTTCCAACAAAGCTTGGAAATATCGATGTGAAGTGCGCGGAACTTTGCGGCCTCTACCACGCTTACATGGAGACCAGTGGAAAAGTCATGACAACAGATGACTTCAATAACTGGATCACAACAAATGGAGGTCACGTAGCATGACAACTCTGCACAATACTTCAACGCACTCACGACCAATTCCAAACCCATCAAAGAGTTTAATTACAAAGCTCAATATGGGAACGGGCTTGGTTGTTGGCGTAATTTTTGCATTTGCTGCGTATTACACCTTCCGCCCAAACGCTGACACTGCTGATTTTTATAACCAGCAGAACAAAGCACTTTTGGCCGCAATGCTTTTTTGGAGCGTTGGCTTCCTAATTGGAATCGGTGCCTTCATTGGGCCATTCCGCTGGTTAATCGGTAAAGATTTAACTGCAGAAGAGCAGCTTTATCTTGCTGGCGACGGCCAAGGAATTAAACGTTACTTCAAGTACTGCACTGATCATAAAGTTGTTGGTATTCAATACCTCGTCGGCGTTATGGCGATGCTTGCCGTAGGTGGTGGCATGGCGATGATGATTCGTACGAGCCTTGCCGTTCCTGGTGGACATTTCATCGGTGCCTCTGTTTACAACTCACTCGTTGGAATGCATGGAATTACCATGATTGTGGCGATGATTATTGTTGCAACGGGTCCTTTTGGTAACTACATCATGCCGATCATGATCGGTGCACGAGATATGGCATTCCCTCGATTAAACGCGCTTTCATGGTGGATTCTCTTCACCGCGATTCCTGTTCTTTGCAGCGCTTGGTTCCTAGGTGGAATTCCGACCGGCTGGACGGCGTACGCTCCGCTGAGCGTTCAAGCTGGCCCAGGAATGAATGCATTTATCGCAACAATCCTTATCTTTGCTGTATCGACCGCTGTTGCAGGTATGAACATCACCTCAACAGTCGTTGCTATGCGCGCAAAGGGTATGAAATGGAATCGCGTTCCGATTTTCGTAATTGGTTCGACCTTGTCAGTGGCTCTTGCAATTCCAGCCTTCCCAACATTTATGTTGGCAATGATTCAAACTACAACTGATCGAGTCTTTAACACCGGTTTCTACGATGCCAATGTCGGTGGAAGTGGTTGGCTTTACGCGCATCTCTTCTGGATTATGGGACACCCTGAGGTTTACGTAATTCTCTTGCCTGGAATTGCAATTCTTATGGAAATTGCCCCCGTCTTTGTTCGTAAGCCCCTGTTTTCATATAACGCTGCAATTATGGGATTCGTGGGAATCGCAGGACTTTCAGTATTGGTTTGGGCTCACCACATGTACATCTCGGGTTGGACTCCGACGCTGAACGGTCCATTTATGGTGACAACTGAAATGATCTCGGTTCCAACCGGATTGCTCTTCCTAGTAATGCTTGGAACTATATGGCGCGGAAAACCTTGGATGAAACTGCCAATGCTTGGCCTCTTCGCTGTTATCTGGAACTTCCTAATTGGTGGAATAACAGGTATTTACCTATCTGACGTTCCAGCCGATAACTACCTCCATGGCTCTATGTTTGTTACTGCGCACTTCCATTACACGCTAATGGGCGCAGCACTGACGGGAGCTGTTGCAGGTCTGGCTTATTGGTTCCCAAAGATGACTGGCCGCATGCTCAATGAGCCTGCTGGGTATATCGCTTTCTGGTTTACTCAAATTGGATTCCAGGTCTTGTTCTTAGGAATGTTTATTGCCGGAGCGGAAGGACAACCACGACGTGTTGTTAGCTTCGCTGCAATGTACAAGTACTCCAACATGATTAGTACTGGCGGGGCTTACTTGATTGGCATTGGCTTCATCATCTTGCTTTGGGCAGTTATTCACTCATGGCGTAAGGGCGATATCGCTCCACAAAATCCATGGGGTGCAAAGACTCTCGAATGGACGGTTCCTTATCCTGTCCCACTTGAGAACTTCGATGAAACTCCAATCATTACAAGCGATCCTTATGGCTATGGAAAGGGCATCTAATGTCATCTGATACCGCTTCACATACAGAGTTCCACATACATCACGATGCTCCAGCAGTTGTTGGACGCCGTGAACGTCTTGGAGTTCGCTTGTTGATTGTTGCTGACGGAGCATTCGTCGTCGGCATGATCTTCTCGTACTTCTACCTTCGTGGCCTTAATGCAAACAACAGCTGGGTTCCAAAGGGTGGTCATACACTCGCCGCATCAACTGGCTGGGTAGTTGCAGCGCCACTTATTGCAGCAGCAATCGTTCACAAGATCGGAGTTAAGTCTCGTAGCGCAGCAACTTCAGGTTTCGTTCTCTTGGCAATGCTTGTTGGCGGTTACCTGCAATGGCGACAACTCGCTCATATGCCATTCGTGGCTGTCGATGAGGGTGGGCGTCACTTCTTTGAAGGCGCATACGCATCCAATTGGGTTGTACTAGCTGGCGCAAATATGTTCCACTACGTCATCGGAACATTCCTGGCCCTCGGTCTTTTTATCCGCGGCTTCCGCGCAAAAGTAGATCCAACTCTTGAATACTGGCGTCAATTAACTGCAAGCTCTTGGTTTACATGGATTGCCATTGCTGGTGCTCTTTGTGCAATCACGACAAGCATTGTATAAAACTAAAATAAAAAGCCCCGCTCGCAAAGCAATTTAGCGAGCGGGGCTTTTGCTTTCTAATTACATAACAGGAAGGGCTGCAAGTGCTGCTTCAAAATCAGAATCCAAAAGCTTGGAATCTTCCATATTGCCACTGAGGAATTGATCGTATGCTGCAAGATCAAAGTGTCCATGACCGCAGAGAGCAGTGAGAATAACTTTCTCTTCTCCAGTCTCTTTAGCTAGAAGCGCCTCTTGGATTGCGACAGCAATTGCATGTGTTGGTTCAGGAGCAGGAACAATTCCTTCGGTACGAGCAAATTTAACAGCTGCCTCAAAACATTCCTTTTGTCCGACTGTTGTCGCAGTCATCATTCCAAGTTCGTAAATATGGGAAACAAGCGGTGCCATACCGTGATATCGAAGTCCACCAGCGTGGATTGGATCTGGAATGAAGTCATGGCCCAAAGTGTGCATCTTCATAAGCGGTGTCATGCCTGCTGTATCACCGAAGTCATAAGCATAAGTTCCACGAGTGAGTGACGGGCACGAGGCTGGTTCTACTGCGCGGATCTCAGGGTTCATCTTGCCCTTCATCTTTTCGCGCATAAATGGGAATGAGAGGCCAGCGAAGTTTGATCCACCACCAGTACAACCAACAAGAAGATCAGGTGTTTCGCCGACCTTCGCCATTTGAAGAAGTGCCTCTTCACCGATGATCGTCTGATGAAGAAGAACGTGGTTTAGAACTGAACCAAGCGCATATGCAACCGTTGGATCTGCAACAGCTGCTTCTACAGCTTCGGAGATAGCGATGCCTAAAGATCCAGACATATTCTTTGGATCTGCTGCGATTCGTCGGCCTGCTTCAGTTAGTTGTGAAGGGGAGCGATGCACTTCGGCGCCAAAGACTTCCATCATCAAGCGACGGTAAGGCTTCATATCAAATGATCCACCTACTTGCCAGACTTCGCATTCAAGGTCGAAGAGCGCGCATGCAAAAGCGAGCGCAGTTCCCCATTGGCCAGCACCAGTTTCTGTTGTGAGCTTTTTGATTCCAGCCTTCTTGTTGTAGTACGCCTGAGGCACAGAAGTATTGGTCTTGTGTGATCCAGCAGGAGAAACGCCTTCGTACTTGTAATAAATGCGAGCGGGAGTATCCAGAAGTTTCTCTAAGCGACGAGCGCGGAAGAGCGGTGATGGGCGCCAAGTGCGATACACATCTAGAACTTCACCCGGGATATCAATATAAGAATCGGTTGAGACTTCTTGCAAAATTAAATCCATTGGAAATAGAGGCGCTAAATCTGCTGGTCCTACGGGCTCGTGGGTTCCTGGATGCAATGGTGGTGGTGGAGGTGATGGGAGATCAGGAATGATGTTGTACCACTGTGTTGGCATTTCACTTTCATCAAGTGTGATCTTTGTAAATGAATGCGGATCTTTATTCAGTCCCATTAAAAAGCCCCTCAGGTCGTAGGTTGACGCCTAACGGTACGGGTGAGACCAACTCCGAGCAAGGATTATTTGGTAATAATTTCTTTATATGTCGTGATTTCGTCCAAGAAATCGATATGCGGCTCTACTCCTATGCCAAAACCTTGTGGAACATCTAGATAGCCCGCGTTCATTACAAATGGCTCCGTTACATCTTCCTTAAAATATCGAGCAGAAGCGGAAGTGTCACCTGGAAGGGTAAATCCCGGAAGGGCGGCAAGAGCCAAATTTGCTGCTCGGCCAATACCGGTCTCAAGCATTCCCCCACACCAAACTGGAATCTTCTTTTCAAGACATAAGTCATGGATTCGAACAGATTCAATATATCCGCCAACGCGCCCAGGTTTAATGTTGATTATCGTTGTGGCCTCTAGGGCGAGCGCATCCTGCGCAGCTCGAAGTGAAACTATTGATTCATCGAGACAGATAGGCGTCTTTACTCTCTTTGCAAGGTCCGCATGTCCCAGGATGTCATGTTCATCAAGTGGTTGTTCGATAAGGAGTAAATCAAAAGGATCTAACTTTGCAAGATGATCTCCATCGCCTCGCGAATATGCTTGGTTTGCATCTACCTGCAAAGGAATTGTTGGCCACGTCTCTCGAACTACGCGCACTGGTTCAATATCCCAACCAGGTTCTATCTTAAGTTTGATGCGGCGATAACCAGCATCCACATAAGAGGCAACTTCTTCTAAGAGTTGATCTATGGTTGGTGAAATCCCAACCGAGACACCGCACTCCACTTTGCTTTTTGTGGCACCTAAATATGAAGAAAGACTTCTCTTTTCACTACGAAGTTGAGCATCAAGGATCGCTGTTTCGAGTGCAGCTTTTGCCATAGGAGCACCTAAGTATGGTGCCAAAATTTCGGCAACGTCCTCTGCTTTAAACTCTGAGCGTTTGAAAAGTTCCGGAATGAGAAAGCGCTTTATCAAATCAAGATTGCCCGCAACATATTCGGGGGAATACAGGGGCTCTGACATAGCGACATCTTCAGCCCATCCTACGTTTCCATTTTCATCAGTTACTTTGATAACTACGAGTTCGCGTGAAGTCTGGGTTCCAAATGATGTGCGAAATGGTCGAACTAATGGAAGGTGAATCGTGCGAAGTTCGAACTCATGAATTTTCATTAAGCAAGAATGTATTCGTTGTTCTCGGAAAAGCCAATAAGTTCGCGGTTATTTTTTAAGGCGTTCATAAAGACCTGGCGGACGTTCATGCGCCATTCTTTGGCCTTTTGTGGATCATTCCCTCGAAGCGTGACAATATCCTCAGGTATCGCAATACGAATGGACCCTTCAGGAATATTAGAAATGAGTGGGCGGATGAGTGGCTCTTCATCTGTTAAATCCCAGCGGGCCATAAGGCGGTCTGATTCATCTCCGGCGTTTAACATGTCAGGCATAGCGCCATAGAAATTTGGGAAATACCCAATAACATCGACGCCAAGTTTCACAATATTAAGTTTTGCGTTACGACGAACGAGTGGATCAAAAGTCCATTGAATTGATTTGTAGCCTTCTTGGCGAGCCCATGAGTACTGATGCATTTTTAAAGCGGAACCAATTCCAGCATCACGAAATTTAGAGAGAGTTGCAGCCATATGAGAATGCAAGTGAAGCTCACCTTTTACGGACGGAAATGCAAATGCAGCACCTGCAATTTTCCCATCGACAAAAGCCCCTGCTAAATAAGAACCGTTATGAACCATTGCTTGCATTAAATTTGGGGTGACCTCAGTGCCACCACCCATTACTGGCCACACTTCGTCAAAAACTGCGCGTGCCATCGATTGTTCATCGATTGTTATGAGTTCTCTCACTTCAAGGTTATTCACAACGGTACTCTAGCGAGAGTATGCTCAATTTCATGACAACGGAGTCTGCACTCGATACTGCCTTATCTCAACTCAAACAAGCTGTTTCTCAACTTGGACTTTCTGAGAACGATTGGCAAACCCTTTCCACACCACGACGCGTCTTAGAAGTTGCAGTCCCGCTTCGACGCGATAATGGAAACGTTGAGATGTATCGCGGTTATCGCGTTCAATACTCAACAACTCGCGGACCATCGAAAGGTGGCGTTCGCTTCCATCCTGACATCGATATGAATGAAACTGTTGCTCTTGCGATGTTAATGACATGGAAATGCGCACTCACCAATCTTCCATATGGCGGCGCAAAAGGTGGGATTGCTGTCGATGCCGGTTCTCTTTCCCTTACTGAGAATGAGCGATTAACCCGTAGATACACATCAGAAATTCTTCCAATCATCGGACCAGAACGCGACATTCCAGCACCCGATGTAGGTACAGACGAGCGCAATATGGCTTGGATGATGGACACATATTCAGTTAACGCAGGATTCTCAGTTCCGGGAGTCGTTACTGGTAAGCCAATTGTTTTAGGTGGTTCACTAGGTCGAACATCGGCGACCGGCGATGGCGTTGCGATCTCCGCGCGCGAAGCCCTTCGAGTAAAAGGGATCGATCCTCACGGTGCAACGGTTGCAATCCAGGGTTTTGGAAAAGTTGGTTATTGGGCTGCTGTTGCATGTGAGCAAATGGGAATGAAAGTTGTGGCCGTCAGTGATGTTCATGGTGGCATTACTGGCTTTAGCTCAATAGGTGCAGTGTGGGAATACTTTAAAGAAAATGGAAATATCAATATCCCTGGAAGTGAAAAACTTACGAATGATGAATTGCTTCACCTCAAGGTCGATGTACTCATACCTGCTGCACTTTCTGATGCCATCACAGAGAAATCTGCCGGTGGAATTCAAGCCAAGATTGTTGTAGAAGGTGCAAATGCGCCTACAACGCCAGCCGGAGATGCGCTTATGAAAGATAAGAACATCCTTGTCGTCCCAGATATTCTCGCTAATGCGGGCGGAGTTATTGTTTCGTACTTCGAGTGGGTTCAGGATAAGCAAAATTACTTCTGGACTGCGGATGAAGTGAAGCAAAACCTCAATGAAATATTGATGAAGTCAGTTCGAGAAGTTGAAGCAATGGCAGATTCCAAGGGTGTCACTTGGCGAGAAGCCGCAATGATGCTTGGAGTGGGTCGCGTTGCTGAAGCGCACAAATTACGCGGGCTTTATCCTTGATTTAAATTCCGTTGCATTTCAGTCGCGATTACACGTTCTTCAAGTTTCGTTGAATTTGCAAGATCCTCTGCAACGGTTTGTTGATCGTGTTTTGATCGATTCTGGCTGAGTTTGTACTTTGCTTCAACTTTCGTAACTGTCATGGTAATCGCAACAATTCCTTTTAGTTGTGCTTCCATATATTCAGGATTTGTCTCAGAAGCACTCCAAGGTCTTTCACGGTGTGCTTCATGAAAAGCCGTAAGCTCGGTTACGATTTTCCTTAGAGTTTCAATATCTTCACTTACTTCGAGAGTTCCACTCAATTGGACAGCTTGATAGTTCCATGTTGGAACTACTTTATGATCAGTATTTTTGTTTTCATAATTACTTGGTGAAATATATGCTTGCGCTCCATGGACAATTGCTAGAGCATTTTGATTTTGACGAATATTTTTCCATTGTTCATTACCACGAGAAATATGAGTAATAAGAGTTCCAAAATACCCGGAGCGTAAATTTGTTGTATCCCATACGCATGGCAAAAGGGTGGAAAAGATTTCACCGCCACTACCGACAGTCACAAGATCAACAGCTGGATGACATTTTACAAAAGAAGTAATCTCCTTCCAGTCGTCGATCTTAAATGGTTTCGGAATATACATAAGGTGACAAATCTATCCGTTAAACAACGGGAGTTAAAGACTGGCGCTGGTACAAATCAAAATACAACCCCTGCCGTGCAACGAGTTCTTCATGTGTGCCCCGCTCAGCGATTAACCCATTTTCCAGAACCAGGATTTGATCTGCCTGCACGATTGTCGAAAGGCGATGGGCGATCACAATGCTTGTACGATCCTTCAAAGCTATTTTCAAAGCTTCCTGTACCTGTGCTTCATTTTCAGAATCTAAATGTGCGGTCGCTTCATCCAAGATTACAATCTTGGGTGCTTTGAGGAGCAGGCGAGCGATTGCCAGACGCTGCTTCTCTCCTCCTGACAGTCTGTGTCCACGTTCACCAACGACTGTATCCAGCCCATTTGGAAGTGTTCGAATAAAATCACCAATTTGCGCAGCATCACAGGCGGCCCACAACTCAGATTCACTCGCATCGTGGCGTGCATATAAGAGATTCGCTTTTATCGAGTCGTGAAACATATGGGAGTCTTGAGTTACAACTCCAATTGTCGAGCGTAATTCTGTGATTAAGACATCCCGAATATCAACACCATTCACCAAAATTGCTCCACTAGTAACATCGTAAAGACGAGGAACTAATCCAGAAATTGTGCTTTTGCCAGCACCTGACGGGCCAACAATGGCAGTAAGTGAACCTGGTTTCACTTCAAAGGAAATGCCTTTGAGCACTTCACCACTTTCCACTATCTCTTTTTTTGCAACCACTTCAAGGGATGCCAAAGAAATTTCATCTGCTCGAGGATAGGAGAATCGAACTTCTTTAAATTCTACGTTTGGTTGCTCTTCTGAGAAATGCTTTGGTAATTCAGGATCTTTTACCATTGGTTGCAGATCTAGAACTTCAAATACGCGTTCAAATGAAATGAGAGCCATCATCACATCCACGCGGACGCTTGAAAGGGATGTCAGTGGTCCATAAAGTCGAGCGAGAAGAGTTGTGATTGCCAGCAAGGTGCCAATCGTAATTGTCTTGCTTATCGCAAGGTGTCCACCGATTCCATAAGCAAATGCAGTTGCGATAGCAGCGATTGTTGTGAGTACGCTAAAAAATGCGCGGTTAAGAACCGCACTCTTAATTCCGATATCTGCAACTTTGCGTGCTTTGGAGCGAAAGTTTTCTCCTTCAACTTTTCCATCGCCATAGATATTCACGAGAAGCGCGCCAGAAACATTAAATCGCTCGGTCATTGTTGATGACATTTCCGCATTGACATTAAAAGATTCACGGGTAAGCCCTTGAAGTCGCTTCCCTATCCACTTAGTGGGCAATATAAAGAATGGGATCATTAATAGAGATGCAACGGTAATCTGCCATGACAATGTAAGCATTGCGCCGACAACTAAAATTAAACTCAAAACATTGCTCACTATTCCTGAAAGGGTCGAAGTAAAAGCTTGCTGCGCGCCGATTACATCCGAGTTCAATCGCGAAATCAGGGCGCCGGTTTGAGTACGGGTGAAGAATGCAATCGATTGTTTTTGCACATGTGAAAAGACTTGTGTCCGAAGATCATAGATAAGACCTTCCCCAATTTGGCTTGAATGCCAGCGCAGAACTAAATTGATACCAGCGTCGAAGAGTGCAAAGAGTGCGACTAGTAGTGCGAGCTGGGTGACAACACGTCCGTTATGGGGGACCACACCTTTATCTATAAGTTGTTTAAGAATCAGAGGTGAAGCGACAGTCAGGATTGCATCAAGTACAACCATGGCTAGAAAAACTATCAATTGCTTCTTATATGGCTTTGCAAATCCCACGATGCGCTTAAATGTGCCTGCCTTCAGCTTCTGGTCTTTTACAGACTGATCTGTAGAGGCATTACGAAGGGCTCGCCATTGCGCGTGTGGGGTCATCGACATTCTTCGACTTTATCCTTATTTTTACCCACTTGCACATCAGGATTAGTCCCCCTCTGTCTCCGATAGACTTGTGCATATGACAGAGCTTTCTATGGTCGAGCGAGCCCGGAGTTACCGTAAGACCTACATTTTCATGCTGGTTTCTTCCCTCGCCTCACTTGTAGCCTCTTTAGTGCTTTCTGTAGACGCGATAGCTATCGCTAAGAATGCAGCAACAAAACTTTCGTGCGACGTCAACGCAGTTGTGTCATGTGGCAAAGTAGCTCGATCTTGGCAATCAAGTCTTCTTGGTTTTCCAAACTCATTCATTGGTTTAATTTGTGAACCCGTAGTCATTTCGATTGCAGTTGCTGGTCTTGGAATGGTGATATTTCCAAAATGGTTCCTTAAGGCTGCGCTCGTTGTCTATGGCTTTGGCCTGGCTTTTGCTTTCTGGTTGCTTTCGCAATCTTTCTTTGTCATCAAGGCGTTTTGTCCTTGGTGCCTACTTGTAACTATCTCGACCGTAACTGTTTTTTCCACAATGCTGAGGATTAATTTGCGAGAAAACACCTTTAATAGAGCACCAGAAAGCCAAGAAAAGATTATTAACTTTCTAGATCGAGGCTGGGACCATGTAATTGTTACAGCTGTTTATACGATAATTCTGATTGCAATTTTCTTTAAGTACGGAAAATACTTTTTGCCAACTATTGGTGTATAAATTAGTTAGGTAATCCTTTTACAAACTCTCTCAACCATTTGCGCAAATCTGGGCCGAGGTCACTTCTTTCTGAAGCTAATCGAATTGTGGCTTGTAAATATCCAAGTTTGTCGCCAGTGTCATAACGAAGACCGTTAAAAATAACTCCATGCACTGGGCCACCTTTCTCTTCGCGCGATGTTAATTCGGCGATGGCATCAGTTAATTGAACTTCACCGCTCTTTCCTGGTTTAGTCACTCTCAAGACATCAAAAATTTCGCTAGTCAGCAGGTAGCGGCCAAGAACAGCGTAGTTGCTTGGTGCACTTTCCTTGGCTGGCTTCTCAACCAATCCCGTTATTCTCATAACGTTATCAAAACCACTTCCGTGGGCGATTGGTGCTACCGCTGCTGCTCCATAAGAAGAAATCTTCTCTGGACTAACTTCCATGAGCGCCAAAACTGTTCCACCAAATTTTTCATGAACTGCAATCATTGTTGGAAGGATGGGATTCCTCGCATCAATCAAGTCATCTCCGAGAAGAACTGCAAAAGAGTCTTTTCCAACAAAGCCCGCTGCCGTTAAAACTGCATCTCCTAGGCCACGTGGGAATGCTTGGCGGGCATAATGCATATTGGCCAATTTTGTAGATTCCCGGACGGTTGCCAATAATTCAAGGTTTCCTTTTTCTTCAAGGAGTGCTTCGAGCTCAGTTGCCCGGTCAAAATGATCTTCAAGAGCCCGTTTGTTGCGTCCTGTCACCATCATGATTTCGGTGAGACCTGCAGTCGCTGCCTCTTCAACTACATATTGAATCGCTGGCTTATCTACGACCGGAAGCATTTCTTTGGGCATTGCTTTTGTCGCCGGTAGAAAACGTGTGCCCATACCCGCAGCAGGGATGACTGCCTTGATTATTGGCCTTTGCATGGGACTAGATTAACTTAGTTCCGTTAGATATTGACATTGAAGTTGGCTTGAGTTTGTGTAAATTCATCGATGAGAATTTGGATGCTTAAATGCCAACTCCCTTTGCCCGGAATTGATAGGTACGACATGTACTGATTGGAGGCACCGGCAAGTTTAGAATGCAAATCGATGATATTGAGTTTTGTATTGGAAAAGAACACATCAACTATTGGAGATTTGAGAGATTTTTTAGACTTTACTGCGAGCATAATCATGGCTGGTTTTCCCGTAGTTACCTTTTGAATATAAAAAGTGCCAGTAAGTCCGTTATCGAATTTAACTGGGAAATTCAGATAGTCGTTTCCAGAATTAGCCGAAGTAAGTCTTTGCGAAATTTTGTATTGGTTTGCAATAATTTTTGGAGG
>Ga0208496_1000100_pt1 | contig 28371 bp, 25 predicted proteins | sample CryBogmetaGMA2M_FD_184552 | JGI IMG/M metagenome (GOLD analysis project Ga0208496, IMG submission 184552) | Freshwater microbial communities from Crystal Bog, Wisconsin, USA - MA2M (SPAdes) | ecosystem: Environmental > Aquatic > Freshwater > Lake | place: Crystal Bog, Wisconsin, USA | collected... | reverse complement strand
GGGATTTGTAATCCCGTCCGTAACGTTTTTTGCAACGGCAAGACTCTGGTCTGTGGACATAACGTTCGGGTCGGGATTACAAATCCCGACCCGCGTCAGGGCCGTAAGGTCCAAGGGCGGAACCATGGACGGGTTCCGCCGAATGTTATGGGTCTGTAGCCAACATTCGGCGGATCACATCCCTGTATCCGCCCTACAACGCTGGCTCGCTCCGCTTCGCGTCTGCCTTGCCCCGGCCTGACCTGCATGCCTAAGCTCATGACAGAACTCGGGCGCAACGGAAACCAATGACTTCGCCGCTGCCGCCTAGCTTGCCATACGGCTGGTTGCCGTGACGGGAAGCAGAGCGGCAAGCCCTGGCGATGTAGCACCAACCACCGCCGCGCAGCGCACGGTATTCTGATTCGCTATCAACGAATCCGAAGCCTTCCAATGGTATCCCCCCGTGATAGTATATTTCATTACATGCGCTTCCATCCTGTGGGGCATTCCTGTAATTGTCATCCCATATATCCGCACACCATTCGCAGACATTGCCATGCATATCGAACAAACCAAAGGCATTGCCCGGATATTGTCCAACTGGTTTTGTGCCGTTCCCAGCACCCAAACCAAACAAACTGCCTATCCTGCCTATCATTGATTCCGAATAGCGTGCTTGATGTTGATGGATTGTGTTGCCAACATGATAGCGGGTTGTTGTGCCGGCACGGCAGGCATATTCCCAATCCGCCTCCGATGGCAGTCTATACTGTTGACCGGTTTCCTCACTCAACCATTGGCAATAGGCTTGCGCATCGTTCCAAGAGACGTTGATGACCGGTCGTCGCCCCGCCCCCAACCCTTATCATCAGCCTGGCGGAAGCGTTCGTATTCCTCAAAGGTCACGGCATATTTCCCGATGGCAAACGGCTTGGCGAACGTCACCAAATGCTGCGGGCCTTCGCGATCTGATCGCCCAGACTCGTTGTCCGGCGAACCCATCAAAAACGTCCCCGCCAGTATCACCACCATTTCCGGCCCTAGACCGCCGGATTTCATGCTGTCGCGGAACACCACTGGCTTGCCCAAGGCGGCGCGGCGGTGCGTTTTTGCAAATCCTGCACCTTGTCGGGGGGCCAGCCGTGGATGTTCAGTTCCAGCGTTTCGAATGTCATGGTTGACATATTCCCCCTCTCGTTTGGCGTTGTTATTGTTGATTGTATCAAACTAATTCGTTCTAACACTGGAATGTCGGCGTTTGACCCAAAGGGAGAATTGCGGTTTCAGGAGGAGCCGACATCCATTTCCATTTGGGTCAAATACAACCGCAAATCAAATTCCAACTGATGATAATTGGGTTCCATATGCAAGCATAGTTGATAAAAGGCTTTGTCATGTTCCCGTTCTTTTAGATGGGCGAGTTCATGCACCACGATCATATGCAAAAACTCAGGCGGCGCAGTTTTGAACAGGCTGGCGACCCGGATTTCACGCTTGGCTTTCAGCTTGCCGCCCTGCACCCTAGACACGGTGGTATGAGTGCCCAAGGCTTTTTTAATGATCTGCAAGGAATTGTCAAAAACCACTTTGCTCAGTGGTTGCGTACTGCGCATGAAACGGGTTTTGACTTCCAGCACATAATCGTAAAGTGCCTTGTCAGTGCGTATTTCATGGTTGTTAGGGTATTTTTTTGCGAGCATGTCGCCCAAACGGTCTTGCTTAATCAGTTGCCAGGCTTGTGTTTTCAATTCTTCCGGGTAATGGGCTAGGTAGGGCAAATTAGGCATCCAACCCCACTCTAAAAAACTCCTCCACCCGGTTCAGCATCCGGGTCCGTTTCATCGGCGGCAGGCTGTTTAGGAAAACCTTGCCATAGGGTTTGCTCAATAAACGCGGGTCGCACAGCATCAATACCCCCCGGTCGTCACTGGAGCGGATCAACCGGCCCGCGCCTTGCTTCAACGCGATGACAGCGGCGGGGAGTTGGTAACTGTTGAAAGGGCTATGACCTTGTTTTTTGATGGCTTCCAGACGCGCACTGAGGACCGGGTCGCCAGGGGAGGCAAAGGGAAGCTTGTCGATAATGACACAGGACAACGCTTCGCCGCGCACATCCACGCCTTCCCAAAAGCTGGCGGTACCTAACAATATGCCGTTGCCGGCTTGTTTGAAGGCTTCCAGCAACGCGGCTTTGGGTTGGCTGCCTTGAATGAACAACGGAAAATCGACTTCTTGGGGCAGCAAGGCAGCAGCGTTTTGCAGAGCTTGGTGGCTGGTGAACAGTATAAATGCCCGTCCCTTGCTGGCCTGCAAGACGGGCACTGCCGCTTTGACCACGGCTGCGGTGTACTGCCGGTCCGAGGGTTCGGGCATGTCCACCGGCACATACAGCATGCTTTGGTTACGATAGTCGAAGGGGCTTTCCCAAGACTGGGCGGTGGCCCCTGAAAGGCCCAGCGAGGCCGAAAAATGCCCGAACTCTTGAGCAACGCTGAGGGTGGCAGAAGTGAATATCCAAGCCGCATTGCTATTGTGGTGGAATTTGGCAAATTCGCCGGATATTTCCAGCGGGGTGCAGTTCAAGGTGAAGCTGCGCTTAAAGGTTTCAAACCAGCGCACGCTATTGCCTGACGTGTTGCCTAAAAATTCAGCCAGCCGGGAGCCAAGTTCCAACGTGCGTTTCCAGCACGATTCCAAACCTTTGCCGCGTGTACTGGCCTGCTTCAACAAATCGCCTAGCGCGGTCAATTGCTTCTTCACCCGATCCATCTGCTTGGCAACGTCCTCTTCTAGCGCAACCACACTCCAAGCATCCCGCCTGCCATCGACACCGAAAGCCAGCCTCAAATCGGCCACGGCGTTTTCCAGTTTTTCGGCCTCGCTTGCCAACTCGGGCTGGTCGCGGGCATCTTTCAACTGCTCCATGACGATATCATTAGCCAGTTCATTCAGTTGCCGCGAGCCGATGGAAAGCCCTAAAAATTGCGCGGCGGTCTCGGCGAACTGATGGGCCTCGTCCACCACGATGACCTCTGACTCTGGGAGCAACTCGCCAAAACCATCGGTTTTCAAAGCCCAGTCCGCCCATAACAAATGGTGGTTGACGACCAAAATTTCGGCATCTTGGGCTTTGTGGCGGGCCTTGACTAAATGGCACTCGGCTAAGTTAGGGCATTCTTGACCTAGGCAATTTTCGACCGAAGAGGTGACTTGCGGCCACACTGGCGAGGATTCAGTCACCTCGGCAACTTCGGCAATGTCGCCCGACTGCGTGTATTTCGCCCAGCGTTTGATGCTCTCCATCGCGGCAATGTCTTGCCTATTATGACTGGATCGGAATGTCGGCGTATTTTCCAAACGATAAAGGCAAAGATAGTTGCTTCGGCCTTTAAGCAGCGCGGCTTGGAACGGAACCGCCAAAGCATCGCGCACGACTTGCAAATCTTTGCCGAAGAGTTGGTCTTGCAAATTCTTGGTGCCAGTGGAAACAATCACCCGTTTGCCCGATAGTATGGCGGGGATTAGATAGGCAAAGGTTTTGCCTGTGCCAGTGCCGGCTTCGGCAATCAGACTGGATTTGGTTTTAATCGCATTTTGCACGGCCAGCGCCATGGCCAGTTGTGCCGGTCGGGGGCGGAACCCTGCCAGATGTTCTGCCAACTGGCCGTCAGGGCCGAAAACGCTTTCCAGATTGTTCACTTAGCGTTTGGCCTTGGCATCCGCCTCGCTTGCCCCTGGTCCATCGCCCTTTTGGCGGCGGGCATCGGCTATAATGGACCAGTTTTTGCGGACTAAAGACTTGTTGTCTTTTGCCAGGATATTTGACTTCTTCGCCAAGTCTTCCGCCAACCCCGGTTGATGCTGTTGCAGGCGGACCACGGCCAACTTATGCCAAAGTTGCGCATTGCGTGGCTGGATGCGAATGGCCCGCTCCAGAGTGGCGGCAGCGTTGTCCAAGCGGCCACTTGCTGTACTGACATCGGCTTCCTGCATCAAGGCCAAAACCGCGGGCGATTCGGAAGATGCCGTCGGTGTCATGGCTTTCGCTGTATGTCCGCCGCTATTCTTTTGAGTTTGTCCTCTGTTTGTCTGGGATTCGTCAAAAACCACCGGCGGTGCGTCAACGTTTGTTCCGGCATTTTTCGGCCGGGTGGCAACATCAGGACTATAGAGTTTGGTGGCCGTGGGCGGGGTGCATGCGGTCATAGCCAAAAGCAGGATGGCAGGAAAAAAAATGCGTGATTTCGTCATGATGACCATTGTTGTTAGCTCTGGTAGGTTTTAGCCGGGTTGTGCAAAGTATTCCATGATGACATGCAAAAATTTCGATGAAAACTCAAGCCGTACTTGGTTTCACTTCCTAGCATAATAGAATAATCCATTATAATAGAAAACCTTCATTACAACCCTCTGTAGCCATTCATGCTAGACAAACTTAATAATCCCCCCGTCATTGACAGTGTCCGCGCTTTGCAATGGACCGGAAACGCTTTGCGTGTTCTGGATCAGCGCAAATTGCCCGGTTCCGTCGAATATCAAGATTTCCATACCGCAGCCGGTGTGGCAGAGGCTATAAAATCCATGCGGGTGCGCGGTGCGCCGGCCATCGGCATTGCGGCCGCTTATGGCATCGTCCTGGCCGCACAGGCCCACCATGTTGAAAGCCCTGGCGAATGGCAAGAATTGATCTTGCAGGATTTTCAAGTTCTAGCCGCCTCCCGCCCGACTGCCGTAAACTTATTTTGGGCCTTGGACAAAATGCGTGTAGCCATCGCCGCTGGTGGAAACGATCCTGATTCGTTACTGTCCGCGGCCCGGTCCATACACGAAGACGATATTGCCGCAAACCGCAGGATGGGTGAGTTAGGTGCGGCCTTGCTAAAGGGGGCAAGCGGCGTTCTGACTCACTGTAACACCGGTTCGCTTGCCACTGGGGGCTACGGCACTGCTTTGGGGGTTATCCGTAGCGCCTACCTATTAGGCACTCAGAAAATTTATGCCTGCGAAACACGTCCTTGGTTGCAAGGTGCGCGCTTGACCGTTTGGGAGTTGGACCAAGATCGCATACCCGCCACCTTGATAGCCGATTCTGCCGCCGCTTGGCTGATGAAGTCGGGTGCCGTGCAATGGGTAATTGTTGGGGCGGACCGCATCACTGCCAACGGCGATTCCGCCAACAAAATTGGCACCTACTCACATGCCGTCAACGCCCGCCATCATGGGGTTAAATTCATGGTGGTTGCGCCGACCTCCACCATCGACTGGAATACCGCCACAGGCGAACACATCAATATTGAGGAGCGAGACCGCAATGAACTGTTAAGCGATTATTTTCATCACGCTGACAGCGTCATTGATGCTTGGAATCCGGTGTTCGACGTTACCCCGGCAAGCCTGATTGATGCCATTGTCACTGAAAAGGGGGTCGTTCTAAACCCGACGACAGAAAAAATGATGACACTCAAAGACATTACCCTTTCACAGTGAACCAGATTATCGCCATTGTTGCCGGTGGCTCGGTTGGCGCATTAGCCCGCTTCTGGATTGCCAACCTTGTTTACGACTGGTTGGGTCGTGGGTTCCCCCATGGCACCCTGTTAGTCAACGTGTCAGGTTGTTTTCTGATGGGCTTGCTGACCGAATTGATGCTGCAACGCTTCGCCATGACGGCGGAATTTCGCGCCGCCGTGCTGGTTGGGTTCCTTGGTGCGTATACCACATTCTCCACCTTTGCCATTGAAACACTCTATCTTTTCGAGCAAGGCGAATCGCTTAAGGCACTACTCAACATATTTTTGAGTATCGCATTGTGCCTAGCCGCCGTCTGGTTTGGCCTGGTGTGGGGGCGTAAGGTTTTCGGCAGTGGTTTAATGCCTTGGTTAGGCGATGGCATGCCTTGGGGTTTAGTCTTTTTGGGTTTTGCCGCTGCCATGGCCTTGGGTTGCAGTTCCAATTGGGTGCTGCGTCGCTTGGATTGGAGTGAACAGGCGCAACTTCAATCGCTGATTGTTGTGTTAGGGGTGGTTGCCACTGCCACGACGCTGATTTTAGCCCAGAAAATGGCCTCCGTCGGACCCGGCTGGCGCGGTGGTTTGCCGGGGCTGTTCGCATTCAACGCCCTAGGCACGGCGTTGGCGGTGTGGGTTGGGATGTTGTTGGGGAAAAGTTTTTAATTTGGATGCTGCCGTCAAGCGTGTTCTGGATGTTTTGATTGAAGAAATTGGCGGATGAATTTGTTAAACTCGATTCTGAGATTTAATTTGAAGGTGTAGAATTTTAAAGTTTAATACGGTTTGATGCAAACTCAGAAATCGCAAACAATTGAACAGTTGTCCGATTTTTTAGATGAGTAACATATGAATAAAATATTCAAATACCAACCACCCAGCACCGATCAAGTTAATGCTGCCGAAGCTCAGATTCTTGAGCAATCGAAGCGGATTGAGTTTTACCTAACGGAATATTCAGTAGAAATGCTTGCAAACAAGGTACGTAAGGTTGAATTTGTCGTTCCTCCTTATCAACGTGAATTCACTTGGGAGCATGAGCGGAAGTCCAAATTCATTGAGTCGCTACTGATGGGGCTCCCTATCCCATTTCTTTTCTTTTGGGAGATGCAAGATGGAAAATTGGAAATTGTGGATGGATCGCAACGCCTTCGGACAATTGAAGAATTCGTTTTGGGCGACTTTAAATTGGGGGAACTTGAAAGTCTCTCTTTATTGTCAGGATTTCGTTTTGCCGACTTGCCGGAGTCAAGGCAGCGAAAATTAAAGAATAGATCGATTCGTGGAATTATTCTAAATGAACACGCGGATGAGCAAGCTCGATTCGATATGTTTGAGCGAATCAATACGGGAAGCAAAACCGCAAATAAAGCAGAAATTCGTCGAGGCGCACTTAACGGGCCATTCATGGATTTTGTTATAGAGTTAGCAAAGCATCCTGATTTCAAAAATATGGCTCCGTTGTCAACAAAATTGGTTAAGGAGCGCGAACGCGAGGAGTTAGTCACTCGCTTCTTTGCCTATAGTGACGGCTTGGATGGATATAAAGATCGCCCATCTGAATTTCTTTTCAATTATGTTAAACGCATGAATCAATGTTTTACAGAAAATCCAGAGCTTACCCATGAATATAGTCAACGCTTTGAACTGACAATTCAATTTGTTTCACGAACATTCCCGTATGGCTTTCGTAGAACTGCTTCAAAAAATGCAAAGGCAACACCGAGATCTCGGTTTGAAGCTATAGCTATTGGTTCTTGGTTGGCTATCAAAGAGAGACCAGAAATTGCAGAAGATATATCTGTTGATGTTACTTCTTGGCATTTAAGTGAAGAGTTTTCAGATAATGTGGGGGCAGATGGAGCAAATGCAAAGGCTAGGCTTTGGGGTCGAATGGATTTCGTTAGGAAGAAATTGCTAGGTTTATAATAATGAATGTTCTTTTAGGTGCATTTAAAGATCGACAATTAGAAGTAGAAACATATATTGATTTCCTTCAATCCTTAGAGGATCAAGCCAGAGATGGCCCACCAAAGCTGGAAGGTGCGGAGCAACCTATTAGCACCCAACAGCAAAAGATTCTATACTCAAGTGTTTACCTTCAACTGTATAACTTAGTCGAATCAACGATTACTCGCTGTATTGATGCAGTAGCGATTGCAGCGACCGATAATGGCGTATTCCAAGTGAGAGAACTTAACGATTCTCTGCGTTCAGAATGGGTTCGTAGTATGGCTCGCACTAATGTTGATCTTAACTTAGAGAATCGGTTTAAAGCTGCACTTGAGCTATGTAACCACCTCATAGAATCTCGTCCAGTCACGACGCTATCAATTGAGAAAGGCGGTGGAGGTAATTGGGATGATTGTGAAATTGAAAATATTATAAAGCGCATTGGATTTACTTTAAACGTGAGTAAGTCGGCTTATTCTGGGGTAAAACGTCCATTAAAGGACGGAAAAGGTTCGCTGGAACTTGTCAAACAATTGCGCAATAATCTTGCACACGGGAGCATTTCATTTACAGAGTGCGGGGATGGTGTAACTGTTTCTGACTTACGAAGTTTAAAAGACAATACTGTAAATTTCCTACAGGAGGTTGTAGAAAACTTTGTTCTGCACCTAGAAAGATTTGAATTTCTGATACCTGAACGACGACCAGTTAAGTTTAAAGGGGAATAAAAGCGCAATGCAACATGAAATCCATGCTGTGGACTTATTTTGTGGCGTTGGGGGACTGACACATGGATTAGTTAGGGGCGGCATCAATGTCATAGCTGGTATTGATGTTGATCCGGCTTGTCGCTTTCCTTTCGAGGCAAATAATGCTGCCGTATTCCTTGAGCGAGATGTGGCATTTTTGGATTCAAAGGAGATTAGACAACTGTTTCAGAGTGACGGGTTAAGATTGTTGACGGGTTGCGCTCCGTGCCAACCATTCTCAGCTTACAGCCGGAGCGGACGCAATAAGAAGTATGAATCTCAGTGGCCTCTTTTGCTCAGTTTTGGGAGACTTGTAAGAGAACTTAAACCCGAATTGGTTGTGATGGAAAATGTACCTCAATTGCTAGACCATCAAGTTTTTGAGTCTTTCGTCGAAAGTTTACAAGATTACGCAAAGTGGTGGTCCGTGATAGATTGTTCAAATTTGGGTATTCCTCAAACCAGACGAAGACTCGTTTTAATAGCATCGAGACTTGGTAACAAGGGTCTTGACTTACTGCTGCCAGAAGAGAGCGTTTCCACAGTTCGAAAAACTATTGCTGAACTCCCCCCTATTCTTGCTGGTGAGCGTCATCCAGACGATTCTTTGCATGCTGCCGCATCATTAAGTAATCTAAATATGCAACGCATTAAATCATCGAAACCAGGTGGTACATGGCGAGAATGGCCGGTATCGCTACAGGCTTCATGCCATAAAAAGCCAACTGGGGCGACTTATTCCAGTGTCTATGGTCGAATGGAATGGGATAAAGCTGCACCCACAATTACTACCCAGTGCTTTGGTTATGGTAATGGTAGGTTTGGACATCCCGAACAGGATAGAGCTATATCCCTTCGAGAAGCTGCGATGCTACAAACCTTTCCTAGAAATTATGTTTTTGTGCCTGAAGGAAAAGAAGTAAAATTCAACCAAATGGGCAAGATGATAGGTAATGCTGTTCCTGTTCGCTTGGGAAAAGTAATTGCAGATACCCTTTTTTCCCATATTCAGGCTAACTAGATTCAATAAACTTATGATTCAGTATCGGTACAACATTAAATAGGTTTTTGATAATAAATAGGTTCTTTGGGAATTTGAATGGTAGCAAGTAACAGCCTACAAGCATGCTATTGTTTTCAAAGTATGCAGCTAGTTGACTAGGATCGCTTTCCACTCAAATTCCCAAAGAGCCAATAAATATGCTCACGCAACGACGCAACATAAAACAATAAGTTTATGATTATATTGGTATTCTGCTTATATTCAGCGGATTAGGAGAGCTATATTGAAAGTAGTGGCAAAATACGACTTCAATGGCTGTCAAGCAGCTATCAAAAATAAATATAGCAAAGAATATGATCAGATAGTCTCGGTTATTGACTCGATTGATTCAGCGTTGTTTTCCCCAATGGAAATCACCAAGGCATTTGAGAAGGCATTTTTACAAATAGGATGGTCAAATCATAAAGTGCACTGTGATTACCAATATGGTGATTATCTGAAAGACTATATTCCAGCCAAGGGGTCGCATGTCCAACCTTTAAGGGAAATGGATTTTGTAAAACCTGGAATAAAACTTGGCATTGAAATGCAGTTTAAAGAAAATAGGTCCATGATTTACAGCGGTTGCGCCAAAATGACCATCTTCAATAAAATGGGAGTAATCGACACAGGCATTGAAATTGTTCCAGTGAAGAGATTTGCCGACGAAATGAGTACCGGCGTATCGTACTTTGAACAGTTCGCTTGGGATTTGCACCATCGGGGGGAGTCCAATATTGACATCCCGGTTTTAATTCTTGGTGTTGATGCCTAGAGACCGTGATGCCGGCAGGGATCGCCAGAATCTAGGCTCCATGGACGGCGGGGAAGGGGCGTCCCTGAAATCTGGTCTTCGGTATCTGCCAGAATGACGGAACAGATGCCCCTATATCCAAGGATATGTAACTAAGGGTCGGCAAGTGACCTTATCAAGCATTTGCGCAACCGACTGGCTACCGTCCATGGCCTGGATTTCGGCATCCCTGCCGAAATGACGGATTTTCCGGTTTGGCTGGACTTGTGTATAACGATGAGAAATCCATCTTGGGAACACAGTCTTTGAAGCTCCTGCTTTTTTTTTCAAATGTTTAAACTTTATTTTCTATCTACGGTAATGACATGCTAGACCCCCGTTTATTCCGCACTAATCTAGACGAAGTCGCAACGCAACTGGCTCGGCGAGGCTTGACCATCGACAAACCCGCCTTTGCCGCACTGGAAAACCGCCGCAAAGACATTCAAGTGTTGACCCAGACGCTGCAAAACCAGCGCAACACCCGATCCAAGTCCATAGGCCAGGCCAAGGCACGTGGCGATGACATCCAGCCTCTGCTGGACGAGGTCGCGCATCTTGGCGACGATCTGAAAAACAACGAGCAAGAATTGGAAGCCATCCAAGCCCGTTTGGAAGAATTGTTGCTGGACATCCCCAATATTCTCGACGCTGACGTGCCAGACGGCAAGAGCGAAGAGTCCAATGTCGAAATCAAACGTTGGGGCGAGCCGCCCCGGTTCGATTTTCAGCCCAAAGACCACACTGAACTTGGCACAACCTTGGGTATGGATTTCGAGGCGGCTGCGAAGCTGACCGGTGCGCGTTTCGTCGTGCTACAAGGCCCATTGGCGCGGCTGCAACGGGCGATCACCCAGTTGATGCTGGATGTCCATACCAGCGAACATGGCTACACCGAGACGTATGTGCCGTTCATGGTAAACGCCGATAGCATGAGGGGCACGGGCCAATTGCCCAAGTTCGAAGAAGATTTGTTCAAGATCGTCCGCGAACCGCCATTCTATTTGATCCCCACCGCCGAAGTGCCGGTCACCAATCTGGTGCGGGATGAAATCCAAGAAAGCCTGCCATTGAAATATGTCTGCCACACACCCTGTTTCCGCAGTGAGGCGGGTTCGGCGGGCAAGGACACCAAGGGCATGATCCGCCAACACCAGTTCGAGAAAGTCGAGCTTGTACGCATCGAAAGGCCCGAGGATTCCGTCTCCGCCCATGAGGAACTGACCCGCCATGCCGAAATCATTCTGGAAAAATTGGGGCTTCCCTACCGCCGCATGGTACTTTGCGCTGGCGATACGGGGTTTTCATCTGCCAAAACCTACGATCTGGAGGTTTGGCTCCCAGGGCAGGACACTTACCGCGAGATTTCCTCATGCAGCAATTTCCGTGACTTCCAAGCACGCCGTCTTCGTGCCCGCTGGCGCAATACAGCCACCAACAAACCGGAATTAGTCCATACCCTGAACGGATCGGGACTCGCCGTAGGACGAACCATGATAGCGGTAATGGAAAACTATCAGGACGAACAAGGCCGCATCCGAGTGCCGGAAGCTTTGCTGCCTTATATGGGTGGGATGACAATAATTGGCTGAGGTTTTATGACCGCCAAGCAATCAATCCCGGATGTTGATAAAGCTGCATTACAACCCTTGGTTTTCAAACAGAATCACTTTATCCGCTGCCAGCCGTATCGTGATGGTTTTCTGGTCTTTCCCCCAAGTGCAGCTTTTAAACGCCAGCAAGGTTTCGCATTGGTTGGGTTCGCCAAGCAGTGCAGTGGCCTCGTCATAGCCCATGCCTATTTTCAACTTGTCATAATTTTCCTTGTTGACTTTGCTACAAGCCAGCAAACCGAATAAAGCGATGGCGAATATTACCATCAGGAAAAGACGTGAAGTTTTGAATGCGTTCATTGTCATTGTCTCCGATTTAAAAAAGTAGGGGCGGGTTCAATTAAAAATCATGCGGTAGCCCCTCATTTATCATCATGCCATGCAACCAAGCCCCATGAAAACCCCCTAACCGCTTTTGGCAAAAGGGGGCTGATTGTTGCATGGCTTTTAATCGCATCCCACTACACTTCCGCATACCTTGTTCCATCCGCCAACCAGCGGCTTAGCAATGGCAGCACTGTTTCCGGGTGGTGCTTAAGCAACGCCTCGGCGGTCGATTTGACTTGATCCAGCATTCCTGCGTCGCGGGCAAAATCGGCGATGCGGAACTGGACTTGGCCGGTTTGTCGGATGCCCAATAATTCGCCCGGACCCCGCAATTGCAAATCCTTTTCGGCAATCACAAAGCCATCGCTGGTTTCACGCAATATCCCCAGACGCTCTTTGGCTGACTGCGTCAATGGCGGCTGGTACATCAACACACAAAAGCTGTCGCCCGGTCCTCGCCCGACCCTCCCCCGCAACTGGTGTATCTGCGCCAGCCCGAGGCGTTCCGGGTTCTCGATGACCATCAGGCCGGCATTGGGCACGTCCACCCCGACTTCAATAACGGTGGTGGCCACCAACAAATCGACCGATCCTGACTTGAACCGGGCCATGACTTCTTCCTTTTCGCCTTGTTTCATGCGCCCATGGACCAGGCCGATCCGCACTTCCGGCAACGCCCCCGTCAAGGCGGCTGCGGTGTTCTCCGCCGCCTCGCACTCCATTGCCTCAGACTCTTCAATGAGGGTGCAGACCCAATAAACCTGACTTCCTCTCTTCACCCAGTCGCTAATGCGGGCGATGACTTCTTCCCTGCGTGTCGAGGGAATCACGGAAGTTTTGACCGGGCTGCGCCCGGGCGGCAATTCGTCGATTACCGACACGTCCAAGTCTGCGTAGCCCAACATCGCCAAGGTGCGGGGAATTGGGGTGGCTGTCATAATCAACTGGTGAGGGTAGAGTCCATCGCGTGCCCCTTTTTCCCGCAACGCCAAGCGTTGGTGGACGCCGAAGCGGTGTTGCTCGTCGATGACGACCAGCCCTAGGCGTTGGAATTTTACTTCCTGTTGAAACAACGCATGTGTGCCCAGCACTGCACCGGCGCGGCCTTCGGCTATGGATTCCAATGTATCCCGGCGAACCTGGCCCTTGTGCTTGCCGGCCAAGCAGGCAACCTGCACACCCAGTGGCTCCAGCCATTGGCTGAAGCTGCGGAAGTGTTGCTCCGCCAGTAACTCTGTCGGGGCCATGAAAGCTACTTGGCAGTCGGAAGACAAAGCCGCAAGCGCAGCCCAAGCCGCGACGACGGTTTTGCCAGAGCCGACGTCTCCTTGCACTAGGCGCATCATCGGTTTTGCAGTGCCTATGTCGACTGCAATTTCATGGATTACCCGGTTTTGTGCTGCCGTCAATGCGAACGGAAGGGAGGCTAGGAATTGCCTGGACACGGTTTCGACCAGGCGCAGGACGGGGGCAGGCTGCCGCCTCATATGTTCGCGAAAGCGGCTTACACTGAGGTGATGGGCCAACAATTCCTCAAACGCCAGACGCTGCTTTGCCAGTTCCAAACGTTTAAGCCCAGCCTCAACGGGAGGCCCATGCAACAAGCTCACAGCCTCGGACAGTGGGGGGAAAGCCAATGTGGACAGCAGTTCCCCAGGAAGCCATTCGTGCAATATACCCTCGTCCTCATTGCATAACTCCAAAGCCCGGCCCACCAATGAGCGTAGGGATTTCTGGTGCAAACCCTCCGTTGACGGGTACACCGGTGTCAGGTATTGATTGGCACTACCAACGTCCTCGCCAATAATGTGCTCGTAGTCGGGATGGACCATTTCCGTACCGTAGTAACCTTCCCTTGCTTCGCCATAACATCGCAATATAGCACCCGGCTTCAGACGGGATAGTTGCTCGCCGGTAAAATGGAAAAACCGCAAGTACAAAACACCGGTTCCATCGCTAATCCGGCAAACCAATGAACGCCGGCCTTTGGCAATGACATCCGCCAACTCCACATGGCCTTCAACCAATGCATGATCGCCTTGCCTTATTCTTCCTATGGGCACTAGGGATGTCCGGTCTTCATAGCGGGCTGGGAGATGGAAAAGCAGATCTTGGATTTTATGCAAACCCAGCTTGCCAAGGCGTTCCAGAGTCTTTGCCCCTACACCTTTCAAGGAAGCGATTTTCAGGTTGCCAGGAGGCTCGGAAAGGGACATACAAAGAGCCTGCCTAGGCTAACCCAAGACCATCACTGCATCTATTTCAACGCTTGCGCCACGCGGAAGGGAGGCAACGCCAATGACCGCACGTGCAGGGAAGGGATCGTTAAAATAACCAGCCATGATTTCATTGACCAATGCGAAATGGGTCAAGTCGGTCAAGAAGACATTTAATTTGACGATGTCGTTCAAGGAACCGTCTGCGGCTTCGGCAACGGAACTTAAATTGTCGAATACCCGGCGGATTTGCGCATCCATGGGGCCTTCGACAAGGGTCATGGTTGCCGCATCAAGGGGGATTTGACCGGAAAGATAAACGGTGTTGCCGACTTTAACCGCTTGCGAGTAAGCACCAATGGCAACCGGAGCATGATGGGAATGGATGATTTGTTTGCTCATGTTCTCTTGTTTTTAGTTTCGGATTTGACACGGGAAATATTCAAGACCACGGAGAGTTTCCGTAATTCGCGCATGACATTGGCTAAGTGTAGTCGATCCTTGACCCTCAAGGTGATGACATCGGTGGAAAGCTCGCTGTCTTGATTGGTAATCTGCACGTTCTCGATGTTGGCTTTCATCTTGGATATGGCGGAGGCGACTTTGGCTAGTGTGCCCAGTTTGTTGAGCAATTCCAGGCGAATTTCCACGGGGAAGTCGCCGCTTACCTGCCGGTCCCATTCCACGTCCAACCCGGTGAACTGCTTCTTACGCAAATCGATGACGTTTTTGCATTCGCTGGAATGCACCACTATACCCTTGCCGGGATTAAAGAAACCGGCAATTTCATCCCCCGGTATTGGGCGGCAGCACTTGGCTAGGCTCACCACCATGCCTTCCGAACCTTTGATGATGAGCGGGTTGCGCACTGCTTTGTCGCCGCCCTCCTGCCGATGCGTATGAGGGCCGATTTCTTCTTGCATCAAAAGCCGCACCATCAAGAACGGCAAACGGTTGCCGAGGCCTATATCCTCATGCAATGATTCGGGTGTAGGCAAATCCAGCGTTTTCAGCAATTCGTTGATACGCGCATCAGGTATGTCTTCAAGCCTCATGCCACGGGCAGCGAGTTCCTTTTCCAATAGCTTGAGCCCCAAATTGATAGCTTCCTGTCTCTTGAAATTGCGTAAATAGCCGCGAATAGCCGATCTGGCCTTGGCAGTTACAACAAAATTAAGCCATACTGGATTTGGCCTGGCCCAAGGCGCGGTGATGACCTCCACCGTCTGGCCGTTGACCAATTGGGTTTGCAAGGGTGAGAGCACTCGATCAACACGGGCGGACACACAGGCATTGCCGACATCGGTATGCACCGCATAGGCGAAATCGACGATGGTCGACCCTCTTGGCAATTTAATGATTTTGCCCTTAGGGGTCAGCACATAAACCTCATGCTGGAACAACTCGACCTTGAGATTATCAAGAAACTCCATGGAATCGCCGGCGTGTTTCTGGATTTCCACCAAGTCGCGTAGCCATTCGTTGGCGCGGGTTTGCGAATTGGAAACTTGCCCGCTTTCAGATTTGTAAAGCCAGTGGGCGGCGATGCCGGATTCGGCCAAGTGGTGCATGGCTTTGGTGCGAATCTGCATTTCCAATGGCTGCCCGCGAGGGCCGACCAGAACGGTGTGCAGGGATTGGTAGCCGTTGGCCTTGGGTACCGCGATGTAGTCCTTGAAGCGGCCTGGCACAGGTTTATACAGGTTGTGGGCCACGCCCAGCGCCCGATAACACTCGTCAACGCTATTAGTGATGATCCGAAAAGCATAAACATCGAATACTTCGTCAAACGTCAAGCGTTTCAGACGCATCTTTTCGTAAAGGCTAAAAAGATGTTTTTCCCTGCCTATCACCTGAAATCCTCGCAGGTCGCAATCCGACAAACAAGTCTTGATGGAGTTTTCGATTTCAGTCAAAGATTCTTTGTTTTCCCCGCAGGCTTTTTTTAATTCCTTCTTAAGTATCCGGTAACGCATGGGATGGTAGGCGGCGAAGCCCAAATCCTCCAATTCCAAACGCAATTCGTTCATCCCCAGGCGATTCGCGATGGGTGCGTAAATGTCCAAGGTTTCTTTTGCGATGCGAGTGCGGCGTTGTGGCGCCATGACGCCTAATGTGCGCATGTTATGCAGACGGTCGGCCAGTTTGACCATGATGACACGCAAGTCTTTGACCATGGCCATGACCATCTTGCGCACGTTTTGAGCCTGTGCCTCGGCTCGGGACTTGCTGTCAAGTTGGGTTAGCTTGCTGACACCATCGACCAGTTGGGCCACTTCATCGCCAAATAGACCACCCAATTGTTCCTTGGAAATAATAGTGTCTTCAATGACATCGTGCAGCAACCCCGCCATGATGCCTTTTGCGTCCATCCTCATGCCGGCGAGGATAATCGACACTGAAATCGGATGGCAAATGTAAGGCTCCCCGCTGACCCTTTTTTGGCCTTCGTGGGCGCGCTCTGCCAAACGATAAGCGCGGTGCACTTCCTCAACCTGGGTTGGTTCTAGGTATTCGGACAACATGGCGGTCAACCGCCGGATTAGCTTTTCCTGCGGTTTTTCCGTCTCATCCAAGGGAAATGGCTCAGGGTGGTCACCCATCCATCCGCCGCCCCCCGGCTTAAAGGAAGGAGGATCCTCCGGGCTTTCCGCTAGATCGGCCTCGCTGGTATCCCCTGACATTCTTTAACTCGACTCTAGTCTTTAAATCAGATCGTCGTCGTCCATATCGATGTCATCGTGGCGTATCTTGAAAGTGGGGCGCTCGACTTGATAGCGATCATGCTTTGGCCCTTCCTTCAAATAGGCACGGGTGATTTGACCGGCGGCGATTTCACGCAAGGCCAGAACGGTCGGTTTGTCGTTGGTCCACGGCAGTTTGGCATCGTCCGGGTGCCTGGCCAATTGGCGGGCACGTTTGGAAGCCAACAATACTAATTGAAAGCGGTTATCGACTTTATCCAAGCAATCTTCTACGGTAACTCTTGCCATAATGGCTGGTCCTCAAGAACAAGAAAATAAAAGTTAGACATTGATGGTTCATTTAACCCCATGAAGGGCGTTCTGTACAGAGTTAGAGTTGAAAAAACGATTAAATTGTTATTTCAGACCGCTCGGTTTTGAAAACCGGGGCGGCCTTGAGTTGATGCCAACGTAATGGACCCCCAAACACGCTATTGGCTCCCGCCGCTGCACCGTCGGTGGCTTCGGAAAGGGCAAAGCAGTCGGCATCATTGGCGATGCGGACGGGTCCGTCCTAGGCACTTCTCCAAATCCAGCAATAAAGGCATGCCGTTCAGGCAAGTCGAGTTGGAGTTTTTCAATAGCACTGTGGCCCTGGAAATCGCCCCCGGCGTGCCAATGCCTAGGCTGGCTTCCATGCCTAGTCCAGCACAGGAATCCTCGAACAATCTCTCCGCACCCCGATGGGCGGGCAGTCACGCCGGAGGAGTTGCTAAGGATTCTGGCGGGGGTTTTTCCGGGTTTAGCTGATGCTGCGGTTTGGGTGCGGGGTTCGCTTTCTGCGGGTGTCCATCGGGAGGGCGAAACGCCCAAGCCGGGGCGGGGCTTCCATCTCTACTTTGCCGTGGACGATGCGTCGGACATTCCACGCTTCGGTAAAGTGCTGTTTTATCAGCTTTGGCTTGCCGGTTATGGGTTTGTCGCCATTTCTGCGGCAGGGACTTTTTTGATTAGGGCGGTCATTGATGGGGCCGTTTTCGATGGCGAGCGTTTGGATTTTGTTGGCAAGCCGGTTATCGGGACTGGCTTGGCTTACACCCCACCTAAAGCGGTTTACAGTGATGGCGGCTATCTGGATACGCGAGCATTGCCAGACCTGTCTGATGAGGAAAACAAGCAAGTCGCTGCTTTGATCGGCAAAGCCAAGAAAACCCGTGAACCTGACCGGCTGGCGCAACGTGCGCAGTGGGTAGAACGCCAAACGAAAACAATGGTGGAACGCGACGTACCAGCGGAGCGGACGCGGGAACAGTTAAGAAGGATTGCGCCGGATGGTTGCCGTTTCGACCTATACCGCGACTTTTCACTTGAGTTTTCCAAGTTGGGCATTGTCACAGTCGGTGATGTGTTGATAAATCCCTCTCGCTATGATGGCGAGGCTTGCGCCGATCCGTTCGAGGGTGTCGAGTATGGTCGCACCACCGCTAAGTTCTATGCGAATTCAAAAGATGGCAAGCCTTGCATAAACTCCCAAGCCTACGGGGGAATGAAGTATTTCCTTCACACGACTGATGGGCAAGCGGCGGATGGCAGGCAGGTGCAGCAATCGGAACCCCCTCCGTTTGATCCAGACGGCTACGCGCAATTTGCCAGCCAATACGGCGAAAGTGGCTCCCTCCAAGGAAAGCGGCCTTTGTGCAATTTCACCGCGACCATTGTCGAAGAAATCATTTTTGACAACGGCCAGGAAGAAGATGTTTTGTTCCGAGTGGAAGGTAGGTTGTTCGACGGCACACCGTTACCGGTCACGGATGTTTCCGCCGCGCAGTTTAACGCAATGGGCTGGATAGCCAAAGCTTGGGGCGCGAGGCCGCTAGTTCATGCGGGTAGCTCCATCAAAGACCACTTGCGCACGGCGATCCAAGGTCTTGTTCCCTGCCAAACCCGGCGCACAGTTTACGGACATATTGGATGGCGAAAAATCGAAGGCGAGTGGCAGTTTCTCCATGTGGGTGGCGCAGTGGGCGTGATAGCAACGCTGGCGGACATTGAGGTACAAGCAGGTAGCGGAAATATGGCCCACTACCTGCTGGACCCGGTGGGCAGCGGCTATGTGTGTACTGCGGTGCGGGCGAGTTTGCGTTTACTGGACATTTCCACGAACAACCGACCATTGGGGACAGTGGCACTGGCAGGGATTTACCGCGCTCCCTTGGGCGAAGCGGCTATGACCGACCATTCGCTATATTTTTCTGGGCAGACCGGCTCCCGTAAATCCGCTGTGGCAGGTGTGGCCTTGGCGCACTTTGGGCGCGGATTCACCGACGGGCGGGCCTTCCCGGCGAACTGGGACGACACCGATGCGGATTTGGAGGCCAAGGCGTATGCGGCAAAAGACGCGCTCTTTGTGGTGGACGACTTCAAACCGCGAGGCACTTCAAACGATGTGCAGAAATTACATGCCAAAGCCGACCGGCTGTTTCGGGGTGCTGGCAACCAATCCGGCAAAGGGCGGCGAAAATCCGACATGAGCCAACGGGCGGCATTTTTTCCACGCGGACTCGTATTAGGGACCGGCGAGGACATACCCAAAGGCGCATCATGCCGGGGGCGCATGTTACTGGTTGAACTTAGCCTTACCGATGTGGACAACGCGGTATTGAGCGAAATGCAGCGGCATGGTGAAGCCGGTACATTGGAGCGGGCGATGTCGGCTTATCTTGCATGGCTGGCAAAGCGCATGGATGGCCTGAGGGTCAGTTTGCGTGGAACCTTGCGCGAATTGCGCGACTTTGCGATCAATGCCGGGTTTGCCGATTCGCATCCACGAGCGCCGGACATTTACGCGAGTTTGATGGCGGGTTTTACCCTGTTTCTCCAATTTGCATTTGAAATAAGGGCGGTGACAGAGCATGAATTGGCCGAACTCGCCAAGCGGGCCGAAGTAGATTTGCGCGGCCTGATGCGGGCGCAAACCGACCACATTAACGACCAAGACGAGGTACGGCAATTTTTGGGGTTCCTGAAATCCAGCCTCAATGCGGGCCTGTGTCACATTTCTGATTCCGATACGCAAGGCCCGCCATTCAAACATCCATTTTTTTGGGGCTGGCCCAAGATTCCAGAACAAGGCAGCAGCGGCGAGTCATTGCAGAAGCCCAACGGTGAGACCATTGGGTGGGTGGACGATAAAAAGCTCTATTTGGATGGCAATGCGACTTTTGCGGCGGCGCAGGAAATGGCAAAAGATACAGGGGATCATTTGGCGATTACCCAGAGAACCTTGTGGAAACGGATGGCCGAGCGAGGTTTGTTGCTGGATGTGCAGCGGGAGGCCGGAAAGCTACGATTAAGCCCTAAACGGACGATTGGCGGGGTATCCCGGCGCGTCTATGTGTTGAGTCGTGAAACTTTAGAAGCGATGGACTATTAGATAAGTGGGGAAAATGGGGAAACTTCTTTATAATCCTTGACCAACAAGACTTTTATCCTCCCCACTCGAAAAAAAAGCGGGGAAACTTCCCACTCAAGTGGGAACAGGGTTTCAATGTGCGGGATGTCGGAAATGATAGCCTTTAGAGCCATTTCCCACTTCAAGTGGGGAGTTGCCCCGCTTATCAAACCCTGTGGGGAAGCTGTAACCCTTGTATTGCAAGGCTTTCAGCGGCTTTTCCCACTCTCCCCACTCTCCCCACTTTTTTCACACCCTTGTAGCATAGGCATTGGCGAAGTGTGTTACAAACAAGCCTTGCCATCTACGGCTTGCGGCGCATGATTGACGGTATATTGAAAAACACAAGCCGACATGGCCGACCACGGAAAACCGGCGTAAACAAGCTTAGACGCAGGCGGAAACTTAAAAATAATGCGGAAATTAGGGAGGGGGGGTACTGGCCGAGTTGCCGGCACTGGCAACCAACGCAAACCCAGCAGACCAAAATACAGGGGCTTTAGGTTATCATTAAGCCAACGAGTCGCTTTCATTCTACTTACCAACCGCACCGATTTCCTAACGAGAAAAAGCTATGGCAGAGGACTACAGCCACTACGACCACCCGGAAAAACGCCTGAATAACCCGCCCGTGGGCTTGGTGACACCCGCTACGGATGGGGTGGAGGAACAGGCCAAGTATGCCTATGACCCGCATATCGCGCCGAGTTTGGAATTCGACTCCGGGCGGGCGGCGGTGGAGAGACTGCTTGGCGAGGCACTCCCCTCTTCCCCACCAAGCAACGAAGAAGGGCAAGCGGCGGAAATGAGGAAGCAGCAAGCCCTAAAAGCGGCACTGAAAGCGGTTGATGAGAACTTGGAACCCGAGCAAGCCGCCGCGCTGCAAGCCAAGCTGGACCGGCTAGAAAACTTGGAAAAAACATTCAAGGCATTGCACACGGCGCAAGCACCGTTCCTTAACTGGACGGGCAAGGCCGAGCGCAGCAGTTTCGAGGTGCCCACGATCAGTTTGCATGTGCATGAGCGCATCGACCCTTCGGCGATTTTGGAACAGGTGCGCAAACCCGACAGTGAAGCACCCCGTCAAGAGGATATGTTCAACACGCCATTCGACGAACCGCCGTTGCGCGAGGACATTGAGTTCTACCGGCATGAGCGCGGCTGGGCGAACCGCTTGGTGGCCGGTGACTCCCTGCTCGTCATGCATTCGCTGCTAGTCAAGGAGGGCATGGCGGGCAAGGTGCAAATGATTTATATCGACCCGCCTTATGGCATCAAATACGGCTCCAACTTCCAGCCCTTCACCCATAAGCGCGACGTGAAAGACGGCGCAGACGACGACTTGACCCGCGAACCGGAACAGATTCGGGCGTTTCGTGACACTTGGGAATTGGGCATTCATTCCTATCTGACGTATTTACGAGACCGTTTGCTATTGGCGCGGGAGTTGTTGACGGAGAGCGGTTCATGTTTCGTGCAGATTTCGGATGAGAATTTGCATCATGTGCGGGAATTGATGGATGAGGTTTTTGGGGCGAACAATTGGTGCGGCGATATTCGTGTAGTAAAAACATCTGGTCAAACCGACGACCTTCTAGCAACTGTAACCGATAACCTTCTTTGGTATGGAAAAAATAAAAGCAACCTGAAATATAAACGAATTTATCAAGAAAAAGGGGTAGGCTTTGATGAAATTGGTCAATATTATTACGCGGAATTTGATGGTGGGGTTAGACGAAGACTAACTGATACAGAAATTCGGAATCCTAATATTTTACCAACTGGGGTGAAGCCTTTCCGTATTAGCGATATATCAAGTAATAAACCATACTCTTTGGGTAAAATTCCATTTATTGTTGATGGAAAGGAATTTTTTCCTGCTTCTGGCAGATACTGGACACATAGTCAAGAAGGAAGGGAACGTTTGAAACGAGCTAATCGCATACTCTATTTTGGAAATAGTGTGCGGTTTTTGGGTTATTTGGAAGATTTCCCATTGGTTACACAAAATGCACAATGGCTTGATACTGGCATTAGTGGCTTCTCGTCTGATAAGCTTTATGTCGTGCAAACCAACCAAAAAGTCATCGAACGCTGCCTCCTGATGACCACAGAACCCGGCGACTTGGTGTTCGACCCGACTTGCGGTTCCGGTACGACGGCGTATGTCGCCGAGAAATGGGGCCGACGCTGGATCACCTGCGACACCTCCCGCGTGGCCTTGACTTTGGCGCGGCAACGCTTACTGACGGCTGGCTTTGAATACTTCCCGCTGAAATACCCGCTAGAGGGCTTGAAGTCCGGTTTTATTTACAAGACTGTGCCGCATGTCACCTTGAAATCCATCGCCAACAACCCCGAGATTGATGAGATTTGGGAGAAGTACCATCCGCACATTGAACAGACATTGGTGGATTTGAATAGAACCCTCACCCCTAACCCCTCTCCCGCAAGCGGGAGAGGGGAACTGGAAGTCGATTCACTCCCCTCTCCCGCTTGCGGGAGAGGGGTCGGGGGTGAGGGTCTTGAACACTCGGATAATCTGGAATATGGCTACAAACCCAGACCACCGCAACCAATCCCTCCCGATTTGCTCAAACATGCCCGCGACATGCGCAAGAATGCTACCGATGCTGAAAACCTCATGTGGCGGTTGTTGCGAAACAGGCGGATTGCCAATGCAAAATTTCGCCGCCAACACACTATAGGACGTTATATCGCAGATTTTTTCTGCGATGAACATAAGCTAGTGGTTGAATTGGATGGTAGCCAACATGCCGAAAATGGCCATTATGACGCACAGCGGGACGATTTCATGCGCAAACAGGGATTGACGGTTTTGCGGTTTTGGAATAACCAAGTGTTGGCGGAGGCCGAGGCGGTTTTGCAGGTTATTTGGAATCATATTGCTGAAAACACCACCCCCACCTCTGCCGCAAGCGCTGGCGGGGAGAAAGACACCCTCACCCCAACCCCTCTCCCGCAAGCGGGAGAGGGGCTTAAAGAGTGGGCGGTTCCTTTCGATTTTCCCAAAGACTGGCCGGAAGCGGCACAAGCGCCTTTCGCGGCTTTCCATGCCGCCCGCCTTGCCATGCAGCAACGCATGGACGATTCCATTGCCCGCAATGCTTCCCAAGAAACTTTGTTCGACCAACCCAAAGTGGACAAGAAGAAAGTCCGCGTGACGGGGCCGTTCACCGTCGAGGCAGTGCCGTTTCCCACTGTGCTTTCGGTGGAGGAACAGCCCTCAGCCCAAGCCCCACTCCCAGAGGGAGAGGGGAGAATGGAAGCCAATGGCGACGTGGCACGGAGCGGCGAATCCGCCCGCCAACACCAATGGATTGCCGAATTATTGGCGACAGGTTTGCGCGGCAAGGGCGGGCAAAAGATTGAATTGGCTGAATTAGAGACGCTACCCGGCGCACGCTATCTTCATGCCGTGGGGACGTTGAAGGACAGCGGCGAGCGCGTGGCGGTTTCCTTCGGGCCGGAATTCGCCGCCTTGGAGCAACGGCAAGTGGCACTGGCTTTGGACGAGGCAGAAAATGTGCGGCCCACACCCAAGTTCTTGGTATTTGCCGCGTTCAGCTTCGACCCGGAAGCCTCCAAAGACATTGACGAAACGCATTGGCCGGGGGTGACGATGCTCAAGGCGTGGATGAATGCCGACTTGCTGACCGATGATTTGAAGAAGAAAGGACGCTCCAACGAGTCATTTTGGCTTATCGGCCAGCCGGATGTGGAAGTGGTCAGTGGCTTGTGGTTAGTGGATAGAAAAAATGTGGGCTTGATGCCCTATGGACTCTTTAAAGAGCTATCAGGGCTTGATCGATTGGAGGAAATCATTGGACTTGGCGAAAACGGTTTACCGACTGGCCAGCGGGTTCCCAAGGGAAGAAATCTACGCGCTCACCAATCAAATACGACGGGCGGCGGTTTCGATATCGTCCAATATCGCGCAATCGAGGAGCTCAACCAACGAGTTTCTAAACTTCTTGGGAATAGTAAAAGGGCCATTGGCGGAACTGGAAACCCAGATGATCCTAGCGCAGAGCTTGAGCCATCTGACACCCGCAGCGAGCGAGGAAGTACAGAGATATTCAGCGGAAATTGGAATGCTACTCAACGGGCTGATGCGCTCGCTAAGATCAAAGTTTTAACCTCAGACCAACTACCGCTCACCACTGACCACTATTCACAAGCCTCTGTTCACGGCTTTGATTATTTCGACATCGGCAAGGGGGAAATCCGTTCCGGTGGCAGGAACAATATCGCTGTATGGCTGCTGGATACGGATTACAACGGGCGTTCGCTGTTGCCTACGCAAGTGTTTTTCCCGATGGCCGGCGAAAAAGATGGCTGGTCACGGCTGGCGAAAAACCTCAAGGCGGTATTGGACGAATCGCGCATTGATGCCTACCACGGCACGGTTTCTTTGCCGTTCAAAGCGGGAAAATACCGGCGTGTGGCGGTGAAGATCGTCGATGATAGGGGGATTGAATCTTTGGTTGTTAAGCAGTTGCCAGTGGTTGGTGGCTAGTGTTCAGTCAAGAGTTTATTGCCAATAACCACGGCCCTGCTAATCACTACCCACTAACCACTGGAAACTATTACTATGGCAATACTTGAAGGTATTCGGATTCAAAACTATCGGGCTTTAAAGGATGTCAGATTAGGTAATACAGGATTATTGCGAATATATTCTACCTTGCCTCGGTTAATTGTGATAATTGGTGCGAATGGAACGGGTAAATCCAGTTTAGTTGATGCGCTTGGATTTTTGGGTGATTGCTTGCGGGAAGGAGTGGAAGCTGCATGTGACAAACCTCATCGTACTGGATTTGATAGTTTAAAAACTAAAGGTTCAGATGGGCCAATTCATTTTGATATATCCTATCGCCAACAAAACGAATCAAGACCTGTATTCTACTCTCTCGGAATCGATTGTGATCTCAGTGGAAGACCTTACGTTGCCTATGAACGTTTGAAGCAACATAGAAAAGGACAGCAACCTAATGAATTCCCCTACACATTCTTAGATATCAAAGAGGGCAGAGGGAAAGTTTGGTCAGGTGAAGCGACAAATGAACAAGAGGGTATATCACATACTTCAATAACAATGAGCGACCATCAGATGCTGGGCATCTCCGCTCTCGGCACTCTAGCAGAACATCCCCGAATATCCGCTTTCCGTGATTTTCTATCCGGTTGGTATTTATCCTATTTTGTGCCACAACTAGCCCGCACTCAGCCCATGTCTGGCACTGACCCGCATTTGGATCAAACGGGTGAAAACCTAGCTAAATATTTGCAATTTGTGGAACGGGAAAATCCCACCGGGTTTGGTGAAATGTTACAGCGTATTGCCCGCAAGATTCCTGGCATTCAAGGTATCAAGCCCATAAAAGCGCCGGATCGCCGCTTGCTGTTGGAATTTACGGTAGAGGGTTTTGATAATCCGCTTTACCAACAAGATATGTCCGACGGCACACTGAAAATGCTGGCCTATTTGTTATTGATGGAAGACCCGAACCCCGCGCCGCTGATTGGCATAGAAGAACCCGAAAACGGCTTATATCCGCTATTGCTGGGCAAACTGGCAGCGGAGTTCAGTGCGTATGCCGAGCAACCGGGTGGGCCACAGATTTTAGTCACCACACATTCGTAAAATTTTGTCGATGCCCTATCGCCGGAGGATGTCTGGATTTTGGACAAAGGTGCGGATGGATTCTGCCGACTGCTTCGCACTGCCGATATTTACGGTGTTCCAGAATTATACGAGGCGGGCTTGCCAATGGGTAGCCTATGGTATAGCAACCATTTCGGCACCGATAAGCCATGACTATCTTTAAGATTTTGGTTGAAGGCGAAGCCGATGTGCCTGTCGTGCGTGAAATTATGATGCGGCGGTTCCAGTTGAAGGAGAATAAAGATTTTTATATACATCCTCATAAGGGCATTGGCAAACTTCCATCTAATCCCATGAAACTCCCTCCCACGCATCTTCGGGGATTGCTAGACCTGCTGCCAACTACATTACTCGGAATGGACAGGTATTGCGGTGAACGTATGTGCGTCTTGGTTTTAGTGGACACGGATAAGACGCCCTGCCGAGAATTGCTGTCGCAATTGAACGCTATGCTTGCCAGCCTGCCCCACAAGCCACCTAGGGTGCTGTTCCGGTTAGCCATTGAGGAAACAGAAAGTTGGTTTATCGCTGATACTGAGGCGATTAGAAAAGCTTTCCCAGAGGCCAATTTGCAGGTGCTTCGCGGAATAAAGCCTGATGCCATCATCAATGCATGGGAAAAATTAGCAGAAGCGATAGGTGGTGGCCCTTTACCGAAAAAACGCGGGCCTCTCAAATATGCATGGGCTGAAAAAATCGCCCCTCACATAAACCTTGAAGCTCCAAAATCGCCGAGCCTTGGAAAATTTATATCGGGTGTTGAACGTGAGCTAAATACCCCATGCCAACACTCTTAAACCAAGATGGGTACAAATTTTTCTTTTACGCCAACGAGCATGAACCCAAGCATATTCACGTCATGAAAGGCGGTGATTTCGCAAAAATTGAACTTGCCACTTTGCAAGTAGTGACAAATACCTTCAAGCCACCCGAAATCAAACGCGCTTTGGATATTGTCAAACAGCATCAGTCAGAATTTTCGAGGAAATGGGATGAATACTTCAATCGTCGGTAAATCAGTCACTTTCGACAACCGTTACCTTCATGTGGAACTCACTGACGGACGGGTAATTTCAACGCCTATGAATTGGTATCCTGAATTGCTGAATGCTTCCGTCAAGGCTTTAGGGGAATATCGTTTCATCTGCCAAGGAACCGGAATTGAGTGGGAATCATTGGATTATCACCTGAGTATTGAGAGCATGTTAGTCGGGCAGATTCAGCAAGTCGCCGCATGATCTATGGATAAACCCTCTGAACCTAACCAAACCCGTGCAGTGATTGACCGCCTTATCGTCAACACGCCTTACGACCCGCCACAACGCCATTGGGCTTTGGCTACCGACAAACGCTTTGAACTGGTGCAGCAACGCCGACCCGCAGGGTATTACATTACCGACCCCCGCTACAATTCCAATCGCTTCGTAAAGCTGGATTTGGCAGAGCGGATTCGTGAACGGGTGGCCGAGTGGAAAACGGCGGAATACCTAGGCATTACCTCTGTCACCCGCCGCTTGTTGGAACATTGGCACGACCGCAGCCAACGGGAACACCCGTTCTATTTTTGCCAGTTGGAAGCCATCGAAACCTTGATTTGATGGGTGGAAGCACACGACTCGTTCAAGCAGGGCATAGCGATACCCGCAGACGGTGGACCTTGGGAGCGGCTATGCAGCAAGATGGCGACCGGCACAGGCAAAACCACGGTCATGGCAATGATTATCGCTTGGCAGGTGGTGAACGCACTGACCTACCCCCAGCGCAAGGAGTTTTCCCGCGCCGTGTTCATTGTCACGCCGGGTTTGACGGTCAAAGAACGTTTGCAAGTCTTGCATCCCAGCCACTCGAAAAATTATTACGATGAATTCAATGTAGTACCCTCTTCTGCTTACCGCGACAAGTTGAACCAGGTTGCTTTGTTGATCGAAAACTGGCATTCGCTGATGCCACTGAAACCGCCTGAACGCTCAGTCAAAAAGCTGGGGCCGGAGAGTGACAGGGCATTCACTGACCGGGTTCTGAAAGACTTAGGGCCATGCAAAAACATGTTGGTCATCAATGATGAAGCCCACCACGCCTACCGCATTCCAGCAGAATTGAAGGCCAAGCGCATCGAGGGGTTAAGCAAGGAAGACCAAGAAGAGGCTACACGCTGGATTGAGGGGCTAGACCGCATCCACAAAACGCGGCGGATTTTGCGCTGTTTCGACCTATCTGCCACGCCATTCGCGCCGACCGGCAAGAAAACGACCGAGGAAGCCTTGTTTCCTTGGATTGTCTCAGATTTCAGCCTGAACGATGCAATAGAAGCAGGCTTGGTGAAAACGCCGCGTGTAGTGGTTCGGGATGATGCCTTGCCGGTAAA
>Ga0208496_1000099_pt1 | contig 28630 bp, 26 predicted proteins | sample CryBogmetaGMA2M_FD_184552 | JGI IMG/M metagenome (GOLD analysis project Ga0208496, IMG submission 184552) | Freshwater microbial communities from Crystal Bog, Wisconsin, USA - MA2M (SPAdes) | ecosystem: Environmental > Aquatic > Freshwater > Lake | place: Crystal Bog, Wisconsin, USA | collected... | reverse complement strand
CCTTTTTGCTTCAGAATGCCACCTTCAGATACAGGACGGAAGATATGTGGTAAGTCATCTACTCCACACGGAGGAAACTCTAAACCATTACCTGGAGGATTCAAGTCACAAGCATTCGATACTGCGGCCATTTCCAGCGCTGATTTAGTTCCATCCAAAAATGAATTAAACATTTGCGCATTGAAGTCGCCACCAGCAACCTGCTCTTCAGAAAAACCGTAATGACCCCAAACTGTTTCTGGTGTGGACTGGTGATAGATAGGCAAATATTTAGTGCCCTTGCCTGCACATACCACTTCTAAGCCAATGGTTCTTGCCCAATCTACTAATTCTGCAATGAGAGCAGGTTGATCGCCCGAAGCCATCGAGTAAATCACGCCAGCCTCTGCTGCCTTACGCGCAAGTAAAGGTCCAGCCAAAACATCTGCCTCGACGTTCACCATAATGATGTGCTTACGATGATCAAAACACAGTAATGCATGACGAATACCGGCTGCTGGACTGCCTGTAGAGTCAATCACAATATCAATATGCTCACTAGCAATCATTTTTTCTGCATCGTCAGTTATAAAGGTAGCGCCTGACTTAGCGGCATCCTGTAATGACGTTGCGCTGTAACGAGGAGCATCCCAACCTACCCGAGCAAGGGATTCTTTTGCACGATCAGGAGACAAATCAGCCACCGCTACTAAATGAATGCCTGGAGTCCGTGGTACTTGCGATAAATACATAGAACCAAATTTGCCTGCGCCAATAATGCCCACACGCACGGGGTTATTATTAGCAGCGCGCGCTTTGAGCTTTTGAATAAGGGACATCTTAAAAATCTCCAGTCAATTCAGTAGTAGGTAATAGTGGGGTCATCATAAGGCATCGAGACAAAATATTATTTTTTCAAAGACTCTTTTGCTACCTTATAAATACTATCTGCATTCACACCAAAATATTCACGTAGTGCAGCTCTAGTATCACTTCTACCAAAACCATCGGTACCCAGCGTAATATATCCTCTACCCTCAGGAATATAAGCACGAATGCTTTCTGGGACTGCGTGCACATAATCGGTAGCAGCCACGATCGGTCCGCGCCCCTCGGCAAGTACCCGACTAACAAATGGCTGCTCAGCATTGGTCTCGCCCGCAAGTCTTACCTGTTCTTTTGCCTTACCGTCCCTAGATAGCTCACTCCAGCTAGTCACACTAAAGATGTCGACATTGATATCAGAATCAGCAAGCATCTCCGCTGCCTTCAGCACCTCAGTCATGATCGCGCCAGAACCAAGCAAGGTGACATAAGACTTACTATCAGCATTACTAGCTTTCACCGTTCTGAATTTATAGCAGCCACGAATCACACCCTCAGCTGCATTCTCAGGTAAATCTGGCTGGGGATAGTTTTCGTTCATCAGGGTGATGTAGTAAAACAAATCTTTCTGATCAATCAACATATCGCGCATACCTTGATCCACAATTACCGCCAACTCGCCTGCAAAAGCAGGATCATATGCCTTGCAATTGGGGATGGTGGCAGCAACGAGCTGACTGCTTCCATCTTGATGCTGTAAACCTTCGCCACCCAATGTTGTCCTACCAGAGGTTGCGCCTAATAAAAATCCTCTGGCACGTTGATCGGCAGCAGCCCAAATAGCGTCGCCAATTCGTTGAAAACCAAACATCGAGTAATAGATATAGAAAGGCAACATAGCGATGCCGTGTACGCTATAGCTAGTTGCTGCAGCAGTCCAACTAGCAATGGCACCAGCCTCACTAATACCCTCTTCTAAAATTTGTCCATCTAATGCCTCGCGATAGCTTAGGACTGAGCCAATGTCTTCTGGTTCATAGTGTTGACCAACACTAGAATAAATACCAACCTGCTTGAATAAATTGGCCATCCCAAATGTACGTGCCTCATCAGCAACAATGGGCACTACTCTAGGTCCAAGTTCTTTATCCTTTAGTAAGTTACCAAGCATGCGAACAAAAGCCATTGTTGTTGACATCTCTTTTGATTCAGCCTTCATTGCAAAAGCAGCATAAGAAGCAATATCGGGAATGTTTAATTTTTCACATTCTGAATAACGCTTAGGCAACTGACCACCAAGCTTATTGCGCTGTTCTTTTAAATACTTCAGCTCTTCACTATTTTCGTCGGGCCTAAAAAATGTGAGCTTAGTTGCCTGCTCATCCGTTAATGGCAAATTAAAACGATTGCGATATGCAATTAACGCTTCATCATCTAACTTTTTCTGGCTATGGGTGGTCATTTTTCCTTGACCGGCATTCCCCATGCCATAGCCTTTCTTGGTATGGGCTAAGATCACCGTTGGCTGGCCTACATGATTAGCGGCTGCTTGATAGGCTGCATGAATTTTGACTAGGTCATGGCCGCCTCTTTTGAGTCGATCAATTTGTTCGTCCGTCATACCTTGCGCAAGACGCGCCAATTCTTCATTTTGACCGAAGAAATTTTTACGATTAAAGCCACCATCTTTCGCAGCAAAGGTTTGCATTTGTCCATCAACTGTTTGAGCAAAAGCCTTTACCAATGCTCCCGTTGTATCTCTCGCAAATAGTCCATCCCAATCGCTACCCCATACCAACTTAATGACATTCCAACCGGAGCCTCTAAATAGTTTCTCGAGCTCATCAATAATTCTGCCATTACCACGCACAGGGCCATCTAAGCGTTGCAAGTTGCAATTAACCACCCAAACCAAATTATCAAGCTTTTCTCTAGAAGCTAAGGTTAGAGCGCTCATACTTTCTGGTTCGTCCATCTCACCATCACCAAATACACCCCACACTTTTCTAGTAGAGCAATCCAATAATTTGCGATCACTCAGATAGCGCATAAAACGTGCATGGTAAATAGAGCTAATAGGTCCAATTCCCATGGAGCCAGTTGGAAACTGCCAAAAATCAGGCATTAACCAAGGATGTGGATAACTTGATAAACCTCTTGCTCCAGATTGCGGCGCAGTAATCTCACGTCTGTAATGCAACAGGTCATTCTCTGTCAGCCTTCCTTCTAAATAAGCTCTCGCATAGACTCCAGGGGCGCTATGAGGCTGAAAGAAAACTAAGTCTCCGCGCTCTTTTGCATCTCCGCCTTCCGTTCTTGCACGGAAAAAATGGTTGAAGCCAACTTCAAATAAATCTGCGGCGCTTGCATAGCTAGCAATATGACCGCCTAACTCACCATAAGCTTCATTTGCTTTTGCCACCATCGCGAGTGCATTCCACCTCATCAAAGAAGCAAGCTTTTCTTCAATCGCTAGATCTCCAGGAAATGGAGGTTGCTCATCCACCGGGATTGAATTGACATAAGGGGTAACTAAATCTGGCACCCAATTAATTTGATTTTTATTGGCTAGCTTTAGCAAATTATCCAGAATGAATTTAGCGCGGGCGCTGTCACCTGAGGCCAGTAAATCCATAAACGCCTCATTCCACTCCGCAGTTTCTGCTGGATCAGTATCGACGTGCTCAAGATTTAAGTACTTTTTAATGTCGGGAGCATTCATGAAAAATTCCTTTGTCTCTTTTTATGCTTTAAATTCACAGCATAACCTTACGAAAATCGCCTAATAACTGGGTTAGATACTTAGTGAAATGGGTTGCTAAAGCGCCATCAATCACGCGATGATCTGCAGTCATGGAGAGTGGGCAAATGAGACGAGGCACGAATTGTGCTCCATCCCAAACTGGCTTCATAGCAGATTTATTGACTGCCAAAATCGCTACTTCTGGTGCATTCACGATCGGGGCACAGTAGGTGCCACCGATTCCACCCAATGAAGAGATCGTAAAAGAAGCGCCTTGCATCTGATCTGGTTTCAATTTACCTTCACGAGCTAACTTGGCTAGTGCAGCAGTCTCCTTTGCAATCTCTCTAACACCCTTCTGATCTGCGTTACGAATTACGGGAACTACCAAGCCGCCTGCGGTATCTACTGCAAACCCAATATGAAAGTATTTTTTTAAGATGAGGTCTTCACCATCGAGTGAAGAATTAAATGTTGGATACTTTTTGAGAGCTGCAACCGCAGCTTTAATCAAGAATGCTAATAGAGTAATTTTCACTACCTCTTTTGTATTTTCTTGATTTAATACAGCACGAAAATCTTCTAACTCAGTAATATCAGCATCATCGTGATAGGTTACTGCTGGAATCATCACCCAATTACGAGCTAGATTGGCAGCTGAAACTTTCTGAATGCGACTACGAGCTTGACGCTCTATTTCACCGAACTTTGTAAAGTCGACTTTAGGCCAAGGTAATAGATCAAAACCTACAATGCTCTGACCTACTTGGGTTGAACCGTCTTTTGCCAACATGGAGCGCTTGATAAATTGCTCAATGTCTTCCTTAGTAATCCGCCCTCTTTGGCCACTCCCCAAAACCTGTGTAATATCCACACCAAATTCACGGGCAAATTTTCTGGCTGAGGGGCCAGCCCAAAACTTGGGCGCAACCATGACTTGATCTTGTTGGACCCCAGGAAACGCAATCTCAATACCCACAACCCCTCCAAAAATTGACAGCTGTACCTAAGACCTTATTTTGTAGGATTACAGTCAAAATAGGATGCTATTTATTGGTCATAAATGATTATTTTCAGCATAATATGCTGATATACGTAATTTTTTAGGAATTTTATGAAACTAGACCCCATAGATATCAGAATATTGAATGAACTGCAAAATGACAGTTCCCATAGCAATGTGGAGCTAGCCAAGCGAGTTCACCTGTCACCATCACCTTGTCTAATGCGCGTTAAGGCGCTCAAAGATAAAGGTGTTATCCGCAACTATGTCGCACTAGCAGACCCTAAAATTTTGGGGCTTGGCTTAAACGTCTTTATCTCGATTAGCCTTAAAGAGCAATCTAAAGAAGCTTTAGCGCAGTTTGAACAACGCATCTCTGAGCACGATGAAGTGATGGAGTGCTATCTCATGACCGGTGACAGCGACTATCTCATCCGTGTAGCAGTAGCTGATATGGGTGCGCTAGAAAAATTTATCTTAGAGCAACTCACGCCAATACCTGGGATTGAAAAAATTCGGTCTAGTTTTGCCTTAAAACAAGTGCGCTATAAAACTGCTTTACCATTACCAAAGTAAATAAAAGACAATATAGAATTTATCTCAGACATCTATTAGGAAAAAACAATGTCACAAAAAAATAATAAAGTTGCACTCGTCACTGGAGCTGGCGTAGGAATTGGTAGAGCAGCAGCCAAAGCCCTTCTCAAAGGTGGCTTTCAAGTTGTGCTTACTGGACGCAATCTAGAAAAACTAGAAAAAGCAATAATTGATATTGGCGGTACAAATGAAAATTGTTTAGCGGTAACTTGCGACGTTGGTAAGCCTGAGCAAGTAAAGAAATTATTTTCTACGTTAAAAGAACGTTTTGGTCGAATCGACGTACTATTTAATAATGCCGGCATTGGTGCACCAGCAATTCCAATGGAAGACTTGACATATGAGCAGTGGATGAATGTTGTCAATTCAAATCTCTGCGGTGCCTTCTTATGTTCTCAAGAAGCAATTCGGATGATGAAAGCACAATCGCCGCAAGGTGGCAGAATTATTAATAATGGCTCTATCTCTGCGCATGCTCCAAGGCCCATGTCAGCTCCATACACTGCTACTAAACATGGGATTAGTGGTTTGACAAAAACCATCGCACTTGATGGTCGTCCATTTAATATTGCTTGCGGTCAAATTGATATTGGTAATGCGGCAACAGAAATGACTGAACGTATGGCTGCTGGCATTATGCAGGCCGATCAATCCATTAAGGTTGAACCGCGGATGGATGTAGAGCATGTTGGAGAGGCAGTACTTCACATGGCGCAACTACCACTAGAAAGCAATATTCTTTCCATGACTATCATGGCGACCAAGATGCCTTTTGTTGGTAGGGGCTAAATGATTAAGTAATCTTTTTAAGCGTTTTGACATAACGCTGTGCATTCTTGACATAGCGTCGAGCAATATCCTCAATACCAGCAATTTGCTCTGGACTGAGTAACTTTACTGCTTTAGCAGGTGAGCCAATAATCATTGAGCCATCTGCAAACTCTTTGCCTTCAGTCACTAGAGCTCCAGCACCAACCAAGCAGTTCTTGCCAATTTTTGCGCCGTTCAAAATCACAGCACCAATGCCAATCAGACTTCCATCACCGATATGACAACCGTGAAGCATCACTTGATGCCCTACTGTAGTGTTCTTGCCAATCATCAGTGGATAACCAGGATCAGTATGCAGAACTGATGCGTCTTGCACATTACTACCTTCACCGATTTGAATGAGATCGTTATCGCCACGAATAACGACTTTAGGCCAGATACTCACATTTTTATGGAGCTCTACCTTGCCAATTACCTCAGCGCTGTCTGCAACCCAAGCTCCCTCTAACAACTGAGGGGTCATTCCGTTTAGTTCAAATATAGCCATGACTCATTATAGGTATGAATCAGGCTACATATAAAGACTGCAAAACTACCAATTAGGCTCGCGATCTGGTGTAGAAGAAATGCGGTGCACACTTAAATCAGCACCTTCATATTCCTCCTCTTGGGACATCCGAATACCAAGCACCGCCTTCAGGGTTCCGTAAACTACAAAGCCGCCAATTAAGGCAATACCTACACCCAGTGCGCTTCCAATCAGTTGACCTGTAAAGGTGACACCACCGATACCGCCCAGTGCTTTCGTTCCAAAAATACCGGCAGCTAATCCACCCCAAAGTCCACATAGGCCATGTAAGGGCCAAACACCAAGAACATCGTCAATCTTCCAGCGGTTTTGTACTAAGGTAAACATATAAACAAACAATGCACCCGCAACCAAGCCAACAAATAATGCGCCAACTGGATGCATCAAATCAGAGCCAGCACAAACGGCAACTAAACCTGCAAGAGGGCCGTTATATACAAAACCTGGATCGTTGCGACCAACAACCCAAGCGGCTAAAGTACCGCCCGCCATTGCCATCAATGAATTTAATGCAACCAAACCGCTGATCTTGTCGATAGTCTGAGCACTCATCACATTAAAACCAAACCAACCTACTGCCAGAATCCAAGCACCTAAAGCTAAGAATGGAATGCTTGAAGGTGGATGCGCAGAGATTTGACCTTCTTTGGTATAGCGCCCGCGACGAGCGCCCAAGAGAATTACTGCTGGCAAGGCAATCCAACCACCTACTGCATGAACCACTACCGAGCCTGCAAAATCATGGAACTCTTCGCCAGTTAGGCCTTTAATCCAAGCCTGAATACCATAGTGCTGATTCCATGCTATGCCTTCAAAGAAAGGGTAAATAAAACCTACCAATACAAATGTCGCAATCAACTGTGGATTAAATTTAGCGCGCTCTGCAATGCCACCGGAAACAATCGCAGGAATAGCGGCAGCAAAGGTCAGTAAGAAGAAAAACTTTACTAATTCATAACCGTTCTTCTCGGCTAGCAATTCCGCACCAGAGAAAAAGCTCACACCATAAGCAATACTGTATCCAATAAAGAAATAAGCAATGGTTGAAACTGCAAAGTCCACCAAGATTTTGACTAAGGCGTTGACCTGATTCTTTTTTCGAACAGTGCCTAATTCTAGGAATGCAAAACCTGCATGCATGGCGAGAACCATGATGGCGCCGAGCAAGATAAATAAAGTATCACTACCTGTTTTTAAAATTTCCATGAGAATTTCCCCTCTTATTTTTTGCATCATTATGGGGAAAAAATAATCCCAAATAAGTGCAGTCTGCACTTATTTAGTGCATTAATAGATCAAATTTATGGTTTATGATGGATTTTCATACACTCAAGGGAGAATCCATGAAAAAAATTATCTTTTTTTTAGCTGCTTTGACAGCGTTTTCTAGCCTAGCTCAGGCTCAAGAGACCATCAAAGTGGTGAGCGCCCAAGAGTTGGCAAATGCCTGCAAACTGAGCGCTAGCCCAGAATCTCGCAGCTTTTGTATTGGATTTGCAACTGCCGTGTATGAAACCTATTTAGCAACGCGTCATCCACAGCGCGCCAAACCATTTATTTGCGTTAAGCAACCCGCTCCTGCACGCGATGAGGTGATTGGTGACTTTGTTAAGTTTGCACAATCAAATCCACAGGCAACCGATAAGCCAGCTGCAGGTGTGTTCTTAGGATTTATGGCTGCACGCTTTCCTTGTGCTGGAAAATAATTCACAGAGCTTAGCAAAGTCAAAATATATTTAAAGGATTGGTGAATATGAAAAAAATTATCGCAATTACTGCAACAACTCTAGCAATTGCCGGTTGCTCAAATATGAGCAATACAGAACAACGTACGCTCTCGGGTGCCGGTATTGGCGCAGCAGCTGGGGCAGTTGGCACAGCAATTTTCCATGGCAATCCTATTTGGGGCGCTGTTGGTGGCGCAGCTGTTGGTGCTGCCTCTGGTTATGTATACGACGCTTACAAGAAAGAGCAAGCATCCGAATATAATTCTGGCTATAACGCTGGTAAAAATAACCAGCCAGCTAAAGCACCAAACTAAAAATATTCTTACCGCAGCAAAATCCCCAGCTTCTATTGATTTACAAGCTGGGTTTTTATTTGGAGCTGCCCGGCTAAAGCTTTATGTATGGGGCACTTATTAGCAATCTCAATCAAGCGCTCTTTGTCTTCTGGATTGAGCTTGCCAATCAACTGAATATCACGGGTAAATTTCTCAACATCGTCTACTCGCTCAATATCAACGGTGACGATAGCATTCTCTAAATTCATTGCTTTGCGGCTGGCATACATTTTTAAGGTCATACTGGTGCAGGCCGCTAAGGCTGCACCCAAATATTCATGTGGACTTGGCCCAGTTCCATCGCCACCTTTACTCACCTCTGCATCAGATAAAAAATGCAACTCACCTGCACTCAATTTTTGCTGGAGTGGGCCTTCACCAAACTGCGATATTACTTTTCTCATAATGACCTCAAAGGGATTAAATAGTGTTGATTATTGCTTGATCTCAGCTTGATGTTAAATGGGGTTTACTTGCTTTATTGACTGTAGGTAACTGAGCCCTTTTCCAAGCACTAAATCCGCCTTCTAGATGTGCCACATTTGGGACTCCCATATTCTCCAAGGTCTCAGCTGCCAAGGCAGAACGCCAAGCAGAAGCACAATACAAAACTAAACGTTTGCCTTCACCAAAAATTGGCTTGTAATAAGGGCTGTCTGGATCAACCCAAAATTCCAACATTCCTCGTGGGGCGTGTATTGCATTTGGAATCATGCCTTCACGCTCTAATTCTCGAATATCCCGGATATCAACAAAAATAGTATCGGGATCATCTAGTAAGATTTGCGCTTTTTCTAGTGGCACTGTTTCAATTTGGGCCATTGCGCGTGCAATAAGCTCTTGATAACCAATCTTTAATTTCACCAAAATCTCCTAAAGTAACAATGTCCTAGGTCAAGGGCTCACCTGCTACCATTCTGCTATGAACTTTACCCCTACAGAACTTGGCGCTAGTATTATTTTTGCCATTGCAGTTTTACATACTTTTTGTACTGGCTATTTTGAGTCACTAGCTAAAAATTCCAAGTCCCATGCTGGCCTTTGGCACCTGCTGGGTGAGGTCGAAGTTGTTTTTGGCTTCTGGGCTGCAGTACTGATTATTTTCATGTGCTTTATTGAGGATTTAAATACTGCAAAGGTTTTTTTAGAAAAGCGTAACTTTACAGAGCCTCTGTTCGTATTTGCCATCATGATTGTGGCAGGCAGTAAACCAATATTATTTGTCTCTACTGAAATTTTGCACTTACTTGCAAAAGGTTTGCAACTTACTCTGCGCATCAGAAGTGTCTCAAGCTTATATTTCTTAACGCTAGCGATTACACCTCTACTAGGCTCATTCATTACTGAAGCGGCAGCAATGACATTGGCCGCTTTCTTATTGCGTGACTTGGTTTATCGACACCAGTGCTCAACAAGTTTGTTATTTGGAACCTTGGGCGTACTCTTCGTCAATATCTCGATTGGTGGTACCTTAACCAACTTTGCAGCACCCCCAGTGCTCATGGTTGCTTCAACCTGGGACTGGAGTTCAGTATTCATGTTTGATAACTTCGGCATTGAATCTTGCATTGCAATTTTCATTAATGCGCTTGGGGCGACATTGCTCTTGCATCGTCAATTGATCGACCCAATTGCAGGAGTTGCACGAGCAAAAATTCCACTTGCTGTTGTCCTAGTGCATCTCATCTTTTTACTTGGTGTTGTCGTATTTGCACATGACCCAGTGATTTTCATGTGGATACTGCTATTTTTTATTGGCTATACAACTGCTTACCCTAAATATCAAAGTCCCTTGATCCTAAAAGAGGCTTTGTTAGTTGGCTTCTTCCTAGCAGGTTTAGTAGTGCTAGGTGCACTACAAGGCTGGTGGTTACAACCCATCCTCCAAAAAATGAGCCCTACAGAAGTCTTTTATGGTGCCCTTGCGCTCACAGCAATCACCGATAATGCAGCGCTGACCTACTTAGGATCCTTGGTCACAGATACTTCCTTAGAGTTCAAGCTGGCCTTAGTCGGTGGCGCGGTTGCCGGTGGCGGATTAACCGTTATCGCCAATGCACCCAACCCAGCAGGAATTGCCATCTTGCGACAACACTTTCCAAATGGGGCCGTATCGGCTCTCTACCTACTAATGGCCGCGCTTCCACCCACCATAGTCGCAATTCTGGCCTATCGACTCATATAGACAGTAAAATCTGTGCTTCGCCCCCAGTTAGAAACCTGAGAACGGCATATGAAAAAGCTTTATATCAAAACCTTTGGCTGCCAAATGAACGAGTATGACTCGGGCAAAATGGCGGACCTCCTCCATGCTAATGAGGGCATGGTCATGACTGATACTCCTGAAGACGCAGATGTTGTTCTTCTGAATACTTGTTCTATTCGAGAAAAAGCAGAAGACAAGGTTTTCTCTGATTTAGGACGTTTACGTGAACTCAAGAAAACCAAGCCTAATTTATTAATTGGTGTCGGTGGCTGTGTAGCTAGCCAAGAGGGTCAACAAATTGTGAGTCGAGCGCCTTATGTTGATGTTGTGTTCGGACCACAAACATTACATCGTCTATCTGATCTCATTGCACAACGTCGCCGAACAGGCATCCCTCAAGTAGATATCTCTTTTCCTGAAATTGAGAAGTTTGATCACCTACCTGCATCACGCCAAACACGCGGCTCTGCCTATGTATCGATTATGGAAGGCTGCTCTAAATACTGCAGCTACTGCGTGGTTCCCTATACACGAGGCGAAGAAGTATCAAGACCATTCGATGATGTTCTCACTGAAGTTGCAGGACTTGCTAGTAAAGGCGTTAAAGAGATTGTCTTGCTTGGTCAAAACGTCAATGCTTACCTTGGGAAAATGGGTGGCACTGAAGAGGTTGCCGACTTTGCTTTACTCATTGAATATATTGCTGATATTCCTGGGGTTGAGCGTATTCGCTTCACCACAAGCCACCCTAAAGAATTTACCCAACGTCTCATCGATGTATATGCGAAAGTTCCTAAGCTAGTAAGTCACCTGCATCTGCCCGTTCAGCATGGGTCTGACTCTGTGCTGTCCGCTATGAAACGTGGCTATACCGCATTGGAATATAAAAGCATCATTCGCAAAATGCGAGCTGTACGATCTGATTTGACCTTATCAAGTGATTTCATTGTAGGATTTCCCGGTGAGACTGAAGCTGATTTTGAAAAACTATTAAAGATGGTTCGCGAACTCGAGTTTGATAATAGCTTCTGCTTTATCTTTAGCCCCCGCCCAGGTACACCAGCAGCAAATCTCAGTGATGAGACTTCATACGAAACAAAACTTAAGCGCTTGCAAACGCTTTTAAGTGTTGTTGAGGCGCAGGCCAATCAAATTAGCCAGAAAATGTTGGGCAATACCGAGAGAGTCTTGATTGAAGGCTTAGCTAAAGATGGCGTCAATTTGCAAGGCCGCGCTGAAAATAATCGGGTTGTCCACTTCATAGCGCCTGATCAAGAAATTGAATCCCTGATTGGGCAAATGGTTGACATTCGAATTACCGAAGTCTTAAATTACACCCTAAGAGGCGAATTAGTGAAAGCTCATGCCCACTAAACTCACTATTGAGATTCAGTATGCAAGTTCCGCCATTGAAGCTGCTGTGTCAAAGGCTGCTACTGCTAGCGTCATTAAAAAATGGGTGAAGGCTACAACAGGCTATGGTGGTTTATTAACCCTACGTTTTGTAAATGCTGCAGAGGGTAAGAAGCTGAACTTTTCTTTTCGGAAAAAAGATTACGCCACCAATGTCTTAACTTTTCCATACGAGCTTTCTAAAAATACTTTGGCTGCGGATATTATTTTTTGTCTGCCTGTTATACAAAAAGAAGCAAAAGAGCAAAATAAATTACTAAAGGCTCATTTAGCGCACTTAATCGTACATGGCTGCCTCCATGCTCAAGCCTATGACCATGAGACAAAAAAAGATGCCGAGAAAATGGAAGCGCTAGAGCTCAATATCTTGCGTCAATTAGGCTTTACAAACCCCTATCTAGCCCAGTAATTCATATTCTGTTATGTGTTCATTGGTTTAACTTATTTCTACGCTATTCTTAGAACATGCCTGACCCCAATAAATCCCTTTTAAATCGCTTAGCTGATTTTTTAACGCCACTACCTAATGAGCCTGGTGAGCGTCGCCAAGAATTAATAGCCACATTACGTGAAGCGCAAGCTGAAGGTTTAATTGATGCTGATGCCCTTTCTATGATTGAAGGTGTCTTTCAAGTTGGCCAACTGTGTGCACGAGACATCTTAGTGCCGCGCGCCCAAATTGATTGGATCGATATCAATCTTCCTCTTAGTGATTTGATTAAAACTGTTATTGAAGCTGCACACTCCCGCTTCCCAGTATTTGAGGGTAGTCGCAATAATGTGATTGGTATTTTATTAGCTAAAGATTTACTAAGGCACTCAACAGAAAAAGATTTTCAAGTGCGAGACTGGCTACGTCCAGCAGTCTTCATTCCTGAATCAAAGCGTTTAAGCGTTCTCTTACGTGACTTCAAAGACAACCGTAATCATTTAGCTGTTGTAGTCGATGAATATAGTGGCATTGCAGGCATTATTACTATTGAAGATGTACTTGAACAAATCGTTGGTGATATTGAGGATGAGCATGATATCGATGAAGAGGCAGATAACATCATCTCTCTAGATAATGGTGATATTCGCGTAAAAGGGATAACCGAACTTGAGCAATTGAATCAAGCACTCGGTACAAAATTTGCCGTTGAAGATATTGAAACTGTAGCTGGACTTGTGATCCAGCATCTTGGTCGCGTTCCTAAAATTGGTGAATGCATTGCAATAGATGGCATTGAATTTGAAGTGCAGCGCGCTGACCCAAGGCAAGTTCATATTTTAGTAGCTCGCCAAATCAATAAAGCTACCGACTGAGGCATATCTTGCTTGATCTGCATTCTAGTAAGGCCCATCAAGGCATGAGGGTAACAGCCCTCATTACGCTATTTATTTTAGGCGCCTTAATCGCTCTAGCGGCTGAACTTCCCTATGGCGGCTGGGTTCAGATCCCATTACTGAGCATCGTTTGGTGGCGACTGAGCCTGCTAAACAATTGCTCACTAAAACAGTATTTTTTCTCTAGTCTAGCGTTTGGTATTGGCTACTTTGTTGTGGGTCTTTGGTGGCTTTATATCAGCCTTCATGATATTGGCGGCATGAATGCTGCGCTCTCCTACGTAGCAGTTTTTTTACTCTCGGCATATGTCGCTTTGTATTTCTCAGTCGCCTGTTTATCAATTCGGAGCTTTAAGTCCTCTTACCTATCAGGCCCACTCTTAGCTTCGAGCTGGGTACTTGCCGAATATCTCCGCGGTGAATTATTTACTGGATTTCCGTGGATGGGTTTTGCCGAAACACAAATTAATGGGCCATTTGCACCTATAGCTCCACTTCTAGGCAGCCCTGCTTGCACCTTTTTGGTCATCTGGACTTCTTGGGAAATTTTTCAACTCAAGAATCGCTTCACCATTAACCTCATTAGCATTACGGCCATCATTACGATTTCACAATTGGCAGGGTTAGCTTCTTTTACCAAGCCTGTTGGCGAACCTATCAGCGTTCGACTAATACAAGGAAATTTTGAGCAGACTCTTAAATTCAATCCACTGGCCATCAATAAGCAAATTGATTTTTATGCAAGTGAGATTAGGAGGGAGGCAGCTGATCTTGTCATCATTCCTGAAACCGCATTTCCATGGCCTCAAAATAATCTTCCAGCAGGCTTAATCAATTACCTGCAAGATTTTTCCAATACCAGCTCGAGCAATCTTCTCTTAGGTTTAGTTGGCGAAGTTATTACAGATAAAGGCCTGCAGTACACCAATCGGGCGACTGGCTTATCACCAAATATGTCTCCATACCATTACGACAAATCTCACTTGGTGCCATTTGGTGAATTTATTCCACTAGGATTTCAATGGTTTGTACAAGCTTTTAATGTTCCTATGAGCGACTTTGCTGGTGGTAGTCTGAAGCAAGCGCCTTTCAATATTATGCGCAAAGATCAACCAGCGATTCATGCTGCCATAACGATTTGTTATGAGGATGTATTTGGTGGCGAGTTAGCCTCTCGCATTCACAATAGCCAGGCGCCAGTGAATCTACTGATTAATATGACCAACCTTGCCTGGTTTGGACAATCACAAGCACCAATGCAGCAGTTACGCTTATCCCAAATGCGCTCAATCGAAACAGGTCTACCAGCTTTACGTGCCACCAACACTGGTATTACGGCAGTCTTGGGAGCCGACGGCAAAATAGTTGCAGCTCTCCCCCAATTTACCCAAGCAAGCTTAAGCGCTCAGGTTCAGCCCCATACAGGTAAAACGCCTTATGTCATTTGGGGTAATTTGCCAATTTTGGGTATTTCTTGCATCCTGCTGATCTGGGGCCTGATTCGTCATCGACGTTTTTAGTCTTTTTTGACTCTATCCCCTGCTAGCCATGTAAAATCAACGGCTTAGCCAGGTTAATCATGCTTACTTTTCAGCAAATCATTCTCAAACTTCAGGATTACTGGGACCAACAAGGTTGCGCCCTATTGCAGCCCATTGATCTTGAGGTTGGTGCAGGCACGTCTCATACCGCGACCTTCCTTCGCGCTATCGGACCAGAGCCTTGGAAGGCAGCTTACGTACAGCCATCTCGTCGACCTAAAGATGGTCGATATGGAGAAAATCCAAACCGTCTACAACACTACTATCAATATCAAGTTGTTCTCAAGCCAGCACCAGAAAACATTCTTGAGCTTTACCTTGGATCGCTCGCAGCACTAGGTCTTGATCTTAAAGAAAATGATGTGCGCTTTGTAGAGGATGACTGGGAGAACCCTACGCTTGGTGCATGGGGTCTTGGCTGGGAAGTTTGGTTAAATGGTATGGAAGTGACTCAGTTCACTTATTTTCAACAAGTAGGTGGCTTAGATTGCAAACCTGTTCTTGGCGAAATTACTTATGGCATCGAACGCTTGGCAATGTACATTCAAAATTGCTCAAACGTATATGACCTTATTTGGGCGGATGGCATTTCTTATGGTGATGTGTATCACCAAAACGAGGTGGAGCAATCTTGCTACAACTTCGAACACTCAAATACTGATTTTCTGTTTGCAAACTTTGCCAATTATGAGAGCGAAGCAAAACGCTTAATGGAAGTGCCGCTAGCTTTACCGGCCTATGAAATGGTTCTGAAGGCAGCCCACACCTTTAACTTACTTGATGCTCGTGGCGCTATTTCAGTAACCGAACGTGCAGCCTATATTGGCCGTATTCGCAACCTCTCTCGCTCAGTAGCTCAAGCTTATTTTGAGTCTCGTGAAAAGCTAGGCTTCCCAATGTGTCACCGCTAAGCTAAAGCCTAGTAATCTATTTATGAATACAAGCAATTTACCCTCCCAATCTGCTACTTTATTGATTGAAGTATTGACTGAAGAATTGCCGCCAAAATCACTACGTCGCTTAGGTGATGCCTTTAGTGAAGGCATTTTTACAGCCCTAAAGACTGCTGGCTTAGCAAGTGAATCATCAACAGTCACTAGCTTTGCTACGCCACGACGCTTAGCTGTTCAAGTAAGTAATGTTCTTAATCAGGCGCCTGATCATCCTGTTCGCGAAAAACTATTACCAACTAGTATCGCCTTTGACGCTTTCGGGAAAGCCACACCACCATTGCTAAAAAAATTGGGTGCGCTTGGTTATGCCGCTATTGACATCACCACACTCGAAAAATCAGGTGAAGGCAAAAATGAAGCGCTCTACCTTAATGTGATTGCTAAGGGTGCAGCACTAGAGCAAACCGCACAAATAGCACTAGAGCAAACACTGAGTAAATTGCCAATCGCTAAAATGATGCACTATCAAGTGCTTCAAAAGAATGGCCAATTAGCAGATGTTCAATTTGCTCGCCCAGCACATCGCATTATTGCCCTGCATGACAATAAGACTCTGAATATCAGTAGCTTGGGAATTGATGCTCGCAACCAAACTGAGGGGCATCGTTTTCTGGCGCCAGGCGTCGTGACGATCGCTTCTGCAGACCAATATGAGCATGATCTGCAAACTAAAGCCAAGGTAATACCTAGCTTTAGTCAGCGTAGAGACCAAATCAAATCCGCCCTTCTCAAAGCGGCTGGTGATGACTTAGTCTTAATGCCTGATAGCTTATTGGATGAAGTGACTGCTCTCGTTGAATGGCCTGCCATTTACGAGTGTCACTTTGATCAAGAATTCTTAGAAGTGCCACAAGAATGTTTAATTTTGACAATGCAAACTAATCAAAAATACTTTGCATTAACTGATCAGCAAGGTAAATTACGCAATCGCTTCTTAATTGTTTCGAATATTGAAACAATGAAGCCGGCTGCCATCATCTCTGGTAATGAACGTGTTGTACGTCCACGCCTTGCAGACGCGCGCTTCTTCTTTCAACAAGATCAAAAACGCCCTTTAGCTTCGCGTGTTGCTGATCTTGGTAAGGTGGTTTATCACAATCAATTAGGTAGCCAGCTAGAGCGGAGTAAACGCGTTCAAGGCTTGGCAATTGGTATTGCGAAAAAACTTAATGTCGATCCAAAGCTAGTAAGTCGTGCTGCAGAAATTGCCAAGACTGATTTACTCACTGATATGGTCGGCGAGTTCCCCGAATTGCAAGGCATTATGGGTAGCTACTATGCAAAGCATGATGCTGAAAATCCTGAAGTAGCTAGCGCATGCAGAGAACACTATATGCCACGCTTTGCAGGCGATGCATTGCCAAATACCCAAACTGGCACGATTCTGGCTATTGCCGATAAATTAGAAACCCTAGTTGGTATTTGGGGTGTTGGGCTTGCACCAACTGGTGATAAAGACCCTTATGCATTACGTCGTCATGCCCTGGGGATTTGCCGCTTACTTCTAGAAAAGAATCTCTCTTTAAGCTTACCCGAATTAATTGAATTAACTCGCGCACAGTTTTCACAAAAAGATGTCCAAGAAAAAGCAAGCTCTACTGCTATCTATGAATTTATTATCGATCGCTTACGTGCTTACTTACGCGATCAATCCGTTGCTGGAAAGCCATTTACTAGCGGGGAAATTGATGCTGTACTCAGCCAAAACCCAGCACAAATTAATGACTTGATCCAGCGCTTAACTGCTTTACGTGAATTTAATGCTCTGGCTCAAGCTACTCAACTTGCTGCTGCAAACAAACGGATTAGTAACATCCTTAAGAAAACAACTACTGCTATCCCAGCAAAATGCTCAAGTAAGTTATTACAAATTCCTGCTGAAGCCAATCTTCATCAAGCTTTAGAGAGCATTACACCTTCGCTCAATACTGCTTATGAAAAACGTCAATTTGTTGAGCTCTTAAAAGCATTAGTTGCTTTAAGTGAGCCAATTGATCAGTTCTTTGCTGATGTCATGGTGATGGATCCCAACCCGGAGTTACGCGATAACCGCCTAGCACTCCTGCAACAACTTCATCAGAAAATGAACCTCGTTGCCGATCTCGGCAAATTAGCATGAGCATCAGCTCCTCTAAACTCATCATCCTAGATCGCGATGGCGTGATCAACGAAGACCGTGATGATTATGTGAAATCCGTTGATGAATGGGTCCCACTACCAAAAAGCTTGGAGGCAATAGCCTTACTGAACCAAGCGGGCTATCAAATAGCAATTGCTACTAATCAATCTGGTTTATCTAGAGGCTATTTTGCAATCAATGATCTGCATGCTATGCACGGCAAGATGGATAAACTCCTGCAGCCATTAGGCGGCCATATTGATAGCATCTTTTTTTGTCCCCATGTAGATTCTCATGGCTGTGATTGCCGCAAACCAGCCCCCGGCCTGATGAAAGAGATCGCCCTACGATACAAAAAAATGGATAGTACCCAACCCCTTTTGGGTGTTCCTATTGTTGGCGATTCCTTACGCGATTTACAGGCTGGCATTGCCTTAGGTGCCTCACCCCATCTAGTTCTTACTGGCAAAGGCCAAAAGACTTTAGATCAGGGTAACTTACCAGAGGGGACACAGATTCATGTGGATCTCATGGCGTTTGCAAATACGCTCCTAGAAAATAAGGTTTAGAGAAGCCGTGATCTACGTACGCTCTATCCTCTTTGCTTTATTTCTTTTACTATTTACGCCGATTTGGTCTGTTCTTTGCATGCTGGCATTTCCTTTTCTGAGCCCAGAAAATCGTTATCGCTTTATCGGTCTTTGGAACAAAGTCGTCATTTGGCTCTTATGGCATCTCTGCAGCATCCACTATGAAATTCGTGGCATGGAGCACATGCGCGCCGTACTTGATAAACCAGTCATTATTCTCAGTAAGCATCAGTCTGCTTATGAAACGATTGCTTACATTGCGCTTCTTCCAAAACAGCTATGCTTTGTCTTTAAACGCGAATTACTTTGGATTCCATTTTTTGGTTGGGCTTTAGCATTACTGAAGATGATTCACATTAATCGCGCTAATAAGCAAACAGCAGCACTCTCTGTAGCGAGTCAGGGTCGTAAACGCCTGAGTGAAGGTAAGTGGATCATGCTCTTCCCAGAGGGCACTAGAACACCAAGAGGCTCAACCAAGCCTTATCGTAAAGGTGGCGCACGTCTTGCAAGCGCCACAGGTGCATTAGTCATTCCGATTGCACATAATGCAGGCAATTTCTGGCCTAAGAATAGTTTCTTAAAGCAACCTGGCACAGTCATCTTTTCTATTGGGCCGGCACTTGTGTCTGAGGGGAAGTCCGGCGAGGAGCTGCAACAGGAAGTTGAGGGCTGGATCGAATCAGAAATGCGGGTAATCGACCCTGCAGCCTACAAATAGGCCCGTCTTAAGAGGCTAAAATTTTAGCCCATTCAATATAGCGCTCCACTGTAATATCTTGTGCCCTGGCTTTTAATTCAGTTTCTGTCAATCTCAATCTCTCTGCAAATGCTTGCAAATTAGTGCGCAACATTTTTCTTCTCTGTGAGAAGGCTGCTGCAACAATCTGCTCTAGAGAACGCCACTGAGCATCACTTAAATTAAAATCCTTACGTGGAATCATGCGAACTACTGCAGAATTTACTTTTGGCTGCGGATCAAAAGCTTCAGGCGGGACTTGTAGGATAAGCTCCATATCGTAGCGAGCTTGCAGCATCACAGAAAGCCTGCTGAAATCAGAGCTCCCAGCTTTTGCTACCATTCGCTCAACAACTTCAGCTTGCAGCATAAATACTTGTTCATCAATTTGTGTGGCAGCCAAAACAAGGTGAAATAATAATGGCGAAGAAATGTTGTAAGGCAAGTTACCGACTACCTTGCAAAACCCTTTCTTACTAGATCGATTTTGGGCCCACTCTAAGAAATTAAAATTTAAGGCATCACCCTCTATGACTCTTAATCCATTGAGATTTTTTTCATTCCAATAAGCAACTAAGTCACGGTCAATCTCTAAAAGATCAAGTTGATCGAGGTTTCTAAGTAGTGGTATTGTTAAAGCCCCAAGCCCAGGACCAATTTCAATCATATGCATGTCTGGGCCAGGATTAATTAAAGCTACGATGGAGTGAATAATCCCATCGTCTTGTAAAAAATTTTGCCCAAAACGTTTACGTGCACGATGCATTGCTTAGCTTAAATTTTTCTATTAAGAACAAGTTTATAAGCTAACCTTAGCGCTTTTAGCATGCTGCCAGAATCAGCAATCCCTTTTCCAGCAATATCTAGGGCCGTTCCATGATCTACTGAGGTACGAATAATTGGTAGACCTAAAGTTACATTGACACCGCCGCCAAAGGTGACAAACTTAAACGGGGCTAACCCTTGATCATGATACATCGCTATAAATGCATCAACATGCTCAAGTGCAGCAGCATCAAACATCGTATCCCCGGGATAAGGTCCAGAAACGCGTATTCCTTGCTGCTTGGCCGCCTCGATTGCGGGTGCAATCATGTCAATCTCTTCGCGCCCTAAGTAGCCTGCCTCTCCAGCATGCGGATTTAAACCAGCAACTCGAATGGCTGGCTTAGCTATACCGAATTTTGAGCGTAAATCGTGTTCCACTATCTGAATCGTTTCAAGCAAAAGCTCATAACTTAAAGACGCCGATACTTCTCTCAACGGGAGATGGGTAGTTACTAGAGCAACCCTTAAATCTTTAGGAGATGAGATCCCCAGAAAACCGTCTGGTAATGGAGCGCATAGCATCATGACAACATGCGGTGTATTGCAACGTTTCGCCAAGTACTCTGTGTGGCCAGAAAAAGAGATGCCTGTACTATTAATCAAACTCTTTTGAATAGGTGCCGTAACCATTGCATCGAAATCTCCGCGATTACAGTTGTCACTGGCTTTATCAAGAAGATTCAGAACATATTGAGCATTAGCAGGATTTAATACTCCCGGAACTGCAGCTACAGCTAGCGGAATCGACCCTATCTTCAGACGATCTAGTAAATTGCTATTTTTTGCTGAAAAATCCTTAAATAAGCTTACGTCACCTAATAAAGTAATTTGTACATTAGGCTGCTCGCTTAAAAAAACTTTTGCAGCGGCAAGAGAAACTTCAGGACCAATCCCGGCTGGCTCGCCAGTAGTAATCGCTAATTTAACGAGGTGCGGCGCTGGCTGCATCATCTACGTTCAAGATTTTGACGGTGGCCGTATCACGTAATTCACGGACCCAATCCATATAAGCCTGCTCAAATTTTCTTTCACGAATTGCAGCACGGGCAAACTCCCGCTGCTTTTCTACTGTCAACTGCGCTTCACGACGCTCTAATACTTGAATTAAATGCCAACCAAACTCAGATTTCACTGGATTACTGACTTCACCAATCTGAAGTCGATTCATTGCCTGCTCAAATTCAGGAACTAAATCTCCAGGACTCATCCAGCCTAAATTACCACCATTAAGAGCTGATCCATCCTCGGAATATTTTTTAGCTAATTCAGCAAAATCAGCTGTCTTTGCACGAACTTGATCGCGATATCCCTGTAAGCGTCTTTCAGCTTCTTGATCAGTTAAATCCTTTCTATTTTTCAACAAAATATGGCGGGCCATCGTTTGTGTAATAGGTATATTTTGGGGTGCAGTAGCTACCGGCTCTTGTGGCGCAGCTTGCTGCTGAACGGGGGCTGCACTAATTGCGCGGCGATCTAAAACCTTAAGAATGTGATATCCAGCAGGGCTCTTAACAACAGCATTGGCAAGTTGTCCGCTACCAGTATTTCGAATGGCCTCATAAAATAATTGCGGCAAACGATCAGGGGTGCGATAACCCAATTCCTGAAACTTAATTTTAGGATTCTCTTTTGCAGCTGCAGCACCAAGCTGTAAAAAATCTACATCGCCTCTTGCGTTGACCAGTAAAACCTCAGCCTGTCTCTTTCCCTCAGCCTGAGCGCCAGCGCCAGCTCCCGCTTCTACTGGAATAAAAATCTGTGCTACATCAATTTCTTCAGGCCCACCTTTCACAGAAGGCGCAGAACGTGATGCGCCATCCCCAGCCATAGCACGCATGCGATCAGCAATAAAGTTATCGATTTCTGCATCCGAAATCTTAATCTTGGTCTCTACTGAGCGCTCTCGATACCGGCTCACAATAATATCCTCACGCAAAGACTCCTTGTAGCGCTCAAAGGATATGCCAGTGGCAATAATTTTGGCCTTGAATTCGGCGTAACTCAATTTATTTTTTAAAGCAAGATCGCCAATAATTTTGTCCAACTCTTTATTGGAAACAAAAATACCTTCTTGCTCAGCATTTTGTAATTGAATTTTTTCAATAATTAGGCGATCTAAAACTAACTGTCTTAAAGTCGACCCTTCAGGTAATTTCCCCCCTTGCTTCTGAAGGGCAATGATACGGTCATCAATTTCTTTGCGAGTTACATAGCCTGTATTAACCACTGCAGCGACACCATCGATGTTACGGATCTTGGTTTCTGTTGTGTTAACAGTCTTTGATGAATCTTGAGAGTAAGCCGTGCCCCCAAAAGAAATAGCACTCATTAGAAGAGTGATACTTACAACCTGTTTCAAACTGTTCCTACAAAGCATCATTGATAGTTCTCATATATTGAGGGTGGAATAGGCTTAGAAGTCGGCATATAACCAGGTACATTGAGTCTCATGATATCAACTGGATTAGAGCCAGCGCTAGCAAAACCCCTAAACTCGATTTGGAAGAGCACTTGGGTAGTAGTCAGCTGGGAAGTATTTACCATCTGTGAATACGCACCACGGAAAGTCCAACAGTCCCTAGTCCACTCCAGGCCAACCAAAGTATTTAAAGTTTTAGTTGTCAAAGCATCATAGCCCCATCGCCCCAATGCCGATATTTCACGGGTTAGAGGCCATTGACCAGAGATATTGTACTGATTAGTTGTAGTTGCAGCCGGAGTAAAAGCTTGATTATTTTGCAAGGAGGCTTGTACAGGTGGTGACCATACATTGCGATATCCAAAGTTAAGATTTCTGCCAGGAGTGGGGCGCCAACTTCCACCTACCGTAGTTTGCACGAACTTACTAAGCTGGGTATTGTACTGGCCGAACATATCTGCACTGAAGTTTCCAAGCAAACGAACGGAGCCAGAACCTAAGGTGTCTGAATAGGTAGAAGGATTGACAATATTGCCATTTATGCCAACCCTCTGACCAGAAAATTGCTGCTGCTGCGCTAGCGTTACATTGGCACGCTCAGCACCCGTATTTGCCTCAATGATTCTGCTAGTCATACCGAGTGTTGCAGCATTTCTGTCAGCTATACGATCATTACCGATGAAAGTATTTTCACTAAATATTTGTGAGACACCAAAGCCAGCTTCAGCACTATCAAACACTGGAGTCTGTGCCTGATTTTGATAAGGGGTATACACATAAAATGCTCTTGGCTCCATCGTGAGTAGCATATCTCGCCCAAAAAATCCTTTGAGCTCTGCGGCCTCTCGTTCAAATGCCAATCCAGAGTCCAAGCTAAATGTAGGAATCGTAAAGCCCTGAACGGGCGCCGCTCCAATATTGGTAAATGGCGTAGCGTTATAAGTATTTGATTGAAAGCTCACCTTAGGAGTAATGTAATACCCAGGCGTAACCTGTGGCAAAGCTACCGCACCTTTAACAACTGTTCTATCGGCTTGGCTATATACACCTGGAGCAGTAGCAGCTAGATTTCCCTGAATGTTATATGCAAAGCGGGTGAAGTCTGTAGAGAACGTCGTTGCTGGCCCGCTTGGTAAGGTTACATACTTTCCATTAGAACTCGCAGCAGCTGGTGTTAAGCGATTATTGTAGGCAGCAGTAATATTTGGCAGAACATTATAAGGGGCTTGGACTGTGACCGTAGGATCTGGCTGTAGTGTTTGAAACGTCATTGCTCTAGCAGAGACGACCCAATTACTTAAGCCTCCTGTAAGTCCTTTGCTTGTGCCCACCTCCTGGCGAAACTGATTAGTGACAGCCCCTGCAATACTCTGGGAAAACTGAGTTGGATATAAATTGTCTGAAACTCTAGCAACGTTCGCATAACCCGACCATGACCCAGGCAACGGAACCCCACCAGGCCCAACCCCACCACTAAATACTTGTCGCTGCTGCCAGTCATACTTCCACCGATCAGTACCAGTCTGTTTATCGTAAGGCAAAAACTCTCCCGCCAGAGTTCCTGAATATTTTGTATCCAAGAAACGATACTGCGCGCCCAACATTGTTCCGCGTTGATTCATATAGCGGGGCAGCAATAGTAAATCACGATTAGGTGCAATATTGACATAGTAGGGCTGCGTAATATCTAGACCATTATTTGAGTTGTAACCTACAACTGGTGCCAAAATACCAGAGCGCCGCTGTCCGCCGGTTGGGGCAGTGAAATAAGGTACGTAGGCAATTGGAACATCAAAAAAACGCATGACACCATGCGTGCCAACCATTTCTTTTTGCTCGTTATCTATCTCTAAATTACTGACAGTGAAATACCAATCCATATTTTCTGGAGTACAGGTAGTGTAAGTTGCCTTATCAAAGACAAAAATATCAGGGCCTTCAATGGTTAATTTTTTTGCCTTGCCACTTCCGCGACTATCTCTTAGCTCATAAGTCGGGGTCTCCATTGCGCCTTCACGAGCGTCAACTTTAAATTGACCACTGGGGCCTCTAAATGTAACGTTCCCTTTAGAGAGTTCTGCATTACCAATTAAATCGGCGATATCAGTATCCGGATCATAAGTAATCTCATCAGCTTTCAAGACTGCGCCATTACGACGAATTTGTGCACGCCCTTTTAAATGCATATCACGCTCAACTACCCCATCAATTGAATCGCTAGAGGTAAAGGTCAACGCTTTACCATCGTCAATGGGCTTGCCTACACGAAGCTGATCATCTAATTTCAATATGGTTACGTTGCCTCTATCAGGCAAAAGAACGGTATTTGTAGAGCCTTGTGTAACCGGAGGTAAAGGAGCGGGCGCCTGCGCCCTAATCGGAAGTGCGAGCTGAAGCAGTATTACCCCCATGATGACCCGCGGGGTTATAGCCAAAAAAAGAGGGGCGCAAAGGCCGGCGCGAAGGCGATAATGACTCATGGATCCAGACCAGCCTTATTATACGAATCGACCATGACTGACTCTCGCCTAAATACCCTTCGTAACTGGCTAAAAGCCCTAGAGCCTAGCTGGCAATTAGATCTAGACACTTTGGCGCCAGCCTCAGCAGATGCGAGCTTTAGACGCTATTTTCGTATTGAGTCCAAAAAGCCCAATTTCGAAACTTTAATCGTGATGGATGCACCCCCTCAGCACGAGCCTTTAGAGACGTTTATTCAGGTTGATTTATTACTCTGGGCTGCCGGCTTAAATGTTCCAAAAATACTCGAACAAAATATTACCGAGGGCTTTCTTCTGTTAAATGATTTGGGGACTAAAACATATCTCGCAGAACTCAATAATGAAACTGCAGATCATTTGTACAAAGATGCAACTGATGCCCTAGTACAAATGCAATTAGCCAGTAAACCAGATGTATTACCAAACTATGATCGAGCGCTATTGCAAAGAGAGTTAGACCTATTACCCGAATGGTATCTAAAGAAACATCTGAATATTCAACTAAGTGATATACAGCAATCTCAGCTCAATAAAGTTTTTGAACTCATTATTGAAAATAATCTGGCGCAAGCAAAGGTCTATGTTCATCGGGACTTTCATTCGCGCAACTTAATGGTGACTGAAAAAAATAATCCAGGTGTGATTGATTTTCAAGATGCTGTTTATGGCCCCCTTACTTACGATGCATCCTCATTATGGCGCGATGCTTACATAGCCTGGCCTGAAGAACGTGTGATTGACTGGGTCATTAAATTCTGGGAAGAGGGTCGCAAAGCTAAATTACCAATGCCCGATGATTTTGGGCAGTTTTATCGCGATTTTGAGTGGATGGGTCTGCAGCGTCACCTGAAAGTTCTGGGCATTTTTGCAAGGCTCTTTCATCGTGATGGCAAAGATGGCTACCTCAAAGATATCCCCTTAGTATTGGAATATGCCATCGCCACTGCTAACCGCTATATTGAACTGAAGCCATTGGCACGTATTTTGGAGTCAACACGCCAAAATAAAAAATAATCGAAGTCATCATGAATAAAATCAATCCTCTTCCTTGCTTTCTTCTGGCTGCTGGCAGAGGGGAGCGGATGCGTCCACTCACCGATCATTTACCAAAGCCCTTATTAACCATTCAAAATAAATCATTACTAGCGTGGCATCTCGAGGGTCTTGCCAAATCAGATATTCAAAAGGTTGTCATTAATCATGCATGGCTTGGAGAAAAAATTGAAGAGAGCCTGGGAGATGGTTGTCAATTTGACCTAAGTATTCAGTACTCCCCTGAGGGCACCGCTCTTGAAACTGCTGGAGGCATCCGTAAAGCGCTGCCACTACTCTGCCCCGAAGATTATTTTTTAGTCATCAATGGCGATGTATTTAGTCCTGATCTCAATATAAGCATGTTAATAGAAAAGGCATCAAAACTACGCAGTAATCCAGCTAAGCCCTTAGCCCATCTACTCATGGTTCCAAATCCAGTTCAGCACCCAAACGGCGACTTTTACCTTAAAGATCAAAGAATCAGTGAGCATGCATCAATTGGCGCAGAAAAGCTCACCTTTTCAGGAATCGGCATCTACCATAAGGATCTCTTTGGGGACCTAGAAATAGGTGCTAAGGCCAAACTCGCCCCCCTACTAATAGAGGCGATGAAGCAAAATAAAGTGTCTGGTGAAAAATATACCGGTCCATGGCACGATGTAGGGACTCCACAACGCTTACAAGAGCTCAATGCAGCTTATGAATAACAAGATCTATCAAGAACGCAGAAATGCGCTAGCAAAACAAATCTACGCTAAATCGGGTGGTGGTATTGCCGTTATCTCGACCGCACCCGAGATTGCTCGTAATCGCGATAGCGAGTTTCCCTATCGCCATGACAGTGATTTCTTTTACTTAACTGGCTTTGAAGAGCCAGGCGCAACATTGGTAATGGAAATTCAAGGTAATAGTAAAAACCATACACTTCAATCCCACTTATTTTGTCGCCCCAAAGATCCCGAACGTGAAATTTGGGACGGTATTCGTCTTGGGCCTGAAGCTGCACCAGCAATGCTTGGTATTGAGTTTGCGCATAGCAATCAAGATCTTGATCGCAAACTAGGTGAACTACTGGCTGATCAAACTGCGGTTTATACGCGCCTAGCAGAGAGCGCAGAAGCAGATCGTCGCTTGCGTCATTGGATGAAGCAAGTTAAAGCGCAGGCACGTTCTGGTATCAACCCACCCTCGGAACTCCATGACGTTGAAGCACTCATTCATGAGATGCGCCTCTTTAAAGATGTCCATGAAATCGATACGATGCGCCGTGCTGCAGCCATTTCTGCACGCGCCCATATTCGCGCAATGCAAAGGTCCAAACCTGGCATTCGTGAATACCAGCTCGAAGCAGAACTACTGCATGAGTTCCGCAATAGCGGAGCTCAAAGCGTTGCCTATAACAGTATTGTTGCTGGTGGCGCTAACGCTTGCATCTTGCACTATCGGGCAGGGGCAAGCGAGCTTCGTAATGGAGAACTTTGCTTAATTGATGCAGGTTGTGAGCTTGATGGTTATGCGTCCGATATCACGCGTACTTTTCCAGTAAGCGGAAAATTTACCGGCCCTCAGCGGGCACTCTATGACATTACTCTCGCCGCGCAAGAGGCAGCAATTGCAATGACTAAGCCAGGTAATACTTTTATGCAACCGCATGAAGCAGCACTCAGAGTACTTACCCAAGGACTGCTTGATGAAAAACTACTCAAATTATCAGAGCTAGGCTCACTCGAAAATGCAATTGAAACTGCTGCTTATCGTCGTTTTTACATGCACCGCACTTCACACTGGTTAGGCATGGATGTTCATGATGTCGGGTCTTATCGTGAGCAACATGAAAGTGCTCGCGAAGAAGAAAAGCCTTGGCGTATCCTCAAAAGTGGCATGGTGATTACGATTGAGCCAGGCCTTTATGTAAGACCTGCAGATGATATTGATGAGGCTTTCTGGAATATTGGTATTCGGATTGAGGATGATGCGGTGATTAATGACTCTGGCTGTGAATTAATCTCTCGTGGCGCGCCAGTCAGGACCGATGAAATCGAAGCTACTATGAAGAACGCCTAAATTCAAATCATGAGTGCTTCTAATTGCGATATCTTGATTCATGGAGGCGGGCCAGTTGGCATTGCTTGCGCCGCCTGGACGCTACAAAAGTTTCCGGATGCTAGGCTCACACTAATTGATCGCAATCCAGAAGATGATGCCGATCTGGCTGCATCTGATAGTCGGGGCGTCGCATTGTCTCATGGCAGCAAACTATTACTCGACACCATTCACGCTTGGCCTACTGATAGTGCTGACATCCATCGTGTGCACGTTTCACAAGCAGGTCGATTTGGTCGCGCACTGATGACTCGCGAAGAGCTCAGTCAAGATGCATTAGGTCACATC
>Ga0208496_1000098_pt1 | contig 28946 bp, 26 predicted proteins | sample CryBogmetaGMA2M_FD_184552 | JGI IMG/M metagenome (GOLD analysis project Ga0208496, IMG submission 184552) | Freshwater microbial communities from Crystal Bog, Wisconsin, USA - MA2M (SPAdes) | ecosystem: Environmental > Aquatic > Freshwater > Lake | place: Crystal Bog, Wisconsin, USA | collected... | reverse complement strand
CTCTCCCCCAGGCAATTCTCCGGAAGCACAAACTCGCGCTGCCGCAACAACCTGCGCAGTTATTTCACCGGCGGTGAGATTTCGAGTTAATCCTGCCTGGCCAGTTGCGCAAAACGGGCAATTCATTCCACAGCCAGCTTGGGAAGAAATACACACTGTTGTGCGATCGGTGTAACGCATCAGAACGCTTTCAACGAGTACTCCATCATGCAATCTCCACAAATCTTTGCGAGTCTTGCCATTATCAGCAGTCACTGTGCGAACAAGAGTTATCAACTTTGGAGTAAATTTTTCGGCAACCATAGGACGTAAATCCTTGGGGATGTCTGTCCATGTTTCTGGATCATCGTTGTAGTGGACAAAGAAATGAGTTGCTATCTGCTTTGCTCTAAATGAAGGTAATCCGATCTCCTCTGCAAGTGCCTTTCTAGCCTCAGGATCGAGGTCAGAAAAATGCTTTGGGGGTTTTACCTTTTGCTTTGGCTCATCAAATACTAATTTCAGTTCATCTGACATTTTGGTTATAACTTCCAATGTTTTATAAGTTCAAGCACAAACCAGACGGCTGGGCCAGTAAAGAGAACAGAATCAATTCGATCCAAGACGCCACCGTGACCAGGAAGAATTGAACCCATATCTTTTATGTTGAGGTCTCGCTTTATCGCTGATTCAATGAGGTCACCAGCCGTTGCCGTGGCAACGCCCATCAACCCGATTAACACTCCAAGCCACCAATGTTTATGAGCAACAAAGTGAAAAATTAGTGAAGCAGCCACGGTTGTCGCAATGAGCGAACCGATGAGTCCCTCCCACGTTTTCTTTGGACTGATGTGGGGCGCCAAGGGATGTCGCCCGAATAAGACTCCAGAAATATATGCAAATGTATCGTTGCAGGCGACAAGTACAACTAAGGTCAAAATTCTTGCCGGGCCATCATCTGAATGACCAAGCAACACGATAAAGCCAGCAAGAAAAGGAATATAAAAGACGGCAAGACTTGCAGCAGAGACGCGCTTTATGAAATCAATAGGTGAAAGAGCTAATAAAAAGATACAAAGATTTGGAACTGCGATAGCGACCGCTACGGAAAGTGCCGAGACCCTGCCAAAGTATGCGGCGGCGACAATTCCAACTGTGGCTATCTGGAGGAAATAATCTGGAATGAAAATTCCTGCAAGTTTGAAGCCGTGATTCAACTCTCGCATCGCTAATACAACAGCTATTAGTACAAGAGCTGTAAAAAGTATGGGGTGGATTTGAAGAGTTCCAAAAACTACAAGAAGAATTAAGAGCGAAACTATGATTGAAGGAAGGAGCTTTCGCCCGGCCTTCTTATTGATCGCATCGTTGAGCGAATGTATATCATCCATAATTCTGTTCGAGTTTTAAACCTCGAGAAGCTCAGCTTCCTTATGCTTCAAGAGTTCATCAATTTTTGTTACATGGTCACTCGTTGTTTTTTCAAGGTCTTTTTCTGCACGGGCCACGTCATCCTTGCCGGCATCACCGTCTTTTTCCATCTTTTCCATCGCTTCTTTTGTTGCACGGCGGATATTTCGGATTGAGATTCGTGAATCCTCGGCCTTGTTTCGGGCTACCTTGATGTAATCCTTGCGGCGCTCTTCTGTAAGTTGAGGAAAATTAACACGGATTACTCCACCATCTGTTTGAGGATTTACGCCTAAATCAGATTCGCGGATAGCTTTTTCAACAAGGGCTATTGCTCCCTTATCAAATGGGCTGACGAGCGCCATGCGGTTTTCAGGAACTTGAATTGTTGCCAATGAAGCAAGTGGAGTAAAAGAGCCGTAGTAGTCGACCATAATCTTGGCAAACATTGAAGGGTGAGCGCGTCCAGTTCGGATCGCACCGAAATCATCTTTAGCAACTTCGATTGCTTTGGTCATTTTCGAATTGGCATCAGCCAATAGCGCGTTTAGATCAGACATATCGCTTAGTTCCCCTTTTTCAATCTATCAATTTCCGGAAACGAGCGTTCCGATTTGATCACCCTTGACTGCGCGAGCGATATTTCCTTTGTTCTTAAGATCGAAAACAATGATGGGAAGGTTATTCTCACGGCAGAGGCTAAATGCTGCGGCATCTGCAACTGCAAGTGACTTAGACAGTACATCGTCATAACTCACGGAGTCATATTTTGTTGCAGTGGAATCCTTCTTAGGGTCAGCGGTGTATACGCCATCCACTCCACTCTTGGCAAGCAACAAACATTCGGCGCCGATTTCAAGCGCGCGCTGCGCAGCGACAGTATCGGTTGTGAAGAAAGGCATGCCCGCACCTGCACCAAAAATTACTACGCGGCCTTTTTCAAGGTGGCGAATTGAGCGGCGTGGGATGTATGGCTCTGCAACTTGTCCCATTGTGATCGCAGTTTGTACTCGTGTTTCAATATTTTCTTTTTCTAGGAAGTCCTGGAGCGCTAGACAATTCATAACAGTTCCGAGCATTCCCATATAGTCGGCTCTTGCGCGATCCATTCCGCGCTGCTGGAGTTCTGCTCCACGGAAATAATTTCCGCCTCCGACAACAATCGCTACTTCTGTTCCACCGCGAACGACATCAGCGATTTGTGATGCAATATCGTGAACAACATCGGGATCAACACCAATGCCTTTTACTCCACCAAAAACTTCTCCAGAAAGCTTAAGGAGCACTCTCTTGTAACCTTTGCGGGCCATGAGAAGTGCTCCTTTCGCTTAATTTCTAACTAATCGCTAGTTCTACTGGATGAGATTACTGCCCAACCTTGAATCGGTGAAACGCCGACACAGCGGTCTTTGCCTCATCGAGGATTTGTTGGACTGTCTTCTTCGCATCTTTAGCAAAAGCTTGCTCCAGAAGGCTGATTTCCTTGACGAAACCAGTCACGCGACCTTCGACAATCTTGGTGAGAGAAGCCTCTGGCTTGCCCTCGGCGCGAGCTGTCTCTTCGGCAATGCGACGCTCTGCCTCGATTTGATCGGCAGGAATGTCTTCACGACGAACGAATTGAGGAGCGAATGCAGCGATGTGCTGTGCAACATCCTTGCCTGCCTCAACAGCATCGGCTGTAAGTTGAACCAAAACACCAAGTTGTGGTGGAAGGTCTGGGTTTGTGCGGTGAAGGTAAAGAGAAACTGGTGATCCCTCAAGTACTGCAATACGACGAATTTCAATCTTCTCGCCGAGGGTTGCATTTCCTTCATCAACGCGCGCTTGAACAGTCTGGCCACTTGGAAGAGTTGATGCCAAGAAAGCAGAAAGTTCGCTTGTTCCTGAAGTCGAGAGGTGGTTCAAGAGCTCGTTTGCAAGCTCTTGGAAACGCTCACCTTTAGCTACGAAATCTGTTTCGCAATTAAGTTCGAGCATAACCCCACGAGTGCCTTCTGCCTTTGCAATTACCAAGCCATTAGAGGTTGCACGGCCTTCACGTTTTGTGACGCCTTTCAAACCTTTAACGCGAATGATTTCAACTGCCTTTGCAAAATCACCATCAGCTTCATCGAGTGCTTTCTTACAATCAAGCATTCCTGCAGCGGTTTGTTCGCGCAGATTCTTTACATCTTGTGCTGTGTAAGCCAATTCGTATTACTCCTTAACTTCGGTTGCTGTAGCTACAGCGACATCTGCAGGAGCAGCTGCAAGAATTTCTTCTGCAAGCTTGTCTGCATCTGTTGCAACGGCTGCTGGTGCCTTATCTGGGTTTGATGCAGCGTTTGCAGAGCGAGCAGCAAGACCAGCAGCTGCAGCATCAGCAATAACGCGGGTTAGCAAACCGATTGAACGGATTGCATCATCGTTACCAGGAATCTTAAAGTCGACTTCATCTGGATCGCAGTTTGTATCCAAGATTGCAACAACTGGAATACCCAACTTGTGAGCTTCTGCCACAGCAAGGTGTTCCTTCTTTGTGTCGACAACCCAAATTGCTGAAGGCAACTTGGTCATGTTACGGATACCTTCGAGGTTCTTTGTAAGCTTTTCGCGCTCGCGACGAAGAACAAGAAGTTCCTTCTTTGTCAGAAGTTGATCGTTCTTTTCTTCAAGAAGCTCGAGCTCCTTCAAACGCTGAATACGCTTGTAGACGGTTGGGAAGTTTGTCAGCATTCCACCGAGCCAACGCTCTGTTACGTAAGGCATATCCACACGAGCTGACTGCTCCTTGATAGGTGCATGTGCTTGCTTCTTGGTTCCAACGAATAGTACGTGGCCACCCTTTGCAACTGTGTTCTTAATGAACTCGTATGCGCTGTCGATAAGAGCAAGAGATTGCTGAATATCGATGATGTAAATTCCATTGCGCTCTGTGAAAATGTAGCGCTTCATTTTTGGATTCCAACGACGAGTCTGGTGTCCGAAATGGACTCCGCTGTCGAGGAGTTCTCTCATTGTTACAACCGCCATGGCGGCACGCTCCTTTATTGCACACCTCAGCGCTAAGCTGAAATACGCACTCGGTTAACGACCCAACAATTTGTTGAATCTCTAACGTCTTGTCACCGACCAGAGTTTTATCTCCGGACCGAAGTGGTTCCTCATTTGGTTATGTGAGGTAAGACGTGTGAAGTCAGGAAAGTCACCTTGCCTGCTGGGTGAATCTTATTGGGCTCCCCCGCGGGGGCAAAATCAAGCCCTTTCAAGCACGCGGATGCGCTTGTTCGTACGCTTTTTGAAGTCTCTCTGGTGATACATGCGTATAAATCTGGGTGGTGGCGAGTGATGAATGGCCCAATATCTCTTGCACGGTACGAAGGTCAGCACCGCCTTCGAGAAGGTGGGTCGCAGCCGTGTGGCGCAATCCATGGGGTCCCATCGATGATCCGATTGCTTGCATTGCATCGTAAACAGCGTCTCGAGCAGTTCGTTGATCAATTCTCTTTCCGCGAGAGCCAAGAAAAACAGCACTTCCTGATTTCTCATTCACCATTTCTATCCGAGCGCTCTTGAGGTAATTTTGTAACGCATCCATTGCTGGAATTCCAATTGGTACAACTCGCTCCTTATTGCCCTTGCCGATGACTCTCAGTGTGTTTCGAGATGTATCAATTGAAAGAATATCTAGGCCGCATAGCTCTGAGATACGAATTCCCGATGCATAGAGAACCTCGACCATCGCCAAGTTGCGAACATTGACTGGCGTCGGTTCTTCACTTGCTTTGAGTTGCAGAGATGCCAAGACAATCTCAGTGTCGGCAATGTCCAAGACCTCAGGTAGATGTGGTTGCGGCTTTGGAATTGCTAAAGACGCTCCATAGTCAGATCTAATCCAGCCGTTACTCGCCGCCCAATATGTAAATGCACGCATTGAAACTATTCGACGAGCAAGTGTCGAACGGGTTGCGCCATTTGCTTGCAATTGTGCCAACCAAGAACGGATATGCGAAAGATCTAGATCTTTGAATTCGCCAATTTTCAAAGTCTCTAAGTGTTTCAAAAATGATTCGAGGTCACTGACATAACCGCGGATTGAGTTCTCTGCTAGGTTGCGTACGAGAGCTAGATGCTCCTCGTATTGCACAATCAGTGGTGAGGACATTCCCCTACTTTACTCTGGCTTACGGCCTTGGCGAAGAAGTCCGAATGTGACGGCATCTTCAAGGGCCATTGCAGACGCTGCAATAACGTTTTCATGAACACCTATGGTGCTCCACTCGCCTTCGCCATCACTCGTTTCAACAAGAACGCGAGTTACAGCGCCAGTTCCAAGGCGGCCTTCAAGAATGCGGACTTTATAATCAGTAAGTTCAAGCTTTGCTAACTCGGGATAAATGGTTTCTAAACCTGAGCGAATAGCCATATCAATGGCGTTCACGGGGCCATTTCCAGATCCAACAGCTTTGATTGTTTCACCCTTTGCCTTGATGGTGACTGTCGCTGATGAAGTAACAGCAGCCTCATCTCCGCCATGAACACTTGTTGTCCAATCTTCTAGTTCAAAAAATTGAGGACGCTTTCCGTTTAGTTCTTCAAGTAAAAGAAGTTCAAATGATGCATCGGCTGCTTCAAAAGTAAAGCCCCTGGATTCCATCTCTTTAACGCGAGCAACGACACGAGTGACAACATCTTTATCGTCGCCAAGATCAACTCCAAGTTCGAGAGACTTCAACTCGATGGATGCCCGTCCTGCCATATCAGATACCAACATACGCATATCGTTTCCAACAGATGCAGGATCTTCATGTTGATAAAGATTTGGGTCTACTTTGATAGCAGATGCGTGTAGCCCCGCTTTATGTGCGAAGGCCGAGACTCCAACGTATGGCTGGCGAGGACTTGGGGAAACATTAGTTACCTCAGCAACAGCATGAGCGATACGGAAAGACTCACGAAGTGATCCAGCGGGCAGAACCGGCTTGTTCTTCTTCAATTCTAAGTTTGCGATAATCGAAACTAAGTCCGCGTTTCCGGTGCGCTCTCCATAACCATTGAGAGTGCCTTGAACGTGGGTTACGCCGGCTTCAACTGCTGCAAGTGAGTTTGCAATCGCACAACCGGTGTCATTGTGACAATGAATACCGAGTCGAGCTGATGAGCTTTGCAATACATCATGGACAACTTGCTGCAATTCATCCGGAAGCATTCCGCCATTTGTATCACAGAGTGCTGCGACATCTGCGCCCGCTTCCATGGCCACACGGATGACTTCAAGAGCATAATTACGATTTGATTTATAACCATCGAAGAAATGTTCTGCGTCCAAGAAAACACGCTGTCCATTTCCTTTCAGAAATTGAATTGAGTCCTTAATCATTGCAAGGTTCTCATCAAGATTTGTCTTTAAAGCAAGATCTACATGTCGATCATGGCTCTTTGCAACAAGTGTCACTACGGGAGCACCTGAATCTGCAAGAGCGCGAAGCAGTACGTCATCGGCTGCCTTTACATTGGGGCGACGCGTTGCTCCGAATGCGACAAAGGTTGCGTTCTTAAGTTTGAGTTCGCTCTGGGCGCGCTTAAAAAATTCGGTGTCCTTGGGATTAGCGCCCGGCCATCCGCCTTCAATAAATCCAACACCAAGGTCATCTAGGTGTCGCGCGATTGCAAGCTTGTCATGAACCGAAAGATTGAGACCTTCTTGCTGCGCACCATCGCGAAGAGTGGTGTCGTAGATATGAAAAGCATCAGAGATTGTCATTATTTAACTCGCACGTTCCAGCCATGCTTATCTTCAATTGATCCGTGCTGAATACCAAGCAAATGATTTCGAATTTCCATAGTGATTTGCCCTGGCTCACCATCTCCAGTTTTCCATTCGCCTTGAGCGCTCTTTGCCATACCGATTGGCGAAACAACTGCAGCTGTTCCGCATGCAAAAATTTCAGTGATTTCACCTGATGCAACACCATCGCGCCATTCATCTGTTGAAATCATTCCTTCTTCAACTTTGTAACCCAAATCTTTGGCGACGGTAAGAATGGAGTCTCGAGTTATGCCAGCAAGAAGTGTTCCAGTAAGTTTGGGAGTAAAGATTGTTGCGTCTTTGCCTTTCCCTTTTACAAAGTAAAGATTCATTCCGCCCATTTCTTCAACCCACTTGTGCTCAATTGCATCTAGCCACACGACTTGGTCGCATCCTTCTGCGGCCGCTTGCTTTTGCGCGAGGAGTGAAGCTGCATAGTTTCCGCCAGTTTTGGCTGCGCCCGTTCCACCTTTGGCAGCCCTTACAAACTCTGTGGAAATCCAAACCGTTACAGCTTTGCTTGGATCGAAGTATGCCGATGCTGGGGTGGTGATGACTAAATATGTTGCATGATTTGATGGCCGAACGCCTAGCCCAACTTCTGTTGCAATCATGAATGGACGAATATAAAGAGATTCACCAATATTTTTTGGAACCCACTTGATGTCTTGTTTTACAAGAGCTGTTACGGTTGAAACAAAATCCTCTACTGGTATCTCAGGCAATGCCATACGAGCTGCACTCCTGTTGAAACGTTCAGCATTAGCTGTTGGACGGAAGAGGCTAACTCCCCCATCTGGTTGCGTGTAGGCCTTCATTCCTTCAAATATTTCTTGGCCGTAATGAAGAACAGAAGTTGCGGGATCAAGTGCAAGTGGCCCATACGCCTTAAGTTCAGCATCGCTCCAACCGCTCGCCTCAGTCCACTCAGCAATCACCATATTGTCGGTGTAGTACTTACCGAATCCTCCAGCAGCAATTTTCTCTTCGCGAGAAGAATCACTTGCGGGCTGCGAATTTGGATTGAGGTTGATCTTCATTTACTTAACCGCCTCCGCTAACGCGGTTCCTACTTCAGCAGTTGTGCGTTTTGTTGAACCGCGGTTCTCGAGATCTTTTGTAACGGCTGTAGCAATTTCTGCAGCAGCATCCACATGTCCTAAATGAGCAAGCATCATCGCAACCGAAGAAATCGTTGCGGTTGGGTCAGCAAGTTGCTTGCCAGCAATATCCGGAGCTGAACCATGGATTGGTTCAAACATGGATGGGAATTTACCAGTGGGGTTGATGTTGCCAGAAGCAGCAAGTCCAATTCCACCGCTTATTGCAGCTGCGATATCGGTGATTATGTCTCCAAAGAGATTGTCAGTCACAACTACATCAAAACGGTGCGGTTGTGTCACAAAGAACATAGCGGCCGCATCAACGTGAAGATAATCAGTGGTGATGTCAGGATACTCGGATGCAACTTCATTAAAAGCGCGAGTCCAGAGATTTCCAGCACGCGTGAGAACATTGTTTTTGTGCACGAGAGTGACCTTCTTACGAGGGCGCTTCATCGCAGTTTCAAATGCGTAGCGAATAGCTCGTTCTGCTCCGCGGCGAGTATTAATGCTCTCCTCAGTCGCGATTTCATTCTCGGTGCCAAAAGCTAAAACTCCACCTGCTCCAATGTATGGGCCTTCAGTTCCTTCACGAACCACGACAAAATCAACTTCCCCTGGATTTGCCAGTGGTGAAGAAACGCCAGGATAAAGACGAGTTGGTCGGAGATTTATGTAATGATCAAATGCAAAACGAAGCTTCAATAAAAGCCCGCGCTCAAGAACTCCGCTCGGAACCGTTGGATCACCAACTGCTCCAAGGAGAATGACATCTGCTTTTGCAAGTTCTGCCATGACTGAGTCAGGAAGAGTCTCACCTGTTTTGTGCCAATACTTTGCGCCAAGTTCGTATTCAGTCTTGACGAAGTTAAGCCCATATTTAGCGGCAATAACATCGAGAACTTTTAAGCCTTCAGCGACGACCTCTGGCCCGATTCCATCCCCTGGAATTACAGCTAATTTGTAAGAGGTCATTTATGAAACCAATCCAACTGCACGAACAAGTTCTGCGCCTGATTCCTTTGCAATTGAAGAAACAAGATCAGCTGAAACAGCGGAATCCACAGTAATTGCCATCAGCGCTTCTTTGCCGTTATCGCTTCGGGCAACTTGCATGCCCGCAATGTTAAGGCCTGCCTTTCCGAGAATATTTCCAACAACTCCAACAACTCCAGGCTTATCGCCGTATTGCAAGAAGATCATGTTTTCTGTTGGTGGAAGATCAAGATCAAAACCATTGATTGCAATGATTTTCTCAACCATGCGAATTCCCATGAGTGTTCCGTCTACTGTCACAGATTTTCCATCAGCAAATGCTGCATGCAAGGAAATCATGCTGCGATAGAAGGGTGAATCAGATTCAGTTGTAACGGAAGCCGACATGCCCTTATCTGCTGCCAAAGCCGGAGTATTTACATATGTAACAGCTTCAGCGCCTGCGCCGGCAAGAGCGCCCTTTAACGCACTCGTAGCCAAGATTGAAGAATCATGTTCTGATATATCTCCGCGTACTGCAACTGAAAGTGTTACTGGTGATTCCCCTGCAATAGCTGTAGCGATCTGCGCCATTTTTTCCACAAGTGGAAGGCTTGGGCGAATCGTTGGGTGAATTGCTCCCCCTTTGACATTCACTGCATCAGGAACAAGTTCGCCAGCAAGTGCTTTTCGAACTGAAACTGCCACGGCAATACCTGCACGCTCTTGAGCTTCATCAGTTGAAGCGCCAAGGTGAGGCGTTGCGACAACAGTGTCTAATTCAAATAACGGTGAATCAGTGCAAGGTTCAGTTACATAAACATCAAGCCCTGCTCCAGCTACACGACCTTCTTTTAGCGCGTTGTACAAAGCGGTTTCATCAAGTACACCACCACGCGCCGCATTAACAATGCGAACAGTTGGCTTTACCTTCTTGAGCGCTTCTTCGCCAATGAGGTTTGCAGTCTCTTTTGTCTTTGGAAGATGGATTGTGATGAAATCAGAAATACGTAGGAGTTCGTCGAGTTCAACAAGTCGAACGTTTAACTGTGCGGCGCGAGCTGGCTGTAAATACGGATCGTAGGCAACAACATCCATACCAAAAGCCTGCATACGTGCGGCCACGAGTTGACCAATTCGGCCAAACCCGACAATTCCCAAAGTCTTTTCAAATATTTCAGCTCCCGTGTACTTGGAACGTGCCCACTTGCCGTTTCGAAGCGCGGCGTGAGCGGGTGAAACGTGACGAGCACTCGCAAGAAGAAGTGTGATTGCAAGTTCTGCGGCGCTGACAATATTTGAAGTTGGTGCATTAACAACCATGACGCCTGCCGCCGTAGCGGCAGGAATTTCAACGTTATCTAGACCTACACCAGCACGGGCAATGACCTTAAGGCCTTTTGCTGCTCCAATTGCTTCTGCGTCCATCTTTGTTGCAGAACGAATGAGAACAGCGTCAACTCCTGCTGCTAATGCAGCAAGCAACTCTCCACGATCTGCGCCATTGCAGTGACGGACTTCAAAATCGGGACCAAGAGCCTCCATGGTGGCTGGGCTTAGTTCCTCGGCAATTAGAACAACAGGTTTAGCCACGGGATGCGTTGCCTTCCTGATAATCCTCATTCTTATTGTTTCCGCGTACCCAAGACATCATCTTGCGAAGTTCGCGGCCAACAGTTTCGATTGGGTGTGACTCTCCCTTTGCGCGCAACGCCTTGAATTCTGGCGCGCCAGCTTCTTGATCATCCACGAAACGCTTTGCGAATGTTCCATTTTGGATGTCATTGAGAACTGCCTTCATGTTTGCCTTGACGCTTGCATCGATGACGCGAGGTCCTGAAACATAATCACCAAATTCTGCGGTGTCAGAAACTGACCAACGCTGCTTTGCGATTCCACCTTCGTACATCAAGTCAACAATCAACTTGAGCTCGTGGAGACATTCAAAGTAAGCAACTTCTGGTTGGTATCCAGCTTCAACAAGAGTTTCAAATCCGTACATAACGAGCTGTGATGCTCCTCCGCAAAGAACTGCTTGCTCGCCGAACAAATCTGTTTCACACTCTTCAGTAAAGGTAGTCAAGATTCCACCTGCGCGAAGTCCGCCGATTGCCTTTGCATAAGAGAGTGTTAGTGGCCATGCGCTACCTGAAGCATCTTGCTCAACTGCTACAAGTACTGGAACTCCTCGACCCGCTGCATATTCACGACGAACCAAGTGGCCTGGACCCTTTGGCGCAATCATTGCAACATCAATATTTGCTTCTGGCTTTATGTAATCAAAACGAATGTTGAATCCATGTCCAAAGAGGAGCGCTGCTCCTGCTTTGAGATTTGGCTTAATTGATTCAGTGTAAATATGGCGTTGGACGTGGTCAGGAGCAAGAAGCATTACTACATCGGCTTCCTTTACTGCATCTGCAACTGAAAGAACTTTAAGTCCTTCTGCTTCTGCCTTTGCGCGCGATGGAGAACCATCCTTAAGTCCAATGCGAACATCAACGCCGCTATCGCGAAGGTTGAGTGCATGAGCATGTCCTTGAGAGCCGTAACCAATGATGGCTACCTTCTTCGATTGGATGATTGAGAGGTCTGCATCCTCGTCATGATATTGAGTTGCCACTTATTTGCCTTTCCCTGGTTTAAGCCCGCGCTCCATTGCGACAAGACCTGACTGAACTAGTTCCTTTATTCCATATGGCTCAAGCACTCGCAAAAGAGCCTGAATCTTTTCTGCATTACCCGTTGCTTCGATTGTGACGGCATCTTGCGCGACGTCAACAACTTTTGCACGGAATAACTGAACGGTCTCAAGTACTTGAGATCTTGTTACTGCCGTTGTTGTCACTTTGACAAGTAAGAGTTCACGTTGAACGGAGGTCACTGGATCAAGGCGATCGGTACTGATGACATCTATCAACTTATCTAATTGGGCAATAACCTGCTCTAAAGCATGGTCTTCAACATCGATCACAATTGTCATTCGAGAAATATTTGCATCCTCAGTTGGTCCAACAGCAAGTGAATCAATGTTGTATCCGCGGCGCGAAAATAGTGAGGCGATACGTGCAAGTACACCGGGGCTGTTTTCTACGAGAACTGAAAGTGTATGAGTGGCCATTAGAGCTCCTGTGAATCCCAGACAGGCGCGAGTGATCTCGCGAGCGTTATTGAGTCATTAGATGTTCCAGCAGCAACCATCGGCCAAACCATTGCATCGCGATGAACACTAAAATCCACCACGACTGGTTGATCGTTGATTGACATTGCTTTTTCAATAACAGCGTCTACTTCGTCTCGCGATTCTGCGCGTAATCCAACACACCCCATAGCTTCACCAAGTTTTGCAAAATCTGGAATTCTCTTTGAGTGTAAATCAGTATTGGAATACCGCTCGTTATAGAACAACGATTGCCATTGGCGAACCATGCCAAGGCTTTCATTATTGATGATTGCAATCTTGATTGGAATTCCATTGAGTGCGCAGGTTGTAAGTTCTTGATTTGTCATCTGGAAACAACCATCTCCATCAATCGCCCAAACTGTGCGATCTGGTGCTCCCACTTTTGCTCCCATCGCAGCGGGAACTGCGTAACCCATGGTTCCTAAACCGCCTGAATTCAACCAACTGCGAGGGCGCTCGTATTGAACAAACTGAGAAGCCCACATCTGGTGTTGCCCTACGCCAGCAACATAAATAGCTTCAGGCCCAGCAATTTTTCCAAGTCTTTCAATTACATATTGAGGGGAAAGTGCGCCGTCGGCTGGGTGGTCATAACCCAACGGATATGTTTCGCGCCATCCTGTAACTTGCTTAATCCACGCCCCAATATCCGGTTGGCTCTTCTTAAATTCGGCTTTAAGTGCCGGAATAAGGGCATCAATGGTGTTTTTAAGATCTCCTACTAAAGGCACATCCACTCGACGCAGTTTTCCAATTTCCGCAGGATCGATATCCGCATGAATAACTTTGGCGTTTGGAGCAAAGGTAGAAAGTTTTCCTGTAACGCGATCATCAAATCGAGCGCCAAGGGTAATGAGAAGATCTGCTTTTTGTAGTGCTGTTACTGCCGCAACAGTTCCATGCATTCCAGGCATTCCCAAATGTTGTGGATGGCTGTCAGGGAAAGCACCGAGTGCCATCAAAGTTGTAACAACTGGAGCGCCAGTTAATTCCGCAAGCTTCATAAGTTCTTTACTTGCATTAGAGCGAATTACCCCGCCACCTACGTAAAGTACAGGTTGCTTTGATTCAGCAATTAAACGCGCTGCATCTCTAACATCGCTCTCATTAGGAACCATCGAAGGTTTATAGCCAGCAAGATTTAGCGAAGTTGGAAAATCAAAAGTAGTCTTTGCGGAAAGCGCATCCTTTGCAATGTCCACCAATACAGCCCCTGGTCGGCCCGTTGATGCGATATGAAATGCTGCAGCGATTGCGTGAGGAATATCTTTAGGATTTGTTACTAGGAAGTTGTGTTTAGTAACAGGCATTGTTATGCCGCGGATATCAGCTTCCTGGAAAGCATCAGTGCCGATTGATGTTGAATTGACCTGGCCTGTAATTGCTACAACAGGAACTGAATCCATTTGAGCGTCAGCAAGAGGAGTCACAAGGTTTGTTGCACCTGGTCCTGATGTTGCAATACAAACTCCAACGCGTCCAGTTACTTGCGCATAGCCTGTCGCTGCATGGCCTGCGCCTTGTTCGTGGCGAACCAAGATATGGCGAATTTTAGAATCAAAAATTGGATCATATGCAGGAAGAATTGCACCGCCCGGGATTCCGAACATCACATCGACACCTGCATGCTCCAAAGATTTCACGAGGGACTGCGCCCCTGTTACTGATTCTGCGTTGCTGTTTGTCATGTTCATCTCCTTCCAGTGCGTTTAGATTGTTAAATGAGAAAACCCTCAGTTTTTCCACTGAGGGTTAGCGCGCGATCGTCTTGCTTAGATCGCACGCTCTCGAATCACGACAGCTTTCTTATCTGATGCCATGTGCTTATTCTCGCCGACCTTCAGGAGGCAGTCAACCCCTGAGATGTAAGTCTCATTATTTAGGACGTGACTGCGCCTTGTGACGCCGATCCAACGACCTTTGAATACTTCGCCAAGACTCCCCGCTTGTATTTATGTGGCACAGGAGTGAAGTGTTTACGGCGTTCGGCCATGGTTTCTTCATCAACAAGCAAATCAAGTTGGCGAGTCACTGTATTAATACGAATTCGATCGCCATCCTTAACAAATGCAATCGGTCCTCCATCGACAGCTTCAGGAGCAACATGGCCGACACAAAGACCAGTACTTCCTCCGGAGAAGCGACCGTCAGTAAGAAGCAAGGTGGATTTACCAAGACCAGCGCCTTTTATTGCGCCAGTAATCATTAACATCTCGCGCATTCCTGGTCCTCCTTTAGGACCTTCATAGCGAATGACAATCGCGTCACCTGCTTTGATGGTTCCGTTTTCAAGGGCTTCCATCGCAGCTTGCTCTCGTTCAAATACTCGCGCCGGACCTTCAAATTCATCCACTCCAACTCCAGCGGTTTTACAAACAGCGCCGTCGGGAGAAAGTGAACCTTTAAGAATTGTGATGCCGCCACCAACGGAAAGTGGGTTCTTTATTGAGTGCAGAACTTCTCCATCTGGATCGAGAGGCTTAACGTGTGCAAGATTTTCTGCCATTGTCTTACCGGTAACTGTTAGCGCATCTCCATGTAATAAACCTGCGTCAAGAAGCGCGCGTAGCACAACAGGAATTCCGCCAACTTTATCAACGTCGGTCATTACATATTTTCCAAAAGGCTTCACATCAGCAAGTAATGGGACTCGTGAACTAATTACTTGAAACTCTTCAAGTGTTAATTCAACTTCGGCCTCGCTGGCCAGAGCCAACAAATGGAGTACTGCATTTGTGGATCCACCGAGTGCCATGACAACAGTGATGGCATTTTCAAATGCTTTCTTAGTCAAGATATCTCTTGTCGTAATTCCTTGGCGGATGAGCTCGATAACTGCCGCACCAGAGGCAACGGCATAATCATCACGGCGATGATCAACTGATGGAGGTGATGCAGATCCAGGAAGTGAGAGACCAATTGCTTCTCCGACTGCAGCCATTGTGTTTGCTGTGTACATGCCGCCACAGGCACCTTCACCTGGGCAAATTGCACGTTCAATACGATCAACTTCTTCTTCGGAAATCAAACCTCGTGCACATGCACCAACTGCTTCAAAGGCATCGATAATTGTTACATTCTTGCCGTCGACATTTCCTGGAAGTGTTGATCCTGCATAAACAAAAACTGCTGCCACATCAATACGCGCTGCCGCCATCATCATGCCGGGTAGTGATTTGTCGCAACCAGCAAACATCACCATTCCATCTAGGCGCTCTGCTTGCATAACTGTTTCAACGGAGTCGGCAATAACCTCACGAGAGACGAGGCTGAAGTGCATGCCCTCGTGGCCCATTGAAATACCATCGGATACTGAAATAGTTCCAAATTGCATTGGAAATCCGCCGCCTTCAATAACGCCTTTTCGTGACGCTTTTGCGAGTCGGTCCAGTGAGAGATTGCACGGGGTGATTTCGTTCCACGACGAGGCAATTCCAATTTGTGGTTTCTTAAAGTCAGCATCTTCCATTCCAACTGCGCGCAACATGCCGCGAGCTGGTGAGCGCTCAAGACCATCGGTGACTAAACCAGAACGCGGTTTCATATTAGACATTTTTATCCTATTACCCTTCGTCTACTGACCTAAATGCTGAAGTAATAATTCTCGAACACGAGCAGCATCTGCCTGTCCTCCAGTTGCTTTCATAACTGCGCCTATCAAAGCACCTGCAGCAGGAATATTTCCATCGCGCACTCGCTGTGCGGTATCGGGTTGGGTGGCAATAGCTGCTTCAATTGCCGCCATCAAAGCAGAGTCATCTGAAACAACCTTAAGTCCCCGCTTCTCGATGACATCTCGAGGAGAACCTTCTCCAGCGATTACGCCTTCCACTACAGCTCTTGCAAGCTTGTCTGTGAGTTCACCAGAAGAAACGAGCAATATTATTTCTGCGACTTGTGCAGGGTTCATCAGGGATGTCGCTTCAACTTCTTTTTCATTTGCAACTCGAGAAATTTCACCAAGCCACCAAGTGCGAGCTTTTGTTGGATCTGCGCCGAGTTTTACCGTCGCTTCGACAGTATCTAGAAGTTCAGCATTTATCATTGCTGTCATTTCTTTATCCGGAACAGCCCATTCAACTTGCAAACGTTTTCTGCGAACAGATGGGCGCTCCGGAAGTGATGCACGAATTTCTTCAATCCATGTTGCATCAGGAGCAACCGGCACTAGGTCTGGTTCCTGGAAATAGCGATAATCCTCGGCAGTTTCCTTTGATCTGCCGGGACGAGTCTCTCCGCTTTCTTCGAGGAAGTGACGCGTTTCTTGAATAATACGCTCTCCGTTTTCAAGGAGATTACCTTGGCGGATCATTTCTCCATGAATTGCTCGTTCAACAGAACGCAATGAATTCACATTCTTGGTCTCACTTCGAGTTCCAAGTTTTCCGCTTCCGCGTGGGGAAAGTGAAACGTTTGCATCGCAACGAAGTGAACCTTGTTCCATCTTCACATCGGAAACTCCGAGAGAGCGAAGGATGTCGCGCAGTTCTGTTACGTATGCGCGGGCTACCTGAGGGGCATATTTCTCTGTACCAGGAATCATCTTTGTGACGATTTCCATCAATGGAATACCGGCGCGGTTGTAATCAAGAAGAGAGTATTCAGCGCCGTGAATTCGACCAGTTGAGCCACCTACGTGGAGTGACTTGCCTGTGTCTTCTTCCATATGAACGCGCTCGATTTCGACGCGAAATGTCTTTACACCCTCGTCGGTATCGATCTCTACATCAAGGAAACCATCGACGCAAATTGGTTCGTCATACTGTGAGATTTGAAAATCTTTTGGCATGTCAGGATAAAAATAATTCTTTCGAGCAAACCGACTAAAAGGAGCGATTGAACAATTAAGTGCTAGCCCAATTCTGATTGCAGATTCAATAGCGACTTCATTTACAACTGGAAGTGAACCAGGTAGGCCAAGACAGACGGGGCAAGTTTGTGTATTTGGTTCTGCCCCAAAAGCAGTTGCACATCCGCAGAACATTTTTGTATTTGTATTTAATTCAACGTGTACTTCCAGACCAAGGGTTGGCTCGTACTTCTCTATTACGCCATCATAATTAAGAGCCATTACTTTGCTCCTAACGCTGGCGCTTGCGAAATCAGAGTAGATCCCCATTTAGCATTTAGTGCAGCTTCAAGAGTTCCACCGACTTGGTACATAAGATCATCTTTCATCGCAGGTGACATAATTTGGAAACCGACAGGCAAGCCATCTTCAGGAGCTAACCCACATGGAAGGCTCATTCCGCCGATACCTGCCATATTTACGGGAATTGTTGCGATGTCATTCAAATACATAGCGACGGGATCATCCGCCTTCTCGCCTATTTTAAATGCAGTTGTTGGAGCTGTAGGAGATACGAGTACATCTGCCTTTGCAAAAGCTGCCTCGTAATCGCGCATGATAAGTGTGCGAACTCTTTGAGCTGATCCGTAATAAGCATCGTAATAACCCGAGGATAAAGCGTATGTGCCCAAAATTATGCGGCGCTTTACTTCTTTTCCAAACCCAGCTTGACGAGTAAGGCTCATTACTTCTTCTGCGCCACGGGACCCATCATCGCCTACACGAAGGCCGTAGCGCATCGAATCAAAACGAGCGAGATTTGATGAGGCCTCAGAAGGTGCGATTAAATAATATGCAGCAAGTGCGTATTCAAAATTAGGGCATGAAACTTCAACGATCTCAGCGCCGGCTTTAACAAGTTCTTCAAGAGCTTCATTGAATCGCTCGCTTACTCCTTTTTGGAAACCTTCGCCGCCAAGTTCTTTGATGACACCAATTTTCATTCCTTTGACATCAAGCTTCTTCGCTGCGGCAACTACTGCAGGTACAGGAGCATTGATGGAAGATGAATCTTTTCCGTCATGACCGGCAATAACTTCATGGAGGAGGGCTGCATCTAGAACCGTTCGCGCGCAAGGGCCTGCTTGATCAAGTGAAGAAGAGAATGCAACAAGTCCATATCTAGAAACCGCTCCATACGTTGGCTTGACGCCTACTGTGCCTGTCACTGCTGCGGGCTGGCGAATTGAACCACCAGTATCTGTTCCTATTGCAAGTGGTGCTTCAAATGCGGCAAGTGAAGCTGATGATCCTCCGCCTGATCCGCCAGGGATACGTGTTAAGTCCCATGGATTGTGAGTTGGCCCGTATGCAGAATTTTCAGTTGATGAACCCATGGCGAATTCATCCATATTTGTTTTACCTAAAATGACAATGCCTGCGTCTTTCAGTCGCGTAACAACCGTGGCATCGTAAGGCGGACGCCAGCCTTCAAGAATTTTTGAACCGCATGTAGTTGGAATTCCCTTTTGTGCCATGACATCTTTTAGAGCGAGAGGTACGCCAGCAAGTGGCCCAAGTTTCTCTCCGGCGGCACGCTTTTCATCAACACTTTTTGCTTGAGAAAGAGCGCCTTCTTTATCGAGGTAAAGGAATGCATGTACCTCACCGTCTACTTCTTCAATGCGAGCAAAGTGTTCGTTAGCAAGATCTACGGCGCTAACATCTTTATTCGCAAGGGCACTGGCCATCTCTGCCGCAGTTTTATAAATAAAACTCACTCAGCATCACCCAAAATCTGTGGAACCTTGAAACGTTGTTCATCTGAAGCAGGAGCACCAGAGAGAGCGTCTTGCGGAGTTAGTGAAGGAACGACTACATCTGGACGAGTCACATTCTTTAATGGAAGAGGGTGTGAAGTTGGAGGAACATCGTCTTTTGCTGCTTCTTGTACGCGATCTACTGCATGAAGGATCTGATCCAACTCGGATGCAAGATGGTCGAGCTCATCGGAACTCATTTCAATGCGAGCTAGACGCGCAAGGTGAGCTACTTCGTCACGTGAGATTGCGGCCATGCCCCAACCTTATCGGATTTGCCCTGTGCCCCACACAATCCAAGTAGTGGTCGTCATTTGCTCAAGCCCCATAGGACCTCTGGCATGAAGCTTTTGATTTGATATTCCAATCTCTGCCCCAAATCCCATCTGTTCGCCATCGGTAAAGCGTGTGGAAGCGTTTACCATCACAGCGGCACAATCTGAGAGCGCAATAAATTGATTAGCCCTTTCAATATTCTCAGTCACAATCGCTTCAGTATGTTGAGTTCCATACATTTGAATGTGATCAGCAGCAGCAATTAATGAGGGCACTATTGCCACATTCATTTCCAAAGCGTTGTACTCCGTGGACCAATCGGCTTCACTAGCTAATCCAGAATGAACTCCATGTGCATCCGCAATTGCCTTTGTTGCGGCATCGACATGAAGAGTGACTCCTGCTTTTCGCAGGGATGACAATGCGCTTGGAAGAAAATTCTCGGCAACCGCTTCATGGACTAAAAGTGTTTCTGCCGCGTTACACACACTTGGGCGATCAGTTTTGGAATTCATCAAGATTGGAAGTGCTTTATTTAGATCGGCGAACTCATCCACGTAAACGTGGCAAACACCTGCCCCTGTTTCAATAGTTGGTACTGAAGAATCATCCACAACTCGACGGATGAGTTCAGCACTTCCGCGAGGAATAACAAGATCAACTTTGCCGCGGGCATGAAGAAGAGCGGACACGGTTGAGCGATCCTCTGAAGGTAGGTTTTGGATTACATCTGGGGAGATGGAACTTTTTGCGAGTACTTCTCTCATAATTTCGACAAGAACAGAGTTGCTAGATGCTGCGCTCGAGGAACCTCTCAGCAAAGAGGCGTTTCCTGACTTCAGCAAAATTGCAGCGGCATCAATCGTCACATTGGGGCGAGCCTCGTAAACCATTCCCACAACTCCAAAAGGCACGCTCACCTGTTTTAAGTGCAAACCATTTTCTAAAGTTCTTTCGCTGATTACTCGATTCAACGGATCTGGAAGATTTGCAACTTGTCTTGCGCCATCGGCCATTCCTTCAATGCGCTTTTCTGTGAGTAAGAGTCGGTCGACCATTGAGCTTTGCATCCCGGAAGCAGTTGCGCGGGTCAAATCTTCTTGGTTGGCTTCTAAGATCCGGGCCGAATTTGCTACAAGTGCATCAGCTATTCCTCGAACTACGGCAGATCGCTCCTCGGCGGTCGCAGAAATAAGAGTGCGAGCGCCCGCTCGAGCAAGGCTTGCCAAATTATTTACGACTGCCGTTGCTTCCATTACGCAAGCCTACGGGCAATAATCCCTTCTATGAAATTCCTGCGTAAAACCCTCGTGGCAGTCTTTGTTCTTTATTTTGCGTTGTGGGGAGTTACGTTATATATCCACTATCCAAATCCGTACCAATCGATTCGCCTTGGGCTGGCCCCTGCATCAAAGACTCCAGATTTGATGCCAGCGCACACAATTGCCCCTTCGAGTAATCCAATCGTGCTCCCTACTGCAAACGAGAAAATCCCAACAACAGTCAATTGGCAAGGTAAGCAAGTTCCTTGGCAAACATTTCTCGATGCTTCCCACACAAATGAATTTCTAGTGCTGAGAAACGGTGTTCTGACTTATCAGTATTACCGCGATGGATTCACTCCTACGACTCGACTTCCTTCTTATTCTGTCGGTAAGACAATGACATCAATCATGGTTGGTCAGCTTGTGGCAGCAGGGAAGATTAAGGAAAGCGACAAATTTGTTGATTACTTCCCTGAGTACAAAGCAGGAACATCTTTTGACCGCGTCACTGTTGGGCAATTACTTGATATGCGAAGTGGCGTAGGTGTGAGCGACAATTATCCATCCGGCCCGCAAGGCTGGGGCGTAGGAATTGCGCAAATGTATGCAACGACAGATATGAATTGGTTTGTTAAACATAATCGCAAAATGGCATTTGAGCCAGGCTCTCAAGCTCTCTACCGTAGCGTGGACCCGCAATTAATTGGCATGATTATTAAGAAAGTTACGGGAAGTTCCGTAAGTGATTATTTTGCAAAGAACGTTTGGCAACCCGTGGGCGCTCTCACTCCTGCTACGTGGAATGTCGACCATGTTGGAGGAATAGAAAAGACTTTCTGCTGCTTTAATGCCACCGGTGAGGACTATGCAAAAGTTGGATTGATGTTAATGAACAACGGAATGGTCGGCAATAAACGTGTTTTGGATCTAAATTGGATCAAGCGAATGAGTACCTCAGTCGAACAATTAGAGGGTTCCGGTTATGGCGCTTATGTTTGGCATCCATATCCAAATATCGATTTGATGGATGGCTTACATGGCCAGTATGTCTTTATCGACCGAGCAACCCGAACCGTTATTGTGAAATTAAGTGATGTACCAACTGACTTGGACCTCAAAGCACCAACAACGCAAGTAATGATGGATATAGCAAAGAATTAAAGCAAAACTAAGTCATCCCGATGTACGAGTTCGCGCTCGTACTCAGGGCCCATTGTTTGAGCTAATTCCTTAGTCGACTTACCAATCATCTTGGGTATTTCATGTGAATCAAAAGCAACTAAGCCACGTGCAAAAACAGCCCCTTGGAGTGAAACCAATTCCACTGTGTCGCCCGAAATAAATTCTCCTTCAATACTATGCACTCCAGCAGGCAGCAGGGATACGCCGCGTTCTTTCAAGGCGGTTACAGCACCATCGTCAACTATGAGCTTTCCACTTGGAGTCGAAGCGTGAGCAAGCCACAACAATCGCGAAGGTTTTCGATCTTTGATTGCCTCAAAGAAGGTTCCCTCATCACGCCCTTCAAGCGCGCCACTTAATTTCTCTAGGGAAGTCAAAAGCATTGACACTCCAGCGCCAGTTGCGATTCGAGCTGCGTCAATCTTTGTGATCATTCCACCACTTCCAACACCAGAAGACCCAACGCCACCAATCTGGACATCAACAAGTTTGGTCACATCAGGAACTTCGGCAATTCTCTTTGCTCCCGAGCTCCCTGGAGGAGCATCATAAAGTCCATCTATATCAGTAATGAGAATGAGTAATTCCGCGCCGATGAGATGTGAAACAAGAGCGGCCAATCGATCGTTGTCGCCAAAGCGAATCTCTTGGACGCCGACCGTATCATTTTCATTAATAATTGGGACGACACCTAGTTGTAGTAACTTGAAAAGAGTGCGCTGTGCATTTTGATAATGTGCTCTTCGAACTACATCGTCGATGGTCAACAAAACCTGGGAAGAAAGAAGCGAGTGGCGAGTAAATGCTTCGTTGTAATATGAAATTAGTAACCCTTGGCCAACGGAAGCAGCTGCTTGTTGTGTTGCAAGGTCTTTTGGGCGAACTGTCATACCAAGAGGGGCAAGGCCAGCGGCGATAGCGCCAGATGAAACAAGGACTACCTCTTTACCTTCAGAACGAAGGGATGCGACGATATCAACAATCGAATCTACGTTCTTTTTATCGAGCTGTTCTCCGGCTTTTCCTGTCAGAGTGGATGAGCCAATCTTGATAACAACACGAGCAGCACTGTTTATCTGATTGCGCTTCATGCTACTTGCCTAGTTCTCATCGATTCGTGGTGTGTGGGGATCTGCGACGTTGTACTCCCACTGCGATTCAATTTCATCTTCATTCAAAACATCAATTTTGTCTTCCACATAACGTCCAGCCCACGGTGACTCAATACGTAGGTCACTTCCGCGTGGACCAGCAAGCAACTCTGCTCCAGCTTCAATCGTTGGCTCCCAATCGAAGACAACTGCGCTATCTCCTTGGCCAATTCTGACTTCATCTTTTGCTTTTGCACCTGCTTTAAAGAGTGCGCGCTCTACTCCAAGTTGCGCCAAGCGATCTGCGAGATATCCGATTGCTTCAGCATTACCAAAATCAGTTTGGCGAACAAAACGCTCGGGCTTGTTACCTGTAACTGAGAATGAGCCATCAGCATTCGCTGTGACAGTGAAGCCACCATCATTAACAGGAGTTGGACGAAGAACAATTCGAACTTTCTCTTCTTTCGCTTCTTTCTTTCTGTACTCCTGAATAATTCGTCCCATTGAATATGTAAGTTCTTGCAATCCAATTCGAGCGGCGGCAGAGATTTGATAAACCTCATAACCCCGTGCTTCTAGAGTTGATTGCACCATATCTGCCATAGTCTTTCCATCAGGCAAATCGATTTTATTTAACGCAATGATTCTTGGGCGATCAGCTAATCCACCGTAATGAGAAAGCTCTTCCTCGATAACATCAAAGTCCTTGATCGGGTCACGATCTGTCTCCAAGGTTCCGCAATCGAGAACATGAACAAGTGCTGCACATCGTTCAACGTGACGTAAGAATTCGAGACCGAGGCCTTTACCTGAAGATGCACCAGGAATAAGACCTGGGACGTCAGCAACGGTAAAGCGAGTTTCACCGGCTTGGACTACACCAAGATTTGGAACCAATGTCGTGAATGGATAATCTGCAATCTTTGGTCGAGCTGCTGAAATCGCAGCAACGAGAGATGACTTTCCAGCACTCGGAAAACCAATTAGACCGATATCTGCAACGCTCTTAAGTTCAAGTATTAGTGTGCGTTCTTCGCCTGGCTCACCTTTAAGTGCAAAACCAGGAGCGCGACGTTTACGAGATGCAAGACCCGCATTTCCCAATCCGCCTTTACCGCCTTGAGCAGCAATAAAGCGTGTTCCTGTTCCAACTAAATCTGCAAGGATGTTTCCTTCTCTATCTTTAACAACAGTTCCATTTGGTACTGAAAGAATCAGATCTCCGCCATCGGCTCCGTTGCAATAATCGCCATAGCCTGGTCGAGCACTAAGTGCTTTACGGTGGGGGGAATGGTGAAAATCAAGAAGTGTTGTTTCTCCTGAGTCAACAACAAGAATGATGTCGCCACCACGTCCGCCGTTTCCTCCATCTGGTCCACCGAGGGGAACAAATTTTTCACGGTGAATAGAAACGCAGCCATCCCCGCCATTACCCGCAGAAGCATGGAGAGTTACGCGATCAACGAATGTTGTCATTTTTCACTCCCTACTTCCTTTAGCCAATTTTAATTTATGAAAAAAAATAGCGGGTCCGCATTCCGCGGACCCGCAAAGAATTATCCGCTTTTAAACGAGTACCGGAACGACGTTTACAACCTTGCGACCGCGAGCGCGACCGAACTCAACTGCACCAGCAGCTAGAGCGAACAGTGTGTCATCTTTACCGATGCCAACATTTGTTCCTGGGTGGAAAACTGATCCGCGTTGGCGAACGAGAATCTCGCCGCTCTTAACTACCTGACCGCCGAAACGCTTGATACCGAGATACTGCGCATTTGAATCGCGACCGTTACGGGTAGACGAGACACCTTTTTTACTTGCCATTTTTTATTCGCCCCCTTGTAGTTACTTGTTAATTCCGGTGATCTTGACCTTGGTCAAGCTTGCACGAAAACCTTGACGACGGCGGTAACCCGTCTTGTTCTTGTAACGAAGGATGTCGATCTTAGGACCCTTTGTCTCTTCAAGAACTTCGCCAGCAACCTTTACGGAAGCAAGCACCTTTGGATCTGATGTCACTGTTGCACCATCAACCAAAAGAACTGCAGGGAATGACACTGTTGCGCCAATTTTTGCGTCGATGCGATCAACGATGATTGTGTCGCCTACGGCAACCTTCTCCTGGCGACCGCCAGCTTTTACAACCGCGTACATACTTTTCCCTACTTTTCTATAGCTAATGAAAACTGCTGATGAGCTCGAATTCCCATATGGGGCTCGAGGGCAGACGCTAAGGGTACGGAAGACCTCCCCAAAGGGTCAAACTGAGTTATTGGTGGTTATTCAGGCGTGATGATGCCTGTACTGACCGCCCTACGGCGCTTGCGCTTGGGAGCTGGGCTCGCGTTGGCCTCACTTTTTGGCTCTTCAGGAGTTGATTCCTCTTCGATGACTGGCTTTTCGTCCTCGACCGAAGCCCCCATGTACTCACTCGCGCGAACATCTGTGTCCTTATCAAGTGAGACTTTGCGGACTGGCTCGCTGTGAATATGAATTCCGCGTCCGCCACAAGATTCGCATGTTGTTGAGAAAGCCTCAATCAGACCCTGCCCGATGCGCTTACGCGTCATTTGTACAAGTCCAAGAGAAGTCACTTCAGCAACTTGGTGCTTTGTGCGATCTCGTCCAAGACTTTCGACAAGGCGACGAAGAACCAAATCGCGGTTAGATTCAAGAGCCATATCGATGAAGTCGATAACGACAATTCCACCCAAGTCACGAAGGCGAAGTTGACGGGCAATTTCTTCTGCTGCTTCAAGATTGTTCTTTGTTACAGTCTCTTCGAGGTTTCCGCCCTTGCCGACGAATTTTCCAGTGTTGACATCAATAACAACCATTGCTTCAGTGCGATCGATAACGAGTGATCCACCTGAAGGCAAATAAACCTTCCGATCAAATGCTTTGGCAAGTTGCTCTTCAATTCGATGTTCGGCAAAAAGATCTCGAGGGCCTACCCACTTTTCAATCTTCTGCGTGAGTTCAGGAGCAATTCCACCAAGATAGCCATTGATGTCATCCCAAGCTTGATCACCTTGTACAAGTAACTGTCGGAAATCCTCGTTGAAGATATCGCGGATTACTCGGACAGTTAAATCTGGTTCGCTATACAAAAGAGATGGCGCTGAAGTGCTTGGATTTTCTGCCTTCTCTTGGATGTCCTGCCATTGTTCTTGAAGGCGCTTTACATCGCTAGAAAGCTCTTCTTCAGATGCACCTTCTGAAGCTGTGCGAACAATTACGCCCGCTTCATCTGGAACTAAACCTTTAAGAATCGATTTAAGTCTTGAACGTTCCTGATCTGGAAGTCGACGACTGATTCCACTCATTTCACCGCTTGGAACATAAACAAGGTATCGACCAGGTAGTGAGATCTGGCTTGTTAGGCGTGCGCCCTTTTGGCCAATGGGATCTTTCGTTACCTGAACAAGAACAGATTGGCCAGTCTTGAGAACATGCTCAATCTTGCGATTGGCGCTCTCTGCCATTCCTGCTGCATCCCAGTTAACTTCACCAGCATAAAGAACAGCATTTCTGCCTTTTCCAATATCTACGAATGCTGCTTCCATCGATGGCAAAACATTTTGTACCTTGCCAAGATAAACGTTTCCAACATAAGAAATATTTGAATTTCGATTTACATAATGCTCAACCATAATTTTGTCTTCAAGAACTGCAATCTGAGTTCTATCGCCAGTTTGGCGAACAAGCATGATTCGATCAACATTTTCACGACGAGCTAGGAATTCACCTTCAGTGATGATGGTTCCACGGCGACGTACGAAATCACGTGGTTCTCTATCGCGGCGGTTGTTGCGATCATTTCGATCTCGACCTCGGTCACGACGGTTGTTGCGGTCCGGACGGTCTTCACGTTGTTTAGGCTCGCGAGGTTCGCGCACCTTTACAACAGTCTTGACGCCATCTTCATCAATAGTTTCTTCGATCGCATTTCCATCAACATCTACACCACGCGCACGGCGGCGACGGCGACGATGAGTTCCTGTTGTTTCCGATCCATCTTCAGAAGTTGTAGCCTCGGTGGAACTTTCCAAATCTTGTGTTGTCTCTTCACCTTCTGCGCGATCTCCTGGACGGCGACGACCACGTCCGCCACGACGGCGACGACGGCGTTCAGCGCTCTCGGGAGTCTCTTCGGTTACTTCAGCACTTTCTACAGAAGGCTTAGCCTTTGCAGGAGCGGCAGCTTTCTTTGTTGCAGGCGCAGCTTTTTTTGTTGCGCGTGCAGGCTTTTCAGTAATAGGTGCGGCTTGGAAGACAGGAACTGGAATAGCCGCAGCCTTCTTTGTGGCACGTTTTGGTTTTTCTTCAGCAATAACTTCTACTGCTTCAACTTTTACCTGAACTTCCGATACTTCAGAAGTGCTGGCCGAACGTGCTGCTGTTTTTTTGGTAGCGCGCTTGCGCCCACCTTTTGGCTCTGGAGCCATAAGATCAAATCCTTTTCATGTACCCCGACCGCTGGTACTTCGTTTGGGCCTCATACCTTCAAGTGTGAAGCGGTATTCGTGCGAAATCTTTATTGAATTAACTTTAAAAATTTAGCATCGGATGCAATCTGAGCTATTAAGGCCGCACCCGGAGGGGGCCACTCAAGTACATGCATGCGCGAACGCTGAGGTAAGTATTGCAGAAGGGCGGGGAAATCAAGAATTGGGAGAAATTTACGCGTGTTTGAAGAGGCCTTTATCTGCTGCGGACGTGGACATTTTGGAGTAGTCCAAAGCCAATTAAGTTGGCAAACATGCTCGAGCCGCCGTATGAAAGGAAGGGAAGGGGCACTCCCGTCATGGGAACTAGTCCCATACACATGCCTACATTTTCAAAGGTCTGAAAGGCGAACCATGCAATTACACCAACGCACACCAGCCGTCCAAACAAATCAGTCGTCCTTCGTGCAATCATGAACGCTCGAAGGAATATTACGGAGAAGCAAATGAGTATGAATCCCGCACCTAGGAATCCCAACTCTTCACCTGCGACTGTAAAAATGAAGTCCGTTTGTTGTTCTGGCACAAAGCGTCCATTTGTTTGGGGTCCGTTAAATAGCCCCTTGCCTATGAATCCACCGGACCCGATAGTTATTCGTGATTGCCTTATTTGGTATCCGCTTTGTTGTGGGTCGGCAGTGGGATCCACAAATGCTTGAAGTCTTTTAACTTGGTAGTTACTGACAACGCCAGCCTTAATCGCAACAAATCCTCCCAGTACTGCAAGCAAAAGTAATCCGGCAACCCATCGGGATGGCGCGCCAGAAACCGCAATCATTGCGACCATCGAAGCGCTAATTATGACAACTGTTCCCAAATCGGGTTGAAGTAAAATCAAAAGAATTGGAATTGCTGAGAGCGCTAACGCCTTGAGAACATCCTTATCAGTTGGATTCGCATCGATATCTCGCTTTTCAGCCAAGAGCATGGCCATACCAACAATAATTGCAATCTTTGCAAGTTCAGCTGGTTGAACTTGAAATCCACCAGGAAAAGATATCCAAGCTCGTGCACCGTTTACGGTGGAACCGACACCAGGTACCAGAACTGCAATCAATCCTAGAACCCCGAGCCCCCAAACAATGGGCGTATAGGCACGTAAAAGTCGATAGTCAATAAGAGTAGTTCCGTATGAAAGCAGCGCGCCAATGAAAATATTTAATACATGTCTCTTGAGGTAGTACTGAGGATCTAGGCCCTGCGATGCAAACCAAGATCGAGTTGCTGCCCAAACAAGCAAAGTTCCGACCACGAGTAAAAAGAGAACTGCAGCAGTAAGCCATCTATCAAAGCCTGAGAGATTACGTCTTATTGAATCGGTACGTGAGCGCGTCCGGAACGAGCTGTTTAATGAACTCATTTCGTCACTGCTTTCTTCGCTACGGAACCTTTAGTGTCAATCTTTGGAATTCCCGATGGTGGGCCGCTTGCAGGAAAGATAGCCGCTGCTGGATCTACTTTGTTGCCTTTCACACCGAAGAGCGCTGAATAGATTTCCTTTACGCCACCGCCCGAGGCGGTTGCACCGAAACCACCTTGGCTCACCATCATGACAACTGCATACTGAGGC
>Ga0208496_1000097_pt1 | contig 29158 bp, 32 predicted proteins | sample CryBogmetaGMA2M_FD_184552 | JGI IMG/M metagenome (GOLD analysis project Ga0208496, IMG submission 184552) | Freshwater microbial communities from Crystal Bog, Wisconsin, USA - MA2M (SPAdes) | ecosystem: Environmental > Aquatic > Freshwater > Lake | place: Crystal Bog, Wisconsin, USA | collected... | reverse complement strand
ATCCGGGGGTGTGGGTGGCAATGCTTCGGCAAATGCTAGCACCACCAACACCGCCGACAGCAATGCCTCTGCCGTGGTTATTGGCGGGGAAGGTGGTAATGGCGACGATATAGGTCAAAGCGGCGGCGATGGAGTGGCCGCCAGCGGTACTGCCTCGGCTACGTCCTTAGGTGCGGGCCTAGCCACTGCCAATGTCACTGTGGTGGGCGGTAGCGGCGGGGACGCTTACGATGGTGCGAAAGGCGGCAATGGGGCCAACAGTAGCCTAAACAACGCGGCCTCCGGTTCGACCATAGGCGGTTCGCTTCAACTCAGCCAAACCGCTATTGGCGGGAGGGGCGGTTACAGCGATGGCGGATTGGCTGGAAAGGCGGGAAATGCCGTGTCCAGCCTCGCTATCACGGACACGAGTAGCCAAACCGTGTCGGTGGCATCCGCTGCACTTGGCGGCTGGGGCGGGGTTTCCAGCTTATACAACGGCACAGTAGGCGGCAATGCCACTGCCATCAGCAGTGTCATCAGCTCTTTAAGCACTGCTTCCGTCAATGCAACTGCCAACGCAACGGGCGGTTATGGAGGCAACGGAGGCAATGCCAATGCGCTAGCGACAGCAGTTTCCAGCGGCAATGCTGTCGCCAATGCAACAGCAACCGGTGGTACGGGCGGTTACTACACGGATTCCGGCATCGGGGGTACGGCTAACACCTTGTCTACAGCCACAGGCTCTAGCGGCAGTGCGCAATCGGTAGCCACCACCAGCGGTGGGTTTATCAATGGCCTCATCGCCACCAGCCTAGCCCCAGTCAACAATTCGACCTCGACAACGGCAAGCTCAGCCAATATCGGCGGACCGGTCTCCACCGCCCGATCGGCAGCGGCAACTACGGCGGCTTATGCCTATGCTTCTGGATTGGCGAAATTCACCAATACCGGCCCCAACGTCAGCCAAATTTTTAATAATCCCTATATGACCAGCTTTGGTTCCGGGGCATTGGGTGCCAATTACGCGTCGGGTTCCACCGGTGCACAGACTTACACCAGCAGCATTGAGTGGGTCATCGATCCGGTCGCGGCGGGTTCCTCAACCAACGTAAATTTTGACTTGGGGCTGGTTGATAGCGTTTCTTCCGGTGCGGGATTCAGCCAACTTGACTTCACCCTTGCTGTAAACAATACGACCCTCTTGTCGGAATATTTCACCAGCCTCGCGGCGGCAAATGCTTTCTTTAGTGACAATGTCATCAGCTTGGGTACATGGGCTTCCCTGCTTGGTGGCAATAACCTGATTGATTTGACAGTGAACCTGTCGGTGACTGAAGACAGCTATGGCGATGACTATGGAGTCGATTTCATTATCCCTGCTATGTCAACACCCATTCCCGGCGCAATCTGGCTGGTCGGTTACGCTTTGGTGGGCTTGTTTGGGTTCCGCCGGAGACTTTTTTAATGTTCTGCTCGCTCCCAAACTCCAGGTCTGGTCGTTATACATATGCGTTGAAGACCCGTCACTTTGGCAGGGATGCCGAAATCTAGCCCCCAAGGATGGCAAACTGGGGGCCACGACAGATGTCCCTGCAACCGCGAACATAAAACTACGGGTCGGCTTGTTACCTGAATAAAGCATTTGCGCAACCTGATGATTACCCTCCGGGCGCACGGCTTTCGGCATCCCTGCCGAAATGATGGCATTTACTGGCCTGGGCTTGATTGTGTATAAAGAATAAGGTTAGATTGTGCGAGCGAAGCGAGCCACAATCTAACGGCGAGATCAAGAGCTAGGAAACTAGCGCAATCATGCGATTATTTGTGTAGGCACATTCTCTGCTCTTACGTTGCGTCGTTGCGCCTTTGCGTGAGGCATTCACTTGGCTCATCGTTCTGGCAATCCCTTCCGGAGTAGGCTCTGCCGACATGACGGCTGTGTCAACAACATTGCGGACAGGTCTTGCCTATAGGTCAACATAGACTTACACTAATTGATAAAGCATTTTAGCCCACAAAATTAGGCCAGCCAATGACAGAAGACACCGAAAATCTTGTACTTGAAATCCTCAAGAAAATTCAATCTGATGTCGCTTTTGTTAGGCAGGATGTCAATGATTTGAAGATTAGGACGGCTTCTATTGAGAACCATCTGGCAGCGTTTCATCTTGATCTAGTTCAGATTAGCTCAAGGGTTGATACCCTAGGGCGGAGAATGGAAAGGGTTGAAACCCGCCTTGGCTTGATTGAAGCTTAATTTTTATCGTTCCTAACGGTGCGGATAAGGATATGAAATTACGGGTTAGCAAGTGATCTAATTAAGCAATGGTGAAAACTACTTGTTACCGTCCATAGCCTGGATTGGCTCACCACATCCATCTGGTTCGGGCTTCGCCCCGCGCTCCGCGCGTCCAAATTCGTTCCCGACATCAAGTCGGCATCCCTGCCGAAATGACGGCTTCTCAATTCTTGTCTATAACATCGGAAACATCATATTACGGTACGATGTATTTTTGACCATAAAAAAAGCCCCGGCTTAAACCGGGGCTTTTCGTTGATCCAAGAATCGCCTAGTGCTGAATCGCTGGTTTGCCTAAGCTTGGGGCTTCATCCGTCTTGGTGTCAGTCGCACCGGGCTGGTTGTCGCCACTAGAAGGTGGATCAATCCAGCTTCGCGGGGGGCTTGGTATCTTCCCTTCCATTATTTCGTCAATCTGGAAGTGGTCAATGGTTTCATACTTCATCAGCGCATCCGCCATCAGATGTAGCTTATCCATGTTTTCCCTGAGTATCCGCTCTGCCCGTTCATAATTAGAATCGATCACCGAACGGATTTCCTCGTCGATAATATGGGCGGTCTCTTCGGATACAGATTTGTGTTTGGTCACAGACCGCCCTAAGAATACTTCGCCCTCTTCTTCACTATAGGCCAATGGACCTAGGCGGTCGGAAAGCCCCCAACGAGTGACCATGTTTCTAGCCAAGCCGGTAGCCCTTTCTATGTCATTTGAGGCACCCGTGGTGACCATTTCGCGCCCGAATATTATTTCCTCCGCCAACCTTCCTCCAAACAAGCTTGAGATCATGCTTTCGAGTTTCTGCTTGCTGGCACTATAAGTGTCACGCTCGGGCAGGAACATGGTGATACCCAAAGCCCTGCCTCTAGGCATAATGCTGACTTTATAAACCGGATCGTGTTCAGGAACCGAGCGACCGACGATGGCATGACCTGCCTCATGGTAAGCAGTTAGCTTCTTTTCATCTTCGCTCATCACCATGGATTTGCGTTCTGCACCCATCAGAATCTTGTCTTTGGCTTTCTCAAAGTCTTCCATTTGCACATCACGCTTGTTTTTGCGCGCTGCAAACAAGGCCGCCTCGTTGACCAAATTAGCCAAATCAGCACCAGAGAAACCTGGCGTGCCACGTGCCAAGTATTTTACTTCGACATCTTCAGCTAAGGGCAGGCGCTTGGCATGCACCTTCAAAATTTGCTCCCTGCCGCGCACGTCAGGTAAACCAACGGTGATCTGTCGGTCGAAACGGCCAGGCCGCAGTAAAGCAGGGTCAAGAACGTCCGGTCGGTTGGTGGCGGCAATAACGATGACACCTTGGTTACCTTCAAAGCCATCCATTTCCACCAGTAATTGGTTCAAAGTCTGCTCACGCTCGTCATGTCCACCGCCTAAGCCTGCACCACGATGCCTACCAACCGCGTCGATTTCGTCAATGAAGATAATACATGGAGAGCGCTTTTTAGCTTGTTCAAACATGTCGCGGACACGGGAAGCACCAACGCCGACAAACATTTCAACGAAGTCCGATCCCGAGATGGTGAAAAACGGCACTTTAGCTTCGCCTGCTATCGCACGGGCCAACAAAGTCTTACCAGTGCCGGGGGGGCCTACCATCAAAGCACCGCGCGGAATCTTACCGCCCAGTTTTTGAAATTTGCCCGGGTCTCTGAGGAAATCGACCATCTCGGAAACGTCTTCCTTGGCCTCCTCCACGCCCGCGACATCGGCAAAAGTAACTTTCACTTGGTCTTCCTCAAGCAGTCTTGCTTTGCTTTTGCCAAAAGTCATCGCACCACCGCCAGCGCCGCCTTGGGATTTGCGCATGAAATAGACCCATACGCCAACCAATAACAACATGGGAGCCCAAGAGATGAATATCTGCATCAACATGGATTGCTGTTCAGGGGGCTGGGCTTTTATTTCCACATGATTCTTTAATAAATCATCGACTAGGTGAGGGTCTCCAGGGCTATAAGTCATAAACTTGTCGCCTGAAGTTGTCGAACCCTTTATCACATGGCCGTCGATAATGACTTGCTTCACTTGCCCATCATTCACTGCAGCAATGAATTGGGAGTAGGGCATTGATGTGTCTTCAGTTTTTCGATTGCCGAAATTGTTAAATACTGTCATTAAAACGACAGCAACAACAACCCACAGTAAAATATTCTTCATCATGTCTTTCACTTTATAGGCTCCCTAAGATGGAATTTATATCGGTCATTAAAGGCTGAGCAAAACAGTCAAGATTTGTGGTCATAGTTATCTACGATAGGTTTCCACCCATCCCCTGCAAATTAATGTTACGCCTCGGTTACGCATAATATGACCTGCCTGGTTTTGGTTGGTTCCAATCGAATTTGCAAAAAAATCACTTTGGTGCGTCTACATAAAAAAAGCCTCCCCGATTGGGCATCTCCACTTTGGGTAGGGAAATGTTATTCATTTCGGCTGTCTCCGTAATAATGCCGTTAAGATGGAGCAGATAGGCACTAACAGCGTAGAGTTGGTCGTTACCTAGAGTTCCTGGCGCGTCGGGCGGCATTGATCGACGGACGAAATCGAACAATGTGGTGGCATAGGGCCAGTAGGTTCCGATGGTCTTGTCAGGATTGGCATCGGTCAAACCGTGTTTGGCGCCGGCTAATTCGTCGCCACTCCCCCCCGATCCGTTGGCTCCATGGCAGCCTATGCAATGGCTTTGATAAACCAATTTGCCTTCTGCGGCGGTGCCATGGCCCGAAGGTAGCCCCCTGCCATCGGGATATACAGTCAGGTTCCATGCCGCTATTTCTTCGGGACTGGCTGGTTTGCCAAGCCGTGGGCCTTCGGCTGCGACTGAATCAGGCAGTGTGGCCACCGTGCCAAGGAGCGTAAAAAACACCATATATCCCCTATGCCTCTTTATGCGACGAGTATTGCACTTTGATTGACTCATGGCTAGTTTCCCATTATAAATTCGGCAATTGCGATCAGTAGGAGCGAATTCATTCGTCAAATCCATGCATTCTTGGCGAATGAATCCGCCCCTACAAAGATTGGCATGCTCTTAATAGACATGGCTCAGACGGCCTTCGGTATCCAATAACCAGGCCACTTGGGCGTTGTAGTGGAAATAGCCGTTACGACCCCTTTCTAGGATGAGTTTTTCACGTTCAGGCTGCATGGCTCCGGTTTCATCCCATGCCCTGCTTTTCAACACCGTTTTACCCCCGTCCCAGTGCCAAGGGATGTAGAAACGGGTGAACGACTTGGATAGCACAGGCTCTTGCAGTTCGGCTTCGGCCCAACTTTTACCGCCGTCGGCGGAAACCTCAACTTTTTTGACCTTGCCCCGTCCGCTCCAGGCTAGCCCCGATATTTGGTAAATACCGGGGCTTTGCAATCGGTGGCCGGGTGATGGATGGGTGATGAGCGATTTGGCTTCCATGATAAAAGTGAATTGCCTGGCCTTGCCGTTCGGTTGCAATTCGGTGTATTTAGCTGTTTCATTGCGAGACATGGCAGGGTGGTCGGCAGCCTCTAGTCGGCGCAGCCATTTAACGTTAGTGACGCCCTCCCATCCGGGCAACAGCAATCTTAATGGATATCCGTTTTCGGGGCGAATGTGCTCACCATTCTGGTAAATGGCCAAAACGGCATCGTCCATTGCTTTTTCCAATGGAATGCTAATGTTCATCGCGGCTGCGTCGGCTCCTTCGGCAATCAGCCAACGGGCAGTTGGTTGGATTCCAGCCTCTTCCAGTATGATTGACAGTGGCACCCCGGTCCATTCGCTGCACGAAACCAGCCCGTGCAGGTTGCCAGCCGTCGCTAATGTGGGTTCCTCATGCCAGCCAGTGTTACTGTTGCCACCGCACTCAATGAAGCAAAACCGGGAAACCATCGGGTAACGGACTAATTTGTCCATGTCCAAAAAGATCGGGTTTTTCACTAGTCCGTGGATCAGCAAACGATGTTGACCGGGATCGATTTGTGGAACACCATTATGGTGGCGTTCGAAATGCAAGCCCGAAGGCGTGATCGTCCCTGCCAGAGTGTGCAAAGGCGTCCATGACACACCGTTGCCAGGGGTTGCCGGATTGGATGCAATCCAACGTATGGACTCTTTTTCATGGGGGGAAGGCTGCCCGTAATTAGAAAATGGGTTTCCCGGCTTAAGCATCCAGGCTGGACGGTCAAATTCAGTGGCTACAGCATCCTGACCAACCAAGGCCATTGTGCCTATGGTTAGGCTGTGGCGTAAAAACAAACGCCTGTCAAGCAAGCCGCCGCCGGCCACGGGTTGCGGGTTTTCGTGAAAATCCGATATCAGGGGAATTGGCTGCATAGCTTTACCTCGATTGCTTGGTGGGTCAATCCGGTTATAAATGGTTCAGTCAATTGCGCGACTTAACGCCAAGGTCTTTGCAAATTTTTTTTCGAGAATGTCTTTGATTTCCGAATGCCTAGTAAATTCAAGTGCCTCCTTGAGCGTTACGCTAAGGGTTTCCATCAGTTTTTCCCTCGTTTCCTCTTGGCAATTGACACCTGGGATTTCTTCGATCCAGCCAACCCAGCAATCATCTTCCTGTTTTATAACAGCGGTATATTCAGAGTGCATTTTTTTCTCCGGGTTTGCAGTGATTATTAGCAATTGATGATGGAGAGATTAGCAGCGATGTATTCTTTAATCTTTAAACAGCTTAGACTTTGTTCACTAAACCAAGATTGACGTTGATTGTCCGAAATAAACTCAAATATTTCTGGGTTCTTCAATGCATTAATGACTATGCAGATGCGGTATTTTCTTTTAGATTTTTTGCTCACTGTGTATTCATTCGGGGTAAGCATCGCGTTGACGTTTGATGGTATCTCGACAGAAGTGCCTTTAACTTCTACATGCAAAATTTCCCTTTCCTTTGATGCCAACAAGTCATAGCCGACATTTTCGGATTCTCTTGATTGAACGTCATAACCTCTCTGGATATAGAATATGACTGCGGTTTCTATCGCAGTGGTTTCAATTTTTTCCTTTGTTTCTGTATCGATTTGCCCTTGCTCTAATTGAATACCCTGGATAATACGTTTCATCCTTATAATTAAAATATCGGTTACTGTTGCCGGTTTGCTCAGTTCGGTAAACTCTAGCATCTCTATACCAACCAACAACGACAGAACCATATGATGACCTAGCTCGCCACACTACCAAAACATTATCCACATAGCTGCGACCATTGCCACCAATTCGGTCAATATTTATTGTTGCATTTTTTGCCTGAACATAACCATATAAAATTTACCATTTCTCTCAAAATTAATTACTTCATGACCATAGCCGTTGTTGGCAGGAAAATCCCCTCCATTAATTGGATAGTCGGTATCCGTTATACCTTCATAGTATTTCATCCATGCTGCATTACACATTAGAATTGTCATTTTAAATTTAATCCAAACTCAGCATACATTTTTTAAAATACAAAGTACCCATTGGTTAGGTGTTAATTTGGACACGACTATTGAACACTCTTTCCTAAAGCCTCCAGCCATTCAATCGTTGCGTGATTGTTAATGCTACCATTTTCGAGGCAATTAAAATAGCGGACATCCTCTCTTTGTTTGGTAGTGTTCCAATACTGGATATGGCGACGAAAAACCTAGCTCATAGCGCCAACGCCACCAAACTTTCAATTTGAAACGTTATCCTCCTCACTACCGCTTTTACGTTGCGCCGTTGCGTGAGAAAAAATCTTTGCCAGACTACTCAGCGGTAAGGCGAGGAAGCAAAAAGAAGGTCTCACGCAACGGCGCAACGACGCAACGTTAAGAGCAAAACATTGAGGGCTACCCTTCGTTTGCTTCCGACTCTTTCTGTAGAGGCCAAGTCTGGCGATTTGCGCTTTTATCCAATTGCCGTATTTATCATAAGCAGCCCCGAAATCGCAAGCAATTATCGCCACGGTGGCATTGTCTTGTTGATGCGAGCTTTTAACCAACACCTCTTGCACGATTCTTTCGCATGCGTCATTAGGTTTGCCTATTAATATAGGTAGAATCTCGTCTCCGGTTAGTGTGTTATAGACGCCATCGGTGCAAAGGACTAGCCAATCCCCTGGATGGAGCCTGAAACCACGCAGGGAGCGGTCGATTTCCTGGATTTCCTGTAGTCCTAGAAAACTGGTCAACCCATGAAGATGACCATCGCTCTCCCAATCATACCTCAAGGACTCCCATTGTATGTGGTGGCTGAGTTGTTGATTGGCATAGTTGGTATCTGTCGTGACCTGAACCCACTGATGACCGCGAAATAACAAAATACGACTATCGCCTGCGCCTATCCAGTATAGCGAACGGCTTGCCGGATGCACAACAGCGGCAATTAACGTGGTTCCACAATTTCCGGCTTCGCTCACTGCCTCTGCAAATTGGCAGACCGCTTTGTTTGCGGCATGGAAGGACCGGCACAGTGCGTCGATTATGGGGGCTTGCTTAGGTTTCGCCATATAAGCTTGCAAAAATGCCTTTACAGCGATTCGACTGGCTTCGCCCCCATAGGCATGGCCTCCCATGCCATCTGCTACGACTGCGAGTAGACCGCCGTGACGTACAAAATATTTGTCGTCTTTATCGGAAAATCCAAAGGCATCCTGTTGTTCTGTCCGTGCACCGATAACTTGGGCATTTCCTACTTGTAAATTGACCGTCATGACATCTCATTGATAGTTATGAAATGCACCGGCATTGGTCAATATATCCATGGTTTTTTTGTCGCCGTTGATTATGCTGTAAGTGATCGCATTATTGCCGCTACTGTCTTCCACGTTGATGTCCGCCCCGTTGTTTAATAGATAGTCAACCATAGCGTCTTGCCTATGCTTGGCTGCTTGTATTAAAGGATAGCTGCCCAATTCCCCTTTATTGATATCCGCGCCTTTGGCAAGTAAGAGTTGGGCTGCCGGGATGTCCCCTGATGCAGCGGCAGCGGATAAACTGCCATTGGGCAAAACATTTTCAGCGGTGACATTGGAAATCGGTGGTTCCGAGCCGCTTTGTTGAGCCAAGGCTTTTAAAGTGACATCCACATTGGCTTTGATTTTTTCGTTATCCGGTTCAATTTCAAGTGCTTGTTGGTACAGTTGCAATGCCCCTTGGAGCTTTTCAGTGGATGAGAAATAAATATTGCCGAGTTCGTTATAAAAAAAAGCGTCATCCGTCGATCTGGGCCGGTTGAACTTGGAACGTAGGGCTATCAGTTTAAGCAATGACCGTTCTGCCGCTGCTGATTTTTTGAGTTTCAAATACGTCTTGACTAAATAGCCAAGAACATTGTCATTATCCTCGGGTTTCAACCTGAAGTAAGTTTCAAAGGCAGGTTGGGCCAAAGAAAATTGACTTAGCTCAAAGTTGGCGATGCCAAAAGCCAACCATGCTTCTGGGTTTGCCCGATCTAGATTACACCATTTCTTTGCGTGTTCCAATAAGGCTGGCCAATCAGAGTTTTTAAGCAATTGATCGGCTTTTTCTTTGTATTGGTAGGTATCGTAAGAAAGTTTTGTATCGGTATTTTCGTTTAGCGAATCGTCGCTGGTGTGGAGATGGCTTTGTTTAGAGGGTTTACCGGCTAAAGTTGCATTTATTTCCGGTTTTTTCAAAAACAACTGATGAAATTGTCCCTGTGAATAGAAGGCAACTAAGGCGATTAGAAAATAAATAAATGGGATAAGGATGCTCGGTTCATTGGCGGTAGCCAAACGCACCAATTTTAAGGGGTGCAAGCGATTGCCAGGGAATTGCTTCTCAATATTGAATATTCGTCGCGATAAAGCATGAAAATAGAACGCATTGCCGTAACAGCCGATTATTAATGCTAGGGTTGACCAACATAATAATCCAATAACTTTACTATCAAAAATTATCATCATCATAATGGGCATAAGGAAAAACAGGACCCCCAGCCCAAATATTCTCTTATTGAAAAGCCAAAAGACGTTAAAAATAAAACCAGCCGTGTTCCAAGACGGTTTCAATAATTCCAGCCAGTTAGAATTAAAATTAGAAAATATGTTCAAGTAATACGAAACACTTTCTTTGCCAAGTGCGGCCTTGAAATACGGGGAAAACGCCTCTTCTTGAGCTTCGGGCAGGGGGTTTCGTGTTGCTGTTTCTTTGCTTTTTTCGTCGGTTTTGTTGCTCTCTAAGGGGATGGGTGTTGGTGTGCTGCGTTTGGCCTGGATGAGGGCATCCATGAATTCAACCACTGTGGATGGCCTGGCCTCTCGGTTCATTGCCAGCGCCCGCATGACCATATTTGATACTTGGGGGGAAATGCCAGATGCCAGCCTTTCTGGAGGTTGGAGCGTGTCTTTGTCTGCCCGTTCAGTGGCCTCAATGGGAACTACGCCCGTCAACATCTGGTAAAGCGTCGCGCCGCAGGCGTAAATGTCTGTCCAAGGGCCTTGCTGCCCTTTACGGTGATATTGCTCGAAGGGCGTATAACCAGGGGTCATTAACACCGTCATACTGCGGGCCCGCCCACCCATGAGCATACGGGCAGAACCAAAATCCAACAGGATGGGCGTACCCGATTTGGTCAGGTAGATATTCTGCGGCTTGATATCCCGATGCAGAAAGCCTTTGCTGTGGACTTCGCGCAGCCCGTCTAGCACCGGCAATAGGATGGAAATCGCTGATTTTTCCGGCAAGCGCCCCCCTTTTTGCTCCAGATGGGCGGCAAGGGTTGTGCCTTCGTAGAAATTCATGATTAGGTAGGCTGTGCCGTTTTCCTCCAGCACATTGCGCACACGGACAATATTCTCATGGTCGAATTTGGCAAGGGTGCGGGCTTCCTTTAGGAAGAGTTCGAGACCCTCAAGAAACAGCGCATTGTCATCACGAGAGTGGGCAGTGACGGTAAGGCGGTTGCTGTCCCGCCCGGCTAATTCCCTGGGGAGGAACTCCTTGATGGCGACAGGTGTTTCCAAGTGCGTGTCCCATGCAAGGTAAGTGATGCCGAAACCGCCAAGTTTGCCTAAGGTGCATCCTATCAGATACTGGTTGTTTAATACCGTGCGATGCGGCAACACCAACAAACCGCGTGGAGCGGATTCATCGTAGCCGCAGTGTGGGCAAGCAGACCCCCGCCCTTTATCGGCAAAACAGCCTGGGCACAGGTTGGCATAAGGGCGGGGAGGCATGGCTAGCTAGTCGGCAAGTCTTGACTGGTCATCGAGTTCCATTGAAATTGTTCGCTGCAAAACGGGACGAATAGTAGCTTGGTTTGCCCGAGTTCGATCACATCAAACGGTTTTAACGCAATCGGGGAGGCAACTTCCTCGTCATTCAAGTAAACAATTCCCCGGCTTTCGCCAGGCGTTAACAGGAATGAGTTTCTGCGTGGGTTATAGCTGATATAGGCGTGTTTTTCTCGCGAAATGGTATCGTCGCCGCTTATACAGATGTCCATATTGGGTGCGCGACCAATGCCATTGCGTTCGCTCCTGATGCGAAAATCACGGCCCCTGTCGGCACCGTGGATGCAAACCAGCCAGCCGACCACAGGGTCGATGCCTGTATTCTTGCGAAATACGCCCACCGTGACACCAGGCTCGCCGCCGGCACGGGACGCTTGGCCATGCTTTACAGTATGGCCTTCTGTTTTGTCGGAGGGCTGTTGCTGAACAGGGTGGATCACGGTCGCATGGATATCCAAGTCTTGAATTCCGCACGAAGGACAGGCCGTATATTTGCTTGAATCGAAATAATGTCCGTTTTCGCAGCGTTTCATGCTCATAGTAAATCCCCTTAATTTTCAGGGTCGGAAGTTAGCTCTGAATTTGCATTATAGCAAAAGGGCGGTGCTGTTAAGCTTTGCGTCGTTGCGCCATTAGAATTCGAATGGCACGCATGCATACCCTATGGTTTGGCTTTCATCGTCCGGGGTCACTGCCATTAAGTTAGCGGCTCACCATGATGTAGGAACGGGCTTTAGCCCGCGATCAGACACCCATCGCGGCCTAAAGGCCCGCTCCTACGGGGCTTAACATAATGGCAGTGACCATCGAGTTACAAACGAAATTGCGTAATTGTCGGGGTTGTTGTTCATCGCGGTGCCTCGAAACTGACCTCAAACATATTTTCAGGCGCGGTCAGGTAGAAGCGTTGTCCCGCATTGAGCAATTGTGAACCGCCATTTGGCAGCCGTCCACTATTGACTACAAAAGTCCCGTTGGCTGAGTTGCAATCGACTAACAGAAAGCATTGTGATTTGGCATGAAAGCGAACAATGCAGTGGCGTTTGCTGATGCCCTGTACAGGTGCGGGGAAAACCAATTGGCATGTTTTGGGGTCGCGGCCAATGAGTAAAGGCTCGTCGCTCAATTCGACCGCACTGCCCGCGAATTCACCACTGATTCCGCGCAACACAGGCAGGGGAAGCGAGGCGGGATTTGCCTCCCGTTTGTTGGGGGCATTGGCTGGCTTGCCGGGGCTGTGCAATTTTGAAAGCGTCCCAATGACAGCAGCAATTACCACTAGGCCCAATACGACGGGTACAGGCCAATAAACGGTCAGGGTTTTGATTGACTCTGCAAACCATTCGTTATTGAAAGACGGCATAGGGTTGTCATGCTATCGGAAACGACGTTGGTGTCGAGGATGTACATCAGGATAAGTCCGCGGGACGGAAGACGGAACCCTCTAGGCGCGGGGGGTCAAAATCAATATTAGCCACTTCAGGTGGCATGGACAGCAAATCCGCGATGCTCTCTTGCTTGCCCGTAAGACGCTGGAACTCATCAATGGTCAGCAGCACATGTGATGGCCTGCCCCTGTCGGTGATGAACACGGGGCCGTTGCATGCGGATTTCTTCGCCCTGCTGGAATCTTGGTTGAACTCGCGGCTGGAAATTGTGGTGATGGCCATGGCAAGATCCTTATTTCAATTGTAGATACATTACTACAATAATAAGGGGGCAGCAAATATACCGTAAGGATATTGTCAAAAATATAATGGTACGCATAAAAAAACCGCCCCGAGGGGCGGCTTTAAGTCGTTAAAAAGTCGAGATTTAAGCCTTGCTCTGCTTCCTGCGTGAAAATCCGAACACACCGGCCAAGGCCGGTGCGACGAAGAACAATGCCGCAGGCAGAGGGGTAGATGACACAGGGGGGCTTGGTGGAGTCGGCGGGGTTACGACGGTAGGGTTCAAATGCACTCCGCCTAGGAACAGGAATGGCGGATCTGATGCAGGTCCTCCTTGGGCTAGGAAGCTCAACAGTTCTACAGTAGACGTTGCCGTGAAGGTCATTGTTTCCTTTACCCAGCCCGAAAAGCCATGGCTAGCATCGCTGAAATTGGCATATTGGGCTGCGCCACCGCCTAGCGTTACCTGCCAGTCGGCTGTATTTGCGCCACTATCAAGATATTGTTGCCCAAGTCCGGCATAAAAAGACAAGGTGTAACTATTTCCAGCCAACAAACCATGCACGGTTTGGTAAATGTTACCGATTTGATAATTGCCATCAGAAGCAATGAAATTACCACCGTCTGGGCTTGGAGTGATGACATCAAGGCCGCCATTTCCAGTATTCCCCGCACCGGTGGCAGTCCACAATTGGAAGTCTGGGCCAATACCTTCGTAGCCATAATCCAACCCAGCAAAACCCGCACCAGCCTTGCCAGGTGGAACGACGAATGTCCAACCAGAATTGGTACCCTAGGCCGTCATGTCAGAGTTATTCAACAGGGCTGAATTACCGGGGTATGCCCATGATTCAAACCCACCATTGGTTATAAGGTCAGCTTGGGCAGACGATGCAAGAGCTGCCATCAAGGCAATGGCCGAAAAACTAGCCATTGCGGTTTTATGTGTATTCATATGTGTATTCATATGTGTACCTCAGAATTGTGAATTTATAAGCTTGCCATAGTCAAGAATAAGACCGGCAGATCGGGATGGGTCAACTTTATGTCACGCAGCAGGTCGAAGCCGTTTTGGTCCGGTAAATTGACATCCAAAATGGCAATATCGGGTTTTTTAGTGGTGATAGTGGCAAGCCCATCCCGTGTGCTTTCGGCTTCGCCGATGACTTCCATGTCGGCCTCAGACTCAATAATTAGCCGTATGCCTTGGCGCACGATCCCATGGTCATCGACTATGACTAATTTTAATTTCATATTCAGTGGGTAATATCAGTAAGTTAAATGATTTGATCCGTACGACATGGCACTGTCACCTTCACTAAGGTGCCTTCGAGCGTGGGTGTACTGGTGATCTCGAGTGTGCCTCTCAACTGCTGGACCCGTTCGCGTATGCCCAACAGTCCGAGCGATTTACCCCAGGCGTAATGTCGCCCATGCCGATGCCATCATCTTTGACTTCAAGCAGCAAGTTTCCGTTGTCATCAAGCTCCAGCTTCACCTCGACGCTACTCGCCTGTGCATGGCGGGCGACGTTGTTCAGTAGTTCCTGGCTGATTCGGAAGACATGGGTGACATCGTCTGCGTCCAAAGCGAACCGCTGTGTCGGCAAGTCCCGGTGGCAGCGAATACCGACGCGGCGCTGGATGTCCTTGCAAAGCCATTCGATGGCTTCGGAAAGGCCCAGGGTATCCAGCACCCCCGGACGTAGCGCCCACGAGATATCGTGAACCGATTGGATGACCCGGTCAGTCAGTTCCTGCATCTCGGTGATGTCTTCCAAGTGTTCAGACAAACCTTTGGTCGCCAGTTGTTTTTTAAGCCAGCCCATTTTCATTTTCAGTCCCGCCATGGTCTGGCCCAAATCGTCGTGAATACCGCGGGCGATGCGGGTGCGCTCTTCCTCGCGCACCGTTTGTAATCGCGATGCCAAGGCTCGCAAAGCCTCAGTGGCGTGATTGCGGTCAGATACATCAATGGCCACGCCGATGGTGGCCGGTTTGCCCAAATATTTTATGGCGCGGCTAAGCAAATCGACATCCACTATTTTGCCGTTCCGTCGCAGTAAGCCGATGTTATAGGTCACTCCATCTTTTTGACCTGGTATCTCGTGGGTTATGCGCTCGTACATCGACAGTCTATCCTGCGACGGCACAAGATCAAAGATTGGAATGCGGTTGACGAACTCGTCAGCCGAGGCATAACCGAGCATCTGGCACAGGGCTTCGTTAGCGTAGCGTAAATAGCCATCTTGGTAGATGAAGATGCCGACTAGTGACTGCTCCACTAGCAACCGGAATTTGGATTCGGACAAGCTGAGTTCGGCGGTGCGCATTTTAACCAGTTCTTCCAGATGGTTGCGGTGACTTTTCAGTTCAAGTTGGTTTTCTTTGCGCTGGATGAGTTCCTCTTCCAGTTGCAGTTGAGCCAAACGGTAATCATATTCCAGCCGTTGCGAATTCATCATTATTTGGCCTAGGGCCATCATCATGACTATCAACATGGTAGTTGTCGCATAAATGGACATTAACGGGTGCGAGGGTAAATGATCCATGAGTGGTTGATAATACATCCAGGAGAAAATGCCACGGGTCAGGTCCAGTATGGTCCACCCCCCAAGGCTGCCAGCCAACAAAACATCGCCGACCCCCGCTTAAGGCGTATGCCGTGTCAGCAGTGTGGCAACGCCCCACCCGTAATAGGCACTGTGGTAAATGCTATAGAGCATGACGCGATCATTGATCTGATGGGAGTAAGTAAAATAACCAAACAAACTTGTCCGCAACACCGCGCCCAAGATTTCCCATAGAGTGTTGGCCTGATGCCGCTCCCTGAATACCAGCACTCCCCGGTTGTTGGCGATGACACCGATGGAATCGATGCAGCCGGCCAAGACTATCGTCGCCGGATTGCCCACCAACGTGGTATAAATAAGAGACGCCAAGGAGCGTATACCCCACCCTATTGTCCAATAGGCAAAGCACGGATACGTCTTGCGCGTCAATTGGGTGATTATCATGCCCAAGGTCGTCGTTAAGGTTACGACCATGCTACAGAAAATGATTGTGTGGTTATCCATCAGTGGTTAATGTAATGGTAGTGGGCTATGTTGCGCTTACAGCTGCGCTTTGCGTGACCTCATTGGCGATAGTCAAACGGTTGGATCAGTTGCCCGGCCAAACCGGGTGCCATCGGCCCGTCTATGCCATATTTTGCTGGCCATTGCTTGGGCAGGTATAAAGTGCCGAAAATTTTATCCACCCAGGGAATCATTGCAGCGTAGTTTTTGTTGATCAGCACCGGCCCGTCATTGGTATGGTGCCAATGATGGAAGGCGGGGGTTGCTATTAGCCATTCCAGCCAACCAAAGCGCCAATTCAAATTGGAGTGGATGAAAAACCCCCACGTCGTTCCGATGAGTATCACCAGCAATGGTACCATGTCCATCTTATCATTCCCCATTGGTCGGGCCAGACCCACTAAATACAAGGGTATGAAGCCACAGATACGGGTGAAGACCATGTCAACCGGATGCGCACGGGTGTTCACCAACCAGTCGATCTGCTCCGCGCTGTGGTGGATGGCATGGAAGCGCCACAGCAGCGGAATCTCATGCATCCAGCGGTGGCCCCAATAAAAGCCGAATTCACCGACGACTAGGGATGCCGCCAGCCGCATGCCTAGAGGCTGCCCTGCCACCCACTGATGCAGCCCACCGGGGACAAAGTAATGCAAGCCCCAAGCAAGCGCGGCCATGGGCAATGCCAAGACATGAGCCGGAATCAGGCTGCTGATAAAGTAATAGCACAAGTCGGTGAGAAACCCTTTGCGGAAGATCTTTTGCGGATGCTGGGCGAAGACTCTTTCCAACGGCACGAAGATGACTGTTAATATTACAAGCCAAATGCATAGTCGGATGATATCCAAAGCGAACGGGGGGAGGTTTTGTTGCAATAGTCGGAGTGTTTCCATGGAATTAAAAATAGAATCGAGGAGGGATGTAGTCGAATTATACGGTTTCGGTTCAAAATCGCATAAAAAAACCGCCACGAAAGGCGATTTTTTGAATATAAATATGCCGGCCTTGGTCATCGTTCAGCCCAAACGGGTGAGTTTGTGGCGCATTGCCTAGGAAGACCAAGACTCTAGGATGGTATAATGCGAACCGATGGCATTGCGGGTGGATTTCACCAGTACAAGGGCCGTGGACTTCCAAACTATTGGTTTATCCAAATGGGTCTCCTTTGGCAGGTAGGCTGCTTTCCGGGCTAGGGTCAGGTGGGCGCGATAAGGCCGCTTTTCCAACGAGTAACCCGCTTTCCGAAGTTCGTTGGTCAAGTCGGCGACGAGTTGCTCAAGAATTGTCGAATTGACCGTCGGCGTGAGGCAAATCACCTGTGGTTTTCGCCAATGTTCAATGCGGTCAAACAGCAACTCAAAATTTTGCGATTGAATTTTCTTCGCCACCGCTGCCAGCCTATCAGTGGCTTTCACCTCCACATCGCCCAGGAAAGCTAAGGTCATATGCAGGTTTTCGGGTTTGATCCAGCGCGCCGGGATGTTGGCTTGCAAAAGACACTGTGCAGCAGCCAATTCTATCCGGCAGGTTTCTTCCGGCCACAGGGCAAAAAAGAGCCTCTGTGTCGGTTTATCCATAAATATCCAAAACACCCTGCAACGCTACGGCGACCGCTTGCTTGCGGACCGAACGCCTATCCCCGTCGAACTGCCTCCTTTCGGTGACGCAGAACCCGTCTCGCCGTTGCCAGGCAAACCACACGGTGCCAACCGGCTTGCCGGGGGTTGCGCCGGTAGGCCCTGCGATGCCGCTGACCGCTAAGACACAGTCGGCTTGGCTATTTCGTAAAACACCGGTAGTCATGGCTAGTACGGTTTCCGAGCTTACTGCGCCGTATGTGGTCAATACAGATTCAGGCACCCCTAACAATTCTTGCTTGGCTAAGTTGGTGTAAGTGACAAAGCCACGGTCGAACCAAGCTGAACAGCCCGCGACATCGGTCACGGCTTGGCAGACTCCACCGCCGGTGCAAGATTCTGCCGCAGCCAGTTTATGCCCGTATCGGCTGAGTATCAATCCAACCTGTCGGGCAAGTTTATAAATTTCATCTTCGTTGGTCATCATGAGCACCTCAATATCATTGCGTTGCCGTGGGAGCGGTTTTTAACCGAACTTTCGGCATCTGTCGCGGTTAAAAAGCACTCCCACAGAATGCGTTCCACCTATTTACCGATATGAGCCAAAATTTGATGGTCTATACTAACAGTCGAAAGCTAAACCACCAGCCAAGGCAATCATAGTCGTTAAAGTTTCTTCGCAGAAGGATGCCCTCTGCGGTATCATTCGCAACTGACCCCTTTGTGGCCTAGCAAATAATTTTGGAAGTTCCGGTTTGCACCGTCGTAGTCAATTATTTCAACGCCAACCAGTTTGGCGACCAGCGAGTGCCAGCAAAGTGTCAGCACCCAAAGCTATTAGATCATGGCTTGAGGAGCCGGGTTCACTGACCTCCCGTTTGCGGAAGGCGGTTGGGGCGGGTTTCAGTGTCCGCCTGCTGGGTCAGCGTTGGGTCAGGCCATTTGCCGATGAAGCGGCTTTGTTGGAGTTGCCTCCGCGCCGACGTGCGTTGGTCAGGGAAGTTTTATTACATTGCCACGGGAGGCCGCTGGTATTGGCGCGCACGGTGATTCCCCCGCACACTCTGCGCGGCATATACTGCGGATTGGCCCATTTGGGAAATCGCCCGTTGGGGGAGTTGCTGTTTGCCTACCGGGGATTGCAACGTAGCCATCTTGAAGCGGCCAGGGCAACCCAAGCAGATTGGCGGCATTCCATCGCAAGGCAATTCGATATCGAAACACCGGTTTGGGGAAGGCGTTCGCTTTACCAAGTCGGGCGAGTCTCCCTAACCGTTTGTGAGTTTTTCCTCCCCTCCGTTTTGTCTTTGCCGGAACTTAATGATGAGTAGCAAACCTTTCGCCTTCACGCGTGGGCATCTTGGTCATTATTGGCGGCTAATGCGCTTCGACAAGCCCATTGGCATCCTATTGTTGCTGTGGCCCGCACTATGGGCTTTGTGGATGTCAGGGCAGGGCAGGCCCAATCCACTCGTGTTGTTCGTTATCATCTCCGGGGTGGTGGTCATGCGGGCCGCAGGATGCGTCATCAATGATTATGCCGACAGGGATTTCGACCCCCATGTGGAGCGGACCCGGCAACGACCCATCGCCGCTGGCCTCGTTTCGCCTAAGGAAGCCTTGACTCTGTTCGTTGGGTTGTGCTTGGCGGCTTTTGGCTTAGTATGCCTCTTGAACGGTTTGACCATTGCGCTGTCTGTGCCGGGTGCATTCCTTGCCGCCTCCTATCCATTCATGAAGCGCTACACTCATTTGCCCCAAGCTTACTTGGGTGTGGCATTCGGCTGGGCCGTGCCCATGGGCTTTGCCGCCCAGACCGGTTCAATTCCGCTCGTTGCCTGGGAATTGTTTCTGGCAACGGTGTTATGGGCTTTGATCTACGACACCATGTACGCCATGGTGGACCGCGAAGACGATTTGAAAATTGGCGTAAAATCCACGGCTATTCTTTTTGGCGATTATGACAGGCAGATTATCGGCGGTTTGCAAGTACTCATGCTGGCGATACTGACCGTGATCGGGCTTCAACTGGGCTTTGCCGCGCCCTATTATCTTGGATTATCGGGCGGTGCCGGATTTTTTATTTACCAGCAAATATTGATATTCCATCGTGCCAAGGCGGATTGTTTCAAGGCGTTTTTGAACAATCATTGGTTTGGTGCAACGGTGTTTCTGGGGCTAGTTTTGGATTATCTTATAAGCCGATAAACGTCAACCTTGCGGCCATGAACGGCTTAATTCAACATTAATCGAACGCGGCTTTAAGCGCCTTCGCGGCAAGCCACTCGGAATAACGCCGCTGTTCCTCAGTTCGACGACTCGCATTAAAGGTCTGGTCCGCCTACCCGGCATCGCACTGCGTGTGCTGTGCCTAGTCGAATTCACGGTGCGCAAAGCTTTGCAAGAGCAAGGCGCGAAACTCGACTTAAACAAAGGCTACACTTACTGATACCACAATCCAGGCTTTTGGCTATAACCATTTGCGTTCTACAGTTTCTGCTTTGCCCTGTCTGACCGGGTGCAATTTCACGAACATGTCAAACGCGAACCATAGAAACAGCCAGCCCGGCAAGGACTCGATCATCAGACCGCGCCGGGCAATGGACCATGCGCCGGCACCGACGAAGGTCAGCGGAAGAACCAGCTTTAGGTCAATGGGTAGGCCGGTCGCCGATTGGATGCGTCGGTTCAAATCTTCGACGGCAAATATAAAACTTGGGGATGGTTCACCTTGGACTGGAATCGCACCCTCTAATTTAGATGCCTGTCCAATCGACTCCACTAACACATCGACATCTTCCAGCATCCCCATGATGCCTTTCGGGGTGTAGCGGCCCCGGTCAAATTGCATGGTCAGACTGCCGTTGGCCGGGTTGACCTTGACTTCTTGCACACCCTCCTGTGCTTGCAGGTCGGTTTGTATGACTTGCAAGGTTGCCTCATCCCGGTGTTGCGGATGCAATTTGATGCGCAAGCGACCCGGTGTCAGGCTGGCGACATGGGCGCGATGCTGAGGTTTTGGTTTGTTCTGGTTCATGGTGTCAACCCTGCTTGGAACGGTTTGGCTTCGAACATATAGTTTATCTGAAAAGGGATGACATCGCTCAGACGGTGTCATCCCTAAATGCTCAATCGCACATCCATCCCTGTCTTGCGAATTTCCGCCGCGAAGGCTTCCATCCATTCGGCGGGCAAGGAGGCAAGCCTTGGGGCTTCGGTTTGCATTGAAAGGCGGGCAAGCCCATAAAGCAGAACCCCTGATAAAGGGATGCTTTGGTTTTGGAAAGCCACCAATAAATCCAGATAGGTCTTACGCTCCTCCAATGAGGGCGGTTGTCCGTCAACGGCAAACAGGCAAGTTTGCAGCCATGTTGGGCATAGGTGCGCAACAGATTCCAGATTACACCGCACACTTTCTAGCGTATGGTGTACGCCATTGATGCGCTGGATGCCGGCTTCCGTGGCACTGTCTAGCTTGAACCAGACTTCCCCGCCCAATTCGCCCCAATGCGCCAGCCCTTTTTGCACGGGCTCCCTACGGGCCAAGCTGCCATTGGTGATAAGCACCAGCCTAATCTTGCCGAGTAAATCGTAGTCCCCAGCCGCCGCGCCTATCAATCCAACAACCTGGTCGAATTCCGCCGAACTAGTGGGTTCGCCGTTGCCGGAAATGGCAATGTCGCGGATGGTTTGCTGTTCCGGGGCGATGTCAAAACGCCGGAAAAAATCGCCATGTATCACATCGCCCAGAAAATCGCGCAGTTCGGTTTCCAGTAGCCCCAGATCACAAGCCGGTGCACTGCCACGCGTTAGGCCCGGCACCTGACAATACATACAATGCCAGTTACAGGCATTGTTAGGGTTCAGGTTGACACCAATGGACAACCCCTTGCTGCGGCGAGAAATGACAGGATATATGTAGGTCAGGCCGGCGCTGTCACGGCTGTGGTTGGTGGTTGTGAGCATGGAAGGGTTGGATGTTTTTTCAGACACTATTAAATTAAGACCTACTCGGTTTTTAAAACCGAGTCGGTCTACTTTATTCTGGGTCACTAAAAGCCCAAGCTATCCGCGTAGCGGTGCACTCCCTCGATCAACAAGACACCGGCTAGGATGAGTACCATTTGCTGCACCACCGCCTCAGTGTGGGTTTTTTTGTGCAGGGTGGGGATAAGATCGGCAACTGCGATATAGATAAAGCTGGAGGCAGCCAAGGCAAGGAAATAGGGGAGCGATTCATGCACATGCTCTAGGCTAAAATAAGCCAGCACACCACCCGCCACGGTACCTAGGCTGGACAGTAGATTGTAAAATAAAGCCCTTGCCTTCGAATATCCGCTTTGCAGCAAGATGGCAAAATCTCCCACTTCCTGTGGAATCTCATGGGCGGCGACGGCTAGGCTGGTGACTATGCCCAAATGCAAGTCGGTCAGGAAGGCCGCCGCAATCAAAATCCCATCGACGAAATTGTGGATGCCGTCGCCCATGACTATCAGTGTACCAGCCGGCTGGTGGTAATGTTCTTCGCCATCGTTATGGGCTTCGCAATCGTGGGTATGACAGTGCCGCCACAACAGCAGCTTTTCAAGCAGAAAAAAAACTAGAATGCCGACAAGGACGGTGGCAAAGAGGCTCTGTACATGATCAACCCCGGCGTTTTCCACTGCATGGGGCAACAAGTCCAAGAACGCCACGCTAAGCAAAGCACCCAGCGCAAAGCTGACCCCATGCGGCAGAATGCTTGAATAGTGCCGATCAGGGACCAGTAAGAACAAAGACGCGGCCATGACGCTTAATACGCCACCAATGAGGGTGAACAGGATGATCCAGAGGAGTAAGTGCATGTTACAGCTTTACTACACTCAAAACGTCGGTGCCCGCTTGCCCATCATGGCTTTCGCGCCGCGCATCATCGAGGAAATATCGCCGCCCTTCTTGAACTTCTTCATCATCTTCTGCATCTGCTCGAATTGTTTGAGCATTTTGTTGATCTCAGGCACTTCAGTTCCAGAACCCTTGGCGATGCGGTTCTTGCGCGAGCCGTTGAGGACATCGGGAGACAAGCGTTCCTTCTTCGTCATCGAGTCGATCATGGCGAGTTGTTGAAACAATTCTTTCTCGTTGACTTTTTCTTTGATATGCTGCGGCATGTTGGCGACACCGGGCAGCTTGTCCAGCATGGCCATCACGCCGCCCATGTTTTTCAACTGGGTCAACTGGTCGCGATAGTCTTCCAAATTAAAATCCTTGCCCTTGTGGATTTTTTTCGCCAGCTTCTCGGCCTTTTCCTTGTCCATTTTGCGCTCCACCTCCTCGATCAAGGTGAGCATGTCGCCCATTCCCAAAATCCTGGAGGCAAGGCGGTCGGGGTGGAACAATTCCAAGGCGGCGGTCTTTTCGCCTATCCCAAGGAATTTAATGGGCTTCCCGGTGATATGACGGATGGACAATGCCGCCCCGCCTCGGGCATCACCGTCGGTCTTGGTCAAAATAATGCCCGTCAAGGGCAGCGCGTCATGGAATGCTTTGGCGGTGTTGGCGGCATCTTGGCCGGTCATGCTATCGACCACAAACAGGGTTTCGATAGGCTTGATGGCGGCATGGACCTCTTTGATTTCTGACATCATTTCCTCGTCGATATGCAAACGGCCTGCGGTATCGACGATGACTACATCAAAGTATTTCTTGCGTGCAAAGATAATGGCATTTTTGGCGATGTCAACGGGTTTTTGCGTGATATCGCTGGGAAAGAACTCAGCCTTGACCTCGGTGGCAAGGGTTTTTAATTGCTCAATGGCAGCCGGGCGATAGATGTCGGCAGAGACCACCAAAACCGACTTGCGCTCGTTTTCCTTCAGCCAGCGCGCTAGCTTTGCAACGGTGGTGGTCTTGCCTGCACCTTGCAAGCCGGCCATGAGAATTACCGCCGGCGGTTGGCAAGCTAGGCTGAGCTTTTCATGGGCTGTACCCATGATGGCCTTCAACTCTTCGTGGACGATTTTTACCAGCGATTGTCCAGGGCTGAGGCTTTTCTCGACCTCTTGACCGAGCGCCCGTGTTTTCACATGCTCGATGAATTCTTTCACCACGGGCAATGCCACGTCGGCTTCTAGCAGAGCCGCACGAACATCGCGCAGGGTGTCTTGTATGTTGGTTTCGGTCAGGCGACCCTGACCGCGAATTTTTTTGAGCGATTCGTTAAATCGTTGGGTTAGGTTATCGAACATGTAAATATTACCTTTAAGCTTGGCTACGGAGGATTGTCGGTTCCGATTGGCAATTTTTGCCTAGTCTTAGACGTTGGCGCCGATGTGCAATCAGTAATTTTACATCGACAGACGGAAGAAATACTCATTTTTCTAATAATTGGATGTAGTTCAGATGATTTGGGAGTGCAAGGCCTGCCTTGCTAAGTTATTTAGAAGCAGGCAAGGCAAGCCTTGCACTCCCCTTGATGCGAATCATGGGGTAATGCGCAAGGCCATTTCATCCGCCGCGCTCACGATGGCGTCTATCATATCCGCACCGCCCGCAATATGACCTGCATTGGGCAATATTCTCAGCATCGAGAACGGCAAATGTTTGTGCAATAGACAAGCAGACTCAACCGGGCAAACTAGGTCGCGCCTTCCATGGATCAAAATGACCGGAACGTTGGGTATCAATCGGCAATCAAGTAGAATTTGGTTTTCGCTTATAAAATAGCCATGGATGCCATAATGCACTTCTATCCGCGCTTGCTGGAGCACTACGGACGAAACATGGACATCGGAGTCTGGGGGGAGGAAATCATCCCCTAACGCCACTTGTCCCCCCCAAATCGACCAAGCCCTTGCAATGCGGCGTTGGGCCAGCTCGTCTTCGCCATGCAACAATGTGTGGATTGCTGCAATATAATCGCCGTTTCCTTCACCATGAAGGGCTGCGATTAGATCGTTCCAACGTTCCGGGTAGATACGGTTGGCTCCGTCTTTAATATACCAATCCAAATCCCGTTGCCGTGCCAAGAAAGTGCCTCGCAATACCAGTCCATTAATCCGGTGAGGGAAAGATTCTGCGTAAAGCAGGGCCAAGGTTGCACCCCAAGACCCGCCGAACAACAGCCAACTTTTTATTCCCAAATGCTTGCGGATCAGTTCCATATCTGCCAACAAATGGGATGTGGTGTTACCCTCCAGCCGGCCATGGGGGGTGGATCGCCCCGAGCCACGCTGATCGAACAAAATTGCACGGTATTTGGTTGGATCGAAAAAACTACGATGATAGGTTTTGCAACCAGAGCCTGGTCCGCCATGCAGAAAAACCACGGGGATGCCCTCCGGGTTGCCACATTCCTCGACATATAGACTGTGACCATTACCCACCTTCAAAATATGCAAGGCATAGGGAACAATGGGCGGGTAGAGTTCTTTCATAGAGCAAATTCCAAGGTGGTACAGGGCCGTAAGGTCGATTCAACACGCTATTATCATGCGGCCCGATACAGCATGAGCGGACAATTTTCCGTCATGGGTAATCAAGCACTTGCACAACCTGCTGATTACCGTCCATCTGGAGCCTAGATTCCGGCGATCCATGCCGGAATGACGGCTTTTCCCGATTTCCCTAACTTGTGTATAACGGCAAGGGCAGGAGCTTGGGAACGAGCAAGCAAAAAGTGATGCGGGAGTGCAAGGCTTGCCTTGCCTGCACACCCCATCGCAAGGCAAGCCTTGCACTCCCGTCATAATACAAAAAAGGAAGGGGGATTACTCCCCCTTCCTCTCTGACTAACTGATGTTACGCAATCCTTTAGGCCGCAGCCCGGATGCAGCCTGTCTTGAGCGAACTCGAAGGGCGCAGCATAATCCGGGTTTGCGACCCTGTTTTCCCGGTTTGCGCCTCAAGTGGCACCATCAGGGCTACGACTCTGGTTTTTGGGCTATCAGAATTTGAAGCCGAAATAGCCGCCCGCAGTTAGACCATCGGTGCTCATGCCCTTGACTCGTACTTGTTGACCGTTAGTGATGGTGTTGTTATAGCTCAGGTCGCCGCCGGTGAAGTTGTAGCGGAAATCAATACCTGCGACGATTGCCTTCCAGATTTGGAATTCGCCACCGACGCCCAACAATAAACCAGGATTCAATACGGTAACACCACTGGACGGTGGGGAAATGACATTGATAGTCAGGCCGAATGGGATGATCCACGGCGTGAAGATCGTACCCGTGTTGAACCTGACCTTTGGCGAAGCGGCCAAGGTGAACTGGGTAACTTGGTTTTTCATGATGCCAAACGCACCAGGGGCTGACGCACCCGGATAAATGCTCACCAAGGTATTTTTGGACTCGCCGAAGTTCTTGTATTCAAACATTAATTCGCCGTCGAGGGCAATCAGATCAGTCATGCCCCAAAGGTCATTGGTTAGGCGATGGTCGATGCCCGCGCCAATATACCAGCCGGCACCGCCGTTGTTGCTGTTTGGAGTAGTGACCGTCTGGTTGGCAACCAACACCTCGTCGTTACGATTGTGAGTCATACCCGCATAACCGCCACGGAAGAACAGGGTGTTCTTGTCTTCCTTGGACTGCGCCTCGTGTTCGACCAATTTGGCTTCAACCGCTTGTTCGGCAGTTGCGGTCTGCTGAGAGGTGGCAACAGCAGTTTTGGCCTCCGAGTGGGTTCTGCCCAGTTCGCCGCGCAAAGCTTGAACTTCCGCTTCCAAAGCGCGTAATCTGGCTTCTGAACTGGATGTGGATACTACAGAGCTACTAGAGCTTGTGGCTACTGGTTTATAAGTGTGCTTTTTTGCATTTTTATGGGCAAAAGCCGCCGATGGTGCAACGGCAAGCGCCGAAGCGACTGCCAAGCTAATTAAAGTCGTTTTAGTGATGGTTTTCATACGATATACCCTACCTTAAAGCATTTAATTGGAATTTAATCCGTTGTTTAAAAGCAACAGATAGTTGCTCTGCGTGAAATCGTAACAAAGATTTTTCATTTTTACAACAACTTTGTGGCATTAGTTATACAGCATTTTTCAATGAGAATAAGGGTATCCGTTTTTTTCAACGAGTGCCAACAAGGTCAGGAGGCAATCATAGCAGCCGGACTCGACCCTTCTGAACTGCCGACGGTGTTTTCTTCATCCGGCGGTGACGGTTACAATTGTGACACTATCTGCGAAACGCTGGCTTCCGAAGTCTGCACGATATCACCGACCCGCTTTCATAATTCCGCGCAGAATGCACCTGCCGGCTATTGGGGCTACGCCCTATCAAGTAAATATCCGATGTTGAAAACGCTGTAAATATGTCCGACCTAAACGACCCCCGTGTATTGTTTGCCGCCGAACGCACCCTCCTGGCTTGGAATCGTACTTGCCTTGCACTAATGGCTTTTGGCTTTATGATCGAACGCTTCGGGCTATTTCTAAGGATACTCGAACCCAATAGCCGACACTTGCCCACCCATAATGTCTCAGCCTGGATCGGCCTAGCCTTTATCATTCTTGGCGGGATTCTTTGCCTGTTGTCTTCAATTCAATATTGGCGATTCCTGCGCACCCTAAAAACTGTTGAGATTCCCGAAAGGTATTGGACATTTCTCCCCGTCTTCAACAATTTGGTGTTGATGTTGATATCGTTAGCGTTGACAGCTTACATGCTTTATACGGTGTTTGCTGTTTGATTACTTTTAAAATCTAATTTTCAAATCAATCATGACCATAGGGGCGGGTTCCAAACCCGCCCTTGCTAGGCTGGCATTTTTTAAGGCGGGTTTAGAACCCGCCCCTACCGAAATACGGACAAAAGCTTGTTCTTCAACTTGAGTGCAAACATGACCAACTTCCAAGAGCGAGAATTAAGTATGGCATTGTAGTTCACCATACGTCCATATCCGTCCATTTCTTGTTTGATGTTCATAAACCGCTGCAAACGGTCTTCCTTTTCCACCAAAAGCTTTTGATACATTTCAAGTAAGCCGTCTCGCTGGGTAAACAGGTTGCGCAAATTCCTCACATCCTCTTCGCTCAGAGTTCTACCTGCTTGGATGTCTTTGGGAAAGGGTCTGCACAAGTAGAAGGTGGTGTGCGGTGCAACAGCGTCTTCAACCGGGCGGTCCTTGGTGTAAAGATAGATGGCGAAGGATTTGCGCGACAGGTGTTTACGGTCTTCGGGCAAATGGATGGTTTCAAAGCCGTGCCAAGAATATTCACTGGTTTCAAAAATCACGCACCGGTTGAACAAGGGCAGAATACTTTCGATCTCGTCAACTTCGGGGTGGCGCGGGTCGGAATGCAGTTCGATCAGACCGCCCCAAGCGTCCTCCCATTCCTTGTTAAGGTACACCAACAAATTCAATCGGCGATGCAACATGCGGCGTTCGTCGATATTGAAATCGACATGGATATCCAGAGCCTGTCCATCAAGGTTTTCATGGGTGCCGCCCCCAAACAAGGTTCCGTCGGCAATCAAGTCGGGTATGCCAGTGATGGCTGAAACGGCATCAAGGAATTCTTTCGAGTTGATGTATTGATAAAACTGCTTGTAGAAAGGGCTGATATCGGACACCACTTCATGCACCGACTTGCGACCAACCTCGCCCATCTCGTTGATTGCTTTGCTAGGATCAAAACTTGGGAAGTCCCGCAACAAGGATTCGCAAAACTCAGGTTGCAAAAATCCGTCGATACACACATGGCGGAATGGTAGGGCCGCTTGGAAAGTCTTCTGTATCTCGTCTGCCCGGCTGATGATTTCTGGATTGATCATGGGTTAATTTCTAGAAAATGTTAAGATAAACGGTTTAATACAATTATCCCTATTATGTTTGATGCCTTGCTCTTTTTCAATGCTAAGGCACAGTCAATACCTTCGCCAAGCTGGTGCTTGGCGTTCCCACTGAGGGCGCCAATCACCAGCTTTGCCCTTGGATAGGCGGTTCTATGCCGCGTTGGGATCTCACAAAATTTGCGAAGATATTGACAGTTCAAACCATTTTTCAATCTTGGAGTAGTGCGATGAGTTTTCAAGGGGCAGGTGGTACGCCGGGGGGAGTGGGGTCTTTCATCATTGGTTTTGTGATGATGTGTTCAGGGTTTTATTTACTCTTGCATTCCATCCACGTCAGCAATTCTTTCAGTTTTGGCGCGAGTTTGTACCAAATTCCGATGTTCGGATATTCAGCCTCAATCACTGGCGGCACCTTGTTGATACCGTTTGTTTTTGGCATCGGGATGATTTTTTATAATGCCCGAAATCTGATTGGCTGGGCGTTGGTCGTGGGTGCGGTCAGTGCGATGATAATAGGTGTGTTGTCCGGTCTGCGTTTTACCCTCCATGAT
>Ga0208496_1000092_pt1 | contig 29426 bp, 28 predicted proteins | sample CryBogmetaGMA2M_FD_184552 | JGI IMG/M metagenome (GOLD analysis project Ga0208496, IMG submission 184552) | Freshwater microbial communities from Crystal Bog, Wisconsin, USA - MA2M (SPAdes) | ecosystem: Environmental > Aquatic > Freshwater > Lake | place: Crystal Bog, Wisconsin, USA | collected... | reverse complement strand
CCATTTGCCTTGGCCATAATGCCTGATGCCTCCGGTACTGAAGCGGTCCTGTAATCTGCGAATCAGCACACCTGCCAATTCGCGCTTGAGGGGTCCGTCGGCAGCGGTGTTCCATTGCGCAGATTCCATATCATCAACGGATACAAAAGTGGGTTCCCCTCCCATTGTCAAGCGCACATCTCCCTCATTAAGTGCCTCATCCACCAACTGGCCTAACGAGTCGATGGCTTGCCATTGCGATTCGCTGTAGGGTTTGGTCGTGCGAGGTTCTTCGTGCAGACGGCTGACGCTGTTGGTGTAGATAAGCTCACTTTTGGCATTGCCGGTAAAATTGCCGGTAATCGGCGCTGCACTAGCCGGATCAGGCGCACAGGCCAAGGGAATGTGACCCTCGCCGGCAAACAGGCCCGAGGTCGGATCCAGTCCTATCCACCCTGCCCCAGGCACATACACTTCGGCCCATGCATGAAGGTCGGTAAAGTCTTGCGCCGGACCGGAAGGCCCGTCCAATAACTGAAAGTCAGGACTGAGTTGAACGAGATACCCGGAAACAAAACGGGCGGCCATCCCCTTGTGGCGAAGTGCCTGCACCAACAACCATGCGCTGTCTCGACAAGAGCCAACCCCATTTTGCAGGGTTGTTTCACAAGTCTGGATGCCCGGTTCCATGCGTATGGCGTAAGCTATGTCCTTATTGACGCGGCGGTTTAGTCCGACCAGGAAATCCACCGTGTTGCGCCGTGAACCGTCAATGACTGCCAGCCAAGCATTAAAGCGCGGCCCGTCATCCTGCACCTCCAAATAACAGCGGAGTTCATTTTTTAGTTGTCTATCATATTCAAAAGGATAGCATTCAGCATACTCTTCCACAAAGAAGTCAAAGGGATTGAGAACCGTCATTACGGCGAGCAACTCCACATCAACGCGCACCTCTCGAACCGGCTCGTTGAATATCACTCTTGCCAGATAGTTGCCAAAAGGATCCTGCTGCCAGTTGATGAAATGATTGGCTGGCGATATTTTTAGGGCATAGGATTCTATCGGAGTCCGGCAATGGGCTGCCGGCCTCACGCGAAACGAGTGGGGAGAGAGTGTTACTGGCCGGTCATACCGGTAAATGGTTTGATGGCGGATAGCCACACGAATAGACATAGCTCGACCCTTGAGTTAAGAATGCTTTAGTTCATGGAAAAGCCGTGCCAAAGTGAAACCGACCAGGTTTTAAAAAACCGAGTCGGTATTCCTTCGACTTCGTTTATTCAACAATTCCGACGCTTAAGCTTCCCAATCAAATCGGGGCAGCGAGTTGAAACCGGCACGTATGCTCTCCGACCAGTGCTTCTGAACCCCAGAATATAATGGTGAAGAGGTGTCCAAATTGAGATGATGGCTCATCTTGAAGGTGTCAGCCCGATAAATGCCCACCTCGACGGGTGGGCCCACCGAAATGTTACTGCGCATGGTCGAATCTAAGGAAACCAGCGCGCAACGGGCGGCATCCTCCAGCGAAGTCTTCGCTTCCGCCATCCGGTCCAAAATGGGCTTGCCGTATTTGGTTTCACCAATTTGCAAGTACGGTGTGCTAGGCGAGGCGTTTATGTAATTTCCCTGGGGATAAATCAGATAGATTTCATGCGGCTGTCCCGCAATTTGCCCACCGAGGATGAAGGTTGCCTCGGCACTGAATCCGCTGCGTTGCATCGCCAGAGAGTGCTGTTCCTGCACCTTGACGCTTATCCCGCCCACATAGGTGGCCGCATCGAATAAATAGGCCACCGTGTTGAGGCTGTTGGGCGCCCCCGCATTTTCCAAATCGCGCCGGATGAGATTTACCACCGCCTGCGTCGTTGCCAAGCTTCCTGCTGCCAATAGAACTATAAACCGGTCCTCTTGCAAATCAAACTGATGCATTTTGCTGAACACGCTGGCGTAGTCAACCCCCGCGTGTGTGCGTGAATCGGAAGCGAAAACCAAGCCGTCATCGACCTTAATTGCCAAACAGTAAGTCATGTTACCTCTTTTTATTCCCAATAAGGGGAGTAGAATACAGATAAGCTAATCTTGCTCCAAGCTTGGGAATTTCTCAAGCTCTCATATCGCACCACAACGGACAGATGCCTGCACCATAACCAACCTACCGAACCATCCATGGGGTGTAAACGATTGCTATAGCGTGTTAAAACCATCAGATTCGGGGAAAAATCAACATCTGGCCTACCTCTTGCTTCCCGAAGGTGAAGAGTTATTTAACCTCCAGAATAATCATAATATGACCATCACTTGGAAAGACTATCCCGTAAACGGGTATTTTGACGAATTAATTTCCTTTGAGGGTGAGCCTAGAAGCGGTGCTGAATTATTGCTAAAGCATCTCGACGGCATGACTGAAACCGAACTGCAGGAACGCAAAGCTGCGGCGGATGCGGCCATCCTTGGAATGGGAATTACTTTTACCGTCTATTCGGAGAACGAAGGCTCCATCGACCGGGCTTGGCCGTTCGATATCATCCCTCGCATTATTACTTTACGCGAATGGCGGCGGATTGAGCAGGGGCTTAAACAACGGGTGAAGGCGCTCAATTTATTTATCGACGATATTTACCATGACCAGAAAATTGTCAAGGACGGCGTGTTTCCAGGCGAGTTGCTGGTCGATTCAAAAAACTTCCGCCCGGAATGTGTGGGAGTCAACCCGCCCCAAGGCATATGGGCGCATGTTTGTGGCTCCGACTTGGTACGTGACCATGAAGGGACAGTTTATGTGTTGGAGGACAATTTGCGTGTCCCATCGGGCGTGTCCTATATGCTCGAAAACCGTTTGGTTCTCAAGCGGGTATTGCCCGAGCTGTTTGAGGATTATACGATTGTGCCTGTGGACGACTATCCGTCTCAACTTTATCAATGCCTTTCTTCTCTTGCCATTGACAAAAAATGGCCGAATGTCGTTGTCCTGACACCCGGCATTTACAATTCGGCCTATTTTGAGCATTGCTACTTGGCCCAGCAAATGGGCGTGGAACTGGTCGAGGGTAAGGATTTGGTGGTCAATGACGATGATTGCGTCTACATGCGCACCATTGAGGGGCTTGCCAAGGTTGATGTGATTTACCGGCGCATCGACGATCTGTTCTTAGACCCGGAGGCATTCCTGCCTGATTCGGCTTTGGGCGTTCCTGGACTGCTGCGGGCATGGAAGAAAGGCAATGTAGCATTAGCCAATGCCCCAGGTGCAGGAGTCGCCGATGACAAGGTTGTGTATACCTATGTCCCCGATATCATCCGCTACTATCTAGGTGAAGAAGCGATTCTGCCCAATGTGCCGTCCTTCCGTTGCGTCAATCCCGATGAATGCGAGTATGTGCTTGCCAACTTGGATAAGCTGGTGGTCAAACCCGCGAACGAGTCGGGTGGTTATGGCATGTTGATCGGACCCAAGGCCAGTCAGGAAGAACTGGATGAATTTTCTAAACTGATCCGTAACGACCCAAGGAATTATATGGCCCAACCCCTGTTGCTTCTGTCAACCGCCCCCACGCTCATCGGCGACAAAGTGGAGCCGCGCCATCTGGATTTGCGCCCCTTTGTCCTCTCCGGGCAGCAAACCTACGTCACCAATGGCGGACTGACACGGGTCGCATTGAAAAAAGGCTCCACCGTGGTGAATTCGTCACAAGGCGGCGGCAGCAAGGATACTTGGATCGTTGATTGGGAGGGTGAATAAATGGCCATGTTGTCCCGCGTAGCCGAACATCTGTATTGGATGGCCCGTTATTTGGAGCGAGCGGAAAACACCGCCCGGCTGGTCAATGTCAACGGTAGCATGATACTCGACTTGCCGAAACATGTACGCCCCGGCTGGTCTTCCCTAATTTCCATCACGGGTGCCGACGAGACATTTTACAAACATTACCCGAGTGCAGCCGAAGGCCATGTGGTGAAGTTCATGCTGGCGGATGATGAAAACCCAGGGTCCATCTTGTCCTCTATCCGCAGTGCGCGCGAAAATGCGCGTACCATTCGCGATATCATACCCCGCGAAGCTTGGGAGCAGATCAATGAACTGCACCTTAAAGCCAGGGAAAACCTTGCGAGTGGCTTGTCGCCAAAATGGCGGCATGCCTTTCTGAGCGAGGTGATACTCAGTGTGCAGATGATTTCAGGGATTTTAAACGAAGGGATGAGCCATGATGACGGTCATAAATTCATGAACATAGGATGCAACCTCGAACGTGCCGATATGACCACTCGCATCATTGATGTGCGTTCCTTGAACCTCAGCCAGAAAGACCAAGCCGATGCACTGAAGCCATTTGAAAACATTCTATGGATGAGTGTGTTGAAATCCCTGACGGCTTGGCAGATGTATCGTCGCCACATGCAGGCATCGGTGAGCAGGGATGCGGTACTGAAGTTTCTTTTGCAAGACCATCAATTTCCCCGTGCCTTTCGTTTCTGCTTGGACAAAGTTGAAAACTACTTGGGGCGTTTACCTCATAGCGAAGCGGTGCTGCAAGCCCTTTCACCCTTGAAAAGCCAGATTGATGCCGCCAACCCGGAACAATTGGTACAAAACGAGCTAATGGAATATATTGACCAGTTACAAATTATGCTGGGTGATATCCATATTGCCATTGGCAAGAACTATTTTGGTGAAGTGGAAGAAGGGCAGAGCCAAACACAGTCTCATTAACTGATGTTAGGTGCGTGGTAGGCAGCAATTCCCACTAGACGTAAACTGTAGGACAAGGATGCTAAGAATGCATCCAACATCCCAGATACTTGGAGCTTGTCGAAGGGGATGGCAAGCTTCAGTCAATGGCGGGACTTGTAGAGTCTGCTTTGCTCTTAACATTGCGCCGTTGCGCCGTTGCGTGAGACAATAAAATCTTCACCATTGAATGAACATGCCGTATTGCGATAAAGGCAAAAGAAGGCCTCACGCAACGACGCAACGTAAAAGCGCGAGTAATGGGCGATTTGGCAATGTCCGATTGACAGTGACGGGCCTGACCTGTTTTTTCGCCCCCAAACACTCCCTTTGACAGCAAGGGCGCAATAGCTCCTTGTGGATTACACTCTACCGCGTTGCGTAATAACAGTCAGTGACAAATGTCCAAATTAACCCATCACGGATTTAGCGCACTACGCCACCCCAATTTCAGCTTTTTTTTGATTGCCCGTTTCTGCGCCACCCTTGCCGTGCAAATGCAGGGTGTTGCGGTGGGCTGGCAGGTCTATTCCATATCCGGCAATCCCTTGGATTTGGGTTTGATCGGGCTGGCGCAATTCCTACCCTTTTCCATCCTGGTTTTAGTCGCGGGGCAGATTGCCGACCGGGCTGACCGCCGCCTGATCTTGTTCCTGTGTTACGGGGTGGAATGTTTGTGCGGAATACTACTGCTTGATTTCACCTTGACCGGACAACAAGCGGTTTGGCCGGTGTTTGCAGTAATGGCACTGTATGGCTCGGCGCGCGCCTTCATGATGCCCACCAGCCAGGCCATAATGCCCAACTTGGTGCCGCCGGAAAGCTTTGCCAATGCGGTGGCGTTGAGTTCCTCCAGTTTCCAAATTGCCACACTCACAGGCCCGACGTTGGGTGGGCTAATGTATCTGTTTGGGGCTGAGGTGGTGTATTTCATCGTTGCCATCCTGTTGTTGTCCTCACTCGTCCTGATGCTGTTTGTCAACGTCGAACGACGGGCCGCCAGCAACCACCCGGCAAATTGGCGCACCTTTTTGGAAGGGCTGCGTTTCGTCTGGGGCAAACCCATAGTGCTGGGCGCGATTTCCTTGGATTTGTTCGCCGTGCTGTTTGGCGGGGCGACAGCGTTATTGCCCGCCGTCGCCAGTGATATTTTGCATGTAGGGCCAACCGAACTCGGCCTGCTGCGCACAGCCCCCGGACTGGGTGCCGCATTAACCGCAATGACCCTGGCCTTTTTCCCCATTTCACGCCGTGTCGGTCGCTGGATGTTTGACGGTGTCGCGCTGTTCGGTGTGGCCACGATTCTGTTCGGCTTGTCGCAAAACCTCTATTTGTCCCTTGCCGCCCTGGCATTGCTAGGGGTTGGCGATATGGTCAGCGTGTTTATCCGGCAGATGCTCGTGCAGTTGGAAACCCCGGATGCCATCCGTGGCCGGGTTAGCGCGGTGAACTCGGTGTTCATCGGCGCTTCCAACGAACTGGGCGAATTCGAGTCTGGGCTGGCGGCGGCTTGGTTGGGTGTCGCGCCTTCCATCATTGCCGGCGGCATTGCGACCCTATTGGTCGTCCTGTTCTGGACACGCGGATTCACCGCCTTGCGTAGCATGGATTATTTTCCCCATCCTAGGCGGTGAGGGGTGCGATTGAGTGATGCGGGAGTGCTGCTGACACAGCCGTCATACCGGCAGGGAATGCCGGTATCCAGAACACATGGAGGTGAATGTAGTCTGATATTAAAAATGCTGTATTTGGGTTGCTGTTGAACTATTAGGAAACGCTAAACCATGAACGAACCCGCCCTCAAACTAGCCACTTATGAAGACCTGTTCGACTTGCCGAAGAACCTTGTCGGCGAGATTATCAATGGTCGCTTGATTACTCACCCTAGGCCCGCGCCGCGTCATGTATGGGCGCAATCCAACCTTGGCGGCGAAATAGTCGGTCCTTTCAGCCATGGGCGCGGTGGCCCCGGCGGTTGGTTGATACTCGACGAACCCGAATTGCACATAGGGGGTGACATTCTGGTTCCCGACTTGGCTGGTTGGCGGCGGGTACGGATGCCGCGCTTGCCCGACACGGCTTGGTTTGAAATCGTGCCGGATTGGATTTGCGAGATTTTATCGCCATCCACTGCACGCGATGACCGCACGGAGAAAATGCCGCTTTATGCCGCGATGGGGGTGAAGCATGCGTGGCTGGTCGATCCTAACTTACGGACGTTGGAAGCTTACCAAAACCAGCAAGGCCATTGGTTGTTATTACAGACTTTAGCCGACGATGCGAAGGTGGCTTTGGCACCGTTTGATGCGGTGGAGTGGGAGTTGGGGGTTTTGTGGGCGGATTGATGGATCATATACAGCGTTTTCAACATCAAAGTTCGTAGCTCAAGGGCGCAATAGCGAAGCGTATTGCGCCGAATGGGCGGAACATCCACATACGGCCCTAGGAGTGACGAATTGTAGGGGGATACAGGGATGTGATCCGCCGTTTGCTGGCGACCGTCCTCTAACATTCGGCGGAACCCGTTCATGGTTCCGCCCTACGGACCTGGACACGCGGATTCACCGCCTTGCGTAGCATGGATTATTTTCCCCATCCTAGGCGGTGAGGGGTGCGATTGAGTGATGCGGGAGCGCAAGCCACAGCCCTTAATTTAAAAGGAAAAGAAAACCTCACGCAAAGACGCAAAGGCGCAACGTAAAGCGCTCTTCGTTGCGCCTTTGCGTTCTTTGAGTGAAAATGTTCTTCCCAACAACATTAGGGCAGAATTGTAGGGCGGATACAGGGATGTGATCCGCCGTTTTACTGGCGACCGTCCTGTAACATTCGGCGGAACCCGTCCATGGATCCGCCCTTGCACTGGGCGAATTCGAGTCTGGGCTGGCTGCGGCTTGGTTGGGTGTCGCTCCTTCCATCTTTGCCGACGGCATTGCGACCCTATTGGTCGTCCTGTTCTGGACACGCGGATTCACCGCATTGCGTGGCATGGGTTATTTTCCCCATCCTAGGCGTTGAATAAACTGCATCGGATTTCTCAAGCCACAGACATCTTTGTCAAATTTATGCATGGGGAATATGCGCAAATTGCCTGATGCTAAAGAGCCTGAATAAATTTTTTTAACTCTGTCAATACCGGATGATCGAAGTTCCAACAACCATTATGGGCCGCTACGCCTACGGAATTAAATGTTTCATGATTGCCGGCCAAAAAAGCTTGGGCCTTGGCTTTACTGGGATTTTTGGGGTAGTAATGGCTGCCTTGTTTCTTATGCTGACCTAGCAAAATAGAGTCCAATGTTGCGCTTAGGCAAGAAAAGTACTGTTCTGTGCAGGCCATGACTGGATGGTCGGCAACCGTCTGTAAGCATAGGTCTTCTAGCATTCCCTCATCTTGATTGCCGGGCATGATAAAGACACCAACCTTCCTGATTTTGTTTTCGGCATATTCTCCGGTTTTCTCCGGGTAAGGCTCACCCTTCTTTTTCAGTAGATTGACAACACTTTTAAATGCATCTTCTCTACTCCGGTCTGCATCACGGATAATCCCGTAAGCGCGAACTTGGCTCCCGTAAGTCAATAGAAAAGCCGCAAGCCCATTCGGGAACTTATCTTTGCCACCCACTTCGGAAACTTGTACGTCATTGATGGTGAGATGCTTCAACAGAGCAGCAAAGAAATTCTCTTCATCTTTACCTTCCACCAGCAGGACTTTGATTTCGTTAATGATATTAGCCATTAACGAACCTCCCAGCCGTGTTCCAGTGCCGCTCCTAGTACATCGAACGAGTAGGTTTTGCCCTCGGTGCGTGGACCGTTTTGTTCCAAGCGTACATAACAAAACTGTTCGTGCAGTTCACTCGGCAATCCTTGGACGGCAGCTTGTAAGCACTCGTAGCTATGAGTGGTTGCGAACACTTGGCAGTTGTATTGCTTGGCTGCTTTGACAATCCCCAGCCAAACCTTGGGTAAGGCAGAATAATGGATGCCAATGTCTATTTCATCGATAAATATAGGCTGACTAGGGTGTGTTGCCAAAATTAGAATGTTGGACAGCAAGCGCGCCGTGCCATCACCCATATAAGCCACGGGGATTTTTCGAATATAGCCTTTTAACTTGGCATGGATCAGGCTTTGCTGCCCGACCGCAACGGTGGAAAGGCTTTCCAATCGGGGTTCGACAGTCTCGCGGAGAAAATCCACAATTTCCTGTTGCCTACCGAGAATGTCCAACTGACCAAAGTGGACCGCATCGTCTTGTGGACTAGATCGCCCCGTGGCTGAAACAAAATATGCAAATCCAGGAAGAGGGGCGGTCCCTGCTCTATCGACGCTGATGCCTTGTTGCCCGATAATATGATGAAAAGTTTGTGGTTTATTCTGCTCAAACTGATAAATCACATCAAGGCATACATTGGGACTGGGGTTTGCCCTAGTGTCAATTTGTGCGGGTTCACCTGGCAGAGTAGTTTGATCCGGAGGAATCCAGCGGCGATAGTTTCGATTAAACTTCAGATCCATCTTCCCAAGCTTGTTTTGCTCATCCCAAAGACGAATTTGGATATCCTTTTCCGTATCATACATCGAAAATATCGGTGCCCACAAGGCATCTGGATTTATAGAAACCATCATAACGTTGCGCCAAGCGTATTGACGAATAATGGCTTGCGGATTATCGCGATCAAAGTAGAGAAACAGGGCTTCCAAAAAAGTAGTTTTGCCGATGTTGTTGCGCCCCCCAATTAAGGTAACTCTAGACAGATCATTAACCTCAAACTCAGATAATCCTTTAAAATTTTTGATGTTTGCACGTTTTATCAATAGCATATCCTTTTAAACGATTTTCATTTGAATAAGTAGGTGGCGATAAAAAAACTGGCATAAAAAAAATTTAAGTCATCGACTTTAAAAAAATCCATCCGCTTGATGCCAGATTATTTTGGTTCAACTACTTATGTGGGAGTCAAGAAAGTTGGAAATTTCGTTTAAGTTGTTACATCCTGCCTAGAATGGCATTGCTAAGAGTTGGAATATGAGACAGGATAAACGGGATGCAAAGGAAAAAATCCTGTCATCCTGTTCTCGATATTTTGCATTAATGCCGGGCTAATTATACTCCTAAAATTTAGGTTGTAATTGGGGTATCAATAAAAGAGCGTTTCCAAAAAAATGGATAACATCCCTCTGAGGGATGTTATCCATGGCTACTCGACAGTCACCCCATCCCCGCGCCGGACAATCCCGGTTGAAACCACCCTGGCATAGACACCAACGCTGGGCAGGGACTTCCCGGCAAATGGCACATGAACCCGGTTTTGCGCGATGCCTTTGCTGAAGATGCCGTTGTCTTTCGGTAAATCGCCTTGGGCTAAGGTGGGCATGACGCAGCGTGGGCAGGGGTCGGTTATTTGCAAGCGGACGGATTCGCCGATGCGTAGCGTCTTGCCCACCCAATCGTTTTCGACAAAACCTTCCAAGCCTGCCGTGTCAATCACTAAATTCGGACGGAATCGCCTGACCTCGAAGCGGCCTTGAGGATACAAGCCACGCAATTGGTCGATGGTGCTGGTGGTCAAAATATGCAGGGTGGAATAATCGAAAAAGGTGCCGTCCGGCGCGTCGCCGGCTATCGCAGCCCGAATGACCTCGTTTTCCTTTCCCTCGTTGTCGGGACAGAACTCTTCAAGAACGGGCGATGCGGGTGCGGAAGAGCGGAAATTGACCGGACGGGACAGGGCTTGCGACAAGGCTGCATCCACATCGGGCTGGTCGCTGCGAACCACTTCGCCGGTAGGCAAGGTGATCCAAATTGCGGGCAGGGTTCCAGATGTCGGTGGAGACACATAGGCTGCGCGGTAGGCAAAAAAATCAGGCCATTTTTTGGGGTTCTTGGCACTGACGACCTGCCCGGTTTCCTTGTCTATCAGCGCATAGGCGCGGTCGCCCAAAACACCTAGGGTGGTGATTTCTGAAGCGTTGAGTTCCTCTCCCAGCATTGACTTGACCGGGTATCGCCATACGGTGGAAACTGAAATTGAAGATGAGTTTGACATGTTGGCTTGCTCTTTATTATGGTTTTGATCAAGAACTACGTTATTTATTGGTGCAAACATCCTGCTTTGGACAGATAAGTAAATCCAAAATAAGGCTAGTCGTCAATGGGAAAAAATTCTGCTCGTTCCCAAGCTCCAGACCGCATCGTTATACACAAGTGTTGGAGACCCGTCATTCCGGCAGGGATTACCGGAATGACGGCGTACCAGCCAAAATGAGAATAACTGGCTGGGAGCCAGGGGGCAGCAAGGTATTGATAAAGTGGTAAAATGCCGCAGCCGGACGGGATTTGTAATCCCGTCCGTAACGTTTTGTAGTTTGACAAGTATGGCTGTAGACAAAACATAAGCAACAGGGTTAAAAACCCTGTCGCGCTTCGTTATTATTTTTATTGAAAACGCTGTATTCACTCCCAAACCGTATCCGGCTGGGCCAGCTTGTCCAGCAATTTGAGATAGCGCTGGTGGCGGGCCGGGGCGATTTCGCCATTTTCCACCCCCTCGCGCACGGCGCAGCCTTTGTCGTTAATGTGGCGGCAGTCGTTGAAGCGGCAGTGTCCGATATGGGCTTGGAATTCGCGGTAACCCCAGGCCAAGTCTTGGCCCTTGATTTCGGCCAGGCCAAACACGGCGACACCGGGGCTGTCGATCAAATAGCCTCCTTCCGGCAAATTATAGAGCGTTGCGGCGGTGGTGGTGTGACGGCCTAAGCCACTGCGCTCGGAGATTTCCCCGGTGCGCAAGTTTTTTTCCGGCAATAAAGTATTGGTCAGGGAGGATTTACCAACCCCTGATTGCCCTGCAAAGATCGAGCAATGCCCATGCAAGGCGTGTTTCAGTTCGACCATGCCGAGTCCTTTGTGCGCACTGACCGGATGGACCGGGTAGCCGATTCGGACGTAATCATTCAGTTCGGCGAGTGCCTGATCCCGGTCCTCGGCCAAGTCGATTTTGTTATAGATGATTTCGGCGGGAATCTGGCGAAATTCACACACCGCCAAATATTGATCGACCAGCAACCAATCAGGTGACGGGGAGGGAGAAATGACGATGAACACCCGGTCTAAATTTGCCGCCACCACCTTTAACTTACCCGCATAACCAGGGCGGATGAGCATGGAACTGCGCGGCAGGACTTCCTCCACCCGGCCTTGCACCCCATCCTCGCTAGGCGCCCACTTCACCCTGTCGCCGACCGCCACATCGCCTAAGCGACGGCGGGTTTGGCATAAGATGATGTTGCCGTCCGGTGTTTCCACCGCCAAACCCTGCCCCAAATGTGAGATGACCAGACCTTCTAGCCAGGAGGATGGGGAAGGAGTGCCGGCCTTGGGCTGTTGAGGTGAATTGCGGCGGCCTTTTCCTTTCATTAGGACTTCGATTCTAAATTGGCGATGCGTATGGCAGCCGGTGGATGGCTGTAATGGAATGCCGAGTACAATGGGTCGGGTGTCAGTGTGCTGGCATTGTCGCGGTAGAGCTTGACTAGGGCGCTGATGAGATCGCGTGGACGTGCGTAAACAGATGCGAAATCGTCTGCCTCGAATTCGAATTTGCGCTGGAAATAGGCCATCGTCGGTTGCAGGAATAGCGTAAAGGAGGGCATTGCCAGCATAAACAACAATAAAGCGGTTGAATTGGATTGCTGGCTCACCCCCAGCCCCTCATAAAACCAGTTTTGCCCCATCAACCAACCCAACAGCCCGAGTCCTACCAAGCTGATGACGGCACTGGTGATCAGCATTTTAAGCACATGCTTGCGTTTGAAGTGTCCCAACTCATGGGCCAGCACCGCCTCTAACTCCTCATGGCTAAGGGAATTGACCAAGGTATCGAAAAACACTATTCGCTTGTTGTTGCCAATCCCGGTGAAATAAGCGTTGCCGTGGCCTGAGCGGCGGGAACCGTCCATGACAAAGATGCCCTTGCTATGAAAGCCGCAACGGCCCAGCAAGGCTTCAATGCGTTCGCGCAAGGTGGCATCCTCCAATGGCGAAAACTTATTGAACAGCGGCGCGATCAATGTGGGGAAGGCCCAACTCATTAAAATCGAAAAGCTTTGCAGGATCGCCCAAGCCAAAACCCACCACAACGGACCTACCGTTCCCATTACCCACAAGATCAAGGCCAATAGCGGCCCACCGATGGCTAGCCCTAAGCCCAGTTGCAATAAATGGTCTTTGGCGTATTGTTTAGGCGTATTACGATTGAAGCCAAAGCGATCTTCAAGATCGAAGGTCATATAAATGCTGATTGGCAAATCAATTAATTGAATCAGCAGCAAAGTAGATAGAATGACGGTCACTCCAGTCAAGATCGTGGGCCATTCAAACCCCATCCAAAATTCTGCCACCCGGTCAATGCCGCCGCCCAGCGTAAACAGCATCAGTACGGCAAGGCTGACCGCACGGTCAACTTCGCCAAGTTTGGCCTTGGCTAGAGTATAATCGGCCGCCTTTTGGTGTGCCTCCAGAGTAATGCTGTCGCGGAAAGCAACCGGGACTGAGTCGCGGTGGGCTAGGACATAGGCGCATTGCCGTCTTGCCAACCAATATTCCACGGCATAGGATATGACGACAGCAAACAGAAAAATTATTGTAAACGCATTCATTGGTAAACCTTGTTGGATTAATTTGGAAATGGAATGCCGCTTTTAGTACAAGGATGTTATCCTTAAGGCACTGGATTAACAAGGCGACAAAATGGCACAAGACCCGCAAAACCTGATCTGGCTCGACCTGGAAATGACCGGGCTCGATCCAAACAACGATGTCATCATCGAAATTGCCACGGCAATAACGGATAAAAACCTCAATATACTGGCTACTGGACCCGTTTTGGCAGTGCATCAATCCGAGGCATCTTTAGCCCGCATGGATGATTGGAACCAAAAACACCACGGAGGTTCCGGCCTCATTCAACGGGTCAGGGATAGTTCGGTGGACGAGGCCGAAGCCGAGCGACTGACATTGGAGTTTATTGGTGCTTGGTCACCCCCGAGAACTTCGCCCCTATGCGGCAATAGCATATGCCAGGACCGCCGTTTTCTCTACCGGTGCATGCCAAAACTCGAAGCTTTTTTCCACTACCGAAATCTGGATGTCAGTACCGTCAAGGAACTAGCCGCCCGCTGGGCACCGGAAATTAAGAAAGGTGTCAAAAAATCGAACAATCATTTGGCCATGGATGACATTCTGGAATCTATCGCCGAGTTGCAATTTTATCGTAAGCATTTCTTCAAATACTGAGTTACCGGAAAACTGATGTCTTATTGTTGTCTTATATCATCCAATCGCTTAGTATCCCAACTAATTTAGTCACCTAACGCCACGATTTCATGTCTGTCCATAGCGCAAATAAAACCATCGAAGATGTCCAAAACAGCGAGGATACCCGCCGGATTGAGATTGACCGGGTTGGTATAAAGTCCATACGCCATCCTGTTCTTTTCCGGCAACGCGATAGGGAATTGCAAGCCACCGTGGCCATGTTCGACATGACCGTCAATTTGTCACACGAACAGAAAGGAACCCATATGTCCCGCTTCGTTGAAATTCTCCACGAAGAACTAGGAGAGTTGGACATCCGTACTTTTCCCCAAGTCATCAGCGATATGGCATCTAGGCTCGAAGCAGACAATGCTTATATCGAAACCCGCTTCCCGTTGTTTATTCAGAAGAAGGCACCAGTAACCAGTGCGCCCAGTTTGCTGGATTACGAGGTCACCCTGATGGGCGAATGGATAGCAGGTTTGTCTAAACTCTGGCTTAAAGTGGTCGTTCCAGTCACTAGTCTTTGCCCGTGTTCAAAGAAGATATCCGACTACGGGGCGCATAACCAGCGCTCCCATGTGACTTTGACGGTGCAGCCTAGGGAACTCTTATGGGTGGAGGATTTGATTGATCTCATCGAAAGGCAGGCATCGAGTCAAATCTATGGCCTATTAAAGCGTGCCGACGAAAAATATGTCACCGAGCGGGCCTACAACAACCCTAAGTTTGTAGAGGACATTGTCCGCGATATCGCCAACGATCTTAATCAAAATAAAGCTATTCTTTATTATAAACTGGAAACCGAAAACTTTGAATCCATTCATAACCACTCTGCTTATGCAATTATTGAAAGATTCAAATAAAAAACCACTACGAGGTTATCCATGAAAGCCGTACTGATGACTCAGACAGGTGGGCCAGAACTCCTAACTTTAGCAGATATTCCCGAACCCACGATTACCGAACCGACCCAGATCAAAGTACGCCTGAAAGCAGCCGGGATTAACCCAGTAGACACCAAGCTGCGTAGGCGCGGCGTATTCTATGACAATGCCTACCCGGCGGTTTTGGGCTGCGATGGTGCGGGTGTGGTGGTGGAAACAGGAAGCGACGTCGGCAAATTCAAGGTCGGCGACAACGTATGGTATTGCCATGGGGGCTTGGGCGGCGATCAAGGAAATTATGCCGAGTACAATGTTTTGGACGAGCGCTGGGTCGCCCATATGCCCAAGACTATCAGCTTTGAAGAAGCGGCAGCGGGGCCTTTGGTATTGATTACCGCCTGGGGGGCGCTGTATGACCGGGCTAGGCTGCAGGAATCCAATACCGTGCTGATTCACGCCGGTGCAGGCGGTGTTGGGCATGTCGCCATTCAATTGGCCCGGCTCCACGGGGCAAAAGTCATTGCAACCGTTGGAACCGATAACAAAGTCGCACTGGCAAGGTCTTGGGGTGCCGACGAGGTGATCAACTACCGGGACCAGGATTTTGTCGAAGCCGTTAACCGATTGACCGACGGTAGAGGAGCGGAGGTGGTTCTGGAATCGGTGGGCCCGGAGGTTTTTGAACGCAGCATCAATTGCACCGCCTATTTTGGCACGATAGTCACCTTGCTTGAAATCGGCAATGCCAGCCTTAAAGAAGCGCGCCTAAGAAATTTGCGCATTGGATTTGAACTGATGCTGACCCCCCAGCTACGCAAACTGAACGTGGGCCATGACCTGCAAGTGGACATGCTAAACCAATGCGGAAAATGGATCGACCAAGGCAAGCTAAAAATCCATGTTGGTAAGACCTTGACCTTAGCTGAGGCCGCCCAGGCACACGCGCTGATCGAAGAAGGTCACGTGACCGGAAAGCTGGTGTTGAAAATTGATTGATAGATGTTGCGCAATTGTATAGGCCGTAGCCCGAATAAAGTGCAGCGAAATATGGGGGGTGCCATGTTCTCCCGGATTTTCGCTCGCCAAGCGGCTCCATCCGGCCTACAACACTGCTTGGCGGTATCGGCTTCTGACCGTGACGAGATTCTCAGCCTGAAACAACGCATTGAACGGATCGAAAGACGATTGGAACTTCACGGTTGAATCTCTCACAACGCGACCACGCCGTCATCTGGCATCCATGCACCCAGATGAAGGATCATGAAGTCCTGCCTGTCATCCCCATTCGCCGTGGACATGGCGTTTGGCTGGAAGATTTCGACGGCAAACGTTACTTGGATGCCATCAGTTCATGGTGGGTGAACTTGTTTGGTCATGCCAACCCCTACATTAACGCCGCTGTGCGTGGGCAACTGGAAACCTTGGAACATGTCCTGCTTGCCGGGTTTACCCATGAACCCGCCGTTTGCCTGGCCGAAAGGCTCCTGTCACTAGCCCCTGTTGGTTTAAGCCGCTGCTTCTACGCCGACAACGGCTCCTCTGCAATTGAAGTGGCGTTGAAAATGAGTTTCCATTATTGGCTTAATGCCGGCCAAGCCCATAAAACCCGTTTTGTCACGCTCGCAAACAGCTATCACGGGGAAACCTTGGGTGCGTTGGCGGTAGGCGACGTGGATTTGTACAAGAAAACCTACGCCCCGTTGCTGATGACAGCCATCACCGCGCCATCGCCGGATTGTTACAATCTTGAACGAGGCGAGTCGTGGGCGGAGCATTCCACCCGCAAATTTCTGGAAATGGAGTCTATTTTAGCGGAACACGCCGATGAAATATGCGCCGTCATCGTAGAACCCTTGGTGCAGTGCGCCGGTTCCATGCGCATGTACGACCCCGTTTACCTAACCCGGCTAAGGGAAGCATGCGACCGTTACGGTGTCCATTTGATTGCCGATGAAATAGCCGTCGGCTTTGGCCGGACGGGTACCCTGTTTGCCTGTGAACAGGCCGGTATCACACCCGATTTCCTTTGTCTGTCTAAAGGCATCACCGGAGGCTATTTGCCGCTTTCCGCCGTGTTGACAAGGGATAGGATTTATCAGGCGTTTTATGGTGATTACTCAGCCAAAAAAGCTTTCTTGCACTCCCACAGCTACACCGGGAATGCACTGGCTTGTACGGCGGGTCTGGCGACCTTGGACTTGTTCGAGAAGGATGATGTGTTGAAGCATAATCGCGTCCTGTCCAGAGTGATGGCTGAAACAACCCAATCTTTTGCAGATCATCCCCACGTTGCCGAAGTGCGTCAAACAGGCATGATTCTGGCCATAGAAATGGTCAAGGACAAACTATCCCGCGAACCCTACGACTGGCGCGAACGCCGTGGCCTGACGGTATACCGCCATGGACTTGAACGGGGCGTGTTGCTGCGGCCCTTGGGCAATGTGGTCTACTTCATGCCGCCTTATGTGATCACGCCGGAGGAAATTGGCTTCATGGCGGAGGTGGCGTTTGAAGGCATTCAACAGGCGACGGCGCATTAACCTAAAAACGGCAGTTGATTGGCCCATTATTCCCACGCTGCCATCAACAAATCCGCGCTTACGTCCCGCTTCAGCAAGTAGCACAACACCGACATGAAGGTTTTCCGTGTATCATCATCTTAAACAAAGTAATTTTGTAATGCTAAAAACATTGTAACTCATGGTTGTTTTATGCCCGAAAAAATAATTTATGGCTTGATAATAACGGCGTTGGTCGCCGTATTTTATTATTTTTTTTATGACGATCTATTCGGCTTTATCACCGAACCCGATAACCAAGTGACCATAGGGAAAGAGTTTTTAGGGATTACCCGTGCGCGGGACAGAGAGTGAAAACATTGCCGGACGGGATTGATAATCCCGTCCGCAGCAGCAATTCTCATTTAGGCAAAGATTAATAAGGGCGGGTTCCAAACTCGGCCGGTTTTGTTCAAAATTAGAATTGCTGACTAACCCCAGAGTTCCCGGCTAGGCGGGAAAACCCGGCTGCCTTCGTACCGTAGCCCCGGTTGGCGGTCATTTTGCAGTAACAAGGGTCCGTCAATATCGACATAGCTGGCACCTTGGGCCAGCAAGAAAGCCGGGGCCATGGACAAAGAGGTCGCCACCATGCAGCCTACCATGACCTTGAATCCTCTCGCCTCGGCCAGCGACTTCATCCGCAAGGCTTCAGTCAACCCGCCGGTCTTGTCCAGTTTGATATTGACGACATCATATAGGCCGGCCAATTCCATCAGACTGGCGGAAGAGTGGCAGGATTCATCCGCGCAGACCGGCAACGGCCTACCCAGCGTGGCAAGCCAATGGTCACAGCCTGATGGAAAGGGTTGCTCAAGCATTTCCACCCCTAAACGAGCAAGCTCAGGGGAAAGTATTTGGTAATCGTCGGCAGTCCATGCTTCATTGGCATCGACTATCAAACGGGAGTTCGGTGCATTACGCCTCACCGCAACCACCCTGTCCAAGTCACCGACACCTTGCAATTTCAACTTCAACAAGGGACGCCAAGCTTCGCTTCTAGCTGTGTGCGCCAAATTGGCAGGGGTATCGACGCTGAGGGTATAGGCGGTGGTCAAGGAGGTTGGGGCAGACAGGCCAGCCAGTTGCCAAGCTGGCCGGTCTGCACGTTTGGAGGACAGGTCCCAAAGAGCGCAGTCTATGGCATTGCGCACTGCGCCGGGGCGGAACTTGGCGTTCAGTTCTTCCCGTTCCATGCCGGCTTCAAGTGCAGGTACCATGGCTATTATGTCGGAGGCGACACCTTCCGGTGTCTCGCCGTAGCGAACATAAGGGCGGCATTCCCCACGTCCGACTACGCCATCTTGCGATATCTTGACCACCACCAGTGCAACTTCAGTGCAAGCACTGCGCGAGATGCGAAAAACCCCGCGCAATGGCCATGACTCCTGCCGTATGCTAACCTTCCGCAAAACTCAAACCATCAGTCTAGGTCTAGGAAGCTTTTCAGTACCTCTGAACGTGCGGGATGCCTGAGTTTGCGCAAGGCTTTGGCCTCAATCTGCCGTATGCGTTCGCGCGTGACATCAAACTGCTTGCCAACCTCTTCCAAGGTGTAATCGGTGTGCATGTCAATGCCGAAGCGCATACGCAAAACTTTGGCTTCCCGCTCACTTAGACCGGCGAGGATTTGTTCGGTGGTTTCGCGCAAACCCGCCACCGTCGCCCATTCCACAGGCGACATGATGCCCTCGTCCTCGATAAAATCCCCTAAGTGGGAATCCTCGTCATCCCCAACTGGAGATGCCATTGAAATAGGCTCTTTAGCTATTTTTAGCACTTTGAGGACTTTGTCTTCCGTCATCTCCATGCGCGGGGCCAGTTCTTCCAATGTCGCCTCGCGACCCATTTCCTGGCGCATTTGACGGGTGACCCGGTTTAGTTTATTGATCGTCTCGATCATATGCACAGGGATACGGATCGTCCGTGCTTGATCGGCAATGGCACGAGTCACCGCCTGACGAACCCACCAAGTGGCATAGGTGGAAAATTTGAAGCCACGGCGGTAATCAAATTTGTCAACCGCCTTCATAAGCCCTATGTTGCCCTCTTGAATCAAGTCAAGAAACTGCATGCCACGGTTGGTATATTTTTTCGCTATGGAAATGACCAAACGCAGATTAGCCTGGATCATTTCACTTTTAGCCTGCCTAGCCAGATTTTCCCCATCGGCCATGCGATGGTGAATTTCTTTGATTTCGCGGATGCCTAGCCGATTTTCTTTGGCAATGTGCAAAAGCTTCTTATGCATACGCCTAATTTCATCAGCGTGGGTAGACAAATCCTTAGCGTAGGGTCTACCCGATTCAATATGACTGATTAGCCATTCCGGGTTGGTTTCGTTGCCAACGAACGAAGCAAGGAATTCCGTCTTGGGCATTTTCGATACAGTCACCGCCAGTCCAAGGATATTACGCTCCTGTTCCCGGATTTTTTCGATGGCTGAATGCAAAATATCCGTCAGTTCCTTAAAGAAAGGCGGAGTCATTTTGAATTCAAGGAAACTCGTCGCAAGCACGTTGAACGCCTCTTGGGTCTTCAGGTGTTCATGTCCGTATTTATTACGTGCGTTGTGAGCGATTTTGTACTGTTTTTTGAAATTTTCCAACTTCTCTTTAACTAGTTCAGGAGCAGGCCCACTTTCAGCTTCTTCAACAATATCCGGGTCTGCCGAATCGTCAAGTATGACCGGCTCAGGCAAGTTAGGGTCAAAAATGTCCAGAATCAAATCGGTAAGGCGCGTTTCGCCACTTTCCAGATGGTCAAATGCCTTGATGAAATGGTCCATCGAAGCGGAAAAACGCACCAATTCTCGGGCAGACTGATTGATGCCTTCCTCAATGCGTTTGGCAATGCTCAACTCACGGTCGCGTGTCAACAAATCAACCGATCCCATTTCGCGCATATACATACGCACAGGGTCGGTGGTTCTGCCCAATTCGGAACCCACCGTGGCAAGTGCCGCCGCCATTTCAGCGGCTTCTTCATCATCGTCAGAAACCACGGCTGTAACGGGGATAAGCCCAAGATCCGGTGCCTCCTCGTGTACTTGGATGCCCATACCGCTGATCAGACTGATTATATCTTCCATCTGGTCAGGATCATCAAAATAAGTCGGCAGGTGGTCATTCACTTCCGCATAAGTGAGGAAGCCCTGCATTTTGCCTTTGGCGATAAGTTCTTTGAACTCAGATTGCTGATCTTCTTGATTCATTTTGATATAGGATTGACTTAGGTTGCGCCAAGTTTGAAAACAACGGGAATTGCTGGCATCGATTCGCTTGCCAGATACGATATTTACCTGATAGTGTATAATGCCATCAAATGATTGAAAGCCAACACATCCCACCCCCGGATTTGCTTGCGTAAATGGATTTCTAAGCGACCATCAATTATAACTGCATTTGAACCCGGCTGGAATGGCTAAATACCAAAACAAAGCATTGAAGCATTTCACTTGTTTTATTTTGCCTTTGGCATGGACCGTGTTTATGCTTTTGGGCTGTGTTGCCTAATGCGGATTTGTGACTATCGTCCGTGTAGGGTAATATTTTATTGTCTCACTAACCAACCTACTTAGAAAACGCCCCTGTCCATACTCGACTTTGTCCAAAATTTGTTCACGTCTCGGCAACCGCAGCCCTTTAAACCTAAAGAGCCCGCCTCGCCGAAGGCCAGCGTGTACCCACGATCAGAACATAACATCTCGCGAACCCTAATCAGCGATCATGCGCTGAAAGTGCTCTATCGGTTACGCAAAGAAAATTATCAGGCTTATCTGGTTGGCGGATGTGTGCGCGATCTGCTGCTAGGGCGGGAACCCAAAGACTTTGATGTCGTAACCGATGCCCACCCTGAGGAGATTCGGGCGGTTTTCCGCAATTGCCGCTTGATAGGCAGACGTTTTCGCCTTGCCCACGTCCACTTCGGAAACGAGGTCGTGGAAGTAGCGACTTTCCGCGCTTTGAACAATGAAGACGGCGAAGGCGACAGGCAGCACAGCCGGGACGGACGCATCCTCCGAGACAATATATATGGCACAATTGAAGAAGACGCTTGGCGTAGAGACTTCACCGTAAATGCTCTGTATTACAACATCCGCGATTTTTCCGTAGTGGATTTCGTCGGCGGGATGGACGATCATAAAGCCGGAATTCTCCGCCTGATCGGAGAGCCCGAACAGCGCTACCGCGAAGACCCGGTGCGTATGCTGCGGGCGGTACGCTTCGCGGTAAAGCTTGGCTTTACCATCCACCCCACTTGCGCAGAACCCATACACCGTTTGGCCCCCCTGCTAGAAGGAATTCCTTCTGCCCGCCTTTACGATGAAGTGATTAAACTACTGCTTTCGGGATATTCGGTGCAAACATTTGAGGAATTGCGCCATTTCAATCTGTTTGGCCGTTTATTTCCAGAGACCGAGCATTGTCTGGCAAGACAACCCGAAGGCTTTCCATTGGTGTTCCTTGCCAAGGTTCTGGAACGGACAGACGAACGGATACAGCAAAATAAGGGGGTCGCGCCTTTTTTTCTGTTTGCCGCCATACTTTGGGAACCGGTGCGCATTCTTGCCAATGCCAAGATGAAATCGGGCGACAACGATGTATTTGCTTACCAAGAAGCTGCCAGCGAGGTGCTCACGCGGCAAGTCCGAAGTGTCGCCATTCCGCGAGCGATCAGCCTTATCATGCGTGAAGTTTGGGCACTTCAACCCCGTTTGGAGCGAACCACGGGGGTCAGGCCCTATAAGCTGCTCGGACACCCACGATTTCGCGCAGCTTACGATTTTCTTGTACTGCGCGCCGAAACCGGCGAAGCCGACCAAGAACTTGCCGAATGGTGGACGCGCTTCCAAAGTGCCGACGAGGCCGAACAGCGAGCCATGACACGCGAAGGAGGCACTCGCGCGGGTACACGCAAGACACGGGTACGCAAGCGCGGTCCGAGAAAACCGAAAATCACCCATGACACATGAACCCATTAAACCTGCCATAGCCTACCTCGGTTTGGGCGGAAACCTCGACAACCCGCTGGACCTGCTTGCTTCGGCGCGCAAGGCGATTGCCGCCGTGCCTGGAATCCGCGAAATAGCCTTTTCCAGTTTTTATGCCAGCAAACCAATGGGTCCAACCGATCAGCCTGATTATATCAACGCGGTCATGGCGGTGGAAACCACATTACCTCCCCACGGCTTGTTGAGGGCCTTGCTTATGATCGAATTGTCTCACGGAAGAGTCCGCACCGGTCAGCGTTGGGGACCACGAATCTTGGATTTGGACATATTACTCTATGGCAATGGAAACATCGCCGACGAGAGCCTGACCATACCCCACACAGGCATTGCCGACCGTGAATTTGTGCTTTATCCGTTGGCGGAAATCGCTCAGCCCAATTTAGAAATTCCCGGCATGGGCCTATTGTGCGACCTTGTCGCAGCCTGTCCGTTGCGTGGTTTGGAGGTCATCAGACATGATTAATTCTGCCATCACAATCCCAGAACTGGCAGCCATGAAGGCTAGGGATGAAAAAATCGTCGCATTGACCGCCTATGACGCAACCTTCGCCCAATTACTGGATGAAAGCGGGGTTGATGTCATTCTGGTCGGCGACTCACTAGGCATGGTGATTCAGGGCCATGAAACCACTTTGACCACGACACTAGACGACATGGTCTATCACACTCGCTGCGTGGCGCGCGGAGCCAAGCGGGCGTTGCTGCTAGCCGACTTGCCTTTTATGAGCTATCCCACGCCGGAACGAGCCGCCGAAAGTGCTGCACGGTTGATCCGTGAAGGCCATGCGCAAATGGTCAAATTGGAAGGTGGGCGCAGCAGGACAGAAACCGTGCGCTTTCTGGTTGGACAGAGCATCCCGGTATGCGGTCATATTGGGCTGTTGCCCCAATCCGTCTATCAAATGGGGGGCTACCTAGTGCAAGGCAGGGAAGACCGCTCCGCCCAAACGCTTCTAGAAGACGCTTTGCTTTTGCAAGAAGCCGGGGTTGGGTTGCTGGTCCTTGAATGTGTGCCGGCCACCTTGGGCGAGGAAATTACCCGTGCGCTTGACATTCCCGTGATCGGCATCGGTGCGGGAGCGGGTTGCGACGGGCAGGTCTTGGTGCTGCATGATCTTTTGGGCTTAGGCTCTGGCAAACGGCCACGCTTCGTGAAGGATTTCATGGCCGGTGCGGGTGACATTCCCTCTGCCATCAGGGCGTATGCCCAAGCCGTCCGCAACGGAAGCTTCCCGGCGAAGGAACACAGCTTCTAAAATCATTCATTAATGAAGCCCGCCGGGTACTGGCATCGCATCATCTTTTGATGGCAGCAAGCCGACGAATCTTCCCTCGGCCTCGGAAAAAAGGCGGTACTTCGGTTCGCCGAAGGTTCGTAGCTTTTTGGACAATCCCTTGGGTTTGATGGGCATTTGCGCAAGCCATAGCCCGTGGCGAGTCTCGACAGAGATGGTGACAATATCGACTCTGTAGGGCGAAGCCGCTATTGAACCGTAACGTTCTAAGATAGCTTGGTAATTTCTCGCCTTGTCCTCAGGCAGGGACCATGCCTCCATGATGACAGCCACAAAATCGGCATCCAGATCCTTGGCTGCCTGCCGGATACCTTTTGACGAACTATCTTTGGCAGCGGCTGAAGACGTGTCAAACAAGACTGGCACGGTGATGCCGGTTGTGAAGTTCCCAACAAATGCCACAGGATGTAGCGACTGACCCTCTTCCATAAACTTTCTTGCCGTGGCAATCAATGGGTCCAAGGTATCCAGGTAGGCTTGCGGTATGCTGCTCACGGTTTTCTCCAGGATGTTTCAGTGCAGACTCTATTTTACAATGCTGATGCCTGAACCCGCCATTCCTACAAACTTTCCGTCACACTGCAAAAAAATGCCTTCAGGTAATCGGTTTCGGGAATGGCCGGGTGGATGGGATGGTCCGGCCCCGGGCCACCTTGAGCGATGAATGCCATATGGCGGTCGCCGTGGCGGGCGGCTGCACGAAGGATATCGTGCAGCACTTCCCGGTAAAGATGGTGGGAGCAGGAAGCCGAAATTAAAATCCCCCCCGGCACTAGCAGTTGTAGCGCACCTTGGTTCAGCCGTCGGTAAGCTTCCATGCCGGCTTTTACATCCTTTTTGCGCTTTATTAGAGCCGGCGGGTCGAGTATGACCAGCCCATATTTGCGCCTTTCCTCACGAGCCAACTTCAGAAACTCAAACACATCGCCCCGCTCATAACTGACCTTGTCCGCCACCCCGTTTAATTTGGCATTTTCACGTGCAAGGCTAATCGCCGCCTCCGAGCCGTCCACGCAATCAACAGCTTCCGCCCCCGCTGCGGCCGCTTGTATACCCCATCCTCCGGCGTAGGAAAACAAGTCCAGCACTGCTTGGCCTTTCGCCAGTTTGGATGCCAGCGCCCGGTTGCAGCGATGGTCGAAAAACCAACCTGTCTTCTGCCCACCCATGACATCAATATGAAATTTTACGCCGTTTTCCTCGATCTTAACCGAGCCGGTCAATTCACCGACAACCAGTTTGGTATATTGCTCCAAACCTTCCAGTTGGCGCAAGCTAGAGGTGTTTTTCAACACGATGGCACGGGGCGACAGGAGTTTCTCCAAAGCAGAGATAATTTGCGGTTGGAGGTTTTCCATACCGGCGGTGTTGGTCTGCACCGACAACACATCGCCGAAGCGGTCTACCACCAAACCGGGCAAGCCATCGCTTTCGCCGTGCACAAGCCGATAGTAAGGTTGGTCAAACAGCCTTTGGCGCAAACCCAAGGCCATCTGGCATCGGTGAATGAAGAATTTTTCATTGATGTTCACCCGTGGATCGCGGCTTAGGATACGGGCACATATCAGTGTGTCCGGGTTGACGTAGGCCACACCTAAAGCCTGGCCTTTGGCATCTTCAACCCTAGCCAGTTCGCCGGGCTGGAAGCTTTTAACCGGTGTCACCCCGTTATCCACCTCATTGCTGAAAATCCAAAGATGCCCTGCACGCAGGCGCTTTTCCTCGTTTTTTGCCAAGCGAAGCGGGTTCATGTTCATGTCGATGCCTTGGGGGTTAGTGGGCTATGTGTAGGAGCGGCCTTCAGGCCTCGATTTTCGCGGGCTAAAGCCATCTCCTACTACGGCATTTGTTAAAAACCGATAGGTGGCAAGCTCCCGCATCACTCTTAATGCAAACGAATGACAACTAGCTATTGTGGTCGAGAACAACATTGACCTTGCATTGTAGCAGTTTGCACCGGTGGACAGGGAATGTCTCCATAGGAACAAAACACGCAACAATCACCTGGTTGGGGTTTGACTAATGTTTTGCAGGCCGGACATTCCCAAAAATACAAGCAGGCGTCCAAGGGCATGGCTTCCAAGCTAGCTTGACCGCAAACAGGGCAGGTCAATGTCGATTGGGTAGTAACAGAATTGTTTCCCATACGTTTACTTATCAATAATGCGGCGGCTTCTCGTCAACAGGCTTATTTCCTGATTCCTGAGTCTCAGACATTTGCCGGTAACGGTCAATCAACAATTTTAGGGTTGCCTCCAATTGTTCGATCTGCCGTTGTTGCCTGCACACCACGTCGTTGAGTGATTGGATGGCATCTTCTTGGAAAGCCAGTTTGGTTTCGATTTCAACTAGGCGGTACATTAAACCCTCCATGACCAATAATCCTTGCGGCGGCGGTGGGCAATGGCCACAATAAGAATGGAATCGTCATTTAGTCGGTAAATCACGTTAAACGGGAAACGGCGCAAAGGTAAACGACGAGTTTCATGAGACCATGACGAGCCAATTTCAGGATAATCTTTGATCAACAAGAGAATCCGCTCTACTTCACGAATAATTTCCACCCCTAAGCGATTTGACTTGTGCCTATAAAAATCAGACACCTCCAAGAAATCTAATCGGGCATCGGAATGAAAGCGAATAATCATGCCAAACAACGCCCAAGTGCCTCGGCGATTACTTCCTCAGCAGGGAAAGATGCTGCCTCACCGGCATCGAACGCGGCCAACCGCCGCTGAACTTCATTGGACCATGCCGCTTCAACTTCTGCTTCCTCATCCAAGCTGGTAATTAGTCTTTCGGCAAGCCTAGCCCGCTCGCCTATGGGAAGCTGCAATAGTTCAGCCTCCAGTTGTTCCACACTATGAATCATAGCTACCTCATAACATTATCATGATAAAAATTGAAGCATTTATTGGTTCCAAAGCGCGACGTGGTTTGCAACCCCGGCACTTACGTTTTGTGCATTCACCCAAAGCGCGACGGGGTTTGCAACCCCGGTGCTCACGTTTGTGTATTCAACCTTACCTGCCAAACTACAAAACGTTACGGACGGGATTACAAATCCCATCTTGCTGCGGTTCAACGCTTTGCTCTACGTTGCGCCGTTGCGTGAAACCTTCTTTTTGTCCATCTCATATTGCGGCTTAATCATGCGCCAGAGCAAATTCTTTTGTCTCACGCAACGGCGCAACGCAAAAGAATAAACCCCATTCATTCCCCCAACGGTGCCTTGTAACGCAACGCATCGGTGACATGGGGTCGGATGGCATCCAGCATCAGCACATGCAACTTAGGGTTGGCAGCCAGCACATTGCCGGTTTCCAAAAATTTAGTGCCGCCTTCCAAATCGGTGACGATGCCACCGGCCTCCTGAATCAGCAAAACCCCCGCCGCAATATCCCAGGGCATCAGGCCAAATTCCCAGAAGCCGTCCATCCGGCCACAGGCAACCCAGGCCAAATCCAGCGCGGCGGAACCGGGGCGGCGGATGCCGGCGGTATCCTTCATTAATTCGCGGAACATGCCTAGATAGGCATCAAGGTGGCGCTGGTCCTTGAACGGGAAGCCCGTGCCTAACAAAGCCCCGGTGAATGTTTTCTGCTTGGTGACGCGCAGGCGCCGGTTTTCCAGTGCAGCGCCACCGCCGCGCTTGGCGGTGAACAATTCCTGCCGCATGGGGTCATAGACAACCCCGCACTCGATGTTGCCCCGGTGTATCAGTGCGATGGAAACGGCGAACTGGGGGAATCCGTGCAGGAAGTTGGTCGTGCCATCCAACGGGTCGATGATCCAGGTGAACTCGCCTTTTGGCAGTCCGTGGCGTCCACCCTCCTCGCCGAGGAAAGCATGGCTGGGATAGGCTTTGCTCAAAATGCTGACGATTTCCTGCTCGGCAAGGCTATCCACTTCGCTGACGAAGTCGTTGCGACCTTTGGCTGAAATATTCAGGGTGTCGATTCTATCAACATAGCGGACGATCAGGTCGCCGGCGGCACGGGCAGCGCGCACGGCAATAGTCAACATTGGGTCCATGGTTCACCGTTAAGATTTATTGCAGTTAGTAAGGTAAAATTTCTGCTAGTATTTTACTCTTTTTGTGCATAATGCTTGCAAAAGCTTAGGTTAATAGTCTTGCTGTCAAATATTCGCATCCTTTTAGTCGCCACCACCCATCCCGGCAACATCGGTGGCGTTGCCCGTGCCATGAAGAACATGGGGCTAACCGATCTTGGCCTAGTGGCTCCGAAAATTTATCCCAGCGAGGATGCCAACGCCCGCGCTGCCGGGGCCGACGACCTATTAAGGGATGCCCAGGTTTTTGAAAGCCTGGACGAAGCGCTGGCCGACCGCCAAATGATTATCGGGGCCAGTGCCCGCTTGCGCACGGTGGCCTGGCCCCAGCTAAACCCGAAGCAATGCGCAGAAAAAGTCATTGCCAACAGCAATGTCAAAACGGCCATCTTGTTTGGTCGTGAGCGCACGGGCCTGACTAACGAGGAATTGGAGCGCTGTCATTTCCTGCTGCACATCCCCTGCAACCCCGAGTTCAAATCGCTCAACGTTGCCGCCGCCGTGCAAGTGGTCGCCTATGAACTGTTCCAAGCAGCCAGTTCGGCAGCTAATCCTCTCCTAGCCGAAGACAGTGGCGGGGAACGAGCCGATGGAGAGGAACGCGCCAACGGCGAAGAACTCGAATCTTTCCACGGACACTTGCTACAGACTCTTTTTGACATCGGTTTTTTGCACGAAAGAAAATCATCCCCCACACTGATCCGCCGCTTGCGCAGGATATTCAACCGTTCCGGGCTGGAAAAAACCGACATCCATATCTTGCGGGGAATACTGAACGCCGTCCAAAAACACATCCGCCCAAGTTTGACTGGCCTTGGTCATCGTTCAGCCCAATTGAATGAGTTTGTGGAGTGCGGCGACTCGTCGCCGCCTTTCGTGGCATGGGGCGACGAGTCGCCGCACTCCATGTTTGCATTGGACAGTGGGCTGAACGACGACCAGGATAACTTGACTGGACCCACCCTGCCACCGGCACAGGACTCATGACTATGCTGAAAAAAATAAAAGACGAATTCGGCTGCATCTTCGAACGCGACCCGGCTGCGCAATCTTACTTTGAAATCATCACCTGCTATCCTGGAGTCCATGCCTTGCTATTGCACCGCGTCAGCCATCGGCTCTGGAATCTTAGGCTACGCTGGCCCGCGCGTTTTCTGTCACATTTCGGGCGCTGGCTGACTGGAATCGAAATCCACCCTGGCGCGAAGATTGGATGCCGCGTATTCATCGACCATGGCATGGGGGTGGTCATCGGCGAAACCGCCGCCATCGGCGACGACTGCACACTCTACCACGGTGTCACCTTGGGGGGGACCAGTTGGAAAAAGGGCAAGCGCCATCCGACATTGGGGAAAGGCGTGGTCATTGGCGCAGGGGCAAAGGTGCTAGGACCCATCACATTGGGCGACGGTGCGAGAGTCGGCTCCAATTCGGTGGTCTTGAAGAACGTACCCGCCGGGGCAACTGTGGTCGGCATACCCAGCCACCGGGTCAACCCCGACCGCAAGGTGCAAGATGCGCAACGCCAAGCCATCGCCGATAAAATTGGCTTTGAAGCCTATGGCATGACC
>Ga0208496_1000091_pt1 | contig 29771 bp, 22 predicted proteins | sample CryBogmetaGMA2M_FD_184552 | JGI IMG/M metagenome (GOLD analysis project Ga0208496, IMG submission 184552) | Freshwater microbial communities from Crystal Bog, Wisconsin, USA - MA2M (SPAdes) | ecosystem: Environmental > Aquatic > Freshwater > Lake | place: Crystal Bog, Wisconsin, USA | collected... | reverse complement strand
TTCAATTTCGTGAGCTTTTAGTGGGGGTTTACCCCCTGCTGGCATAAAATCATCATCACCTGGATGTAGAGTTAATCTGCGATAAAGTTCACTATCTTGAGCGTTTCCTAATTTTACGATTGGTCCATCTTCCGTGCCTTGCAGAACAAAACTATACGAGTCTAAGCGTAAGCCACCTTTTTGTTTTTTTGGACCATGACATGAGATGCAGTTCTTCTCAATAACAGGGCTAATGTCATGGGTATAGCTTGCAGTCTCTGCTTGCAGCGAAAGGCAAACACTGGCGATCGCCAATGGTAGAGAAATTTTAGACCAGTATATCATTAATAACGCGTGCTGGGAGCACACCGGTTAAGCGTTGTTCTAAGCCTTGGAACTTGAAAGTTAACTTTGTATGATCAAAGCCAAATAATTTTAAAATCGTTGCATGTAGGTCACGTACATGAACGGGATCTTTAACAATATTGTAGGAGAAGTCATCGGTCTGACCGTAACTCATACCAGGCTTAACGCCACCACCTGCCATCCACATACTAAAGCAGCGTGGATGGTGATCTCTGCCGTAATTATCTGGTTTAAGTGTGCCTTGCGAATAAACCGTGCGTCCAAATTCTCCACCCCAGATAACTAGGGTATCATCAAGCATACCTCTGCGTTTTAAATCAGTCATCAAGGCGTAGGTAGCACGGTCAGAATTTCCGCACAGAACACGCATACTGCCAGGAAGGCCACCATGCATATCCCACGAACGTAAAAATATTTGCGAAAAGCGTACGCCACGTTCGGCAAGACGTCGTGCCATTAAACAGTTATATGCAAACGTACCTGGTTCTTTTGCATCAGGACCATACAGTTCCCACGTTGACGCAGGCTCATCTGACATATCCGTGAGTTCTGGCACCGAGGTTTGCATTCTAAATGCCATTTCGTACTGAGCGATACGGGTATTGATTTCAGGATCACCTATTTTTTCATATAGCTGCCTGTTTAAATCATTCACGCCACTAATGACTGTGCGGCGTATATCAGAAGTAACTCCTTTAGGATCTTTTAAATATAAAACGGGTTCACTGCCTGAGCGTAGTTGAACAGCAGAATACTCTGGAGAAAGAAAACCGGAAGACCACAGACGGTTGGAGAGAGCCTGAACATTTTGTTTTTGAGGCATTTTCGAGGTCATCACTACAAAGGTAGGAAGCTCCTCATTCATGGCACCAAGACCATAGGCAAGCCATGCACCAACGGAAGGTCTGCCCGGAAACATATTTCCGGTTGTCATCGTTAAGATAGCAGGCTCGTGGTTAATCGCCTCAGTGTACAGCGACTTAATAATGCAAAGATCGTCTGTTACCTTGGAGAGTTCTGGAAACATTTCAGACATCCACATGCCTGATTTTCCTTGGCGTGAAAATTTTGCAAAACTTGGAGCTACAGGAAAGTGGGCCTGACCTGAGGACATCCCCGTTAAAACTTGGCCACCTCGTACAGATTCTGGGAGATCTTTATTAAATTGGTCTGCTAAGTTTGGTTTATAATCAAAAGTCTCTAGCTGGGAGGGAGCACCTGCCATAAACAAATAAATAGCCCTTTTAGCTTTAGGTGCAAAATGGGGTGTTTGAGGCAGTAGTGCTGTAGGATCAGCGAGTAGATGGGGTGCAGTACGGCCTATAATCGAAGCAAGGCCTGCCCATGCTAAGGCTTTGGTGCCGCGGCCTAAGAAGTGGCGACGCGTTTCTAATTCGAGCCATTCTTTTTGAAGAGATAAGGGTAACTCAGGTAAGTTAGCGACATTTGGGTGTTCACCACAATGGTCTGAACACAGCGCTACATTAGGATCATTTAAAGTATGGTTCATTGTTAATCCTATTTGGTTAAAAATTCATCTAAATTAAGAAATTCACTGGCAACTAATGTCCACTCAGCAATTTCTTTAGGTTTAAGTGACTGGTTGTAAGGTGAAGCGCCTACACTGATGAGTGCCTTAGCGGAATCTTCATCGTTAATAAAGTGAGCTTTAAAAGTCGCTGCTGATTTTTGTAAATAAAGTGCCTCTGTCTGAGTGAGCGGACGATTCAGTGTTGTTTCAGCGATAAAGTTAATTCGCTCAACGTCTGTTGGCTTTGCTTCTATAAGCGTCCTCTCAGCTAATTTACGTGCTGCTTCTACCCACTGCGGATCATTCATTGTTACGAATGCCTGTAGTGGTGTGTTAGTATGTGCTCTGCGTGTACATACTGTTTCACGTGAGGTGGCATCAAATGTTTCCATTGCAGGTGGCATAGAGCCACGTTTCCAGAACGTGTAGAGGCTTCTGCGGTAAAGGCCTTCGCCGGTATCTGGCACATAGGTCTTCGTGTTAGATTCAGGCATAGCTACTTCTTCCCAAAGTCCTGGTGGCTGATAGGGTTTAACCGAAGGGCCGCCTAATTTAGCAACCAGTAGGCCAGAGGCTTTTAAAGCACTATCTCTTAGCATTTCTGCATCCATACGAAAACGTGGACCACGTGCTAAGTAACGATTTGATGGATCCTTTGCTAAGCTATCAGCGGTCAAATTTGCTGACTGCTTATAAGTCTCAGACATAACAATTAATTTATAAAGTCGTTTTACGTCCCAATTGTTTTCGCGGAAATCAATCGTCAGATAATCGAGCAGTTCAGGATGTGACGGTTTTGCTCCCATTACTCCGAAATCTCCCGAAGATTCAACTAAGCCTCTGCCGAAAATTTCTTGCCACATACGGTTTACTGTAACTCGTCCCATCAGTGGCTGATTAGGCGATAAAAGCCATTCAGCAAGACCTTTGCGATTCATGGGTGTATCTGTTTTCGCTTCTGGCAAGAAATGAGGTGGGGCGCCTTCGACACGACCGACACGAGAGAAATAGTCTCCGCGCTTTAATAGATCGGCCGCGGGAGGAGTTTCTTTCTCTACTGCAACTAAAGTAGCAGGTCCGTCTCTAGTTAAGGCATCAAAGGCTTCGTCATGTTGTGTAACTGCATTTGCTAGATCGATCGCCTCTTGATCAACCTTGCTAAAGAAGTATTTATTAACGGCGATAAATTTTTCACTACTAGTCCAGGAATTTAGGTTTGGTTTAGATGCTACGATTTCAGCAGCTCTATCTTCAAAGAGTAAGCGAGCAACTTCGTCAGCAGTGAGTGCGCGTTTATATAAACGAATATCTTGAAAACGCGTTGCCTTCATTGGGCTACCCGATTCTTTGCTGCCAAGGTAAGTTTGGGCTACTGTCTTGATGCTATCTTTTTTATCTAGGGTGTCCTGTGTGACAGGCGTCTCTGTTAGTTTACCATTAATGTATGTACGTACACCGGATGCTTTACCATTGCCTGAGTAGGTCACAAATAAATGTACCCATTCATCACGTTTAATTCCCGTATTCGTTGTTACAATGATACCATGTTTATTTGGAGCGGACATTTTTGCGCCAGGCATTTTTGTATCTGCCTTAGTCGTATGATCTGCAGCTAGTAGACTTACTGTGATAAAGCCCTTGTCGTGGTAGATTGACCAACCGCCATCTTTTTCATCACCCATACGTGCAATAAGAGTGCCTGAGCCTGTGTTTCCATTAGCAACCTGTAATCTAAGCATAAGCCAACCTCCTACAGAGAAGGCGTTATCCGTATCTACATTGCCTACGTCGCCAAGACTTAGACGCGTATTTATATCCATACGCATAGAAGGCCACAACCAGGAGTTCTCACCCCAGACTAAAGGATTTGTATCTGCTTTAAATTCTTTCAAGACTGCACCTGGTGCAGAATTCTTCACAACATCTCCATGGCCTTCATCTAAGCGTAAGCGCATTTCAAGTTTATCTTCAGAGACAGCCTTAGGCTTGTTACCTTGAGCAAGCCAAGTTGTCATAAGCTCAGCCCATTTTTCTTTGCGCTTCATTAATTGTGCTTTTAGCTCAGCACCTTCAGTAAAAATAAATTCTGCACCTGCTTTGTTAGCGACTTTAGGAAATTTCAAAACGGGTCTAGGATCTGCAATATTATCATCCCATGGTTTTTCCGCAGTGTTACCTAGAATAGCAGCTAAACTGTAGAAGTCTTTTTGAGTGAAGGGATCGTATTTGTGATCATGGCATGCTGCGCACCCCGTCGTTAGTCCCAAGAATGCAGCGCCAAAGGCTTCGACGCGGTCTCTAGTCTGATTCACGTAAGTCTCTTCAGGGATATCTCCACCTTCGTTAGTTGTCAGATTACAACGAACAAAACCTGTTGCTGCTAATTGATCAAAATTGCGTGCAGGCAAAAGATCCCCTGCGAGTTGCTCTCTCACAAATACATCAAAGGGTTTGTTCGAATTAAAAGCACGGATCACGTAATCACGGTAAGGTGATATGGCACGCATGTTATCAAAATGAATACCATGCGTGTCTGCGTAGCGTGCGTAATCAAGCCAGTAGCGTGCGCGGTGTTCACCATAGGCTGTACTTGCAAGTAAGCGGTCCACTACACGTTCATAGGCATTTGGACTTTGATCGGTGAGGAATTCATTAACTTCTAGCTCACTAGGAATCATTCCTGTTAGATCTAAGCTCACGCGTCTTATCAGAGATCTGCGGTCTGCTTCTGGGGAAGGCTGCAGATTTTCTTTTACTAGGCGTTGCCGAATAAAGGCATCAATTGGATTTGCGCTTGGTAGTAGGTATGCTGTGGGTACTGCGGGACGCTTAGGGGTAATGAACGCCCAATGTTCCTCATACTGAGCACCCTCAGAAATCCAGCGTCTAAGTAGTGCAATGTCAGACGCTTTAAGTGTCTTGTGCTGATCAGCTGGAGGCATGACCTCTTTTTCGATCTTGGATTCAATCCTCTGAATCAGAGGACTCTTGTCTGGATTTCCTTTGACAATCGCTGCAGTGCTTTTGCCGTGTGGATTGAAAGCACCTTCTGGGCGATCAAGACGTAAGCTTGCTTTACGAGCGCTTGGGTCAGGTCCGTGGCAGCTGTAGCAATTTTCGGAAAGGATTGGCTGGATTGTGTCGTTAAATGAAATCTTTTGAACAGCGACTTTTATAGGTGCTTGTGAAGTTACTTGGGCAGCCGACTTCTGGTTAGCCGTGTTTTCGCAGCCGCCTAGGCCAAGGCCAAGTACTATGCTAAGTGCGCAGGAGTAGCGTCCGCTCCATTTAAATTGAGAGGTCTTTGCAGTATTCGCAGCGCGTTTGCCTGAGGTTATACCGTAAACTAAAAAAGATGCAAAAATCATAGGCTTATGCGCCGTTTACTTAGGGGTGGGAAAACTGAATTTAACTTAACTCAATGACGCCTGTATTTCAACATAGTTTCACGGACTTTAGGGCTATTTTTCTATAAAGACCTCAGGTTTCAAAAAAGATGAAACTTGGGGTAATTTTTTTCATAAACTCTAGGTTAAGATGTAGCGATTGCTTATGAAAAAACGCCCTCGAATATTCATTTTGGCGATATTGAGTATTTAGCTTCATGGATTGCTCATTTCTTAGCGGCTTTTTTATAGGTCAAAGGAGCTTAGTTTCTGAATGAAGCTAAACACTTTAGGATTGTAGCAGGTGAAATGCAGTACGGTAGTAATCTTGAAGATCCACTATATCTTTGTAGGTGTTGGCCTAAAAGCTGAGCTAATATTAGGTTTTCCAGCTTCTCATAAAGCTGTGGGCTATGCTGTTTGGTTTAAGCCAAAAAACTGATCACTTTAGGTCGACTTAAGTAAGCATGGAATGCATAAGTTTAACCTGTATGGTCGTGATACGCCGCATGGTAGACAGTAAGCAGTCTTACACCGCAATATTCTTGCCTGGTGAAGAAGCGCGCATCTTTCCAACCAGTGAATATGAACACTTCAGAATCCTACAGATATATAAACAGGATAAAAATTATGAAGGTATTCATAATGACTTTACTGACATGGATTTTGGAACAACAAAGCCAAGTAAGCATTAACCATTGATGAAAAAAATAATCTATCTCTTAAGTCTACTAGTTGTTGGGGTGCTTCATGCTGTGGAGCACTCTGCTGCTAGTAAACACACGATTACCCATGAAGATGTATGGCTTATGAACCGCATTGGTGGTGCTGTACCAAGTCCTGATGGTAAGTGGGCTGTCATTCTTGTTACTCTTCCTGCTTACGACATCAAAGATCAGGTTTCTGATTTTTGGATTAAATCCTTAACTGACGATACTGCTGCTGTTAAACTTACTACAAGTGGCCAAGCAAAAAGTCTTCCTGTTTGGTCTCCAGATAGTAAGCAAATTGCCTATTCAATGAAGGGCAAGGGAACTGCTCCTTCACAAATTCACTGCTTAAATCTAGCTGATAAAATAGATACTCAACTTACAAGTCTTCTGCTAGGGGCTAGTGCTCCTAAGTGGAGTCCATCGGGCTTACAGCTCTTATTTGTTAGCCCTACTTATCCGGGCGCTTTAACCGAAAATGATAATGAAGCTGCGGATAAACAATACAAAGCAAGGAAGTACAATGTACGCTCTTATGAACAATTTCCACCACGTTATTGGAATGAATGGTTAGATGATAAAAAACTGCATCCTTTTATTCAGGATGTAAAATTAGGAGCTAAAGCAGTAGATTTACTTGCAGGATCACAGTTCTCGAAAAATCCAGGATTTGCTGGAAGTCATGAAGGTGAAGATCAAAAATTAGAATGCGTTTGGACTCCTGAAGGTAATGCGATCCTTTTTGCTGCATGCATTAATGCACAGGATGCACCTCGGGATACTGTGCCTGTTCAGATTTTTAAATTAAGTTTAAATAAAGGTGAACCTGAAGTACTCACGCATGGAACAGCAAGTTATGAGGGGCTTACTTTTTCACATGATGGTAAAAGTTTATTCTGCCTTATGCGTCCTGAGACGCCAAATAAGGTGTATGATTTAACACGCCTAGTGCGTTTTGATTGGCCGCACGTTTCTGAAGCGCAGAATTTAACACAGAATCTAGATAGATCGGTCTCTAACTTCGCGATTCCTACTGAATCAAAGAAAGTGTATTTTACCTATGAACATGCAGGTTTAGAGAAAGTATATTCAGTGAGTCAAACAGGAGGTGAGATTACAGAAGAACCTTCACGAGATACGGGAACCTCGGGTAATTTAAGAGCAGGTGCAAGTGCACTCATCGGCACCTGGGATAGTGCGACAACTCCTTCAGAAATTTATCTCTATAGTTCAGTAAAACCTAAGCAACTGACTAACTTTAATACAGCGCGTAGCGAAGCGATTGATTTACAGCCAGTGGAGCATTTCTGGTTTACGGCAAAAGACGGATTAAAGATTCATAACATGATAGTTAAGCCACCTCACTTTGATCCAACCAAGAAATATCCTCTTTTTGTTGTGATTCACGGCGGTGCAGCAAACATGTGGAAAGATCAGTTCGTTTTAAGATGGAACTATCATCTGCTCGCAGCACCAGGTTATGTTGTCCTTCTTACCGATTATAAAGGCTCTACAGGTTATGGTGAAGCCTTCGCTCGGGCTATTCAGTTTGATCCTCTTAGAGGTCCTGCAAATGAGGTTAATGAAGCAGCAGATGAGGCAATTGCACGGTATTCGTTTATCGATGCAACAAAGCAAGCTGCAGGTGGTGCTAGCTACGGTGGTCACTTAGCTAACTGGCTTGAGGCAACGACAACGCGCTACAAAGCCATTATTTCTCATGCAGGTGAGATGGACCTTGTTATGCAGTGGGGGACAAGCGACGGAATTTACGGCCGTGAAGTAAATAGTGGCACACCTGTTTGGGGAGATAGTCCTATTTGGCGTGAGCAAAGTCCTGTCATGCAAGGGGGTAACCAAGCTAAGGGGGTTGGTTTTATGACACCAATACTGATTACTGTAGGAGAAAAAGATTTCCGTGTGCCAATGAATAATGCGCTCATGAATTTTGCTACTGAGCAGCGCCTTGCAGTCCCAAGTAAACTACTTGTTTTTCCAGATGCAGGTCACTGGATACTCAAAGGCGAAGACAGCCGTTACTGGTATAGCCAAGTGCAGGCCTGGCTTGCGCTATATCTAAAGTAAAAAAGAGACTAACTATTATCTCGCTTTAGGCTTATTGCCTGAAGCGAGCAGTGTTTCAAAATAAGGCTCTGTTGTTTCTTTTGCGGTTAAAGAAACTTCCACATTTTGAAACCCAGCTTTTTTAAGGAACTGGTGTAAAACACTTTCTTTAAAGCCTAGCCAAACGTCTGCATACAGTTCTCTGGCTTTTTCAAATGTGTGCTCATTTAAATCAAGAATGAGGATTTGGCCTTCTGGTTTTAAAATTCGGAAAGCTTCTTGGACCGCAATTTGAGGATGCTGAGCATGATGAAGCGCTTGGCTTAAGATCGCGACATCAACAGAGGCATCAGCTAAAGGAACTTTTTCGATATCGCCTAACTTGTAGGTTAAGTTTGCGAGATCATTTTTCTTCGCAAGTTCGGTACCTACTTCGATCATTCGTGGAGAATTATCTATGCACCATACTTGCTTTGAGCGTTTAGCTAAAAGTTGAGAAATAAGACCTTCTCCTGCACCTAGATCAGCAATTTCGATAGATGGGGTAAGCCGTAAAGCTAAGTGTCCGATTGCTTCCCATGAGCGGCCTGGGCAATAATTTTTACCTAAACGTCCTGCGATTAAATTAAAGTACTGCTCGGAAACTTTTCTGCGTTTAATTAAAATGCGGTCTAAACTTTCTGTGTCTTCATCCATGACAGGCAGTTCAGAAACGGATTCTGAGGCAGCCTTAAGTAAATTGTATTGGCTAAGGGGAAGTGTGGAGCGCAGTGAATAGAAGGCTTTCTTGCCATCTCTACGGTCTGTGACGAGGCCTGCCTGACGAAGCAGGGCTAGTTGAGAAGAAATGCGGGATTGACCCATACCAAGAATCTCTTGGAGTTCAGCAACGGAGAGTTCTTCACGCATTAAAAGGGCTAAAAGCCGCATGCGGGTTGGATCAGATAAGATTTTTAAGGTATCCCAAGAAGCGCTCACTTAGGATGTAGTGTGGCTATTTGTTGTTAGCATTGCAACTGGGTAAGAAGTGTTATTTCAGAGCATGTTAAGCCTAAGGTGATCTTGGCTCTTTCTCTTATACTAGCATAGCAAGTGCTAGCTAGAGCACTGGCGTAGTTTACTTGTTAATTAGGCAGTCAATAAGCTGCCAAACTCCAAAGCCACAAATTACTATTCCTACTCCAAGATCGATCCACTTTAAGCCTACTTTTTTTAAGGTATCGCCCCAAAGTGCAGCGGTCGCTTTATGGATAAACCACCAAGCAGCTGAACCTAAAAAAATTCCTGGAGAAAACCAGGATAATTCTGCTCTGTGAATTGCGCCCAAATCAAGTGCAGCACAGACTCCGATGTAAGAAATCAGCAGTACTGGATTTGCTAGAACTAAAACAAATGCAGAGATGAGTGGACCTGTGATATCGGTAGGTTCTTTTTCACTCAATGGGTCAGCTGGCTTAGTAGTAATAATTTTAGCTCCAAAACCTATTAAGAATAATCCCCCTGCAGCTTTAAAAAAGACTTTATGCGCAATTAAGGCTGTCGTTATAGCTCCCACTCCAAAGGCTGCTATAGAGCCGTATAGCATATCTGCAAAGCTAGTCCCTAGTACTGTTGCAATGCCTACCCAAAGACTGCGAGTTAGCACCCGCCTAAAGCACAAGAGTCCTACTGGTCCCAAAGGAACCGCTATTATAAAACCCGCAAAAAAGCCTTTAAGAAAGAGTGCTATCACAAATTCTTAAAGGCTTTTGAAAAGGACTAAGACTTTAGATCAAACTTAGTTAGCGTAGCGTTTGATGCTTAAGATTTTTACGGATTCTTCACCGCCACCTGATTTAACGTTTACAGTCTCACCGACCTTGCGGCCAAGAAGAGCTGCTCCGAGTGGAGTCTTATAGGAAATAACATGGTTAGCTGGATCGCTATCCCAAGCACCAAGAACGGTGTACTTGGTGTTAACGCCACCTTGAAGCAGTTCAATGATACTACCGATACTGCCTTGATCTGCGGTTGCTTCCTTGAAGTCTGTAACACGAGCGCGAGCAAGTTCACGTTCAAGCTGGCTCTTCTGAGCCATAAGAACGGTCTGATCTTGCTTAGCCATCTTGTATTCTGAGTTTTCACGCAAGTCACCGTGTTCACGAGCAGCAGCAATGGACTTTGAGTTTTCAGGAATCTTCTTAGATACGATATTTTCGTATTCTTCACGCTTACGGTCGTAGCTAGCACGTGAAACTAAGAGCTGTTCTTCTTTTGATTCAGCATCACTTGCAACCAAGGATTGAATGTTTGGGAAGATCTTAATGAAACGAGCTAACAGTGACTTCTTAGTTAACTCTTCGAAACCTTGGTTAAGAAGAAGTGTATTTGCTAAGTCACGAGCTGTTTCTGGATCAGCTGTGGAAAGTAGATCGCTGATTAAATCAGGATCTTCACTTAAGATATCTGCTAATGGAATGCGGCGTGCACTTGCTGCTTGGAGTGCTTCGTAATCAATTCCAAAGAAAATCGCACTTAATAAACGTGGATCAATTAAATCATTAAGCAGCTTTGCAAACTTCTTTGAATGACGATTCTTAACAATCCATAATAGAACTGGAGCACGTAAGTTTTGTTCAGTCTGCCAGCGCTTCAAGGCTGCAGCTAAATCATCAGAGTAGCCGTTTTCGACTAAGAAGTTAATACATTCTGTCGTGAACTTACCTTGGGAAACTTTAAGCAGAGTAAATACTAAATCGCGGCATTCAACAGGATGAGTCTCTTTAACGAGTTCAAGGAAATCAGACTGGAAATGAACAGGAATCTTTTCGGCTATGTCAGGTAGGTCACGTACATTAGCAATGAGGGAAGCCTGAGTAGGATCAATAGGAGCTGTGTGCTTAGCTAATTGAGCTAAATGATCACGTACAGATGCTCCGTAGAGACGCTCTGCTGCATCAAGCTGGTTACTGTCACGTACAGCGTCCGTTAAGGATTCAAGGATAGCGGAAAGATCAGCCTTCGTGTCAGTTGCTTTGGATGCTGTGATTAATTCTTCAACGAGACTAATCTTACGACGAGCCGAACGGGTCGTAGTGAACTGCTCTAAGATTTCATCTTCAGCAGAAACTGGAATTTCGCGAAGGATGTAACATTCCGTTTTCTTTTCTGGAACGCTCACGCGTGGATCGTTTGCTACAGCCTTCTTTGCTGTGGTCCACCATTTCTTAAATTTTTCTTCGCCGATGACTTGAGCTAAAACAATTTCAAGATCAATTGCTGTTGTCGCGTGGTTCTCGTAACCCTTGAGAGCTTCAACAACTAAGTCTGCAGGACTATCAACTGAGAGTTGTGTGATACGATCTGACTCTTCTGCTTTCACAACTAAGATATGTTTCTTAGGAAGCACTTCCATCGTCGTCACGCAGAACGTTGGATCCATGTCATGCGACTTCTTACCTACGAAATCAATCGTAAGGCGGTAGGTGGCCTCATCAAAGGCTTTGATTTGACCGAAACCCCAGCTGCGGTGAACAACATAGGCATTAGGTTCCATCGCCTCCAATTTGGCTTTATGGCCTCTGAGGGTCGGGTTTTTTGAGATTAAAGTTGATACGGCGGCGGAATTCATAGTTGCGAGAGTGGCGATGTAAAGGTGAGAGTTGAGATTACAATGGTATCCCTTGTCAAATTGTCTCCAGAGCGTCCGTCAGCTTGGTTAGAGTCTGTAAGACTCATCGAAGCTTGGTTTGCCACGAAGGAAAGGATCGACCGGCTCATGGAACAGGCGTCTCCTTCTTTACCACATACGGAAAGAGCTCGCTGTCAACATCTTGTGTTTGGGGTCGTAAGACACTCCGGAAGACTCGAAAAAACACTGGGTCAATTTGTGGCACACCCCCCCCGGTTTGTGACCCGTGCAATTCTTTATGTGGCAGGCTTCGAAATTATCGATGAACCGGCCCAAATTGCCCAAATTGTGCATCATGCGGTCCAACATGCGAAGTCTTTGACTAGCATTCCGGAGGCTAAATTGGTCAATGCGGTGGCTAGAAAGATGGCAAAAAATCTTATTGAGGAGGTACCTCCTGTGGCCCTTGCATCATCAGATTCACTAGCTGCTTACTATTCTCATCCTGAGTGGCTCGTAAAACGCTGGCTTGTTACATTAGGTGCACAAGCAACACGTGCATTACTAGAATGGAATCAATCTCCAGCACCTGTGTTTGCACGTTGGCGTGCAGGGGATGATGCAAGTGCAGGACCTGTTCCTGAATGGCTTAAGCCAACACCGTGGAAAATTTTTTATGAAATCGCATCAGGCAAATGGTCTGAAGTGGAACCGCTTTTAAAAGCAGGAACAATTTATTTACAAGATCCAGCAACACGTATTGCTGTAGACTTACTTGATCCAAAGCCAGGTGAGCAGGTATTAGATTTATGTGCAGCTCCTGGTGGAAAGAGTTTACTTATAGCTGACCGCTTAAAAACTGAAGGCTTACTTGTCTCCTGGGATCTTCCAGAATCGCGTGTAGATAGACTGCGTGAAAATTTATCACGTGCAAAAGGCCTTAAGACTGAAGTAGTCATAGGAGATATTATTGGAGAAGGTGCACGCTGCTTAAGACAGGAGAATTTACAAGTGCTCTATGATGCAGTGTTAATTGACGTGTCTTGCTCAAATACAGGCGTCATGCGTCACCGTGTGGATGTACGCTGGCGTTTACAGGAAAGTGATTTTGGCCGTCACAGTAGACAACAAACGCTTCTCTTAGATGCAGCAGCCACCTATGTAAAGGAGGGTGGAAGACTTGTGTATTCAACCTGCAGTATTGATGCAGATGAGAATGAGCGGGTAGCAGACGCCTTTATTAAAAAGAATGAAGGCCGTTTTGTTTTAGAGAAAAAAGAAATCTCTTATCCTTGGGTCAGTGGTCACGATGGAGCAGCCGCTTTCTTATTTAAACGAATCTAAATTAAAAAAGCTCCTAGGAAACTAGGAGCTTTTTTGTGGAAAGAAATTTTCCCTTTAAATAGCTCGTTCGCTTTAGGCTTGGAACTCTAATAAACCTATAGCTTATAAAATACCTGTGAGATAAAAGTGCAAAGGAGTGACAGCTTGCCATCTATCGTTTCCGTATTAACAGCTAAAAAAGCTGTTATCGTTAGTAATCATAAATTAGTCGCTGCCGTTAGCGTTTAAAATACATTAGCTTTCGGCTGCTGTGAGTCATCTGGACTAATTGTACTTTGTAAGAGCGGTGCTTCTAAGTAAGCTCACCTTCTTATTTTGCAGTCTATTTATTGGTGCTACTTCAGTACCAGGCATGCTTCTTTAATTAAGCAGATGCTACCAAACTTCTTAAGGTATTAAATCAATAACTTTTAAGGTCTTATCTGTCTCCTGGGTTCCCTTTAAAAAGGTGAACGTAATTGTCTGATCTAGATCAAGTAACGTGTCGTAGCGTGTGATATTCCACTCAGATACACTCTGATGATTAATCTTAATGACTAAGTCGCCAGGCTCAATCTCGCCAGCGTCAGCAGGAGATCCAGGGATAACGCCTACGACTCTCCAGTAGGCAGGAGTCTTTGCAAAACTAAGTCCGGTACTTTTTTTACCAGGTAGCACAATTTGCGATTGCTCGTCTTTACTAAAACTCATGCGGTTATTTTCAGGATCAAAGGTAAGAGTAAAATATTTTAAGATTCCACCTCCAAGAGATGATAAGTTGTCAGTTAATTCTGCAACAGGTTGATCAACCGTGTAGGAACCAAGCCTTAAGTTTTCTGAAAGCCGTGCTATCTGTTCAGGACGATCTCCTGTTAATGTCGCAACGGTTGGACCTTCTGTTGGACCATATGCGTACTGAGATGGTGTTGTCGTAGGATTAAGGCTCAGTGCTTCGTCACTGCCTGTATCAATTAAGACTGTGAAAGAAGTAGCGTTTAATGAAGCTGTAATCATTGGCCTGTCACCTAGGGGTGTAAAATTAACCGTAGAGCCAGGCAGCGTATCTAGGGAGCCACTAGCACGTAGTTCAACGTGAGGATGGATATAATCTAAGGTAAGAATTGTTTTCTTAAAAAGAGGGAAGCCTAGGATCCCATCGATTTTAATTCCCAACTGCTCAGATAAAGGCTCACAGCTATAGATTACACAGGGAACAGTATAAAATTTAGCACTACCTAATTCTAAGAGATCTAGGGTAGTTGGAGGCAGCTCCGTTGTTGTGCCATCTGAGGCCCTTACTGGAATATCACTTAAGTCAGCTTGAGCTGCTTCTTTAGACTGATGACTGAGTGCAAATTCTGGGGTGACTAAGGTAACTGAAGAGCCCGTATCAATTAAGAAATGGTAGGGTCCACCACTGCCTCTAACTTCAATAATTAAGGCATTCCCAATTAAGGTAGCGGGTAATTTAACAACACTGGATTTAAGTTCAGTCGTACCAATTGGCCTAGGTTCTTCTGGGAGTGTTGTGCAGCCACTTAAAAAGCAAAGCAGAGCTAGAAACGGAAAATTTTTTCCGAATAATGCACTTAAGCGCTGAGCCTTAAGCTCTCCGCTGAACATTTATTTATTTGGTTTAGGAAGCGGTAGCGCCATGACAAGAGGTACTACCAAAATAAGTGCCGCCAAACAGTAGGTCACTTGTGCCCCCATCATCCAATAGATAAGACAAGCGATTATAGGACCTACGCCACGTGCGAGTGAACCTAACGAACGAAATACACCCAGCATACGTCCTTGTTCTTCGGGTTTACTATATAAAGACACAAGTGCCGAAACAGATGGGTTGGCTAGGCCTGTACCTAAGCCAAGTAAGGCAAGCCCTGTGAAAAGCCCCGTTGTTGTGGTGGATAGGCCAATAAATAAAAACGCAAGTAAGTCAGAAATAAACCCTGCTAGCATGACTGGCTTTTCTCCGTACTTAGGAACAACACGTCTTACAATTCCACCTTGGACTAAGATTAAGGTGACCCCTAAGAACATGAAGAGTTTCCACATGTCGGTTGGTCCGTAATGAAATTTTTCAGCAGCTAAGAAGGGCAGGGAGAATTCCATGCCTGAAAAAGCTAAGGTGAAAACAAAATACAACCAATTAGTCCTGCGCGCTGGCCCCTGCTGAGCATTCATAAGCTCATGAAGGGGATGCCTAATACGAATCGTTTCATTAGCACTCTTGTGTGCTGGATCTAAAGTTTCTGGAAATTTAAGTGAAATCCAAATTAAATTAATCACACTAAAGGTAAGTGAAAGAAGAGCGGGTAAAGAGAATGGGTTTACGCCGTAGTGAGCCAGTGCGGGGTAACTTGCACTTAAATCTTTAAATGCAGCGATACTGCCAATTGCTGGACCAAATAAAAATCCAAGACCAAAGGCAACTCCCACTAAGCCCATACCCTTGGCTCTATTCTCGCGGGTAGTAACATCAGCAACCGCTGCTGTAGCTACCGATAAGTTTCCGGCAAAACCACCACCAATTAAACGAGCCAAAACAAAGATGATAAACGATCCACTAAAAAACCATAACAGGTAACTCATAGCTGTACCTGCAACCGTGAAAAGCAGCACTTGGCGTCTTCCAATTTTATCTGAGAGTGCACCCCACACAGGAGCCATCAAAAATTGTAGAAAGCCGTACAAAGAACCCAAGATGCCACCGAATAAAACTGTTCTGTAATTGGAGTGGTTTCCTGCAATACGAGCAAAGCTATCAATTTGGGAAACGATCCAACCTAAGAAGCCACCTGTACCATCTACTTTTAAATAGTGGTCTAAGATCGCTGGAAAAAGCGGGAACACGATCGTAAAGCCCAGTAGATCAATAAAGATCGTTAAGAAAATAACGCCTAGGGCGGATTTAGACGTGCGGCCGTTTTGCATGATATTTTTTAAAAGGAAGAAAGAATGAAAACGTACGAAACTGTGTGCAGTTAACTTGAAACTAAACTTAAGGCAAAGGCGTAAGCTCTGTGCCTTGCTAACTCATTCCAGTGATTTATACGGCAGTGGGAAGCGTGCCATTAAAGCGTGTGCTCTTGTACCTGCTTGTACGATTGCATCAGCTTCAGTTGGTGTTGCGATGGCTTTGAGAACCAGATCAATACAGGAAGCGATTTCTTCCATCTCTTTTTCTTTTAGGCCCCGACTTGTCATAGCAGGAGTCCCTAGTCGAATACCGGATGCTTGGAAAGGAGAGCGTGTTTCAAAAGGAACCGTATTTTTGTTACACGTGATATAGGCTAAGTCGAGTGTCTCCTGAGCTTTCTTAGCGGTGAGTTCAGGTAAGTTACTTCTTAAGTCGACTGAAAATAAATGATTGTCTGTACCACCTGCTACAATCTTGTAGCCACGGCTTATCATTGCTGCAGCTAATGCTCTTGAATTCTTAATGACTTGTTCACTGTAGGCTTTAAATTCTGGCTTTAAGCATTCTCCAAAGCAGACCGCCTTTGCAGCAATGACGTGCATTAAAGGCCCGCCTTGGCTTCCTGGGAATACTGCTGAATCAATTGCTTTAGCATGTTCTTGTTTGCAGAGAATTAAACCACCACGTGGACCACGCAGTGTCTTGTGAGTTGTTGTAGTAACAAAGTCAGCGTAGGGAACAGGTGAAGGATGATGGCCTGAGGCAACCAGTCCTGCAATGTGAGCTATGTCTGCAAAGAGGTAAGCTCCGCACGCTTTTGCAATAGAGCCCATACGCTGAAAATCAATGATGCGTGAATAAGCACTTGCACCTACTGTGATCATCTTTGGCTTTTCACGTAGCGCTGTAGCTTCAAGTTCATCATAATCAATTAAATGATTATCTTCACGTACGCCGTACGCTACGACTTGATATAACTTACCTGAAAAATTAGCTGGGTTACCATGAGTTAAGTGACCGCCGTGACTTAAATTCATCGCCAAGATTTTATCTCCTGGGACTAAGACACTCATGTAGACTGCGAAATTAGCTTGAGAACCTGAATGCGGTTGAACGTTTGCATGATCAGCACCGAAGAGTTTCTTTGCACGCTCAATGGCGAGCACTTCTACTTTGTCGACTTGCTCACATCCTCCGTACCAGCGTTTAGCAGGATAGCCTTCAGCATACTTGTTTGTTAAGATGCTGCCTTGAGCTTCAAGAACGGCAGGGTATGTGAAATTTTCAGACGCGATGAGTTCGATATGACCTTGCTGGCGCTTTAATTCTGCAGCAATGACTGCGTACGTCTCTGGGTCTACGGTGGAAAGAGGAGCTGAGTTAAGCATCGTAAGGAGTATAGTTTTAGACTCCTTAAAAACCCTCGCAAGCTTACTATAGGTTACGACTGCATTTTCCTTAGACTTCAGTAGCCTAGGTAATCAGCTTTTTAAGGAAATTAACTAAGGAGGGCAGGGCTTGGACCATTTCATCCCTGCATTCCTCGTATAAGGGGAGTGCTCCGCCGTAAGGGTCTTGGATTTCAGGGTTACTTTCCCCGGTAAACTGGCGAAATAGGACTAAATTCTTAGGCTGAGGGTCTGCCATGAGGTTAACCATGGCGATATGAGACTCAGTCATGCAAACGATGGCTAGAGACTCCTTAATGAGCTTTTCAGTGAGGGGCTGACTTACCTGGTTGGAAATATCTAGGCCGACTTTCTTTAAGGCAGTCACTGAATGATTCGTTGGCTTTTCACCGCCTCGAGCTGCTACCCCTGCTGAAATGACCTTTAGGGACTTAAAGGGCTCACCCTCAGCTTGCAGGGCATGGCGCACCAGGGCTTCTCCCATTGGGCTTCGGCATATGTTACCGGTACAAACAATTAAGATATGTCCAGGGGATGGCATCTTGATGTAAGTTAAAGAAGAGAGTTTTTTACGAAATGCAAAGCGGTTTCGTTAAGAGGCAGTTATTTTTTAGACGCTTTATGGTATTCGAGGCTACTTTACCTTTTACTCGCTTTTACAGTCTTGAACTTTACAGGCCGTTGGAAACAAACACGGTGAAACTAGGGTGTTCTCTCTCTCGCCGTTTATGAACCACATGCTAAGACTTTGTACTTATATATGGTATAGCGCGGTTTCCAAGTGGTGTTACATATAACGGTGTGCCTACAAAAATAGCAGCCAATAGGCGTGGTGCTAGTTGCATGCTACGAAACTAGGATGCATCCTAGAATGGTGTTCAGCTAAAACCGTAAGCAAGAGGTCTTAATTTAGGCGCTTTAATGCCACTAAGCCTAAAGCTAAGTAATACGCTCTTTGTAAGACCGGATCAATTAAAGTAGCGGGCGATGGGCTAGCATTTATATCCAAGTCTGCTCGTGGACTATTATCACTTAAGTGCTCTTTATCGAGGCGTTCTTCATCGTCTCTTACTTTATCAATCTTTGGAGTGATTAAACTCTCCAGTGTAGTGCCTGATTCAAACGCCAGATATGCTTTATGATCATCCTGTGATGTGACTTCTATTTGGATTTCTGCAGGAATACGTGCAACTGTAGGCCCTAGGGTAATTATACCAAGAGCTTGAAGGTTTGAGGGCTTGTAGGGAATGACTAAGCTGTAACTTGTTTCTTCATTTTGAAGAATAAAGAATGGTGTTTTGACTGTTGCGTGTCGTGAAACAAAGGCGCCAAGTATTTTAGCATCCTCATCTGTAGCTTTCAAATTTCGTAAATCCAGAATGCAGGTTTTATTAAGTACAGAGGTATCAGTAGGTAAATCTGCTGGAAGGGAATGCAGTCTTAAATAAATTAAATGCGGATTAAAACTGTGCTCACTTGGAGCACTCACAAGTGATGACTCTAGGCAAATAAGAGATAACAAAATTTCATAAAAAAACAGGCCTTTGAAAGATAGTCTCATTCGCGTTTTAATTGACGAGCACCAATGTCTCTTCTGAATACTTTTGAAGTACAGGCTATTTGATCACAAATCCAGTACGCTTTAGTGGCTGCTTCTTTTAAAGTCCCGGCCATAGAAACAACTCCTAGTACTCGTCCACCACTGGTTACTAGTTCTTTGTTGGAATTGAGTGCCGTTCCTGCATGTAAAACATACGAGCGAGGAGGTAAGGCTTCAAGGGGTGGAAGAGTTATGCCATCTCCTTTAGGGTAGCTGTTAGGATAGCCCTTGGCTGCAACGACTACACAAAGAGCAGGGTCTGGGGAAACTTCTAGTGTTACTGAACTTAAGTTTTTATGTGCTGCAGCCCATAGAATTATTAGTAGATCAGTTTTAATTCTAGGCAAAACGACTTGAGTTTCTGGATCTCCAAAGCGGGTATTATATTCTAGGACTTTAGGGCCATCAGCAGTAAGCATTATCCCAATAAATAAGATACCTCTAAAATCGATTCCTTCGGACGCAATAGCATGAACAGATGGGCCAACAATTGTTTTATCAATTTGTTTAAGTAAGTCCTCAGTGACTACCGAAGCAGGTGAGTATGCACCCATACCACCTGTGTTTGGACCTGTGTCATTTTCTCCTATCCTTTTATGATCTTGGGCTGTAGGTAAGATGATATAGTCTTTACCAGAAACTACGACTAATAGAGACGTTTCCTCTCCGGTTAGGCAGGCTTCAATTAAAATAGAATTTGCAGTGCTCACACCTGAATTGTGGGGATTTAACTTTAATAAATCTTTAGCTGCTTTTTTTGCTTCTTCTGTAGTGGCTGCTACAACAACTCCTTTTCCAGCAGCTAGCCCATCCGCTTTAATTACGATAGGGGCAGGGTTTTTATCTAGATAAGCGCAGGCTTTATCTGCATCTGTAAAGAAAGCAGTCTTTGCTGTTGGGATATTATATTTAAGTAAAATTTCTTTTGTGTAAGTCTTTGAGGCTTCAAGGCGTGCTCCATTCGCTTTGGGACCAAATGCAGGAATTCCTAACACGTCTAATTGATCCACTAACCCTAAACTTAAAGGGACTTCAGGACCTACGACTACAAAATCGATTTTCTTTTCTTTAATTAAAGTAAGAAGACCTGGGATATCATCTGCTGCTACATTAAAGCAGGGTACGTCACGCTCAATCCCTGCATTACCTGGACAGCAGATGATCGAAGGCTTACTCGGGGACTTGCGTAGGGCAGTGACTAGGGCGTGCTCACGGCCGCCTGAGCCAACAACTAAAATAGAATGAGGGAGGTTAGGTGAGGCCATGGCTGTACTTAACGTAAATGACCAAGTTTAAAAAGGAAGCCCAAGATTGCATCGGGAGTAAAAAATCTCCCCCTAGATTGAAATCTTAGAGGACTTGCAGGCGCTTTCTATAGAAGGCGACTACTTCGTCTGGATCATCCGTAAAGAGTATATAATCTGCCATCCATGCAGGCGTGCGCTTAGTTGCGATCATATGCTCAATTTGCTTACGCAAATCTTTAAAGAATTTGGCATTAAAGAAAACAAAGGGAACTCTAGGGCGTATCCCTAGTTTTAGATTACACAGTTCAATGCCAATTTCTTCTAAGGTACCAACCCCTCCTACGTTGAAAATACAGAAGTCTGCGACTTCGAACCATTTTTGGCGGAAGTGACGCGATGATTCTTGGAAGGTATTAAAGAAGTCGACACCGATTTCAGGAGGCTGTGCTTCTAGTTCTAAGAAGCAGGCTCCAGTGAGGGCCCCCTTAGTTCTGGCCTGTTCGGTGGCTAGACGCATGACACCACCTCCACCACCAGTTAAGACCCCTAGGTTGCTTCCAATAAAAGAGGTGAGTTTTTCTACTAGGCTTGAAATACGGTCCGTGTCTGCTTGCTCCAGGCCAACGGCTGAGCCGTAGAAAGCAAGGATAGTTGCTTCATGAAACTTACGAGCCATCTCTTCACGAATAAAAAAGCCGTGATCTTTTTTGTAAACGTGGAGGTAGACGTTTTTTGTTAATTCGTCGTACAGGTAGATCTGAATACCTAGAGCATTGAAGGTATCAAGCCGTGCATGGGCATTGCTGGATAAGAAATAGCCGTGGGTACGAGACGCTTTTCTAAAGATGATGCGCTTAATACTTAAGTCAGCCATGCGGCTAACAAGTTCAGTATGCTCTAAGAGATCAGGAAAATAATCCGCAACTAAGGTATCGAAATCCTTAGGGGCAGTTTCAATAGCCTGAATTAATGTCTTACAGCCGCAGCCACTTTGCTTTGTTCCTAAAAGTGTTTTAACATCAGCACTGCTTTTAAAGCAGATTGCACGATTTTCCATGGAGGCAGACTGGCCACGCACAGTAATACGGGTACGTGGTTCTACGTCCGGTAGTTTAAGTGGAGGGAAAGTATCTAGACTTGAATAAAGTGCACTAGCCTGGGTGAGTAGACGTACTCTTTTCTTTGCAAGGGTTTTAAATTCAGGGTCAGTTAGAGTAGGAGCTCTAAAGATTTCTAAAGAGACTAATGGATTAACGACGGGTTGTTTTCCTGTATTGTAAATTTCAAGCATCACATTCGTACCGAATGTTTTGATCGGATCTAAAAGTACAGCTCCTGTATGAATTCCGAAATTACCTTCGCCTTGGTTTAAAACAACATAGTGCTCTTTTAAGTACATTGAGCAGCTTGTTAAAATACCTGAACAAGGGCCTACTGTAAGTGGTGAAGATTCGTGGCGGACTTGGACCTTATCTAAGAAGTTTCGAGAGGCTACATCTCCAGAGGCTATGTATTCAAAGTTAAGTCTTTGAAGCCGTGCATTGAGGGTGTAGTTAACTTGGTGGGGCGTGAAGAAAACCCTTCCTTCATGATCTATACTAATTGTATTAGGAAGTTTTAGTTTATTTTCCTTAATTGCGTCCCAAATCTCTTGGGTGGAAAGTTTTGCTGCAAGAGGTGCATAGAAAAGTCGACCTGCTGGCATCCCTGGTCTTAACAGCTTTTTCCAGTAAGTAGCGTTTGGAAAATCGGTGTCATAGATGAACACATCGACATCTAGGGTAAGGCGATTGCCATCTACTTTAGCTACTCCCTGCGCTTTCATTTCTATACCAATACGCGCCAAGGTGCTTCGTTCTGTAAATTTAAGTTGGTTTAGATTTTCTACTAAGAAACTAAATTCCATTGGGTTTCTAGGCCAGAATACAAGGGTTGCCCTTACTGTCTTCTCGTCTTTGTTTTTAAGGGTAAGGATTTGCCCATCTTGACTCGTCCAAAATTGGTCAGGATTCATAATTGTTTAATTAATACGAGTTTAGCCAGACTATGGGTAATACTCAAGCGGTGTTTGATTGGAGTTTTAATACAGTCGATAGACTTACTTAGGAGTAGTTTCTTAGCCGAAACTAGACCTCTTTTAGATGCAAATATATGCTTTTTAAGACCTCATTTTTACTATTTAGTATAAATGAAAATAAAAGAAAAGGTAGGTGCAAGTTAACCAATTACTAAAATAGTACTTCTCACCGAATGCTATCCACCGATCATTACGATTTAATCAAGAATTCACTGCTGGGTTCTCTTTTTGAGGATTTTGAATTTCCTGTGACAATCACCAATTCGGCTAATCGTCTTATTTATGTGAATCGGTCTTTTGCTAAGGTGTATGGCTACAAGCAAGATCAGGTCATCGGGCTATCGCCTAAAATTCTAATTCCTAAGAACTTTGAGCTTAAATATATTATTGAATTACAAAGACAAGTGATGGTGCGTAAGAAGCCCTATACATGTGAATTAGTTAATATCACCCAGCGAGGCAGAGAATTCCCAATTTTTCTTTTAGTAACTCCCCTTCAGCCAATCACGGGTAATAATGCAGTTGCTCATCTGGCTATCTGCTGTGATCCCAATAAAAAAGCAGTGTTAATGAACGCTTTATTGGGGCATGTGGGGAATTTCGCGTATACCTATGATTCAAAAATAAAGCCTAAAAAAGCTAAGCTAAAAAGCTACCAAAGGGGAGACAGACAGGCAGAAATCGTAAAGCTTGCTCAGTTGGGTTATTCGACAAAGGAAATCGCAGGGATTATGGGTATTTCAGTTAGCACGGTAGGCTTTGTGAAGTGGAAGATGGCTAAAAAGCAGTAAGAGATCCTGATTAAGAGTATTTCTAGTATTTGATTTCAGGCTCGTCTGTAGAGCTGTATTGTATAAAAATCAGTAAAGATACTTTACTGGCTAAACCTCACTTTTGTAGTAACTGAGGTATCTTTTAAGCAACTCATACCTACCTAGTGAAACCCAATACTCCAAAGTCAGTGTTTATTATTCGCCCAGATGCGATGGGTGATTTGGTACTATTTTCACCCACACTTTTAGCCTTAAGAAGCCAGTGGCCTAATACTAGAATTCAAGTCCTAATACGCGGCGCTTATAAAGAGATAGCCCAGCTCTTAGTGCCTAACGTGGAGTGGTTATTTACTGATATAGATCCTTTTTTAGTTAATCCCTTGGAGGCTAAAGATCAGATCACTCAACTTCGGTCTCTAGTAAAAGAATCTACCCCCGATCTTATTTTAGCTGCATGTCCAAGGCGTAATTGGATTGATATGGTGATTGCTAGTGCTGCACCTGATGCTAGGCACGTCGCTTTTGTTACGAAAGAAAGAGATCCTTATTTTGGGCTACAACTTAAATGGGCAATGCCTCAGGGAGAAGCCCTTGAATACAAGGAAGTCGCTCCAGCACTTAAGTCTGATCAGGATTGGGTTCGAGCTTTCGGGCTAGTTAATTACTTAACTGGTGAAACTGCGGTACAGACTGCTCCTAGCTTGCAAGCGAGTAGTGCAAATTTAGCGGCTTCTGAAGCAGTACTTGCAGCAATTAATTTTAAGGTAGGGGAGTATATTGTGTGTGCAGCTGCAGGCTCTGCTAATGTAAGTATCAAGGGATGGTCGCTTGAAAAATATGCTGAGACTATTGTAGAGCTAAGTTTCAAGCATAACCTTAAATTTTTACTAGTAGGTCATGAGTCTGAAAAAACAGTACTCGAAAAAGTTAAGCGATTATCTGGCAGCACCTCCACTGAAGTTTGGGTGGGTAAGGAAGGTAAATTAGGAGTTCTTGTAGGCTTAATTGCTCACGCTAAGATTTATCTAGGTAATGATACGGGGGCTATGCATATAGCTGCAGCCTTACAGAAACCAACGGTTGCACTGTTTGGCGGAGGAACTTGGCCAAGATTTAAACCCGCATTAAAGCGTGGGATTACACTTATTAATCCACTGCCTTGTTTTGGCTGTGACTGGGATTGTCCTTTTGGGGATGCGCCCTGTGTTAAGGCGATCTCTACTCATGATGCTATAGTGGCAGTTCAGGATCTTTTAGTAGAGGGTAAAGTAACGAGTTCAGAAGTAAGAGAAGTAAATAGCTATCCTGCATTTGTAACCGAGATGATGGGACGTTCTGCTGCGGAGGCTAAGCAGCGCAGTGCGCTGCATTTAAAACGTGAGCAAACCCTCATTGAAACTGCAATGCTTGCAGCTGAGAAAGATAGTGAGATTGAAATGCTTAAGAAGGAGACGGATGTAAAGGATTCCGAGATCGCGATGCTTAAGAAGGAGACGGATGTAAAGGATTCCGAGATCGCGATGCTTAAGAAGGAGACGGATGTAAAGGATTCCGAGATCGCGATGCTTAAGAAGGATAGCAACGAAAAGCTTACTGAAATTTCTTCTATTTCGCAACAAGCTAAAAATAAAGATGCACTCATTCAGGAGATTCATAGTGCACATGGGGAACGCCTAAAAGATATAGACGGGTTCTTAAAGAGTTTAGCTGAAAAAGAGGCTATGATTAAAATTTTGCACAACACCTGTGAAGAGCGCCTAAGCCTAATTCTGAGACTTGAATTGGAACTTAAGCAGCTTAAAAGTGTCTTTGAGCGCCGTAAATAGAAGGTGTAGCTAGCATTGCACCTTTCTAATGGGTTGCAATTCCAGCTCAATCTAGGCAAATTTTGTACTTTATCCGAATGAAAATCGCTTCAACTCTAGGTCTAATACTCACCCCGCTTTGTGCGGTTTCTTTCCTGAATGCTCAGGATTCGAAATCAACTGCTCCGGCTGCGCAGATCAGTGCGCCACCAGCACCTGCTGCTTCCGCTTTTACGGACGAGCAAAAAATTGAAGAAGTAGGTTGGATTATTGCTAAACGCAGTAGCTTAACTGAACTTCAATTCACCCCTTCAGAAATCCAATCTATTGTACGTGGATTTACCACTGCCATGAATGGCAAGGAAGCTCCATTCGAATTAGAAAAAATTGGACCAGAACTTGATCAACTAATGCAGAAGCGCCAGGCCGCTTACTTGGCTGCTGCCAAAGCAAAGAGCACTGCTCAAGCCGCTGCTTTCTTTGATAAATTAAAAGACAATAAGAAGATCGTTTCTTTACCATCAGGTCTTCGCTACGAAATTATCACACCTGGTACAGGTGCTTTCCCTGCAGCTACGGATACAGTTAAGGTCAATTATACAGGTACTTTAGTAGATGGTACTGTATTTGATAGCTCAGTAAAGAGTGGCCAACCTGTTGAATTCCCACTCACTCAGGTGATCCCAGCATGGACCGAAGGTATTCAGAAAATCAATAAGGGCGGAAAAATTAAACTCTATGTTCCAGCATCACTTGCTTATGGAGACGAAGGTCGTCCTAACATTCCTCCTGGTTCAACCTTAATTTTTGATGTTGAACTGCTTGAATTTAAAGCAACTCCAGCTGCTCCAGCTGCCCCTGCAGCCCCTGCACCAACTCCAACACCATAAGTTTTTAACTTATTTTTTTATAAAGCCTCCGATTGCAATCGATCGGGGGCTTTGTTGTATTTGGACATAACGATGAACGCAGCTGAGGTTAATTTATATCTAGTCGGATTCATGGGGACGGGGAAAACAACCGTGGGTAGACTCGTTGCTCAGCGTTTAGGCTTTAACTGTTTAGATAGTGATAAAGAAATTGAGAAATTAGAAGGGTGTACGATTTCAGAAATTTTCTCTTCCGTAGGTGAAGCTGCCTTTAGGAAGATGGAAAAAGACTTTATTGAAACTGGTCATCCCTTAACTAAGACAGTCGTCTCCTGCGGAGGTGGGCTTGTGGTACAATCAGGTATGACTGAAGCGCTTAAATCTAAAGGAGTGGTCGTTTGCTTACATGCCTCTATTGAAACAATTCTTGAGCGTACAGGACGTCATAATACACGCCCACTCTTAGCAGTGGAAGATCCTGAAAAAAGGGTGCGTACCTTATATGCTCAAAGAGAGCCCATCTATAAGCAAAGCGGTACGGTTGTATTTACCGATGATCGCCCAATTAAAGAAATTGTAACGCATGTATTTAGGATTTGGGAAAGACAGAGTTTTGATTTTGCAAGATCTCGTAGCTAATGCAGCAAGCTGAACTACTACGATCTAAGCTTAAGGCACTTGGTTTTGACGCCGTGCATTTTACAAGGCTTAGTGAGATTGAACCTAAACAATTAATGGATTGGTTAGGTCAGGGTTTTCATGCAGACATGCAGTGGATTAAAACTTCGGCTGATAAGAGGCTTGATCCCAAGCTCGTTTTGCCAGGGGTGCAAAGTCTCATATTACTGGGAGTAAATTATTATGACGGTAAAAAAGAGGAAGACTCTCCACGTCCTAAGATAGCTCGGTATGCTAGGCATACCGATTATCATGATACGATAAAGCCTGCTTTAGCTTCTGCAGGTAAAATTCTTGAAGAGCTCTATTCTCTTAATGCCGAGGACTACCGCTATTATGTGGATACAGGCCCTGTCTTAGAACGTGCATGGGCTGCTCAAGCAGGAGTTGGGTTTGTAGGCAAAAATGCGATGCTTATATCGCGGGAGTTTGGTAATTGGCTTTTACTCTCTGCTATTCTTGTGAGGTGTGAATTACCGGCCGATGAACCAATTAGAAAGAAATTAAAGACTGAACCTAAAAAAAGTAAATCAATCGGGCTTTTGTGTGGGAGCTGCACTCGGTGCATGACGGCTTGTCCAACGCAGGCATTTAGTTTTGAGGGAACACTTGATGCAAGGCGGTGCATTTCATATCAGACAATTGAAAATAAAGGCATTATTCCTAAAGCCTTAAGAGAGGGTATTGGTAACAGAATTTTCGGCTGTGATACCTGTTTAGATGTATGTCCTTGGAACAGGTTTGCTAAAAGCGGTAGGAAATTACTCTTAAATGTAAGAGAAGAGGGTGCTCACCTTTCCTTAGTTGAACTCTTACACATGACTGAAGAGCGGTTTAAAGAGTTGTATAGAAAAACACCGCTTCAAAGACTCAAGTACCCGCGCTTCATAAGAAATGTGCTTATTGCTGCAGCAAATGCAAAAGATGAAACACTGTTTGAATTAGTATTACCCTATTTAAGTCACACAAATAATTTAATTAGGGCACACGCTGTTGATGCACTGCGTAGGATAGATGCAGTACGTTCTAAAAAGCATCTCCAAATGCTTCAGCTTACAGAAAATGATCCACTCGTACTTATTGAACTCAATGAAACTTAATTTTCTTTAAGTGCTTTTGAAATTAGATCTGCTGCCCACTGAGGTGGTCTTACTGGTCTTCCTTCTTTATCTATGAAAGCATGCATACTTGAGCCTGTTGTTAGAAGCTCATCTGTTCGTTTAATTTCGTAGGTGAGATTAAAGCGAAGTAGGGGCTTTTCAATAAGGGTTGTCTTAACCGTAATTAAATCGTCGTAGTAAGCTGGCTTTAAATATTTTACACTCACTTCTAAGACAGGAAGTCTAAATCCCTGAGCCTCTAATTCTTTGTAGGATATACCTACTTGTTTGAATAGTTCTGTTCTACCAATTTCAAACCACGGTAAATAATGAGCATGATAGACAAAGCCCATCATATCGGTTTCTGCATAGCGCACACGGATTTGGGTTTCTGAAGTAAGCATACTTAAGAGGTAAAAAGAGCTTTAGCTGACGTAGTCCACTCAGTCCTATGTGCCATGGCTTTACCAGCTTGGCCAAGTTTTAAACGAAGTGGCTCATCTTGAATAAGTTTTTCAAAGGCAGCAGTTAATCCTTCTGGGTGATTAGGAGAGACTAAGATTCCTGTGACTTCATTTTGTACTGCTTCTGATACGCCTCCAATATCATGGGCTATGACAGGTAGTCCATGAGCAGCAGCTTCAAGATATACGAGACCAAACCCTTCAACGCTATGCTCATAGGCAGTACTCGTCATGGAAAAGATGTCTGCTTTGTCGTAGATTTCGGAGAGTTCATCATCTGGTAAATCTGTAAAGAATTTAACACTCAGATCATTTGTCTTACTTGCGGCTTCTTTTACCCTTACGTCGTAGCCTTCCTTACTTTGACCACTTACAATCCAGTATTCTATTTTTGAGCGTAGGTTCTGTGGTAATGCTTGCAGTGCTTGCAAGGTAAGCAGCTGTCCTTTTCTAGGATGAAGTCTACCTACAGTAAGGATAATTAGTTTTTGATTATTTTTCTTTTGATTTACACTCGCACTCGAAAAATCAGACCGCAAAGCTCCTGGAGTTAAAAACGTTTTTTCTCTACTTTCTGGGAAATGCTTTAAGAGTAGCTCTCTAGTATAGACACTTAATGTGCTAATCTTAGATGCTTTTTTAATTAAGCGTCTTCCTAGTATGCGGCGAAATGGATTAGCAGAAAATTTTAAAATTTCTGAGCCGTGAAAAGTAAGCACTAAACGATTAGGAGTAAACCCACGTACAAATTGCAGAAGCATCATTGTAAGCATGGGTCCTGGCTCAGGTAAGTAGACGGTAGCTTTCCTTAGTGCTCTTCTATGCTTAATTAATTCTTTGGCTAGTTTGAGTTGGCAGATAAGGCCATGACTTCCTTTTAAGGATAGACGCTTTAAACTAAAGGACCACAGCTTCTCTGTACTTGGTGAAGCGGACTGAGCCCAAACTTCGATACCGTAACCTAATTGTGCACCCGCTTTGGCTATTTCTTCTGTGAAAGTAGCAATACCTCCCCGCACAGGATAGAATTCATGCGTGATGATGAAAACAGGGTTAACTAAGGGCGCTGGATAAGGCTCAGGCATGGAACAGCTACAGGATGCCTAAAAGTGACTAAGAGCCAAGCCAAGGCTAATAGAGTATTTCATTAAGTAGGAGTACTAAAATTATATAATATACTGAATATAAATTATTTATACGATTAAATGGACTGTATATTAGCTCGTACGCTAGGTTAATTATGTAGGCTTTTGTAGGCTTTGGGTACCCAAGAATCGGGTTTACTTAAAGCTCTTTAATCACCTATAGTGTCTTGTTCATGGCAGATACATCACACGCTTCCTCCGTTCAAAAGGCTCCTTTTATAGCCCTAGCTAAGCCCTTTAGTCCTGAGGATGAGGTTGCTTTACGTGAAGCCCTTAAGCGCTGCTCACCTTCTACCTTTGAAGCAGCAGTTCAATTTCGTAAGACTGGTAACCCAGAACATCTACCTGCAGTAGTCATTGGTGTTGTTGAGCGCTACGTAGAACCAGAACTACGCGTCAAATTAAAGGACGCAGCTGATGATTTACGGATGATCGAAGATCTTGGGATCGATTCGCTCACCATGATGGAGATTGTTATCTTGGTTGAAGATGTCTTACAGATGACAATCAACAATGAAGAGCTACGCAACTTACGCACCGTCGGAGACGTAAAAGCCTTTATTGATTGTAAGGTTCGAGGGCTTCCACCTCCAAAGCCAACCAAGTTTTTACCGATTGAGCATATTGCCTCAGTCATGCCAATTCAGCCTCCGTTTCTTTTTATTAATGAGGCTTCGGTAAGTTCACTTGGAGCGAGTGGAAAGTATAAGAT
>Ga0208496_1000090_pt1 | contig 29881 bp, 27 predicted proteins | sample CryBogmetaGMA2M_FD_184552 | JGI IMG/M metagenome (GOLD analysis project Ga0208496, IMG submission 184552) | Freshwater microbial communities from Crystal Bog, Wisconsin, USA - MA2M (SPAdes) | ecosystem: Environmental > Aquatic > Freshwater > Lake | place: Crystal Bog, Wisconsin, USA | collected... | reverse complement strand
GTATGGCACCACCGCCAGAACGGCAACAGCGCCCACGCCTGGTTGCGCACCAAGGTGATGGCACTGGCGCACAAGGCCTTTCCCGCATGAGTTTCGCAGCATGAAAATCCAACTTCTGTCCGACCTGCATCTGGAAACTCACCCACATTGGCGCGCCACACCGGCAGTCGGTGCCGATGTGCTGGTGCTGGCCGGCGACGTCGGTTCCTACCAGCCGGGGCACCACATGCCGGATGAGGACTTTGGCTTGCGCCAGTTTTCACCGCAATCGGGATGGCCGACACCGGTGATTTTTGTGCCCGGCAACCACGAATACGACACGCTGGATTTTGACGTCGCACATGACCGCCTGCGCGAAACCTGTGAGCGCTTGGGGCTGATCTGGTTGGAGCGCGCCAGTTTTGTGTCGCCGTGGACCGACCGGGCCGGACGCGCGCTGCGCTTTGTCGGCACCACGCTGTGGACAGACTTTGCCGCCCTGGGTGCACCGGAGAAGGCCTTTAGGGCCGCCAACTACTACCTGAAGAAAACCGGAACTACGCGCCAGGGTGAGCCGTTTTTAGCCCCTCAGCTCAGGGAGCAGTCGCTTCTATGCCAGGCCTGGCTGACGGCCGAGCTGGCCAAACCCTTTGATGGCAGCACCGTGGTGGTCACTCACTTCGCTCCCAGTCTGCTCAGTGCCGACCCGCGCTATGGCCATACCCCCGGAACAGCCGGATTTTGCAACGCGCTGGACGCCCTGCTGCCGCAGGCCCAGCTCTGGTTGCACGGGCACTTGCACGCGCCCTCCGACTATCTGGCTAGCGGCTGCCATGTGGTGGCCAATCCCCTGGGCTATGCACGCAAAAACGAACAGTTGCACTTTCAGCCCGCGCATTGCATAGAGGTTTAAGTCTCGACGGCAGACCGCTGTTCAGACCGGCCGGGCGTTGAGTCCGTCAAAGCAGGTGGACAGCACCAGTTCAATGATTTGCTCATCGCTGTGCTGGCCGCCCATTTTCAGGAACTCCAGCACCGGGTCGCAGGCACGGGCATAGACGGTGTACAAAATTGCGATGGCAGGGATCTTGGCGTTGATGGCGCCCTGTTCCTGGGCCGCCTCTATCCATGCGCCCAGCGCGTCGCTCACCTCGATCAACCCATCCATGTAACTGCGGTTACCAAGCAGGGCGGCACGCAGCTTGGAATTCTGGCTCGGCAGCGAAGGCATCTCACCGGCGAGTTTGAGCTCCATGGTCCAGCGTACGACGGCGCGCAAGTTGTCCAGCGGTGCGCCATCTCTTGGCAGGGTGGCAATAAAGGCCTGGGCCCGGCGCATGACACTGACCATGGCGGCGGCGGCCAGGTCTTCCTTGCTGGGAAAGTGCTTGTACAGACTGGCCTTGGCAATGCCGACCGAAGCGGCTACCTCGTCAACGGTCATGGCCTCGAAGCCTTTTTCGGCCAGCAACAGGTTCACCACCCGGATGATGGCCTCCTCACGCGCCTGCAGCATCTGTTCTTTGAAGGAAACCTTGACCACGTTACTGGATTTCATCCACCCAGTTTAGCCGCAAGCGTCATTTCTTGGAGCGTGGGGTTATTTTATGACCACTCGGTTTCGCAGCCACGCTCAAGGCCTGAGCCGCACCCTGTTCTAGGGCCTGGGTGAGGCGGTCTATGACTTCGGAATCCAGGTTCCAGCAATGCCAGTACAGGCTGACCGGCAAACTGAAGTCCGGAGCCAAATTCACCATTTCGCCGCTGGCAATCTGCTCCTGCACCAACAAGGCCGGCAGCACGCTGGCGCCCCAACCGGCCTGCACAGCATGCACCTGTCCTTCGGAACTGGGCACAAAGCGCTGGCTCAGCGCCACGCGGCGCAGGCCCAGAGCGCGGCCGACAAAGTCGGTCTGCAGGTCGTCCTTGCGGTTGAAGGCGACGAAAGGAATTTGGCGAAAGTTATGCGGCGTCAAGCCTTGCGGGCATTGGAGCTCGGCAAAGGACTTGCTCGCCACCGCAACGTAATGCATATCGCCCAGCGCCAGCACCTTGCAACCGCGCAGCGCCAGTTTGAGCGTGGTAACGCAGCCCAGCACCTGGCCCTCGCGCAGCCATTCGTGGGTAAAGTCCTGGTCGTCGGTGATGATTTCCAGCGGCAACCCGGCGCTGACCAGGGGCCCAAGCGCTGGCAGGGCCCAGGTGGCGATGCTGTCGGCGTTGACGGCAATCGAGATGCGGTCTTCTTCGCGCTGGGTGCTGGCACCGGGGGTCAGCTCCTGCAGATCGGTTTCCAGATCGGAGCGCAGCAGACGCAGCTGCACCGCATGCTTGATCAACAGCCGCCCGGCGGTGGTCGGCCGAATCGGCCTACTGCGCACCAGCAGCACCGTGCCGACCTGGGCCTCGAGCGAGCGCAGGCGCTGCGACACCGCAGACTGGGTCACGGAAAGCCGCACGGCGGCGCGCTCAAAGCCGCCCTCCTCCACGATGGCGGCCAGACATTCCAAGGCATCTGCATCAAAGCTTCGCATGGTTCCCATTATTAACGCCGCTAATGCTTTCGCAATTCCTCAGGATGAACTTTCTTGATTTGCGGCAAGTCAGAGACACTGAGGCCATGAAAATTACAGTTTTAGGCGCGGGCATCCTGGGTATAAGCACCGCATGGCATCTGGCAGAGCTCGGGGCTAAGGTCACCGTGGTCGACCGCCAACCCGAGGCCGCAATGGAAACCAGCTTTGCCAACGCGGCGCAAATATCGGTGAGCTACTGCGAGCCCTGGGCCAACAAGGAGGCGCCGTGGAAGGCGCTGAAGTGGATGTTCAGCAAAGAGGCACCGCTGTTGTTCCGCCCGCAAATGCCGATTGGCAAGGGCTGGCACCAGTACCGCTGGGGCCTGGAATTCCTGGCCAACTGCAACGACGCCGCCTTTGAGCGCAATGTGCAGCAGCTGGTCGCCCTGGGTTCCTACAGCCACAGCGCGCTAAAAGACATCGTCGCCGCCACCGGCATTGAATACAACCGGCTGGAAAAGGGCATTGCCCACTTCTATGTGGACCAGAAGTCGTTTGACGCCGCCGCCGGCGCTGCCGCCCTGATGTCCAAGTACGGCGTCAAGCGCCGCGTCGTCAGCCGCGACGAGCTGCTGAAAATCGAGCCCGCCTTCAAGCTGTATGCCGACCACATCGTGGGCGGCACCTTCACCCCCAGCGACGAGAGCGGCGATGCCCGCGAATTCACCCAGCAGCTGGCGCTGCGCTGCGCCGCGCGCGGTGTGCAGTTCCTGTGGAACCACGACGTGCTGTCGCTCAACCAGACGGGCAACACGCTGGAAACGGTCAGCGTGCAGGACCGCGCCAGCGGCCTGGTCACGGCCCTGAAGAGCGACCAGTTTGTGCTGTCCATGGGCTCGTACACCGCGCCGCTGCTGCGCACGGTGGGCGTCAACCTGCCGATCTACCCCGGCAAGGGCTACAGCGCCACCTTCAAGATCCTCAAACCCGAGCTGGCGCCCCAGGTCAGCTTCATCGACGACTCGGTGAAATGCGCCATGAGCCGCCTGGGTGACACCCTGCGCATCGCCGGCACCATCGAGGTGGGCGGTTTTGATACCGGGCTGGACAGCAGCCTCTCGCGCGCCCGCTGCCACATGCTGGCGCGCCGCGTGGAGACCGTGTTCCCCGGCGTCTGCGACACCAGGCTGGAAACCGAGGGCGGCAACCCGCAGTTCTGGACCGGCCTGCGCCCGGCCACGCCGACCAATATTCCCTACATCGGCAAGAGCAAGGTGAGCAAGCTGTGGGTGAACGCGGGCCACGGCACGCTGGGCTGGACCCATGGCGCAGGTTCCGGCAAGGCGATGGCAGAGCTGATCAGCGGACGCACGCCGGAGATGAACTTCAAGTTCTACGGCTACTGATGCGTTCCGGCTGCGGCATGCGCCTGCTCCAGACAAGCCTGAAACGCCCGCGTCGCCCGTGACGGCTGGGGCGACCTGCGCACAATGCCGAAAAAATCGCAGGCGTAGTGAAACAGCTCAGGCCGCACCGCGCGCAGCTGGCCGGCCGCCACAAAGCTTTGCGCGTAGTGAATCGGTAAGAATCCCAGGAACTTGCCGGACAGGATCAGCGTGGCAATTGACTCCTGGTCAAAACCGGTGGCGCTGCGCGCCATGCGCTGGGCCTGGCTGATTTCCATGTTCGGTGAGTGGTAGCCCAGCCCGGCAAAGGCGTGCTGGCGCAGGCTGCCCCAGTCCAGCCCGGGCGCGTCGGCAGCAAACAGGGCGTGGCCCTCGCCGCAGTACAGGAGCATGGCTTCATCAAACAGCCGCGTGTATTCCAGCGTGTCTGAGCTGCGGTGTCCGGGGATGATGCCGATCTGGAACTGCCCGTCCAGCACGCCCCGCTCGATGCCGTTCAAGGTGGACACATGCAGGTTCAGGCTGACATCCGGCGCCTGCTCGGTGAACAGGGCAATGGCGCGCGCGATCTGGCAGGCCGGGTTGCTGGCAGTCTTGTCGAACACGGCAATGTGCAACTGCCCGCCCATGCGCTGGTGGATTTCGTCCACACCGCTGCGGAAGGCCTCGGTGGCCAGCAGCAGCTGCGCGCTTTGGGCGTAGATCTGCTCGCCCTCGGCCGTCAGCGCAAAACCGGCCCGGCCGCGGCGGCACAGGGTCAAACCGAGCCGCGTTTCCAGGTCCTTGATGTGGCGGCTCACGGTCGAGGTGCCGATGTTGAGCTCCAGTTCGGCCGCCGCCATGCCGCCGCAATCCACCACCGTGCGGAACACCCGCAGCAGGCGCAAATCCATGTCGCTGATTTGGCCCAGGGCGGCGCGGCTCTTTGGTTTCATAAACTGCCAACTGAATAGTGATAACTCTCACTATATCGAAGTATTAAAGATCACACAATCGCCCCTTAGCCCACCGCCATCTGTCCCATACAGGAGACCGCCATGAACCTCAACGACAAGTCCACCGTCAGCGCCGAGCCCGTGATCAGCACGACGCCCTATCCGGAGGGCCCCGGATTTCTGGAAGCGCACTGGATGCCCTACACCGGCAACCGCAACTTCAAGGCCAATCCGCACATGATGGTCAGCGCCAAGGGCGCCTACTACACGGACTCCAACGGCCGCAAGATTTTTGACGGCCTCTCAGGCCTGTGGACCTGCGGCCTGGGCCACAGCCGCCCCGAGATTGCCGAAGCCATCGGCCGCCAGGCGGCCACCATGGACTACTCACCCGCCTTCCAGTACGGCCACCCGCTGTCCTTTGCGCTGGCCAACAAAATTGTCGAACTGATGCCCCAGGGCCTGGACCATGTGTTCTTCACCGGCTCTGGCTCCGAGTCGGCCGACACCTCGCTGAAAATGGCGCGCGCCTACTGGCGCTCCAAGGGTATGGGCACCAAGACGCGCCTGATCGGCCGCGAAAAGGGCTACCACGGCGTGAACTTTGGCGGCATCTCGGTCGGCGGCATTGGCGCCAACCGCAAGATGTTCGGCCAGGGTATTGAGGCGGACCACCTGCCCCACACCCAGCTCGCCAGCAACGCGTTTTCACGCGGTATGCCCAAGAACGGCGCCGAGCTGGCCGATGAGCTGCTGCGCGTGATTGCCCTGCACGACGCCAGCAATATTGCCGCCGTCATCGTCGAGCCCATGTCCGGCTCCGGCGGCGTGGTGGTGCCCCCGGTTGGTTACCTGCAGCGCCTGCGCGAGATCTGCACGGCCAACAACATCCTCTTGATTTTTGATGAGGTCATCACCGGCTTTGGCCGCATGGGTGCCTACACCGGCTCGGCCGCCTTTGGCGTGACGCCCGACATCCTGAACGCTGCCAAGCAGATCACCAACGGCGCCCAACCCCTGGGCGTGGTAGTGGCCAAGAAAGAAATCTACGACACCTTCATGGCCGCCGGTGGCCCCGACTACCTGCTGGAATTTGCCCACGGCTACACCTACTCGGCCCACCCAATCGCCTGCGCCGCCGGCATTGCCGCGCTGGACTTGCTGGTCAAAGAAAACATGATCGAGCGCGTGTCCAAGCTGGCCCCGTATTTCGAGAATGCCGTGCACAGCCTGAAAGGTGCCAAGCACGTCACCGACATCCGCAACTGCGGCCTGGCCGCCGGCTTCACGATTGATGCCGTGCCCGGCGAGCCGGCCAAGCGCCCGTTCCTGATTGCCGAGAAGTGCCTGGAAAAAAGCTTTTACGTGCGCTACGGCGGCGACACCATCCAGTTGGCGCCTCCGTTCATCAGCAGCGAGGCCGAGATCGACAGCCTGGTCAACGCCCTGGGCGAAGCGATCAACGCCACGGCTTGATTTTTAAGGGATCCGCAGCTCAGTTCGCCACTTCCTTCACATCGGTGACAAAGTACTCGGTCTCGCCAAAGCAGGACGTGGGCACACCGATGTGCTGCTCATAGGTCAGCGCCACGCGCTTTCCCATGGTGGCGTTGATGCGCGCGGCCACCGCGTCGTCGCGCACCGAAAACAGGAATTTTTCGGGTGTGCTGCCGGGCAGCGCCACCAGTTGCAGTTCACCCTCCCAGGTCTTGCAGACAAAACCCTTGGTGGAGAGCTTCTGCATAAAGCCTGCACGTTCGCCGGCCGAGTAGCTCCACTTCAGTGCCACAAAGGTGTAAAGCGCAAACAGCACCGCCACCACTACCAGAAAACCGATAAAAGTACCCAAAACCTTGCGTGCCGTAACCGCCATTCATCTACTCCTGAATTTCATCCCGGGGCCAAGCGCCCGGGTTGTATGGATTATGTACGGCCCGCCAAGCCCGGTGCCGGGCCCAAAAACCCGGCGCAAGGGATAATCGAAGGCTATGGCACTGATTACCCTTCTTGACGCCCAGCTGGCATTCGGGCACGTTCCCCTGCTCGACCACGCTGACTTCTCCCTTGAAACCGCGGAGCGCGTCGGTCTGATCGGCCGTAACGGCGCGGGCAAATCCAGCATGCTCAAAATCCTGGGCGGCATGGACCGCCCCGATGACGGCACGGTGCAGGTGCAAAACGGCATCCGCATCTCCTATGTGGCGCAGGAGCCGCAGCTCGATGCCGATGCCACCGTGTTCGAGGCCGTGCGCGCCGGCCTGGCCCGCGTCATAGCCCTGATCGAGGAATACTGCCTGGGCCATGGCGATCTGGACGCCATGCAAGACGAGATCGAGCACCTGGACGGCTGGAACTGGGAGCAGCGCGTCAACGAGACCTTGCACCGCCTGCACCTGAACCCCGAAGCGGTGGTCAGTACCCTGTCCGGCGGCACCAAGAAACGCGTGGCGCTGGCCCAGGCGCTGGTGGCGCAGCCCGACGTGCTGCTGCTCGACGAGCCGACCAATCACCTGGACCTGGATTCCATCGAATGGCTCGAAGGCCTGCTGGTGGACTTCAAGGGCTCCATCATCACCATTACCCACGACCGCTCCTTCCTGGACAACGTGGCCACGCGCATCGTCGAGCTGGACCGCGGCAAACTGCTGTCCTACCCCGGCAACTTTGCCGCCTACTTGCTGCAAAAGGAAGAACAGCTGGCGCAAGAGGCCGTGATCAACGCGCGCGCCGACAAGCTGCTGGCGCAGGAAGAAATCTGGATCCGCAAGGGTGTGGAAGCGCGCCGCACGCGGGCCACGGCGCGCATCGTGCGCCTGGACGGCCTGCGCTCGCAGCGCGAAGCACGGCGCGAGGTGGTGGGCAGCGTCAACATGGACATCTCCAGCGGTGCGGCCAGCGGCAAGTTGGTGGCCGAGCTGACCCATGTGAGCAAGAGCTTTGGCGACCGCAGAATAGTGCATGACTTTTCCGCCACGATTCTGCGCGGCGACAAGATCGGCCTCTTGGGGCCGAATGGCGCGGGCAAGACCACGCTGCTCAAGCTGATTCTGGGCGAGCTCAAGGCCGACCCGGCACCGCCCAACTCGCCAGCGCCCGAACCCGGCCACAGCCCCTGGGGCACGGTGCGCCAGGGCGCCAACATCGAGGTGGCTTACTTCGACCAGATGCGCAACGCGCTGGACATGGAAGCCACGCTGGAAGACTTTATCAGCCCCGGCTCGGAATGGATCGAGATCGGCAACCGCCGCCAGCACGTCAAGAGCTACCTGGGCGACTTCCTGTTCTCCCCGGCCCGCGCTAATTCACCGGTGAAATCCTTGAGTGGTGGCGAGCGCAACCGCCTGCTGCTGGCGCGCCTGTTCGCCCGCCCCGCCAATGTGCTGGTGCTGGACGAGCCGACCAACGATCTGGACATTGACACGCTGGAACTGCTGGAAGACCTGCTGCAGAACTACGACGGCACCGTGTTCCTGGTCAGCCATGACCGCACCTTCCTGGACAACGTGGTCACCAGCACCATTGCCTACGAGGGCGATGCGCACTGGCGCGAATACGAAGGCGGCGTGACCGACTGGCTGCTGCAAAGCAAACGCGCCAGCGAGATCGCCCAGGCCAAGGGGCAAAAGGGTGCGTCACCGTTCAACTACGGGCGCGACCAAGCGGCCAAGCCGGCGGCGGCGGTGGCGGCGACACCGCTGGCAACTCCGGTTGCAGTGGCACCGGCAGCCAAGACGCGCAAGCTCAGCTTCAAAGAGCAGCGCGAGCTCGACGGCCTGCCCGCCGCGATTGCCGCCTTGGAAGAAGAACAGTTGAGCATCACCGAGTCCCTGGCCGACGGCAGCCTGTTTGCCAAGGACAACGCCAAGGCACTGGCACTAACCAGTCGCGCGGCGAAAATTGACGAAGAGTTGATGAGCGCGTTGGAGCGCTGGGAAACGCTGGGCGCTTAAAGAAAAGTCGCGGCTTCAGGCAAACAGCTTGAAGCGCGAGGCCAGCTTTTGCACCTCGGCCATGCTGCGCGGGACCAGGGAAGCGGCGCTGATTTGTTTGAGCCGGTCCTGCTCGTCCGCGTAATTGCGCATGGTCGTCACGGCGGAGCTGACGAATGCCTGCGACTTGATCTCGACCGCCGAGGCCGGCCTGGCCACGAGCACGCCATCCTTGTCGATCGACAGACTGCTGGGACTAACGGCGCTGCGTTGCATTGCCTGGCTGTATTGCCCGCCAGCAACATCGGCGTTACCCGCACTATCGGCACTGCTGGATGGCGTTTGGGCGCCCTTGGAATACACCAGGTCCGTCGGCAGGGCAGCGCCAGGCGCGGCATCCGCCTGGATGCTCAGAATGGCACTGGCTGCATCCTGCGCCGGTGTGGCGGCGGGCACGGCTACGCTGCGGCTGGCGGCGCCCGCCGTTGCGTCTGTGTCCTTATCGTTTGCCTTGCCTGCGAGCGGCGCGTTGTTGCCGGGAAGAAAGCTTAGCGGGTTCGAAGAGCCAATTTGCATGGCACATCCCCTGGAAGTGAAAGTTCCCCGCCAGTATGGCCAGCAGCCCGTCCGGTCAATGCCGAAATAAAGGGGAATAAGCAGCGTTATTCCGGCCACTTACCAGATGGCCAGATGCGCGGCTAGCGGCTGAGTGTGCGCCGCAGCATGGGCCACAGCAGGTTCACCGCCAGCCCGCCCATCACCAGTGCCGCAGCTACCAGCTTCCAGGCCGGTAGCGACTCTCCCAGCAGCCAGCTGGAGGCACCCATGCCAAACACCGGCACCAGTAGCGCCATCGGCGTGATGGTGGCGGCAGGGTGGCGCGCCAGCAACCAGCCCCAGGCGGCGTAACCGAACAGGGTGTTGCCCCAAGACTGCCAGGCCACTGCGGCCCAGGTCATCCAGCTGGCATCGCGCAGTCCATTAGCGATCGCGTCGCCCCCTTCAAACACATAGGACAGCGCAAACAAAGGGGGCACAGAAAAGGCACTGGACCACACCACATAAGCCAGCATGTTGGCGGGCTTGCCCACTTTGGCCGCAATATTACCCCCGGCCCAACTGAGCGCGGCGCCCAGAATCATGAACAGGCCCAACACCGTGGTCGTGCCATCGGTGTGCATGGCAATGTTGGCTATTCCCGCCGTGGCCAGTGCCAAGGCAGCCCACTGGAACAGCTGCACCCGTTCGCCGCTCATGCGCATGGACAAGCCAATGGTGAAGAACACCTGCGTCTGCACCACCAGCGAGGCAATGCCGGGAGAAATGTGGCCATGAATGGCCAAGTACAGCAGGCCGAACTGACCGACGCCGATCAGCACGCCGTACAGCGCCAGATTGCGCCAACCCACCGTCGGCCGAGGCAGAAAGAACAGCGCCGGAAACAGGGCCAGCGTAAAGCGCAGGGCCGCAAACAGCAGCGGCGGCAAATGCCCCAGCGCCAGCTTGATGACGACAAAGTTGGTGCCCCAGACCGCCACCACGGCCAGGGCGAGCAGGAAGTGGCGAAGTGGCAGGGCGGCGGGCATGGGGCTATTGTGCGTGCTGGCCGACCCCGGCCTGGGAGCGCACTGTCGCCACCGTTGCAGGAATCAAACCACCTTGTCTGCCTGCAGCATGGCAATCTGCTCCGCGCCCAACCCCAGCTCGGCCAGCACCTCGAGCGTGTGCTCACCCAGAGCGGGTGGCGGCTTGCACAGCACCGGCGGGTTGGACATCAATCGCAGCGGGCTGGCCACGCTGGAGATGGCGGACACTGCCGTCAGTGCCTGCGCTGCAGGACTGGTGAGCTGGGTGATTTTCAGGCCGCGGTGCTGCACCTGGGCGTCGGCAAAGGCCTGGTCCATGGTGTTGATGGGGCCGCAGGGAACGGCCTTGTCTTCCAGCGCGGCGATCCAGCCAGCGGTGCTGCGGGTGCGGGTAGCCGCCTGCATCAGTTCCACCAGCGCCACACGATGCGTCACACGTGCCGTATTGCTGATGAAACGGGTGTCGGTGGCCCATTCGGCATGACCGGCAACGGAGCAAAAGCGTGCAAACTGGCCGTCGTTGCCGATGGCCAAGAGCATCGCGCCGTCCAGAGTTTCAAAGTCCTGGTAAGGCACCAGGCTCGGGTGGCTGTTGCCCTGGCGCACGGGAACCTGCCCGGTATTCAAAAAACCTGCGGCCTGATTCGCCAGCACCGCCATGCCCACATCCAGCAGCGCCATGTCGATCAACTGGCCCTCGCCGCTGCGGTGCCGCACCTCGAGCGCGGCCAAGATGGCGCTGGTGGCATAGACGCCGGTGAACACATCGACGATGGCCACGCCCACGCGCATGGGTGGACATTCTGCCTGCCCGGTGATGCTCATCATGCCGGTCATGGCTTGGATCATCAGGTCGTAACCGGCGCGTTCGGCATACGGGCCGTCCTGGCCGAAGCCGGTGATGGAGCAGTAAATGAGCCTAGGGTTAAGTGCTTTCAGGCTCGCATAGTCGAGCCCGTATTGCGTAAGGCCACCAACCTTGAAGTTCTCCACCACGATGTCGCTTTGCAGCGCCAGGGTGCGAATCAGCTCCTGGCCTTGCGCGCTGGACATGTCGATGGTGACCGAGCGTTTGTTGCGGTTGCAGGCGGCGTAGTAGCTGGCCTGCTCGGTGTTGTTGCCTTGTACGTCCTGTAGAAACGGAGGGCCCCAATGGCGGGTGTCGTCGCCCACCACCGGCCGCTCGACCTTGATGACGTCAGCTCCCAGGTCGGCCAGCATTTGGGTGCACCAGGGACCGGCCAGCACGCGCGAAAGGTCCAGCACCTTGATGTGGGAAAGAGCGCCTTGGGTTGCTGTGGCCATGCTCAAAACGCCGCAATCCCGGTCTGTGCCCGGCCCAGAATCAAGGCATGGATGTCGTGCGTGCCTTCATAGGTGTTCACCACTTCCAGGTTCACCAGATGCCGCGCCACGCCATACTCGTCGCTGATGCCGTTGCCACCCATCATGTCGCGCGCCAGCCGGGCGATGTCGAGTGACTTGCCGCAGGAGTTGCGCTTCAGGATGGAGGTGATCTCCACCGAATCCGTGCCCTCGTCCTTCATGCGGCCCAGACGCAGACAGCCTTGCAGGCCCAGCGCGATTTCGGTCTGCATGTCGGCCAGCTTCTTCTGGATCAACTGATTCGCGGCCAGCGGCTTGCCGAACTGCTTGCGATCCATGGTGTACTGGCGGGCGCGCAGCCAGCAGTCTTCGGCGGCACCCAGGGCGCCCCAGGCAATGCCGTAGCGGGCGCTATTCAGACAGGTGAACGGGCCCTTCAAGCCACGCACCTCGGGGAAGGCGTTTTCCTCCGGGCAGAACACGCCGTCCATCACGATCTCGCCGGTGATGCTGGCGCGCAGGCCCACCTTGCCGTGGATGGCGGGGGCCTTCAGACCGGCCATGCCTTTTTCCAGCACAAAGCCGCGGATCGGGCCAACCTGGCCGCCTTCCAGCACCTCCTTGGCCCAGACCACAAACACATCGGCAATCGGGGAGTTGGAGATCCACATCTTGGAGCCGCTGATCTTGTAACCACCCGCCACCTTGTGGGCGCGCGTGGCCATGGAGCCGGGGTCGGAGCCGTGGTCGGGCTCGGTCAGACCGAAGCAGCCAATCCACTCGCCGGTGGCCAGCTTGGGCAGGTATTTCTGGCGCTGCGCTTCGGTGCCAAATTCAAAAATCGGCACCATTACCAACGAGCTTTGCACGCTCATCATGGATCGGTAGCCGCTGTCCACACGCTCCACCTCGCGGGCGATCAGGCCATAGGACACATAGTTCAGGGCCGGGCCGCCATACTGCTCCGGAATCGTGGGCCCAAGCAGTCCCAGTTCACCCATCTCGCGGAAGATGGCCGAATCTGTGGTGCCCTCGCGAAAGGCCTGGGTCACGCGCGGTAGCAGCTTGTCCTGGCAGTAGGCTGCCGCAGCATCGCGCACCATGCGCTCCTCGTCTGTTAGCTGGGCGTCGAGCAGAAAGGGGTCTTGCCAATTGAAGCTTGCGTGTGCCATGGGAGTCTTTCGAATGAGGTTGTGCTGGCAAGCCGCAGATGGGCTTGAACCGACTGATGGTAGGGCCACGCAGGAGTCGGGGCAATCAATGCTTTTGCATACAGGTATGCGCTGGGAGAATACCTACAGTCAAAACGGTGTACAAAGCAGTCTGCCTGTTGCCCCAACCAACCACGACAAAAAAAACATGCGCCGCAAGATTCCATCCTCCCATACCCTGCTGTGCTTTGACGCCGCCGCCCGCCACCGCAGCCTGACGCGGGCGGCGGTGGAACTGTCGCTGACGCAAAGCGCCGTGTCGCGTCAGATCCTTGCGCTAGAGGAATACCTGGGCACCACGCTGTTCCGGCGCACGCGCCACGGCATGGAACTCACGCCCGTGGGCGCCGACTATGCAGCGCGCGTGGCGCAGCGCCTGGGCGCCTTGGAGCAGGACACGCTGGACATCATGGGCGCGTCCGCGCCGGGTGGCGATGTGCACCTGGCCAGCGTACCCACCTTTGCGGCGCAATGGCTGATTCCGCGCCTGGGCGACTTTGCCCGGGCGCACCCCGGTATCACGGTGCACATCGACACCCGCACCAGGCCCTTTTTGTTTGCCGACACCGCGCTTGACGCCGCCATTTACGCTGGAACGCCCGAGCAACTGCAGCGCTGGGCCGGCACGCACAGCCAACGTCTGCTGGACGAGGAAGTGGTGGTGGTCTGCCACCCGCGCCTGTTGGGCAAACGCAAGAGCCTCAAGGCCGAAACGCTGGCCTCCATGCCGCTGCTGCAACAAAGCACCAGGCCCGAGGCCTGGGGTCAGTGGTTTACCCAGGCGCAGATGGAGGCTCCGCGCGCATTGGCCGGGCCGCGTTACGAGCAGTTCTCCATGACGGTGGCGGCAGCTGCCCATGGCCTGGGCCTGGCGCTGGTGCCGCACCTGCTGATAGCGCCGGAGTTGGCGCGCGGTGAACTGGTGATCGCGCACCCGCTGGCCCTGGCCAGCCAGCGCGGCTACTATCTGGTGCGCCCGCAAGGCGCGGCCTCGGGAGCGCTGGAGCAGTTTGCGCAGTGGCTTGTGCAAATGACAGCGGGATAGTTGCACGCCACGAGTAAACCACTGCCTGCATGGGAAACCACGTCCATGATTTCTGAATGGCTCGGCACGATACCTAGCGTGCGAAGTACAGGTCGTGCAACTGGTCCAGATTGACGTCCGCTGCCGCCTGCGAGTGGATGATCTTGCCGCTTTGCATCAGATACACATGGTCGGCCACCGCTACCGCGCGGTGGGTGTTTTGCTCGACCAGCACGATGGTGCGTCCGTCCTGTTTGAGGCGGATGAGGATGTCAAACAGCTCGTTGACCAACAGCGGCGAAAGTCCCAGCGAGGGCTCATCGATGATCAGCAACTGCGGGTCTGCCATCAGGCCGCGCGCCATCGCCAGCATTTGCGCCTCGCCACCGGAGAGCGATCCCGCCGGTTGTTTGCGCCGTTCACCCAGTCTGGGAAACATGGCGTAGGAGCGCTCCAGATTCACCGCCAACTTGGCGCGGTGCGCCTTGGGAAAGGCGCCCATGGTGAGATTTTCTTCCACGCTCATGTCTTTAAAGGTCATGCGCCCTTCCGGAATCATGGCCACCGACACGTCGGGCATCTTCCAGGTGGGCAGCCCGTTCAGCGGCTTGCCGCGCAGGTTGATCCCGCCAGCAGTGAGAGGCAGCAGGCCCATGATGGCCCGCAACAGGGTGGTCTTGCCGGCACCGTTGGGGCCGATCAGGGTGGTCAGCTTGCCGGGCGCGACATGCAGTGAAACGTCCCACAGGACATTGATGGCGCCATAGCCGACGCGCACATTGGAAACATCAAGCATGCTCTGCTCCGGTGTAACTCTCAATCACTTTCGGGTCGCTGAACACCGCCTCGGGTGTGCCGTCGGCAATCAGCTTGCCAAAGTTCAGCACCACCACGCGCTGGCACAGCTTGCTGATGGTCTCGATGTCGTGTTCGATGATCAGAATACCCACGCCAAAGCGCTGGTGCAGGTCCTTGAGCATGGTCATGAAACGCCGCTTGCCACTGGTCTCCAGCCCGGCCAGCACCTCGTCGAGCAAAAGCAGGCGCGGGTTGGTGGCCAGTGCCTTGGCCACTTCCAGGGCCTTGAGTTCGGTCAGGGCCAGTGCGCTGGAAGCCATGCGCTCGCCCTTGCCGTCCAGCGAGGTGAAGGCCAGGATTTCGTCGATCTTGTGCGGGTCCACCGAGCCCGTGCCAAAGCGCTGCGCCACGATCAGGTTTTCGCGCACGGTCAGCTCATGCAGGGGCTGGGGGATCTGGAAGGTGCGGCCCAGCCCCATGCGGGCACGCTGGTACATGGGGCGGCGCAGCATGTCCACGCCGTCAAACAGAATGCGCCCGCTGCTGGTGTCGGCCAGGCCGGAGATGGCGTTGAATAGCGTGGTCTTGCCAGCGCCGTTGGGCCCGACCAGACCGACCACATCCTGCGTGCCGACATTGAGCGAGACCGCGTTGACGGCGGTCAGCCCGCCAAAGCCCACCGACACTTGGTCAAGCTGCAGCATGGCGCCTCCCGGTCATGTTTCGGGCAATCGATAGCAGGCCGTCGGGGCTGAGCAGCACCATGGCCACCAGCAACAGGCCCAGCACCAGTTGGTGCCCGGACGGCATGATGGCCTTGAACACCAACTGGTCCACCAGATATACCGCCACGGCACCGATCACCGGCCCGGTCAGGGTGCGATAGCCGCCGAAAATGGCCGCCACAATCGGCAGCGTGACCCAGACGCTGCTAAAGGCGTAGTCGGGCTCCAGAAAGTTGATGTAGTGCGCGTTGAAGGCGCCCACCAGACCGCACATAAAGGCCGACACCACCAGCATCAGCGCCTTGAGCAGGGTGCTGTTGACGCCTACCACACGGGTGGCATCTTCACTCTCATGCATGGCCCGCAATGCCAGCCCGTAATGGCTTTTGCGTATGCGTTGGTAGGCAAACGCCAGCACCACGACCAGGCTCAGAATCACCCAGTAGTTGCCGGTCTTGCTGCCGAAGTCGAAGCCCAGCAGCTCCGGTAGACGCGGTATGTTGGAGATGCCGGCGGCGCCTCCGGTCACCGGTTTCCACTCGGTCGCCAGGATGCGGAAGATATGCGCATAGGCCAGAATGGCCAGGGCAAAGTAAGGCCCGCGCAGGCGCAGCACCGGCAGCATGGCGGCCGAGGCAACCACCGCACCCAAACCGCCCAGCAGCATGGACAGCGGCACGGGCAGGCCCAGCTTCATGCTGACAATGGCCGAGGTATAGGCACCCACGCCAAAGAAGGCGCTGTGGCCGAAGCTGACCATGCCGCCCAGGTTGCCCAACAGGGCCCAAGACAGGGCCACGCCGCCTATGACCAGCGCCGCCACCACCATGCTCATGATGTAGTGGTTGCTGCCGAACAGCAGGGGCACCAGCGCATAGCTGGCCAGCAGTGCCAGCAGCACTTGTGTGTTGCGTTTCATCCGCGTCTCCGTTTGGCACCGAACAGGCCGTTGGGCATGACAAACAAGACTAGCAGGAACAGACCCATGCCGACCAGGTCCTGCAGCGCCGAGCTGGCCAGCGTCACCGTCAGCGCCTCGGCCACACCCAAGAGCAGCGCGCCGACCAGCACGCCGGGAATGGAGCCAATGCCCGCCAGCACCGTGATCACAAAGGCCTTGATGGTGAGCACACCGCCGTACGAGGGGCTGATCACGCCGTAGCTGAACAGCGCCACCCCGGCAAAGGTGGCCAGTATGCCGGCCACCACAAAGGACACCAGCTCGGTGGAGCGCGGGTTGATGCCCATGAGCTTGGCGGCATCGCGGTTGCTGGAAACCGCACGCACCGCACGCCCATACCAGCTGCGTGCCAGCCACCACCACAGGCCGCCGATCAGCAGCACGCTGACGCCAAAAAACAGAATCTCGCTGTTCATGCTGAAGAACGGCCCGAGCACAAAGGCGTCCTGCATCCAGCTGGAACTGGTGGAGTGCACATCGGCCTTCCAGACCAGCAGGATCAGGTTGGTCAGCATCACACCCAGGCCATAGGTCAGGATCAGGGAATTGATCTCCCGGTCTTTCTGGATGCGGCTGACCGCAAGGTAAACCATCACCGAGGTGCTGCACACCACCAGCATCGCCAGCGGAATGGCCAAGAGCGGGCTCCAGCCCAGGCCGGACTCCACCGAATAGGCGATATAGGCGGCCAACAGCACCAGCTCACCATGGGCCAGATTGATGACCTTCATGGTGCCGAAAACCAGCGCCAGCCCCAGCGCAATCAGCGCATAGGAGCCGCCTTGCAGCAGACCCGAATACAGCGCCTGAAGTATGAGTTCTGTCATGTCAGGACCACGCAGCGGCCTACCAGGGCACGCCAGGGAAGCTGGCCTTGCCCGTGGCCTCTTCCTTGGGCCAGACGATCACCACCTTGCCATTTTGATGCTGACCCATGCGGTGGCTGAAGAAGGGGTTGTCGCCATTGGCACCGAACTTGACCCGGCCAATCAGGGTCTGGCGGTCGGTCTTGTTCAGCTCATCGATCACGCCGTTCTTTTTCAGCGTGCCCTTGTCGGCCGAGCGTGCCATGGCTTCAAACAAGAGCGTGGCCTGCACATAGCCGAACTGCCCCAGGTAGTCGGGCTCCTTCTGGTACAGCTTTTGGTAGGCATCGTTAAAGGCTTTGCCGTCGGCGGATTTGAACTCCGCAGGGTAGGGCAGGAAGGCCGTGCCGTAGACATTGGGCATCAGGTCCGGAAAGTCGGCCGCCATCTTGGACGTGGCCAGGGACCAGACGCCCACGATCGCTTTGACATTGGGTTTGAGCACTCTTGCGGCACGCAAAATGCCCACGTAGTCGTTCTCATAGCCGACCATGGCAATGAATTCCGATTTGTCCTGCAGCTTGATCTTGTTGATGATCGGTTTGAAGTCGGTGATGGCCGGGTCAAACTCATGCGAGGCCACGGTGGCGCCCTGGGCCGTGAGGGTTTTTTGCACCTCGCGCGCCAGGCTGGAAGTGGCCTCCTTGGACGAATACACGATAGACACCGACTTGGCCTTCATGTCACCTAGCAAGCCCACCATGGCCTTCTGGTAACCGGCGGTGTTGTTGATGCGAAAGAAGTTTTTGTGACCGCTGCTGACCAGGCTGTCATCCACGCCGCCGGATGTCACATAGGCCAGACCGAGCTTGCTGGCGGCGTCCGAAGCCGGCGCAATGTTGTTGGAGCCGTAGCCGCCGGTGATGGCCAGCACGCCCTGGCTGGCCAGCTTTTCCACCGCAGCCACGGCCTTGGCCGGAGACGACTCATCGTCAATCGAGATGACTTTGATCTTGTGTTTGCTGGTCTTATTGAATACCTCGGCAGCTACCAGAATGCCTTCATGCATGCCGCCGCCTACGCGCGCCAGGGTGCCGGTCAGGGGCACCTCCACGCCGACCAGAAGTTCTTCTGCATGCAGGCTGCTCCAACTGCCGGCGCAGGCGATCAGGGCCACGAGGCCTAGGTTTTTGTAACTATTTTTCATGCTGTGTCTCACTCGTTGTTAGGTGGATGAAGAGTTGCGGGCGGTAGAGTTATTTTTCATATGACGCCCTGCGCCTGCAATTCCTGCAGGCGCTCAGCGCTCAGGCCCAGCAGGTTTTGCAGCACCTGCTGCGTGCCTTCGCCCAGCTCCGGTGGCGGGCTGCGCACGGCCAGACGCTCGCCGTCAAAGCGGTAGGGCGGTGCCAGCACCTGCACGCTGCCGGCTTGTGGGTGCGGGTGCTCGGTAACCAGTCCGGCTTCGCGCGCACGGTCGGAGTTCAACGCTTCGAGCAGGCCCGACACCTCGCCGCAGGGAATGCCCGCGCGGGTGAGGCGCTCCAGCATGTCCTTGCGTGGCTTGTGCGCAATTTCCTGGCGCAGCAGGGGGGCCAGCAACGCGCGGTTGGCGGAGCGGCTCAGGTTGGTCTTGAAGCGCTCGTCCAGCGCCATGTCGGGCCGCTCAATGACCTCGTTGCAAAAACGGACGAACTGGCTGTTGTTGCCGCAGGCGATCACCAGCGGGCCATCGGCCGCGTCAAACACCCCGTAGGGCATGATGCTCGGGTGGGCATTGCCGTAGCGCGGCGGGTCCTGCCCCATGAACAAAGCCTCCAGCCCGTAATAGGCCGTCACCATCAGGCCGCAGTCGTACAGGGCCATGCCGATGTGGCGGCCTTTGCCGGTCTTCTGGCGCTCGTAAAGCGAGGCCAGAATGGCTTGCGCGGCATACAGGCCGGTCACCATATCCACCACGGCCACGCCGAATTTGAGCGGCGGCTGATTAGCCTCGCCGTTGAGGGCCATCAGGCCGCTCTCGCCCTGTATCACCAGGTCGTAACCGGGCCGCGCCGCCTCGGGGCCAGTGCGGTCGTAGCCGGTGATGGAGCAGTAAATCAGCTCGGGCCGCTCAGCGCTAAGTTGCTCGTAACCCAGGCCCATTTTTTCAATGCCGCCGAACTTGAAGTTCTGCACCACCACGTCGCTCTTGGCGGCCAGATCGCGCGCAAGCTGCTGGCCTTCTGGCGTTTGCAAGTCCAGCGTCACCGAGCGTTTGTTGCGGTTCACGCTGTTGAAATACGAGGTTTCGGTAGCGCCTATGCGCAAGCCCCAATCGCGCGTGTCGTCACCGCGCAGCGGATGCTCCACCTTGATCACTTCGGCCCCCAGATCGCCCAGCACCATGGCGCACCAGGGCCCGGCCAGCACGCGGGAAAAATCCAAAATACGGATGCCTTCCAGAGGCAGGGCGGCGTTGATGGAGCTCATGGTGCGGCTGTGTTTGCGTTGGATTGGCGCGCTGCGGCAAAATCGGGCGCGCGTTTAGCCAAAAAGGCGTTGATGCCTTCTATGGCTTCGGCGTCACCCTGCGACTCAACCATCAACGTGGCTTCGAGCTCCATCTGGGTAAACAGGTCGGCACGGTGGGCGGACCGGCACAGCGTCTTGATGCGCGCGTTGGCCCTGTGCGGCCCTTGTGCCAGTCGCTGGGCCAGGGCCAGGGCTTCAGCCAGCGCGGCACCGGTATCGGTCAGGCGATTGACCGGGCCCAGGCGGTGCAGGCGTTCGGCGCTGATGCGCTCGCCACTCAGGCACAACTCGGTGAGCAACTGGCGCGAAACAAACTCCGCCATAAAGGCGGTAGCCCCACCGTCGGGCGACAGGCCCACCTTCACATAGGCCATGGAAAACACCGCATCGCGCGCCACCACCAGCATGTCGCAGGCCAGCGCCAGGGACAGGCCGGCACCTGAGGCACCGCCCTCCACGGCGGCAATCACCGGCTTGCCGCAATCACGCAGCGCCCGTACCAGGCCGTGCAGGTTTTCCAGCTTCTCGCGCCGCTCTGCCGGAGCCAGTGTGTGGCGCAGGGCCAGCTGGGTCAGGTCACCTCCGGCACAAAAAAAGCTGCCGGTACCGGTCAGCACGATGGCGCCCACCGACGAGTCTTGCTGTGCGTCGTGCAGCGCCGGTGGCAGTGCGGCATACAAACCGGCGGTCATGGCATTGCGCATGGCGGGATTGTTGATACTCAGGATGCGCACCGTCCCTTGCTGCTCGGTGAGGAGCGCGCTGCTCATGCTGTCACCAGAGCGGATAGCGCCATATAGCGCTGCAGATGGTGGTCTTCGTCGCCGAGTTGGTGGTCAATCATGATCAGGCGCTTGGCATAGTGCGACAGCGGCAACTCCCAGGTCATGCCGATGCCGCCATGCAGCTGTATGCATTCTTCGGCCACCAGGGTGGCGATGCGGCCAATGCTGAACTTGGCGGCACTCAGGGCGCGCTCGCGGGTCAGGCGCTCGCCGTCCAGCGCGGCGGCCGCGTTGATGACGCTGCTGCGCGCCTGCTCGATTTCCAACGCCATGTCGGCCATGCGATGCTGCAAGGCCTGGAAGCTGCCGATGGCCACGCCAAACTGTTTGCGGGTGCGCAGGTAATCCAGCGTGGCGGCCTTGGCTATGTCCATGGCGCCCACGGCCTCGGCGCACAAGGCCAGAATGCCGCGTCCCACGGCGCGCTCCAGCGTGGCATGGCCCGCACCTTCTGCACCCAGCAGGGCATCCGCGCCTAGCTGCACATTCTCCAGTTGCAGGCTGGCCACGCAGCCCCCATCCACCGTGCTGCTGCTGTGCAGCTGCAGTCCCGGCGTATCGGCAGGCAACAGGAACAGGGAGATGCCGTCCTCGTCCGCCACGGCGCCGCTGGTGCGCGCCGACACGACAAACAGCTGGCATTGCGCGCCCTGCAAGACCAGGGCCTTGCTGCCGTTGAGCAACCAGCCCTCAGCCTGGCGCAGCGCGCGGGTCTGCACATGGGCCAGTTCGTAATGGCTGGCCGGCTCTTCGTGCGCCAGCGCCGCGATGCTGTCGCCGCTGATCAGTGAGGCCAGCCATTCCTTTTGCTGTGCGTTGCCAACGGCGGCGATGGCGTCACCGGCTAGTACGGCGCTGCCCAGCAGCGGCTCTACCACCAGGCCGCGGCCCAGGGCTTCGAACACATTGGCAATGTCAAAACCGTCGCCGCCGAAGCCGCCATCGACTTCGTGGAACAGTGCAGCCATGACACCCAGTTCGGCAAACTGCTGCCACATGGCCGGGCTGAAACCCTGTGGTGAGCGAACGATTTCCTGGCGTGCCGCAAAGCCATAGCGCTCGCTGATAAAGCGGTTCAGGCTGTCGGCCAGCATGCGGCGTTCTTCGGTGGGTTCAAAGTTCATGTGTATGCCCTCACAGTCCGAGCATCATCTTGCTGATGATGTTTCTCTGGACTTCATTGGAGCCGCCGAAGATCGACAGCTTGCGGTTATTGAAGTACTGGGCGGCTGCGCTGGCTGCCGCCGGTGGGGTGGTGGGGGTGCCGGTATAGCCCTCGTCCAACGCTTCGTGGATATAGGGTCGCGCAAACGGGCCCATGGCGCGTCGTGTCAATGAGGTGATTTCCTGGCGGATCTGGGTGCCACGGATCTTGAGCATGGAGCTTTCGGCGCCCGGGGCTCCACCACCAGCCACGGCGGCGATCACACGTAGATTGGTGGTCTTCATATTTGCCAGATCAATCTCCACCCGCGCCAGCCTTGCCGCAAAAATCGGGTCTTGCGCCAGCGGTTTGCCTTGGCGCTGCTGCGTAGCCGCAATCTGCTGGAGGCGTTGCAAAGCCGCGCTGGACTGGCCGACTCCGGCGATGTTGGTGCGCTCGTAGGTCAGCAGGTATTTGGCACAGGTCCAGCCCTTGTTTTCTTCGCCCACCAGGTTCTCAGCCGGTACGCGCACGTCGGTGAAAAAAACTTCGTTGACCTCGTGCTCCTGGTCCAGGGTGATGATGGGTCGCACTTCCACGCCGGGCGTGTGCATATCGATCAACAGGAAACTGATGCCCTCCTGCTTCTTGGCCTCGGGGTTGCTGCGCACCAGGCAGAAGATCATGTTGGCGTGCTGACCCAGCGTGGTCCAGGTCTTCTGGCCATTGACGATGTAGTGTGGGCCCTGCGCATCCTGGCAAAGCCGGGCGCTGGTTTTCACAGCCGCCAGGTCCGAGCCGGCACCCGGCTCCGAGTAGCCCTGGCACCACCAGTCGCGGCCGTCCAGAATGCGCGGCAGCCAGTGCTGCTTTTGCGCCGCGTTGCCGTATTTGATAAGCACCGGCCCCAGCATGTTGACGCCAAAGGGCACGACACGGGGGGCCGCGGCCAGGGCGCATTCGTTCTCGAAAATGAAGCGCTCAATGGCGTTCCAGCCGGTACCACCAAACTCCACCGGCCAATGATTGGCCAGCCAACCCTGGGCATGGAGGATGGTGTGCCACTCCTGCATATCGGCCTTGGTCAGCCGCATGCCCTGGCTCACCTTGTCGGACAGGCGAGCAGGCAGCTTGGCCGCCAGAAAGCGGCACACTTCGTCGCGAAAAGCTTCTTCACTGGGACTGAAATTCAGGTTCACTCAGGGTTCCTAAAAATGTGTTCAAACAGGTCTGCAGCATCCAGTGCCAAGTGCTATCAGCAATCTGATGGATGCATCAAGGGCTTGTTTGTTTTGCTGTGCGAAACAAAGGTTCGCAAAATATTGATTTTCATAACCATACCGTATTTCTTCTGTCCTGTGCGCAGGTTTTGCCAGAACCAAGTGTTAACCCCTACGCTGATCGGTCTGGCAACGGTGGTGCAGTCGGGCGACATGCGGATATGATTTGTTTTGCTCTGCGAAACAACTGTTTGCAAAATCTTGAATGTCTGGAAAGATCAAAACCCCATGAATGACACGCCTGACGCCCTCGACGATGACGCCGTCGGCAAAGACCGCCAATTTGTGAATGCACTGGCGCGCGGTCTGGAAATTCTTCGCTGCTTTCGCCCCGGGGAAAAATTTCTGACCAACACCGAGTTGGCCAAACGCACAGGCTTGCCCAAGCCCACCATCACGCGCCTGACCTACACACTGACCAAGCTCGGCTATCTGGACAGCCCCGCAGACCGGGGGCAATACCAATTGGCTTCCGGGGTGTTGTCTCTGGGCTATTCGCTGCTCTCCAATTTGGATGTGCGGGAACTGGCACGCCCCGGCATGCGGGAGTTAGCGGAGCGCACCCGTGCCAGCGTCTCCATCGGCCTGCGTGACCGGCTCACCATGGTGTACGTGGAATCCTGCCGCAGCAGCTCTGCGGTCACCTTGCGCCTGGATGTGGGCTCGCGCATTCCGCTTGCCAGCACCGCCATGGGCCGCGCCTTGCTCTGCGGCATGCCGCAGCAGGAGCGCGACTTTGTGCTGGACCAGATGCGTCTGCAGGACGAGCTGCGATGGTCGCAAACCAAGGCCGGGGTAGAGCAGGCCTTCAAGCAATACCAGGACCTGGGCTTTTGTGTCTCGCTAGGTGATTGGGAGAAGAGCATTTCCGCTGTCGGTGTGCCCTTGCACATGCCCATGGGCGACAAGCTGATGGCCTTCAACTGCGGCGGCCCTTCCTTTTTGCTGTCGCAAGACACACTGATGAACGACCTTGGCCCCGGCCTGGTGCAGCTCGTAAACGATGTGAAGGTCAAGATGGGGATGGCCTATGAATCCGGGCCCGAGCAAACCGCCCACACTGTGCGTTAAAACTTAAGAGCACGACCAGCGCGGTGTGCGCCACATCCTGCTGGACCGCGACAAGCGGTCCAGCAGGATGGCAGTCGGGCAAACCCCTAGTGACGAAATGGCACGGCGATTGCTAGTATTCATTGTAATTACTTGACCAAATGGTCAGTTTTTAAAGAATACCTGTTGCAACGCTTTTTGGGAGCTGCCCGCGTGACCCCTTCAACCCATGCCACCCACCTGCCGGATATCCAGGCCGCACGCCTGCCCCGCGAGGAATACGCCAGGCGCTTTGCCGACGCGACACCGCGCTTCACCTCCTCGCAGGCATTGCTGGAGGCCGAGCGCTGCCTTTACTGCTTTGACGCACCTTGCGCTACCGCCTGCCCGACCAGCATCGACGTGCCCTCCTTCATCAAGCGCATCGGTGACGGGAACCTGCGTGGTGCGGCGCGCACCATCCTGGATAGCAACCCGCTAGGCGGCATGTGCGCAAGGGTTTGCCCGACCGAGAACCTGTGCGAGGCGGTCTGCGTGCGCAACACACAGGAGGACAGACCGGTGGCGATTGGCCGCCTGCAGCGCTTTGCCGTGGACGCGCTGCTCGAAGGCCCGAGACCGCAAATTTTCAGTCGCGCCGCTGCCACCGGCAAAACCATTGCCGTGGTGGGTGCGGGTCCGGCGGGACTGAGCTGTGCCCACACTTTGGCGCGCGAGGGCCACAGCGTCGTGGTGTTCGATGCCCGCCCCAAGGCCGGTGGTCTGAATGAATATGGACTGGCCAGCTACAAGACGCCGGGCAACTTTGCGCAGGCCGAGGTGCAGTGGCTGATGGGGCTAGGCGGCATTGAAATCCGCAACGACTGGAAGCTGGAAAGCACCGCGCAACTGGAGGCCTTGCGCCAGGAATACGACGCTGTTTTCCTCGGCATGGGCCTGTCCAGTACGGCGGCGCTGGGCGTTCCAGGCGAGACCCTCAAGGGCGTGCAGGACGCGGTGGACTTCATCTCTGCCCTGCGCCAGTGCGATGACCTGAGCCAGTTGCCGGTGGGCCGCCGCGTGATCGTCATTGGTGGCGGCATGACCGCCGTGGACGCCTCCGTGCAGAGCAAGCTGCTGGGTGCCAAGGTGGTGCACATGGTGTACCGGCGCGGGCCGGAGCAGATGTCGGCCTCCAAGGCCGAGCAGGAATGGGCGCAGACCAATGGCGTGGTGCTGCACCAGTGGCTGGCTCCGGTTGAAATTGTCGGTGTGGATGGAAATGCCAGCGCGGTGCGCTTTGCCGAGCAGGCCCTTGTGGATGGCAAGCTCACACCGACCGGGCGCGAGATCACCTGGGAGGCTGATGTGGTGCTCAAGGCGATTGGCCAGACGCTTGGCAACCCCTTGCTGGCACAAGCCGGCTTCACGCTACAGGACGGACGCATTGCCACCGATGTCGATGGCAAGACCAACATCGACGGTGTCTGGGCCGGTGGCGACTGCCGGTCCGGTGGGCTGGACCTCACAGTGGAGGCGGTGGAACACGGCAAGCTATCTGCCAAGGCCATCCACGCGAAACTGCATGCGAGGGCCTAAACCGGTACCGCCTGTCTGTCACATCCGCCACCTTTCACGCAAACCGATTTGGAACCCCACCATGGCCAATCTGCAAACCACCTTCGCCGGAGTCACCAGCCCCAACCCTTTCTGGCTGGCCTCGGCCCCGCCCACCGACAAGGCCTACAACGTCAACCGCGCCTTTGAAGCCGGCTGGGGCGGGGTGGTCTGGAAGACCCTGGGCGAGGCCGGCCCACCGGTGGTCAACGTCAACGGCCCGCGCTACGGCGCACTGCTGACGCCGGACCGCCGCCTGTACGGCTTCAACAACATCGAGCTGATAACAGACCGCGATCTGGAAATCAATCTGCGCGAGATCGCCGAGGTCAAGCGCCTGTGGCCGGACCGCGCCATGGTGGTATCCATCATGGTGCCCTGCGTGGAGGAGAGCTGGAAGGCCATCCTGCCGCGCGTCGAAGACACCGGCGCCGATGCCATCGAGCTGAACTTCGGCTGCCCGCACGGCATGAGCGAGCGCGGCATGGGCGCGGCCGTGGGCCAGGTGCCCGAGTACATCCAGATGGTCACGCAGTGGTGCAAGCTGTATACGAAGTTGCCGGTGATCGTGAAGCTCACGCCCAACATCACCGATGTGCGCCTGCCGGCGCGCGCCGCCAAGGCCGGTGGGGCCGATGCGGTGTCGCTGATCAACACCATCAACTCCATCATGGGTGTGGACCCGTACACCCTGACCATGAGCCCCAGCACCGGCGGGCGGGGCTCGCACGGCGGCTACTGCGGCCCGGCCGTGAAGCCGATTGCACTGAACATGGTGGCCGAGATTGCACGCGACCCGCTGACCGCGGGCCTGCCCATCAGCGGCATCGGCGGGATTGGCACTTGGCGCGACGCGCTGGACTTTATTGCCCTGGGCGCCGGCAATGTGCAGGTGTGCACCGCCGCCATGGTCTACGGCTTCAAGATCGTGCAGGACATGGCCGATGGCCTGTCGACCTATATGGACGAGATGGGCTTCAAGAGCGTTTCCGAAATCGTTGGGCGGGCGACGCCCACGGTATCCGACTGGCGCTACCTGAACCTGAACCACATCAGCAAGGCCGTCATCAACCAGGACTCTTGCATCCAGTGCGGACGCTGCCACATTGCCTGCGAGGACACCTCGCACCAGGCCATCACCTTCGAAAAGGATGGCAAGCGCCACTTTGAGGTCAAGGAAGACGAGTGCGTGGGCTGCAATCTGTGCGTCAACGTCTGCCCGGTTCCCGAGTGCATCAGCATGCGCGATCTGGCACCCGGCGAAGTCGATCTGCGCACCCAAAAGGTGGTAACAGCCGAGCACGCCGACTGGACCATGCACCCCAACAACCCCATGCGCACCGCCTGAAGACGCACGCATTTAGCCAAGACAAAGCAGCTGTTCTGTCCTATTCTTCGCAAGCAATATTCATGAGGAACTCTCCATGACCCATCTTTTGATTCGTGGCGGTACGGTCGTCAACGCAGACCGCGCTTTTCTGGCCGATGTGTTGACCCAGGACGGAAAGATCGTCGCTGTTGGTGACAACCTGACAGCCCCTGCTGGTGCCACGGTGGTCGACGCCGGTGGCCAATACGTCATGCCCGGCGGTATCGACCCGCACACCCACATGCAGCTGCCTTTCATGGGCACCACCACGATGGATGACTTCTACACTGGCACCGCAGCGGCCATGGCTGGCGGCACCACCACCATCATCGACTTTGTCATCCCCAACCCCAAGCAGCCGCTGATGGAGGCCTACGCCACGTGGCGCGAGTGGGCCGAGAAGTCCGCCAGCGACTACAGCTTCCACGTCGCCATCACCTGGTGGGATGAGACGGTGAAGCACGACATGGGCACGCTGGTGCAGCAGGAGGGTGTGAACAGCTTCAAGCACTTCATGGCCTACAAGAACGCCATCATGTGCGACGACGAGACCCTGGTGAACAGCTTCAAGCGCTCCCTCGAACTCGGCGCCATGCCCACGGTGCACGCCGAGAATGGCGAACTCGTGTACCTGCTGCAGAGTGAGGTCGCCAAGATGGGCATCACTGGCCCCGAAGGCCACCCGATGTCGCGCCCGCCCATGGTCGAAGGCGAGGCAGCCAATCGCGCGATTGCTATTGCCGATGTTTTGGGCGTGCCCATCTATGTGGTTCATGTGTCCTGCATGGAAGCCGCAGACGCGATTGCCCGCGCCCGTGCCCGCGGCCAGCGCGTTTACGGCGAAGTGCTGGCCGGCCATCTGGTGGTGGACGACAGTGTCTACCGCCACCCCGATTTCGCCACCGCCGCAGCCCATGTGATGAGCCCGCCGTTTCGCCCCGTCGGCCACCAGGAGGCTTTGTGGCGCGGCCTGCAAAGCGGCAATCTGCACACCACGGCGACCGATCACTGCACCTTTTGCGCGGCGCAAAAGGCGGCCGGCAAAGACAACTTCGCCAAGATCCCCAACGGCACCGGTGGAGTCGAAGAACGACTGGCCGTGATCTGGGACGCGGGTGTCAACACGGGGCGCCTGACGCCTTCTGAGTTTGTCGCAATCACCTCGGCCAACACCGCCAAGCTGTTCAATATCTATCCGCAAAAAGGCAGTGTTTCCGTGGGCGCAGATGCCGATCTGGTGGTGTGGGACCCGGCGGGTACCAAGACGCTGTCGGTGAAGACGCAGCACAGCAAGGGCGACTTCAATATCTTCGAAGGCCGCACGGTGCGAGGCATTCCCAGTTACACCGTCAGCCAGGGTGAGTTGGTTTTTGTGCAGGGTGACTTGCGGGCAGAGCGTGGCAAGGGCCGCTACATCAAACGCCCCGCCTTTAGTCCCAACTTTGCGGCGGCAGCCTTGCGAGCCGAGACCTTGAAACCTACCGCGGTGAAACGCTGATTGCCTACCCACTGACTGCCAGGAAACACACCATGACCATTGCAACCGCAACCGACATTTCCTCGATCCGCATCAACGGCGAGCGCCTTTGGGCATCGCTCATGGAACTCGCCAAAATCGGCGCCACACCCAAGGGCGGCGTCTGCCGCTTAACCCTCACCGACCTCGATAAACAAGGCCGTGACCTGGTCCTCGGCTGGGCCCGTGAGGCCGGCATGGAAATCACCGTCGACAAGATCGGCAATGGTTTCATGCGCCGCCGGGGCCGCAACAACGCGCTCGCACCAATAGTCACCGGCAGCCACATCGACACCCAACCCACAGGCGGCAAGTTCGATGGCAACTACGGCGTGCTGGCCGGCATTGAAGTGGTGCGTACCCTGAACGACCATGGCATTGAAACCGAAGCGCCGATCGAGGTCGCCTTCTGGACCAACGAAGAAGGTTCGCGCTTTGTGCCGGTGATGATGGGCTCAGGCGTATTCGCCAAGGCCTTCACGCTGGAGCACGCCTATGCAGCCACCGACACCGAGGGCAAGTCGGTCAAGGATGAGCTTGCGCGCATTGGCTACATCGGCGAACAGGAACCGGGCGACCATCCGATTGGCGCCTATTTCGAAACGCATATCGAACAAGGTCCGGTGCTGGAGGACAACGACGTCACCATCGGCGTGGTGAGCGGCGTGCTGGGCATCCGCTGGTTTGACTGCACCGTCACCGGCATGGAGGCGCATGCCGGCCCCACGCCCATGGCCTTGCGCAAGGATGCGATGCAGGTGTCCGCCCGCATCATGCAGGAGGTGGTGGCCGCAGCCCTGCGCCATTCGCCGCATGGCCGTGGCACAGTGGGCATGGTGCAGGTCTTCCCCAACAGCCGCAATGTGATTCCGGGCCGCGTGAAATTCAGCGTCGACCTGCGCAATGCCACGGACGCGCTGGTGGACCAGATGGCCGATGAGGTCAAGGCCTTTGCCGCCAAGGCTGCGGCAGAAAGCGGGCTCGACGTGAAGATTGAGCTGGTGTCGAGCTACCCAGCGCAAGTCTTCCACGCCGACTGCGTGGACGCCGTGGGGCGCGCCGCCCAGAAACTGGGTTACTCCAATATGCCCGCCGTGTCCGGAGCCGGACACGACGCGGTCTATATGGCAAAACTGGCACCCAGCGGCATGATCTTCATCCCCTGCAAGGACGGCATCAGCCACAACGAAATTGAAGATGCCAAGCCCGAGCACATCACGGCCGGCTGCAACGTGCTGTTGCACGCCATGCTTGAGCGGGCGGGAACCTAGTTGCGAGAACTGTCGATGATCTTCTGTGAAGTTCATCGACCTTTTAGGCAGCAAATTTTTGCCAAAAAAAAATCCCTCTCAGTTTCCTGAGAGGGATTTTTCACTGTAATTAGCCTGACGATGACCTACTTTCACACGGGAACCCGCACTATCA